>MTKX01025630.1_pt1 | contig 11113 bp, 10 predicted proteins | sample 1042771 | NCBI WGS metagenome assembly MTKX01 (sample SAMN06212183, study PRJNA360534) | anaerobic digester metagenome | biome: Wastewater treatment plant; material: sludge; isolation source: anaerobic digester fed with sludge from wastewater treatment plant | place: Denmark: WWTP Randers ... | reverse complement strand
AAGAAAAGATGGATGCCAAGACGATCGCTTGGGAGCCTTAAGGTATTATTCAACACAGCAGCTTCAGTCAAAGCTTATCACTGCGCGAAGGTCCTCTCTTGGAATCATCCACCCCACTTGAGCTTCTTAGCCTTCAGCCTCTTCAGCGACTCTATCAGCTTTTCCCGAGCCCCAGCCGCTGTCCCATCGTCCTGCAGCATTCGCCCCCCCAGGAGGGCATCTACCAGGAATCCGGTCTTTGCTATTACCATATCCTCCAGCTCCTCCGGCGTCATCCAAATATCCTGAATTCGGGCCGGCCAGGAAAAGAACAGAAATATATCTCATCCTCAGTTCTTAAAGCTCGATTCTGGCACCTGTTCGAGAAGGCGAAGACGTGCAGCCAGTTCAAACACGCTATAAAACTCGAGGAGATGAAAAGCCGATGCTCAATGAGCAGAGAATTGAGGTCATCTATCCCGGTCATTGTTAAGAAAAGCGCACTCCGGGCAATCGAAGGGTATATATTTTTAGCTACGGAGAATCCATTCTCCTAGTCGAGGTGTATCTTGTGAAGGCTCTCATACTCTCCGGTGGCTCCGGCACCAGGCTTCGCCCTCTTACCTTCTCTCAGCAAAAGCAGCTGATTCCAATAGCCAATAAGCCGGTTCTATTCTATGCCATCGAGGATGTGATTGAAGCAGGAGCCGATGAAATAGGCATAATCTTGGGTCCGAATAAGGAGCAGGTAATAGACACCATCGAATCCCGGTCCTGGGATGTGCCCATACATTTCATCTACCAAGGCGATCCGAAAGGGCTCGCCCATACCATACTGGTTGCCCAAGATTTTCTGGATGACGATTTTGTAATGTACCTGGGAGACAACATCCTCAGAGACGGCATCGTGAGTCATAAAGAGAAGTTTCAGGAGCTAAAAAGCGACGCCAGTATCCTCCTCACCAGGGTTGAGGATCCTCAGCGCTTTGGCGTAGCCGATCTTAATCCTGATGGGAGCATCAAGAGGCTGGTAGAGAAGCCAAAGATCCCTCCCTCAAATTATGCCCTGGTGGGTATATATTTCTTCAGGCCTTCCATAATCGAGGCCTGCCGAGCCATAAAACCCTCCTGGAGAGATGAGCTGGAGATAACCGATGCCATTCAGTGGCTCATAGAAAATGGATACAAAGTTGATGCATCTTTTGTAGAGGGATGGTGGAAAGATACGGGCAAGCCTGAGGATATCCTGGAAGCCAATCGCTTGATATTGGATGATATCTCGGCCAGAAATATGGGTCAGATAAATGATTCTCATGTAATTGGCCGGATTGTCATCGAGGAAGGTTCCTTGATTGAAAGATCGACGATAAAAGGGCCCTGCATAATCGGGGAAGGCAGCGTGATAAGTGACTGCTATATAGGTCCTTATACCTCGGTGGGAGATGGGAGCAGGATCACAGGAACCGAGGTGGAGGATGCCATCATAATGGACAATTGCATGATAAGCAAAGCGGGAAAGATCGTAGAAAGCCTGATCGGCAGAAATGTCAGGATTCAAGAAGGAATAGCTCTGCCCAAGGGCAACAGATTCATCGTCGGCGATAACTCCGACATCTCATTGTGATTTTGATGAAGCTTGTCGTAACCGGTGGTCTGGGATTCATAGGATGTAATTTCATCCGGCTGATGCTTCATGAGCATGATGATATCCATATACTGAATATTGATGACCTGCGCCTGGGATCTAATCCAGAAAACCTGCGGGACCTTGATGATGAAAGGCGATATGAATTTTGCAGAGGAGACATTGCCGATGAGAAGTTCATTGCCGGCCTGGTAAAAGATGCCGATGCCATAATCAATTTTGCCGCTGAGACTCATGTGGATAGATCTATTGCCAGGCCGGAATCGTTTCTGCACAGCAATGTCCAGGGGGTCTTCAATCTTTTGGAGGCCTTGAGGCATCATAACTCTTCCGCCAGGTTTGTGCAGATCTCCACCGATGAGGTTTATGGCGACATATTGAGGGGATCTTTTACCGAGGAGAGCACTCTAAAGCCGTCCTCGCCCTACTCCGCCAGCAAAGCCGCTGGAGACGTATTTGTCCAGGCCTATGCACGTACTTATGGCCTTGAAGCTATGGTCACCAGATGCACCAATAATTACGGCCCCTTTCAGTTTCCGGAAAAACTGATTCCCAAGACCATACTGCGGGCGAAAAGCGGCTTGAGGATTCCCATCTACGGCACAGGAGAGAATGTGAGGGATTGGATATATGTTATCGACCACTGCCGGGCCGTGGAAGCCGTCCTTCTGCGAGGCGAAAAGGGTGAGATCTACAACATCTCAGCCGCAGAGGAGATGAGCAATCTAGATGTGGTCAAGATAATTCTCCAGGCCTTAGGCAAAAGCGAGGATCTGATAGACTTTGTGGATGATCGCCCGGGGCATGATGCCAGATACAGCCTTGACTCCAGCAAGATCAGAACCGAGCTGCATTGGCATCCCCAGGAGAATTTTGCAGAGGGAATTGCAGAGACCGTAGCCTGGTATTTGGAAAACGAGCTATGGTGGCAGCCTCTCGTGGATGAAAGAGTCCTGCATCCCACGCCGTGGACCCTAAGCTGGTGAACATATGGAGCATATGGATAATCGGCGAAGCGGTCACGGTCCAAAAAAAGTCTGAGACGAAAGCAGTATAGAATGAATCTTACCCATTTTTGGGACTGCTTTCAAGGCAAATGGTTTCCTGAGCTAGAAGGGACGGCCTGTCCCCTGTAGCTCGGGATCAATCATTGCTGCCTGCCACCTTATGCCTGGTTGGGGGGAATTGCGCCCTGGACAAGCCCGGATAAGAGAGAGTATCCTGTACCGCCTGTTGCTGCATTCACAGGCATGATCTGTACCGTCCAGTTTCCTGCCGGTGGGCTTCTCAGGAAGTAGTAATCATAGTTCGCCCCGGTGAGATGCACCACATTTCTGCCATCTACCTGAGCAGGCAGGACTATCTTGTTAGGCTGGATCAAGGTCATCTTGAAGCTGGCCTCCTTCCAGGACAGGCCGATCATCTCCCATTGGTTCATGGCGGAGAGAGAAGTCCGGCCTATTGAGGCTATCTCAGCCGGTGAGCCGAGTACTCTAATGAAGCTGATGGGCGTGGCTCTGGGATAAGCCAGGCCGTTATAGACCTGCAAGACCTCCGCAGATAGCATCGATCCACCCCAGGGAAGAGTGATGGAGGTCCCTGCCGGTATGGTGTAGGACTGGGGCTTGGATGGAGCAGGAGCCGGTGCAGTAGGTGTGGGTGGTGCATAAGGCATACCATAGGGATAGTAGAGTTGGTAAGGATAGTAGGGATAGTAAGGATAGTTGTAATAATATGGATACTTGCAGGTCCCGCCTACGCAAGTCTGTCCCTCCTTGCACTTATTCGGATAATAGCATCCCTTTTTGCTATCGCATGTATTGTATGTGCAGGGATTGTTGTCATCACAGCGGACTGCAGTTCCTTTACAGGATCCACCAGAACAAGTATCGCCTGTGGTGCAAGCGTTGCCATCGTCACAGAGGGCGTTATTGTTCGCATGGACACACTTGCCTGTAGCTGGATCGCAGTCGTCGGTGCAAGGATTGTTGTCGCTAAAACATTTGGGCATCTCAATGCATTTATTGCCGTCAAAGGTTCCTATGTGACAATTATCCGAAGCACTGCAATCTAACGTGGTGTTATAGCAATCTCCACGATAGCAGTAATCATTGGTGCTGGAATTTCCATCGTCGCAATTGATCGGCTGATATGTGCAATTTTTCTCGTCAATCAGCTTCATGCACGGATCGCTATTATGACATTTCTTCTGATCTGATTGCTCAAGCGAGCTAGCGGCAGATAAGGCGGTGCTGTTGTTCTGGCTGATGCTGCTCAAGTTGTCTGCTATTAGGATTACAGCAAGAATTTCCGTGTTATTCTCATAGCCACCAACGAGCTGATAAATGCACTCTCCACTCTGGCAAGAATCCTCAGTGCTATCATTTCCGTCATCACACACTATAGGCTCATTAACGCATCCTGTAGCTGAATTGCAGGAGTCAGTGGTGAAGGCATCGTTATCATTGCAGTCTACAGCAGAATGGCTGCAGCCTGTGGCGTGATCACAAGTGTCGCTGGTGCAGGCATCATTGTCGTCACAATCCATAGCAGCATGGCTACAGCCTGTAGCTGGATCACAGGTGTCGGCGGTGCAGGCATCATTGTCATTGCAGTCCATAGCAGCATGGCTACAGCCTGTAGCTGGATCACAAGTGTCGCTGGTGCAGGCATCATTGTCATTGCAGTCTACAGCGGTATGGCTGCAGCCTGTTAGAGGGTCACAAGTGTCGGCGGTGCAAGCATTTCCGTCGTCACAATCCTCGCATCTGACATCCGACTTGCCATCCACAACATCGATCTCATCCATGATTTGATTCTCAACAAGAATGGACTGTCTCTCGGGTTGAGGCAACCGATTTTCCTCCAATGCCGGCGCGGGGGTATTGATGCATCCGGACGGGCCACAAGTGTCGATGGTACTGCTGTCGCCATCGTCGCAGCTTATTGCTTCGTGACGGCAGCTCCCATCTCCCGGATAATCCCTGGTGCAGGGATTGCCGTCATCGCAATTTATAGTGGTGTCTGGGACGGATATCGAATCGGGATTGAACGATGTATCCTGTGGTGATATAATGGGTTTAACATCCTCCCCACCATTGGCAGGGGCAAACCCTATTGGACCGGCCTCATTTGTTGTCTCCTGCCTGGTTTTCTCAATAGTTCCGCTCTGATCGCAAATTTGAGGCTCATGAAGACATTGTGTTCCATTACACCAGTCCCTGGTGCAGGGATTGTTATCGTCACAATTCCCGCACTGGGCATCGGAGTAACCTGCTAACAGAAAGAAAAATAAGCTAAATAGAATGAAATGGCGTAAAGTCCAGTTTCCTTTAATCTCTGCATCCACAATTCTCACCCCAATCAAAACCCATCCTCTTTTTTATATCTAAGTTTCGCTCTTCAGCTCTGCTCCCAGACTCTGCAATACAGCTCAAAGAAGACCATAGTAACCACAGGCAGAATTCAATTGAAAGCAAGGATTGAGGAGAGAGCTAGCTCAGCGAGATTGGATAATCTGATCAATTGGAATTTCGATACTGGCGGTTGCCGATACAGGACCCTGCAATTAAGATCAGTGCGTCTTATTCCTGAAGAGACTGAAGAGAGGAAGATCTAGCTGTTTTTTTTGGCGTATAGATTTCCCCTGCAGTCAGAGGCTGAATTCCCGCTCTCCTGAGACCATCTGTAACAGCTCCTCCGTACGGTCCATCTCTTCTCCGCTTCCCTCCACGGCAAGCCAAACTGCTCCCTCCGCCCCGCCTATTCCGCCCGCAGCAATTATTTCTGCCTCTGCGCCGGTCATGAGCCGGATGGCGTCAATCTCAGTGAAGACCTCCCCAGGGATAGGGAGCAGCCGAAAGCCGTTTTGCCCGGGAAGATTGAGGTGAAGGGCAAGGCTCATGAGATCTCCGGGAATGCGCTTTTCCAGGCCCACCGGAAGGATGAGACGCACCCTTCGCCCCACCAGCGCCTGCAGAGCGGCGATGCTCGTACCTCCCTGGGGATGGCCTATGAGCACAGCTGCCTGTCGATGGGCCAGATCCAGGGCATTGGCCCCCTTAAGGATGACATCGCCCTCTTTCAGGCCATCGGCCACGTCGAAGATGCTCATTCCCTTCTGCCAGATCCCTTTCACTATCACCACATCACCCGGAAATCCGCTCTCATCGGACAGCCTTCCCTCCGCAGTGGTTTTTCCCGGTGGAAGGGCCAGGCCCCTGAAGAACCTCTTCCTGGAAAAGCCATACTCCTGGCCCAGACTCATCAGGACCTCCTCGGCGACATAGCCATTGGTGGTTCCTGCCACTATTACCAGTGTGCCGGAGTGGATAGAGGCACGTACGGCGGGGTGGACAGACAGGGCAAGGCCAATAAGCCGCTTTCCTGCGGCAGGGGTGAGCAGAAACTGACTCATCTCTAGATGATGATTTTTTAATAGAGATAAAGCTACTGCAGTGATATGGCAAAACACTTTCTGGTGTCAAGGCGGGAATAATGCTGAGATTCCAAATCTACGCAGGCCTGGCAGCCTCTGCAACCGATAAAATATTGACGCTTCAGAGAGGGTAGAGAGTGCCATCTATAATCACAAACAATTCCACGAGACTGTTTATGCCCCAGAGATGATTGGGATATGAGTGGCAGGATGAGGATGAGATTTCGATTCCTGATGCATCTTGAAATCTATGCCACCATGCTCAGACTCTATTTGAATCCAGAGAGCGCAGAATCTGTTCCTGCAGAGCGAGGCATCAAGCTCCGGATATCCTGGCCCTGGACCGGTCAATCATTCCATTTGCACAGATAGATCCAGTGACTGGCCCTCAAATTCCCTTCCCGGGATATTCTCCATTCCATTCCATCAGAACAATGATCAGACAGCTCATCGTCTGCCTTCTTTATGGCCAGCCCGGCCATTATCCCCTTGAGAAAGGCGGAGCGATGATCTTGATTGATATTGCCTACGATATAATTTATATATCGACCCATCGTTATTCCTGGAATCGATTTATAAACATCCAGTTCATCGGAAATCCGATACAGTTCATCCTCCGAGAAGCCGAAGCTTCCCAGGAGCGACCTTATTTTGATATCCTTGTGCATGCATATGGATAACGCTCTAAAAGGATATAATCTTTAACATTTGAAGATGATATTTTCTTGTGATCATCGATCCATAGCCATATATGTTCTGCCGAAGGCCATGTCTGAAGCCTTCTATCCGCAGGCATATCTCAACATCTTCCAGATTACGAGGCATTGAATACAATGCCGAATTAATCAAATACCGTATATTCCTCCGAATCGCTCTTCTGCTCATTCTGAGCGGCGCTTTTCTTGGCCTCAATCAATCTCTGCAGCCCATCCTCATCCAGGGCAGCCAGCTCCCACACCCTGGATTTATGGGCAAGGGGATAGATTCGAAGGCTCTTGCTCCCTCGCCGGACGGACTCGGACTTGATATCCAGCTTGGAGAGGGCTTTTCCTAGCTGCCTGCTCCCCATTCCCCCTGCCTTTGAAGCCTGATCCGGTGTTGGCTCGCGACTGGCATCAAACTCGGATTGGATGAACTCCAGGGCTTTCTTCAGCGCCACCATGCTCAGGGCAGCTGGCTTGGCCTTTGCCGCTCCTGCCTTCCTCCGGGCAGTCCTACGCGATTGGGAAGAAGGCTGATTTTTGGGCATGGCATCGGCAGATGTTGTGGCTGCCATATGAGACTCCCATTCGGTCAAGGAGAAGATCATGGCCCGACCGCGCCTATTCAGCGCGATCTTGTTCTCCCGTCCCAGCCAGCCTAGAGCGCCAAGGACATCTTCCCGGCTCAGAGATGTCAGCTTCGCCAGATCGGCGATGTTGTTTGGTCCATTCTTGCTCAGAGCTTGCCAGACGATTCCCGCATTGGTGCCAAAAATCGATTCGACGGTCATTTCATTCATGGATAGTCAATATGTTTTTCAAGATATTAAGATGCCGCATAAAAGAATGCATTTTGATAAACGAAAAAGCTTTTTCAGCCTTTCAAGAGACAATAAGGGGCTCATATTGGCCCCCCGCACATGAGGCCCGGCCAAAATTAAGATGAGAAAGCAATTGCTGGCACTATACATAAATTTCCCTGATCAATTCCAGGACTGCTCTCTGCACCAGATCCACTGCCCTCTCCGGGATATAGGAGCGGGGGGTCTGAGAGCGGGCCAGGCAGATGAAGGCGGGGCGGCCTGCACTCTGAAGAACCGCCCTCACTCCTACAATTCTTCTCCGGACCAGGCTCTCGACTGGACCCCGGTCGCCATTGCCATAGAGGCCATCCAGGTCTATGCCCAGGGCCACGGGATGCAGGCAATCCTGCATGTCCCTCTGAAAGTCATGCAGGCTTATACGCCGGGGCAGGGGAGCGGTCTTGGGGCTGGCCTCATCTCCCGCCAGATCAGTCTCCTCTCCGTCCCAGAAGATCCATCTGCACCCTCCCGGGCCGCTCTTCACTCTGGTTTTGGGCGGACCCTCCGTCTTAGATCCGCTGGCCCTGCCGTAGGCTTCCAGCCGCTCCCGGCCGGGATGGTAGTGGTAGAGCGCGCCCATAACACCATAATGGAAGGCGGGGCAGGTGAAGTTTCCCTCATTGACCATGTATTGGCTGTAGCTCTCTAGATAGGGCAGCAGGCGCTGGAGATGATGATGCCTCCCCCGGCCCTCCCGGGCGGGCAGGGCGGGGCAGCAGTGGAACATGTCGTGGTGGGCGTCTATCCTCAGGGCTATCAGGCAGCATTTGCGGCGGAGGAATTCCATAAACCAGTAGGGCAAGATCTCATTGTGGGGATCGATGATGATGGNNTTGATATCAAGCTCCACATGGGGGAAACGGCGGGCAACGGAAGACATCAGGCCACCCCGGGGACCTCAGAGCTAAAGATAACTATTATTCGTGCAGATTGTTCTGCAAAGCTAGATAAATTTATCGCGCCGTTGGCTGGTTTGTGAAGCGGAGGAATGAATCGTGGGCTATGAGATCCCTTTGAAGCTGGCCTGGGATGAGCTGGACCGCCTGGGCAAGGAGGACTGCACCGTTCCCTTTTTGGGAGAGGACTATCTGGTCCAAAGGAGCGAGAGAGCGGTGCTGGGGCCCTCGGGCCAGCCGGCCGGGGAGATGGAGGCAGTGCTGGTTCTGCACTACCTCATGGGCATGGCCGGGCGCGTCTTTTCCCCCTCGGGAAGCTGGATCTCCTTCAAGGAAGCTCCCGCGGGGGTGACCTTCTGGCCTGCCCTGGAGAAGAGCACCATCAGGCCGCTGGCGGATGCCCTGCAGAGGGAGGGCCGGAGGCTGATGGCCCTCTTGCAGGAGCGGCGGGGATGGAGAAGGATAGAGGGCGGGGATATAGCCCTGGAGGTGGAGGCCTTTCCCGGCATCATGGTCCGGGTGATATTCTGGGAGGGTGATGGGGAGCTGCCGCCGGAGGCTACAATGCTCTTCGACCGGGCGCTGACCGGAGTCTACTGCACCGAGGATGTGGCGGTGCTGCTGATGGCTGTGGCGCAGAGGATAATGGAGACGGGGCGAGGGTAGATATCTGAAAAGTGGTCTTATCACAAAACATGCGGCAGGTCGTGATCTACCCGGGAGAGGACGGCTACCACGTGGCAGAGGTGCCCAGCCTTCCCAGCTGCATAAGCCAAGGGATGGGCAGGGAGGCAGCTATGGCCAACATCAAGGAAGCCACCGAGCTATACATCGATGCTTTGTGAGAGGATAACCTAGCTGTTCCGGATGAGAATTCCTAAGCTTCCCGCTCAGAAATTTCACTTATTCCACGAATTCGTAATGCCTGTACCCCTGCGAGTCTATCCCCGCCAGCACAAACTCCTGCCTTGGCTCGACCACGCTCTTCTCCCTCTTACCCTCATGCAGCATCTCGTAGTCCGCTAGCGATATCTCCCTTCTCTTCTCCAGCCTCTCCATCAATCCCAGCTTAGGCAGAGACGCCGCCTCAGTCCGCACACGCCCGGAGAAGAAGAGAGCGGAGCATCCGCTGCCGTAAGCTCCAAAGCCCAGTCTCTGCCCGGCCTGGAGCCGATCCAGCTCCAGGAGGCTCGCCAGCCCCAGGTAGATCGATCCGGTGTAGATGTTTCCTATCTGGCGGGATAATGTGGCCGTATCTTTGACCTTGGCGGCAAAAGCTTCCAAAAACTGCAGCGAGCGGGCGAAGCGGCGGGCATAGTCCGCCTCCGCCGCCTGGAGAGCGGCTGCATCTTTGCCGTCTCCTTCTCCGGGCTCCGGGCCGACCTCTTCCTGAACCCTCCGGCCCCGCTGGCAGCCTTTCCAGTCATGCCGGAAGATGGCTGCCGAGGCGTACTCCACCATCCTGGGATAGGGAATATGAAAGAGGATATGATCCAGAAAATCGGTGACGCACTCACCTGCGGCGGGGACGATTATCCCCTTTCGGGCCACCCGGGCGGCAAATGAGTCGAAGGCCCCGGTCACAGCATCCAGGTAGCACTGGTTGCTGTGCTTGCCGTTGACCACGGCTGTGGTGCAGCCCATGGGCCGGAAGAAGTCGTTCTCGTCCCTGGTGAAGTGGCCATAGACCTGCTCCAATGAGAGCAGCCGGGGATTCTTCTTGAGCAGCAGGGAGACGCTTCCCGCCCCCTGGGTGTACTCGCCGGGCGAGGCCAGAGGATATTTGGCCACATCCGAGGCTATGACCACACCCACCTTATCCTCATCCTCCCCCGCCAGCCAGTAGCTCTGGCACTCCAGAGCCAGGGTGGTGGCGATGCAGGCCGCCTTCATCTCCACCGTGCCGCACTCACGAAAAGAGCCCTCCCCATAGACCTGCTCCAGCATGCCTATGACATAGGTTCCCATGGCCTTGGATTCGTCCAGCGAGGACTCCGTTCCCACATAGATCTTGCCAATCCGATCTGGAGGTAGGCTGTTGCGCTTCATCAGCAGCAGAAGGGACATGGCGGCCATGGTGGCGGCATCCTCATGGGCATCGGGCACAGCCATTCGCTCTATGCCGATGCCCTTGATCAGCTTGCCCGGATCTATGCCCCGGCTGCGAGCGAACTCGCCCTCCAGGGGCAGATAGAGCCCTGGCACATAGACGGCCAGATCGTCAATCCCCACAGACGGCGCATTATCTTGCGGACTGTACTCTGCTGCTCTACTCAAGACCGGCATCTCCTTTTCCAGGGCTTTGCAGGCTGAATCTTATTTCAGGATTGTGCTGAAAGCAGGCCTTCAGACGTTTCATCTTCATAGTCAATTTAAGGCGGAAGACCGAATCTCATAAAAGGATAGAAATCCCTCTCCAGCAAAGCCAGGACGCACTCCCTGTCCGAGGATGGAAAGATGAGGCCAGAGAAGACGGATCACGATATGAGGAAAGATATGCTTGAGGGCTCGCCAGCGCTCAAGATCCAGGCAGAGAAGCTGATGATCGAGGCGGCGGAGCAGGCCCGGCGGGAGAAGCGAGACCCGGCCCG
>MTKX01014426.1_pt1 | contig 11134 bp, 6 predicted proteins | sample 1042771 | NCBI WGS metagenome assembly MTKX01 (sample SAMN06212183, study PRJNA360534) | anaerobic digester metagenome | biome: Wastewater treatment plant; material: sludge; isolation source: anaerobic digester fed with sludge from wastewater treatment plant | place: Denmark: WWTP Randers ... | reverse complement strand
CTGCCCAGGTTAATCGTCCAGATCCCCTCCAGGTTCGGAGGCTGGGCGGCAATAGCAGGATCCTCTGCCAGGGATAGGCTTGAGAGGCCTGTTATCATCACCAATGACAGTAGCATCAAGGATAGCGGCAGAAAAACGACTCTTGCCGCTGATTCTTGACTCAGTGGCTCCATCAAAGCATCTCCTTTCCGCTCCTCTCCAGGGAAGTGTTTCTGATCCAGCTGTAGTTAGCTGCCTCAGGTTCGTACTCAGTCCTCTCGGTGACATAAGGGCCGCTTCCGGTTTCTCTCACCACCATCTTCACCTCGTTTTGGCCCGACGATGGATAGCTGAACTCGCCCTCTGCGGTCATTATGCCTGTGATAGAGCCATCGGGCTCAACCCTATACTCGAAGGAGGCCACAATCATTCCGGTATCATCTTTCAGGGTGATGTTTCCCGCAGTATCGTTAAGGGTGATGGCGCTGTTCAAGAAGACGTCCGTCTCGTTGCTCTCGCCCCAACCAAGATGGATATTTGTCCTCTCGTCAGGATCAATTATGAAATCAGGCAGAGTTACGGACTGGTTCCTGCTGCCGTTCCTACCGTCAATGACATCAAGAGTCCAGCCGTTGAGGCTCTGGGCAGCTGCTCGGCTGTTGGCTACTACCACGAACTCGTCCTCGCCTGTGACCATAATCCTGGTGATGGCCAGCATTTTAGGGGTTGAAGAAGGCTTAGCGTCGCTCTCCTTCTGGACGTTGTACCCCAGATCCACAACCCTGGTGGAAGCCTCGTTCGCTTCCTCCTCCGCGGTTAGCAGGCTGCGAAAATGGTTATCCAACTCCCCTGCCCTGGCACAGGCCTCGTCCGCCTCGGCCTGTCGGCCCAGCGCCTTCAAGACTTCTCCCTTATAAAGCCAGCCTGCCGGCTCTTGGGGATCAAGCTCTGTGACCTTCACAAATGCCTTCAAGGCCTCTTCGCTATTGTTCTGCCCCATGAAGTTAATGCCCTTGAAGGTCCAGACCTCTGCTAATTTTCGGCTTGAATTGGCTGGGATCATCTCAATGGTTTCATCAAAAGCCTNNCGGCATCGAGCGCCTCGCCGGTCCTGCCCATCCACCTGAGAATAAAGCTTTTGTTGAGCCAGGCTCCAGCATTCTCTGGATAGATCTCCAGTACCTGATCGAAGTAGTCCAAGGCTTTTTCGAGGCTTTCATTGGCCTCTTCCCTCTTTCCAGGGCTTTTTTCACTGCCAGATAGCACAAGAAATGCCTCTCCTTTGCCCTGACAAGCTTCTGCCAGCAGAGATTTATTCGAGCCCGCAGCCCCAATGGCCTTTTCATAAGCCTCAGCTGCTCCTTCAAAGGATTGGCTCCTGAATAGAGCCCTGCCAGTTTGAACCCAATCATCTGCAATTTTCACCTGTGCAGTCTCTTTAGAATTGGGGAAGCCATAATCCGCCCAGTTGGTGCTCAAGGCCTGCAGCGCCTCATCATGCCTGCCCAGAGGCTTTTCCTCGGGCGAGAAGCCTTTGCCACTGGTCGGCCTCTGCCAGGCTGCGGTGAAGTCCGAGTTGACCATCATGATATTCTCGATGGCTCCTGTGGACTGGTTGCGCCATGCTGAGGTGGTCCTGACAATCTGACCGTCTGCAATCCAGGCATTATGGTAGATGTCCGTACCTTTTGCCCACCACAGGCCCATGATGCTCTGCTTATCTTTGGTTGGCAGCAGATTGAGAGCGCTGTCAAAGGCTTCCACTGACTCGTTATATCTGCCCAAGGAAACGAAGATGTCTGATTTCCTTATCCAGGCACCAATTGCCTTCGAGGAATTCAGCTCGATGACCCTATCGTAAGCTTGTAGCGCTTCATTGCTCCTGCCAAGGTTGTCCAGGCTTTCGGCCTTCAGCCACCAGGCTTCAGCATCTTCGGGATCTTCTTCAAGGCTGCCATTCAAAACCTCGACTGCTCTCTCGTAAGCCTCCTTGGAGTCGCTATATTTTTCCAGGCTCAGCAGGGCATTGCCCCTACCAATCCAGGCCCTGGCCGACTCCGGATCGATCTGAATGGCCTTCTCGTAAGCCTGAAGAGATTCGTTGTAGGCTATGGCCGCCTCTTCAGCTTTATCTGGGCCCATCAGAGACTCGGCCTTGGACTTCCCAAGCCACGCATCCGCAACTGCCAAAGCGGCAGAGGAGTATCTGTATGTCGGGTCCCGTTCAACAGCACGGAGGACCTCATCGTAGGCCTGAACAGATTCGTTATATCTGCCCTGGTCTCTTAAGGCTGCACCTTTACCCGACCAGGCCGTTGCACGATTGGGATCGATCTTTAGGGCCCGGTCGTAAGCTAAAACAGCCTCTCGGTTCCTGCCTAAGCTCCTGAGAGCATGGCCCTTGCTGGTCCAGGCTCGGGCATCGGATGGGTCCAGCTGCAGGGCGCGGTCGTAGGCCTCTATGGACTCATCATATCTGCCCAGATCATTGGACAGAATCTCGCCCATCATCTCCCAGGCCATCACATACTCCGGAGTTATTTTCGTGGCATTGTTTAGAGCTGTAATTGCCTCCTCATACCTGCCCTGCTCCTGGAACAGAATTGCTTTGTTAACCCAGGCACCAGAGTTATTGAGATTCACTTCGATGCTTCTGTTCAGTTGCTCTATTGCCTTCTCGTATCCTGCAGCGGCTTCATCGCGTCTCCCCAGCTCTTTCAGTACTCCCGCTCGATTCTGCTGGGCCTCCTGGCCCACGAAATCCGGATCCAGGTCGATGACCTTGTCGTAGTTCTTTACGGCCTCCTTCAGCACAGCCCTGGATTCCTCAATCTGGCCTCTGGCTGCCAGATCCTGGCCCATATGGGAGAGAGCGACAGCCTTTCCTTCGTAAGCCTGAGCCAGGTTTCTGCTATCGTTGGTGGGTGCAAGCTCGATGGCCTTATCATATGCAGCTAAAGAATCGTTGTACCTGGCGGAGTCGTTGTTGAACGTGGCCAGATCGTCGCAGATCACTCCCTTGCCTGCCCAGGCCTCTGCAAATTTAGGATCAATCTCCAAAGCTCTGTCGAAGGTCTCTATTGCCTCTTCAAAGATCTGAATGCGCTCCTGGCCGCGCAGCCCGTTGACAGCCTGTCGCAAGGCAAAACCCTTCCACAACAGGTAGGTAGTGTTCTCTGGATCAAGCTCGATGGCCCTGTCGTAAACCTGGAGGGACTCATCGAATCTGCTCTGGTTCTGAGTGATCACCCCGGCTAAGTTCAGGCCGGAGGCTTTGTAAGCCCAGAGGGTGGCGTTCTCGGGATCGAGCTCTATGGCCTTATCGACCGCCTGAAGTGATTCTTCGAGAGATCCGTTGTTGTAAAGATCCAGGCTCTTTTCATACCAGTAATTTGCGCTCTTCTCGTCTTCCGCTACAGCGCCGATGCAGAGTATGGCCAGCGAAATCATAGCGAGAGCAAATCTTACTCCTACTACTATCATCGATGGCTTCTTGGCGTCTAATGTCTTTTTTCGTTTCATTTTTTCACCCACATCTCCTGTTTTTATTGCTCATGTTTGAGCGGCAATCATGTTTTTCAAAAAAATAGCCCGGATTATTCCTGATACCCTAACTTCCTGGCCACACGAAAAGATAGGTCGGCTTCAGAGAACTGGCCGAGGGCGCTCTGTGCCAATCCCTTGCCATGCCAAGCACGGCCAAATGCCGGATTGAACTCGATGGATTTGTTGTAAGCCTCTAGAGCGTCCTCGTTCTTCCCTAACGCTAGCAGAATATCGCCTTTGCCATTCCAGGCCTCAGCAGGGAATACTGGAACAGAAGATGGAGCGATCTCCAGTGCCCTGTCTAAGGCTTCTATGGCCTCATCGTACCTGTTTAGTTTGATGAGGGCATAGCCTTTTATGATACAAATGCCGCTGGCATTGCCTGCATCTTTCTGGATAACCTCATCAGAGATCTCCACAGCCTTCTCAAACGCCTTCAAGGCATCATTATGGTTATCCATTTTAGCCAAAGCATTTCCTTTTTTGTACCAGACTTCAGCCCATTTGGGATCTATCCGAAGGGCCTGATCGTAAGCCTCAATGGATACGTTGTATCTGCCTAGCTCGGAGGCCATATCGCCTTTCATGCGCCAACTGTGCCTGTCTCCGGGGCTTAATTGAGCATACTTTTCAAATGCTTCGAATGCCTCCTCTTCCTTGCCTAATTCCGCGAGGGCAAAGCCTGCGCTATTCCATGTTCGAGCAAGCTTTGCAGTATCGCTAGCAGGTATCAGCCCAATAGCCTGGTTGAAGGTTTCCTTGAACTCATCGTAATTGCCTTTGATAGCGAAGTCATATCCCTTAATTAACAGGGCATCTGCCAGCCTCGGCGTATGGTTCAGCTCTATGACCTTCTCGTAAGCCTGCAGAGCCTCGTCACTTCTACCAATCCCATAAAGTACGTTGGCCTTGGACCACCAGGCTTCTCCATCTTTCGGATTCCTCTCTGTGCTCAGGTTGAGAATCTCCAGGGCCTTCTCAATGGCATCGAGCGATTCCTCTTGTCTTCCCAGGCCGATCAAGGCATCACTTTTGGCCTCCCATGCTCTGGCATCCTGAGGGTTCTTCTTCAGATCATTGTCAATGAGATTCAGAGCCTTCTCATAGGCCTTTGATGACTCGCTACCATTGCCCATTATTCCCAAGGTTATGGCGATGCTTAGCCAGGCACTGGAGTTCTCGGGATCCAGCTGTATGACCCTCTCCATGGCCAATACCGACTCCTCCAAAGAGTCGTTTTCAAAAAGCTCAGTTCCTTTTTTATACCAGTCGTCAGCAGTGTTCTCCTGCAGCTCATCTTTGTTACTATGATTATGAGCTAACTCCGGCCCGATCTCCGTCCTCTCGGCGATAAAAGGACCAACACCCGCTGCCTTCTGCACCATCTTCCCCTGATAACCAGTCCCTGGATACTCAAGATCGTTTTCAGCTGTGCCTGAGTAGTGAGTGACCTGGTGAGCGATCGAACCATCCAGCTTGGTCCAGTAGTCCAATGAGGCTACTTTCGCTCCTGAGCCGTCTCTCAGGGAGACGCTTCCGACAGTGTCATTCAGCCCCAGATTGCTGTCCAGGAATAGGTCTGTCTCATTCTCCTGGCCGCTTCTCAGGTGAACCCTGACGGCTTTCCCTGGCAGAAGGGAATATTCCGGCAGCGATACTTTTGATCCCTGAATCTCCAGGCTCCAGTTCTGGAGACTGACGGCCTCCTTCAGGTTGTCGGCGATATCGATGAAATCGTCTTCCTTGGGATTGATTTTGGTTATGGTCAGGCAGGGAGGCCAGGCCTGAGGCTGCGCTTTTGGCTGGTTGAAGGTGTACATTTCCCAATTAAGGCTTGACCCCATGAGTGAGCCTCCATGTCTGCCTGGATCAACCGCCTTGCCTTTTAGCTGCAAGGCTGCAATATAATCGGAGTTGATCTGCTCTATCTCATCGAAGGACTTTGAGGAGATATTGTACAATCCGATAGAGACCCTGTGGATCTGGCCGTTAATGAGCCAGGCTTTTGTGAATATAAAGGTGTTCTCGCTCCGCCGCTGGAATCCTAACTGCGACTCGGATTTGTTAGCGGGAACCAGAGCCATTGCCCTGCTGAAGGACTCTACCGATTGGTTGTACCTGCCCTGAGCCGCCAGGATATCTGACTCCCTTATCCAGGCTTCCAGAGCGTGGGATGAGTTCAACTCTGCCACCCGACCGTAGGCCTCCAGTGCTTCCTCGCTCTTCCCAAAGAGATCCATCTCCTCTGCCCTCAGCCATAAGGCCTCCTGGTCTTCAGGGTTCTCCTGGAGCCTCTGGTCTATGAGCTCCATGGCCTTCTGAATTGACTGGTTAGCCTCCGCTCCGTGGCCCATGCCCGCCAGGGCCATTCCCCTATGATGCCAGGCAGAGGCATTCTGCGGGTCCGTCTTCAGGCCCTCGTCGAAGGCGCTTATTGCCTCCTCATTCCTGCCCATGTCAAACCAGTCCTCTGCGCTGTCCTCCTGCGCTAGGGCACAGGCGCAGAGCATGGCTACCGTTAACAACGCGATGGCAAATCTTGCTTTCATTCACAAACCCCCATTAACTTTACAAAAATGCTATGGTCATTCCTCATACCCCAGCTTCTGTGCCACTAGAAGCGACATGCTCGCGTTGTGGGTTTGGCCCAGCGCCCTCTGCGCCTCTCCCAGCCCGTGCCAGGCTGTGCTGAAATTGGGGCTCATATCTATGGCCTTGTTGTACTCCTCCAGAGCCTCCTCATTCCTGCCCAAAGCTCTGAGAGCATCTCCCCTGGCAATCCATGTGGTTATGTGAGTTAATCTTGGCTCGACGCTCGGAGTGGTTTCAAGGATATGGTCATAGATGGCTATGGCCTCATCGTACCTTTCCAGATTGAAGAGCACTCGGCCTTTCGCCTCCAGGAGGCTGACATCGCCCGGGTTCTCTGCTATCGCTTCATCATAAAGCTTCAGGGACCTCTGGAAGGCATCTGTTGCCTCCTCATTCCTGCCTGTCTTGTTCAAGGCTGATGCTTTGGAGAACCAGGTCTGTGCCAGCTCTTCGGTGTTGTTCTCTGCTGCCAGCTCGATTGCTTTATCATAGGCCTCCAAGGACTCGTTGTACCTCTTCATCTCGACGAGAAGGCTGGCCTTCCACTGCCAGTTGCCGATATCCTCCGGATTCTGCCCGATGGCCTCATTGAAGGCTGCCAGAGCTTCTTCCTTTCGATCAAGCTCTGTTAAAATAAATGCCTTGAAATGCCACCAAGTGCTGCTCCTGGGATTTAGCTCCAAAGACTTATTGACCGCCTCCAGGGCATCTTCCCATCTGTCCACAGAGGCCAGGTTCTCGCTCTTGGAGGCATAAGCCAGGGCAAGCTCATCTGTATCGTTGGCAGGTATCAGGCCGATGGCTCGATCGTATGCTTCAACCGACTCATTGATGTCCCCTATGCCGCTTATAACCTCAGCCTTTCTCCACCAGACATTGTAATCCTGCGGCTTGAGTTCAGTGACTTCATCGTAGGCCTCATGGGCCTCATCCCATCGACCTAGGTTCAGGAGAACATTGGCCCTGCCCATCCAGGCGTCTGCATCCAACTGGTTCCTCTCTATTCTCTGGTCGAAGACTTCCAGTGCCTTCTCATATGCCTTGATGGATTCTTCGTTCCTGTTCAGACTGTTCAAGGCACTGGCCTTTTTTTCCCAGGCCTCGGCATCGCTCGCATTCTTCTTCAAGTCCTCATCCAGAAAGGAGAGAGCCCTCTCGTATTCCTTGGCCGACTCATTCGCCATGCCAACTACGCTTAGATACCAAGCCTTGCGGATCAGGACGGTCTCATTTTCAGGCTCTATATTCAGAGCCTCGTCCAATGCTGAGATGGCCTCTTCGAAGGAGCCGTTGTGCGTCAGCCCTTCAGCCTTGTCCATCCAATAGTCTGTGGTATTTTCCTGTGCAGTGACACAAGCACATAGTCCTGCGACAGCCAGCATGCCCAGAGCAACAGCCCACAGCCCTCTGCATTTGTGTCTTTTCCCCACTCGACGTTTGTTCAATTCAATCACCCATTTTCGATGCAATAAAAATTATTAAGGAATCACTTTTCGTATCCCAGCTCCTTTGCCTTTGCGAAGGCGGCATCTGCGTCTGATGTGCGGCCCAGCGCCTGGAGAGCAATGCCCTTTTTGTGCCAGGTCTGTGCACCCATAGGCTCCGACGGGTAGTTCTCGATGGCATTATCGTAGGCAATGACCGCCTCATCGTATTTTCCCCAGGCGCTTAGCGCATCTCCCTTGCTGCCGTAAGCGTGAGCTATCAGCGCCTGCGAGGAGTCGGGATTCTGTTCAACGACTTTATCGTATGCAAAAGCGGCCTCTTCATATCTTCCCGACTGGTTGAGGGCATCGCCCTTTGCGAGCCAGACAAAGGCGGAGGCTTGCAGGTTCAGCTCAATGGCTTTATCGAAGGCCCCGAAGGACTCGTTATACCTTCCCAGCTTTGACAGGACCGTTCCCTTGCCGATCCAGGCACTGCTCAGCGATTCATTGTCAACGGCATTTTCGCCATCAAGCTCGATGGCTTTGTCGTAGGCGAGCAGGGCCTCCGCAGATTTGTTCAGCCTAGTATCGAGAACTGATGCCTTGTAGGTCCAAGCTTCCTCATTCATCGGGTCAAGCTCAAGGGCCTTATCAAACTCCTTGATGGCTTCTTCGTACAGGCTCTCATTCTTGTGCCCGCTCAAATCGGCCAGGTTGGCGATGAAAAAGCCTTTGTGAATATGCAATGTGGAGTTTCCTGGATCCAGTTCAATGGCTTTGTCCTGCGCCTTGAGTGATTCGTTGTACTGGCTGCGGTTGCCGTCAAAGGAGGCTGCAATGCCGAGGCTTGAGGCTTTAGCGTCCCAGAGCGTAGCATTTTGGGGATCAAGCTCAATGGCCCTGTTGAGGGCTTCGACAGATTCTTCATATGATGCCTTCTTGAAAAGTTCCTGACTCGTTTTATACCAGCCATCAGTTTTTTCCTGCATTCTATTGGCAGCTAAAGCTGCAAATTCGGCTCTTGTCTGTAAAAAGCCAATACTGTTGTCTCTGAACAACCAGGTGGAAGCCGGCCTTGAAACAATCTGCTGGATGAAATCAAATTTCTTTGTAGACTTGTTATAGCTGCCGATGGTTACTCTGAGGATCTTATCATCATCCCGCCAGACGTCCGTACGTAGAATAGAGTTCCCTTGATCTGAGACAACACCCCCTGCCCAGCTGGCATTGTCAGGCATCAGTCTAATTGCTTCATTGAAGGCTTCCACCGATTCGTTATAGCCGTTAGCTTTTGCGAAGAGTATGTCGGCTATCCTGATCCAGGCACCCACCGATTTGCTGGAGTTCAGCTCTATGACTTTTTCATATGCCTTGATGGCAGCATAATCCATGTACAGAGCCTCGTAGCTTACAGCTTTTTGCCACAACGAATCTATATCTTCCGGATTCTCCTCCAGCCTCTGGTCTGAAATCTCTATTGACCTTTCCAGGGCACCTATTGCCTCCTCATTTCTGGCAAGGCCGGCCAGAGCTACACCCATTGCCTGCCAGGCTTTCGCATCCTGAGAATCATCCTTCAAGGTCCCATTGGTCGCATCGAGAGCCTTCTGGAAATATTCCCGAGATTCAATCTGATTTCCCAGAATTTGAGATACCTGGGCCTTGCCCAACCAGGCACTGGCATTTCCGGGGTCCAGCTGCAGGGCGTGGTCATATCCCTGAACGACATCCTGGAAGGGATTGCGTTCCGATATGTTCCCACTTATTCCAGTCTGATTAACCGACATACTCTCCGCCATAGCAGAGGCGCAGAGCATAGCTATCGTTAGCATTACGATAGCAGATATCTCTTTCATTTACAAACCTCCTTCATTGGTCGAAAGCGGCTCCTGACACAAGTCCCGTGATCAATGAGAAGCTCTCTCCTCTGCTTCCCGGATTTATGGGCCTGATCTCGATATTCCATATACCCTTTGCGGGATTTCTGAGGAAGTAATAGTCGTAGTTCGTGCCAGTGACGTGTTTTATATTCTGACGGTCGCTATCCGGGAAAAGCTTGCTCCCATCAGGCTTGATCAGGGTAACGCTGAAGGGATTGCTCTGCCAGGCGAGGCCCACCATCTCGGCGCTCCCAGCTGCCTGACTTATTCCCTGGGCTGCAAGAGCGGCCTGATCGTAGCCGAGCTGTCTTGAGAATATAAGGGGCTGTCCGGCAACATATGTAACTCCATTCTCTACCTTTGCAGAGCCGATGGCTGTGACTGCCGTTCCCCAGGGCAGATTTATGGATGATCCGGGTGGAATCGTGTAGCTGCTCGGGGCAGCCCGAGGTGAGGAAATCGTCTGACAAACGCCGTNNCACACCTCTTTCCAGCTCCACAGACCACGGGTGTATGAGAGCACCCCCAATACGGATCACACTCATCGATTGTGCAGGGATTCCCATCATCGCAGTTCCTCCGCAGATGCATACATTTGCCCCGGCCGTCACAGGCATCGATAGTGCAAGCATTGCCGTCATCGCAGTTCTTTCCCTTATGGTAGCATTCTCCATTCACACAGGAGTCGACAGTGCAAGGATTGCCGTCATTGCAGTTCTTTTGGCTATGAGTGCATTCTCCATTCACACAAGAGTCGGCAGTGCAAGGATTGCCGTCATTGCAGTTCTTTTGCCTATGAGTACATGTCCCGTTCTCGCAGGAGTCGGCGGTGCAAGCATTGCCATCATCGCAATTTCCTGGGGTGTGAACGCATTCGTTTCCATTCCATGTATCGATGGTACAAGCGTTGCCGTCATCGCATTTCTTTGAAGAATGGACGCACACTCCATTCAAACAATAGTCTATTGTGCTCTCGTTTTGATCATCGCAGTCTTTCTGCTTATGAGCGCATACCCCATTCTCGCAGGAATCGATTGTGCAGGGATTGTCATCATCGCAGTTTACGGGAGTATGAACGCATTCTTTTCCATTCCAGGCATCTGCAGTGCAGGCATTGCCATCATCACAGAAATGAAGGAGGGCAGAGGACTCATTTCCAGTAATGGATTCATTGGTGCTGTTCATGGAGATTTCTGAGCTTTGCAGAATTGATGAATTCCCTTGTGTCGGCATTGATTCTATGAAGGAAGTATTAGCGTTCATATTTGGCAGAATTCCCGTATTCTGATTGCCGGATTCTGTGGAATTAATGACTCCAAATTCTGCATCTCTAGTCGGGTCATTTATGCTTGAATTATTTGATGCCACATTTATTTCAATAATCCCAGTTGTCTTTGAAGCATTGCTAGCTAGATAGTTCCCGGATTCCACCGATTCACTGCTATTTATCGGAAAGCCTGTTACCCTGGTTCCACTTGTATTCGTTTGGGAACTATTTGTAGCTTGGATGTTGGCGGTTTCGGGACTAGTGATATCCGGAGGATTGGTTATGTCGGGACCCGTGACTTCCAGAGGATTGGTTATGCCGGGACTGGTGACCTCGGAGGGACTGGTTATGCCGGGACTGGTGACCTCGGGGGGATTGGTTATGCCGGGACTGGTGACCTCGGGGGGATTGGTTATGCCGGGACTGGTGACCTCCGGAGGATT
>MTKX01012396.1_pt2 | contig 11134 bp, 9 predicted proteins | sample 1042771 | NCBI WGS metagenome assembly MTKX01 (sample SAMN06212183, study PRJNA360534) | anaerobic digester metagenome | biome: Wastewater treatment plant; material: sludge; isolation source: anaerobic digester fed with sludge from wastewater treatment plant | place: Denmark: WWTP Randers ... | reverse complement strand
GGCAACCTGGAGAGAAACCGAAAACAGACAAAGACATACTGCTAATGGTACAGAATTTATTACCAGTGAAAAAACCCTGGAACTGACAATCAAACCTTATAAGCCCACGGACAAACCTGAAGTAACTCTTTATGGCTGTTCGGAGCTATGCGTAGGGGAAAAGAGTGAAATTATAGCTTCAGGAAAGCCGGCAGGAGGGAAATTCCGGTTCTGGGTAGAACCAGGCAATCTGATGAAGGTAGAACCAGACGGCGAGTCCTCATCCATACTTACAGGCTCAACACCCGGGAGAGGAATGCTGTATGTAGAATATACAAGCCCTGAGGGAAAGACAAATACAAAATCCCAACCAGCTTCATGCGTTAAAATTGAAAGTTACAATGGCGGGCAGGAAATCCCGCAGATAGGTCTCTTTGATATCGATGGCAATAAGAAGTCAGGCAAGTTGACANNGATATCGATGGCAATAAAAAACCTGGCAAGTTGACAATACCCTATAGTTCAATGCCTGATGAAGCACAGGAACTGGTTGATTTCGTGTCAGGCAATCCAACCGTGTTTACTGCAACCGCTACGGCAAAGAACATTGATCTTCAGGGTATTAAACCAGGAAAGGCAAGCCTTGAAGCGAAGGACAATTGCGGCAACACAACTGGACCGACTGTTGAAGTGGAAGTCGTCAACTGCGATAAGGAGACTGTTGAAGCTCTTGAGAAGATGAGAAAGGCGGCTATCGAAATTCTCCAGGATAAAGCTGAAAAGCTGCAGGAAGTTGCCGGCTCGGAGGAATTTGAAGAAGCTAGGGATGAGATTGTGGAATCAACAGTTGAACTTCTTGCCAAGGCAGGTCTTACAATATTAGGAAGCGGAGAGACACATGGCGCGGTTGAGACTGCAATTGAAATTGCCGAAGCAGGCGAATCATACTCGGAATTGATAGCCAGCGCCACGAACGCAGAATTTGCTGAAAGATCAGCCACAACGATCTTAAAAGCACTCGGAACACATGTCACAAAAGCAGTGGTGGGAGCGATAGGGGTTCATGAGGCTGCCAAAAAGTTCGGAGATAATCTCGGCCAGATTATTCTTCACGAAAGTGAGTTGAAAGACGCTAATGAAAGCTGGGATAAAGCCAACAGGGATTTGCAGCGAATTGAACGGATTCAGCAGACCTGCAAAGGCGATAAAACCGAACCTGAGAAACAGGAAAAACCCAAGGCAGATCAGACACCTCAGCCAACCAAGCCAACCCCACCGAAAGAACCGAAACCCAAGACCGATACTCCGCCTGCAAAGGAGCAACCGGTTGAGGAGCCCACACCTCCGGAGCCTGGTGAGGAGGAACCTCCTGTCTCACCCCCGCCGCCGACAACTGAACCCCGGCAGGTCGGACTCCCGTATTCTCCGGAAGATTGCGGCTGCGGAAAGACTAAAAGTATAATTGTAAGCACCAAAGGTATTTCAGACATCATGGCAGGGGCCAGAAATCTTGGTGACTGTGTCGACAGGTTCGACAAGACATCAGCGGCAGATTATTTAAAGGCTTTGAATGAGTTGTCAGAACTGACAAAATCACTTGAAGCCAGGGCTTCTGACAAACCGGAACTATTCATCAAACAGGCAAAGGAGGCAAAACCAAAGCTTGACTCATTGATAAAAAGGATAAAAGAATATGATAAGGCGGGTAAAGCTTTCATGGGTGAATTTGAAAAATGCCCTGAATCGGTGAAATCAGGAATGGAAGTACTTGAATCTGCAATTACAGTAACCATCGATTCAATAAAGACCAAATACTGGTAGGCTTCAGCTTACCAAATAATAAGAAATGCCGGAAAGATCATCACCTTTCCGGCATTTCTCTTAATTGTTGGCTAATTATTTATGGTAATTATATAACTGCTCAACTTCTGCCGGAGAAAGAACTTTATTATAAATGAACAGTTCATCAACACTTCCGCTCCAGAATTCGTTGAAGAACATCCCGATTTTAAAGGTCTCGTCGAGATCAGCTATATTTCCGGGCCATGGTTTAGTCTCTGCAAGTACACCGTTAATGTAAGCTTTTATGTTTGTACCATCATATGTCCCGGCAAGATGTGTCCATACATCCTTTGTCAAGCTCCCGTGTGCATTTGTTGTACCAGGTATTGATATAGCCATACCTGCATAGCCATCTGCATGAGTGAACATTGCAAAATCATTGCTGAAAATAAAGTATAATCCGGCATTTCCGGTCCTCTTAACCCATACCGATGTGCTTATGTTGTTTCCGCTCTTAAAGGTCCTCTCGCCAAAATCAATATACTGGTTTGAACCATTGAAAGTGATTGCCTTTCCGGCCTGTCCTGCTGTAAAAGTTGCACCTCCGTTATTTGTCCCTGCAGGGATGTAACCCATCTGATCAGACAGGTTATCGTCGAAATTGAAATATGAGACCAGACCGCTGGTGGGATAGGTGTTTTCTTCTTCCTGTTCTTTTGAACATGACAAGGTAAGTGCTGCAAGCACTAAAACGAGAAAATAAATTCTGCTTTTCATAAAAGTCTTTATTGGTTTATAAAATAATTCTTAATAACATTTCAAAAATACCCTTAAGCAAAGGCATCTTTATCCCCTAAAAAAGGGATTTTAAAATACGGCCTGAAAGTAAGGCAGTCGATGAGTTTATGTGCGGAAATGATTATTGATTTAAGTAACCTTTGTTAATTCAGTTTTTCGTAACTTTATAATTTATACCTGTTAAAAAATAAAGAGATGAAAACAAGGATTATTCTTTTGTCAGCAACACTCATTTTATTGATGCCTTCAACTTCTTTTTGCCAGGTAGGAAATATTCTCCGGAACAGGGTTAACAAGGCAATAAACAAGAGAATAGAAGACAAAGTTGATACAGCGATTAATAAAAGAGTGGAGGAAGCGACTCAGGAGCAGAATGCCGGCACTCAGCCTCAGGGAGCTGAAACACCTCAGAGACAGGGAGCGGAAAACATAAACCTGGGTAATCTGCTTGGCGGTAAAATTACTGCCAAATATAGTGAAGCTTATAACTTCAACAACCGCATCTATATGGTTACCGAAATGTATGATAAGAAGGACGTCGTAAGGAGCGATATGTACGTATACTTCAACGACTCTTCCACTGATGGGGGGTTCGAAGCTAAATTAAAAGGTACTTCTGACGGGGAACAGATGGAGATGGCAATGACAAGCGTTTATGATGCGGTGAACAAAGTTTTCATTGTCCTGTCTGATATGGGAGCCATGAAAATTGGGCTGATAAGTGAAGTTCCGGAGGAGACAGCGGAGAGCCAGGCGTCAGTTCAGAAAAGAACCAGGAAAGGAACTTCAGAAGTTGTGATAACAAAAACAGGTAACAGTAAAATAATCGCAGGCCTTAAATGTGATGAATACCTGTATAATGATCCTGAAACAAAAGAACACGGGAATTTATGGGTTACACGTGACCTTAAGCTTTACTCCGATAAACGCGTTTATTCAAAAGGAGGAGCCCCTATGTATTACGATCATCCCGATCTGGCTGATGGAGCGGTCCTTGCAATGGAGTCTTATAATGAAAAGAATGAATTGCAGTTAAGGACCGACACAAAAGAAATAACCAGGGGATTAAGCCATACAATATCTGTTGCCGGTTATCCGCTCAGACAGGTGAATTTCGATCAGGCAGGAGGGACCGGGAAGAAGTGATTATAGCTTCCTGAGTTTGGCAAATCTTAAAAGAAGCTTCTTGGTCCCGTTGTTCTCAAAAGCCACTGAGGCTGTCACATTGGGGGCGACTCCCTCAATCGATACAATTATTCCGTTACCGAATCTTTCATGATGTACCGGATCACCTTCGGAGAATTCTGAAGGGTCATTACTTTCAAATACAACTGTTGATTTCTCTTCTGAAGGATGAAGTTTTTTGAACCGCCCGGTTCTACTGAATTCAGCCGGTTCTTCCTTTAATGATTGCGGGCGTTCACCGGGAATACGTTTCTGAGTAAAAGGTTTGCCTCCGGTCTGTGGATAATAAAGGAATTCCTGTCCCACTTCCCTGAGGAACCTGCTGGGGCTGCATCTCTCAAGGTTACCCCATTTATACCTGTTAAGGGCATAACTAAGCGTAGCCTGTTTTTCAGTTCTTGTCAGAGCCACATAAAACAGCCGCCTTTCCTCTTCAAGCTCCTTTGAACTGCCGGCCGACATTGGAGAGGGGAAAAGTGTATCCTCCAGACCCACAATGTATACATGCTTGAATTCCAGCCCTTTAGCGGAATGCATTGTCATGAGGGTGACCTTATCCCTGTCCTCTTCTTTCTCATTGTCCTGATCGGTAANNGGTAATTTACCGTCTCTCAGATCTTTCATTATTCCTGAACCTGTTGCAATCTCTCTTGCCTTTGTATAGGCATCGGCTTTAGCGATATCGGCAGAAAGTACAGTTAAAAGGTCGGTATATCCTTTAAGCTTGCCCAGTGTTCCCTTATTGAACTGGTCAGAATGTTTTTCGGCTTCTGAAAGGATCTGCCAGGCGGATACATTCTGATCTGATGATAGTTCTAGTATCTTATTGACAGTGGTGTCACCTATCCCTCTTTTGGGATAATTTATTGTTCTTTTCAGAGCTTCTTCATCTTCCGGATTTATTACCATCCGGAAATATGCAAGGATATCCTTGATCTCCTTACGCTCATAAAAAGATAAGCCTCCGTATATTTTATAAGGAATATTCTTCCTCCTCAGAGTCTCTTCAAATATCCTGCTCTGCGCATTTGTCCGGTACAGAACCGCAAAATCCGACCAGTTAAGCTGCTGTGAATATTTCTTGTCAAAAATATCTGAGGCAATGCTGAAACCTTCCTCCATATCGGTCATAGATTGCATAACCATGATCTTTTCGCCAGGTTCGTTTTTAGAAAAGACCTTTTTATGGATCTGACCGGTATTATTAGCAATTATGGCATTAGCTGCATTGACTATTGTCTGGGTGGAACGGTAATTCTGTTCAAGCTTAAAGAGGCGGTAATCGGCATAATCATTCCTGAATTCCAGGATGTTCTCGATCCTTGCACCCCTGAAAGAGTAGATACTCTGGGCATCATCACCTACAACACACAGATTGTGGTGGATTGCAGCCAGTTTCTTTACTATAAGGTACTGGGCATAGTTGGTATCCTGATATTCATCCACAAGGATATAGCTGAAACGATCCTGGTAGGCAGCAAGGACATCGGGAAAGTCCCTGAAAAGAATATTGGTGTTCAACAGCAGATCGTCGAAATCCATTGCATTTGCCCTGAAACATCTTGAGGAATATGTCTTAAATATCTCAGCTAGAAGAGGCATCCTGATACTTTTGTCATATTCAGCCATTGAACCATCAGCAGCATACATACTTGCCGTAACGAGATTATTTTTTGCAGCCGAAATTCTTGCAGTTATCACTCCCGGTTTGTAGATGTTATCATCGAGATTCAATTCCCTGATAATTGATCTCACGAGACTCTTTGAGTCGGAAGTATCATATATAGTAAAATTGGATTTATACCCCAGTCTGTCTCCTTCCCGGCGCAATATCCTTGCGAATATTGAATGAAAAGTACCCATCCACAGGAAGCGGGCAATGTCAGGTCCGGATATCCTGGATATCCTTTCCTTCATCTCACCGGCAGCTTTATTGGTAAAGGTAAGGGCTAGTATTTTTCCGGCAGGAACACCTTTCTGCAGGAGATGAGCTATCCTGTATGTGAGTACCCTTGTTTTGCCTGCACCTGCCCCGGCAATAACAAGTGCAGGACCTTCAGTATTCAATACTGCCTCCTTCTGAGCCGGGTTCAGGTCGTTCAGGTAATTATAGGTCATTCAATAAGAAATTATCAAATAAACGCGTCGCAACGCGTCTCCACTTTCGCAACGAGTTTCTGCAAAAATAGCAAAATACCTTTTCCGGTAATATTCGAATTTATAGATCGTTTTTATTATAATTGCACTTATTATACAAATACGGTCTTTTTAACCGTTATCAGAGAAAAATTGAGACTGCCTGTGCGTTTATTGATCTTAATCAGTATCATGCTGATGCCATTATCTTTATTGGCTCAACTTACTGCCCCCGGATCTAATTCTGTAAGATACACCTCATATCCGTCGATGCCTGCAATTAGACACCCGGTCTTTTTTTACTGCAATGCCAGCGGGACTCAGAAAGGAACTCTAACAGCTGTAAATCCCAAATGTACAGGGTCATCTGTTTTTTCCTGGTATAAATGGAATGATGTTTCAAAGAGTTTCAGTATCTTTATTAAGACAGATAACGGAGTTTCAGCATCCACCTCAAATAATCTTGATGAAGGTGGTTATAAAGTCGATATTACTGGAGCTTCGGGATGTGATACCAGTCTTGTAGCCTGGATAGTCATGGATAAAGTCCCCATAGCTGAAGCCTCGCTTGCACAGCAGCTCTGCTACAGGATTGCACTCGATGGCAGGGCGGAATCAGTTGTAAAGACATTTTATTACAGGGATCCCACAAACGCAGCTGTTATCTCAATGAATAATGAACTGACTTTCCTGTGGTCTTCCACTCCTTCATCAATAATACCCTTTCCTTCTGTCAACATAGATCCTGTTATCGGAAGGCCGCCTCTTGATGATGTCACCTACAAGCTTGAGGTTTCCACTCTCGGATGTAAGAATCAGGCGTCTTTCTTCTACGAATCGATACATGTAAAGGCAGATGCCGATGTTGTGCCAGTGTCTGGGGAAGCTCCTCTTGAAGTTGTGTTTACAAACAAATCAGTAAGAGGAACAATTTTTGAGTGGGATTTCGGTGATAAAACAAAATCGTCACTTGAGAATCCGGAACCACATATCTACAACAAACCCGGCCGCTATTACCCGAAACTGAAAATTGAGAGTGATCTGCATTGTCTCGATTCAGTCCGCCTCGACAGTATATACGTTGAACCATCATCACTTGCAATTCCCAATGCATTCTCGCCCGATGATGACGGATATAACGACAGGTTCATCGTGAAAGCCACATCGCTGCGATACCTGAATGTTGAGATATTCAGCAGGTCGGGACTGAAAGTATATGGTTTTACAGGTGAAGGTGAAAGGTTGAAATCGTGGGAAGGATGGGATGGCAAGGTCAATAACTCATCAATAGAGGCCCGTCCGGGAATCTATTTTTACATAATTCGTGCTTTGGGCTGGGACGATATCAGGTACGACAGCAAGGAGTACAGGGGCTTCCTGTATCTATACCGGTAATTTTTAAAGGCGTTACGGCATTAAGGCGTTACGGCATTACGGCGTGCACCAGGTGATTCCCCCTTTGAAGGGGGTTAGGGGGATGTATAAGTAAACATAATCAATGTGTTACGGGGGTACCCTTTTGCACCATTGAGCCGTTGCACCGTTGCACCGTTGTGCCGTTATGCCCTTCCCCCATTCACCGGTAAAACCCCGCGTCTTACGGATTTTTTCTAAAATTTAACGAAGAAAACTTTGTAAACTTAAAAAGTTTTCTCATTTTCGCGCCGCATATCAGTAAGGCATGGATTACAGACAGAAAATAATAGAAGCTGCAGCTTTAATGTTCCGTACATATGGAATAAGAGCCGTAACAATGGACATGCTTGCTAATGAACTGGGGATATCAAAAAGAACGATTTACGAGAAGTTCAGAGACAAGGATGAGCTGCTTGCCGGGGTATTGAAATGGATGGCTGTCAAACAGAAAGAAGCTGTGGTGAAGGTATTTGGTGAATCGGAAAATGTAATTGCAGCCATATTCAGACTGTTCGATATGATGTGCGAACATTTCCGCAATATGAGCCCTGCATTCAGACTTGATATGGAAAAATACTACAACAACATAGTAAAGAATCTTATCGAGAGTGGTGAACTGCCTTATTCAGCCAATAACATAGACATGCTGAAGCGAGGCATTAAGGAAGGCATTTTCAGGAAAGATATCGATATAGATCTTACAAATCAATGTCTTAATGAGGTGCTTAGAATGCCGGGAGAGAAGGATATCTACAGGTCGGAGAACAACAGCAACCGAAATATCTTCCGGGATTTTTATGTCAATTACCTCAGGGGGATATCAACCCAAAAGGGTCTTGAACTTATAAACTATTACAACAGGAAACTAACTATGTAAAATACAGATCATCAGTATGAATATAATTCATTGAATATGAAACGAAAAGCACTTTTTACTTTTATTTTCTTACTGCTCCCTCCTGCAATGATTTTTGCACAGGGGCAAAAGGCAAGTCTTAATCTGTCCCTTAAGCAGGCTCTGGAATATGCTGTTGCAAATAATAAAGTGGTTAAATCAGCGAAGCTTGATGTAATAGCCTCAAGGGCAGCACTATGGGAAACTATATCTGCTGCTCTGCCGAGTGTCGAAGGCTCAGGTTCTTTTACAGATAACCTTAAACTCATGACAACCCTTTTACCAGGTGAATTCTTTGGCCAGCCGGGCACAAAGATTCCTGTTACTTTTGGTTCAAAATATAATACAGGAGTCTCAGTTCAGGCATCAATGCTTTTATTTAATGCACCTTTATATATAGGTATAGAAACAACAAAGCTTGCCAATAAGCTGAGTGAGCAGAATCTCGAAAGGACAGAACTTGACATTAAGGAATCAGTAAGCACAGCCTATTTTCTGATACTTGTTTCAGAACAGTCATTGAGAATACTTGATGAGAATATAGCCAATCTGAATGAAACGCTCAAATCAACAAAAGCTATGTACCAGGTTGGTATGGCTGAATCGACTGACGTCGACCAGATGGAATCAAATGTTACAATGACCGAGAATTCAAGGAGTTCTCTGCTTCGGAATATTGAACTTGACTATAATCTGTTAAGATTCCAGCTGGGAGTACCGGGCAATACTGAAATTTCACTTACGGAGACTCTTGAAAGCCTGACTGATCAGATTAATGTTGATGCTATCCTTTCGCAGAATTTCGATATAAACAACAATATCGATTACAAACTTATCACCGGGCAGGAAGAGATTTCAGCATTATCCTTAATGTCTCAGAAAGCTTCTGTTTTACCGACTCTGGCAGGTTTTTATACTTATGGTTCCAACGGAATGGGAGATAAGGTATCGGAACAGAGATGGTTCCAGAACTCAATGGCAGGCCTTCAGCTTTCGATCCCGGTTTTTGCAAGCGGGCAACGATATGCAAAGATCAAACAGGCCCAGCTGAATCTGAGTAAAGCCAGAAACAACAAGGCTTTGGTTGCTGATCAGCTTCTGATGCAGGAAAAACAGCTCAGATACGACCTGGTAAATGCCAACCTTCAGTATCTCAGTCAGAAAGATAATGTCGAAGTTTCCAAACGAGTTTACACGAGCATGGAAAACAAATATAAGCAGGGAATGGCCTCAAGTCTTGAACTCACTCAGGCAAACAGCCAGTACCTCCAGGCAGAAAACAATTACATCACTTCACTCATGAACCTGCTGCAGACGAAGGTAGCCCTGGATAAACTAATGAATAACATGTAATTATAACAGAATAATTTAGAAAACTAATGAAATACTTAAAAGCAATTCCGGTAATAGTGATCAGCAGCCTGATCATCGCAGCCTGTTCCTCAAAGAAGAACAATCAGTTGGTTAAAAATGCCGGTTCAGAAACCGCCGTTGAAAAAAGCGCAATTCCTGTAAAAGTTCTAACTCTGACTAAAACAAAAATAGCCAGGACTATTGATTATACTGCAACAATTCTTCCTTTTGAGGAAGTAAATATAGCTCCGTCAAGCCCGGGCCGGATCGAAAAGATCTATGTTGAGGTAGGCGACAGGGTAAATAAGGGAGATAATCTGTTCCTGATGGACAGGACGCAGTTATATGCACAGAAAGTGCAGCTGGCAAATCTTGAGAAGGACCTTTCGAGGCTTGATACACTTCTGATGACGGGAAGTGCCAAACAGCAGCAGTATGACCAGGCAAAAACACAATATGAGGTCCTCAAGACAAATGTCGATTTCATGGAACAGAACACATTGATGAAAGCTCCATTCAATGGAGTGGTGACCGGAAAATATTTTGAAGATGGAGAGTTGTACTCGGGTGCCCCTTCTTCAGCAAGCGGTAAATCAGCAGTTGTTACTGTTATGCAAATCAATCCTCTTAAGATAAATGTAGCAATCACTGAACAATATTACCCTCTGATAAGAACAGGTATGAAAGCAAGAATTACTGCTGATGTTTATAAAGGAGAAGAATTTACAGGGAGAGTCTTCAGAAAGGCTCCGACAATAAGTTCAGCTACGAGAACATTCATTACTGAGATTGAACTTCCAAACCGGAACGATATGCTTAAACCCGGGATGTTTGCCAGGGTATATCTCGATCTGGGGGAAGTTGAGACCTTTGTCGCTCCTGCAAGCGCTGTATTGACTCAGGAAGGAACAAATGTCAGGTACATCTTTGTGAATGATAACAACANNCAACACTGCAAATAGAATTGAAGTGACACTGGGTAAAAGGTTTGATGATCAGCTTGAGATCCTTTCTGCCGACATCAGTGAAGGAAGCCAGCTCATCGTTGATGGTCAGTCACGGCTCATAAGCGGAGATAAGCTGGATGTAGTTAAATAGTATGTTTTACGATTATCAAAAGGAAAAAGATGAGTATTTACAGTTCTTCGGTCAATCGACCAGTTACGACAATCCTGATTTTCGTAGCGACGATGGTCATCGGTCTATATTCTCTTACTCAGCTGCCGGTAGATCTTTATCCCGAAATTGAACTGCCGTTNNTCCCGGGGCAAGCGCATCGGATATCGAATCAAACGTCACCAGACCTCTTGAAGATGCGGTTAACTCGGTGACGAACCTGAAAGAAATGACTTCCTCTACAAGCGACGGTATTGCGGTCATTTTCCTCAATTTTGAGTATGGTACCAATCTGGATGAAGCATCAAATGACGTGAGGAGCAGCCTCAGCTTTGTGGAGAATTATCTTCCTGAGGATTGTGAGAAGCCGACTATCATGAAGTTCAATTCAAGCATGATGCCTATAATTTTCTATGCCATTACGGCGAAAGAAAGTTACCAGGGACTTGAAAAGATTCTTGATGAGAAAATAGT
>MTKX01033897.1_pt2 | contig 11147 bp, 10 predicted proteins | sample 1042771 | NCBI WGS metagenome assembly MTKX01 (sample SAMN06212183, study PRJNA360534) | anaerobic digester metagenome | biome: Wastewater treatment plant; material: sludge; isolation source: anaerobic digester fed with sludge from wastewater treatment plant | place: Denmark: WWTP Randers ... | reverse complement strand
AGCTATTGTCCATCGAGAGCCCCTTTTGTCAACTCACATAGCAAGTTTTGCGGTACTGCGTTTGAACGGTGTAGTCTGTGTCGAGGGTAAAGACCGTACCGGTAGGATCACCGATCAGGGGCATGTCCCTTAAGGGAGGCAGAAGAATGTCATAATGCATCATGTCGTTTGTGTAGGTACTCGTATGGTCATTGGATCCGCACAGATCGTCCCACTTTTGATCGGTACGATACTTGTAGGTCCGCTCCAACTGTCCGTTAACGACAAACCCTGCCCAGTCAGAAAGGGGATTGTCCATAGACCAGGTGCCATCCGGCGCTTGATCTGACCAGAATATTCCCGCCATACTCCAGAAAGGATCCGGGCCACCGGTGTAGCGACCGGGATCGGTGATGGATCTCCATTGGCGGTCATCATTGCATTCGTCCGTAAAGTGGTAGTACCAATCGTCGGTAATCCGAAGGCCCATCGGCATCGCTGTTGGCGATCCTTCGTCTGGATCATGATAGACGGCTTCACCATTGATCTTGATTTTCCTTTGGGTGATCTGCCTGTAATCAGATCCTTGAACCTCCGAGAACCCCTTGGCAAGGATGTACCACTCCACATAGTAGATTGTCTCGGGCCCTTGAAGCGCCACTCCTCTCGTAGCAGGCGCCTCAGCGCGGGTTACCGGAGTGGGAAACAGCGCCACCAGCAGGGTGAGAACCATCAGAAGGCTCAATCTCGTTTTCATCTCAAGCTCCTTTCATTGCAGCCGCTGTCTCTTTCACTTTGATCCAGCAGGAAGGCAAACAACTGCTCCAAACTGGAAAACCCAAATCGCTCCCTGGTGGACGGGTCTTCCAGCGAAGCGTGCCAATCGGCTGTCCTTGGCCTGCCCACACACCACATGCGGAGTATGTAGGAGCGACTGCGTATCGGTTGCTGGGTTTCGTGTGTTCGGGTCAGTTGTTCTTTCATTTGCATCCAGTTTAGCAATGCATCGTCAGTACACAGTCAGGGCAGCGTCAGCCCTGGTCAAGTCACGGCGCGAATTTTACGTTGACCTTGACAGGGGTCCGTTTTGGTCGTATAATCTATTAATCGGGATCAAAAGCTTGCCGCACAACTGGCTAAGAGAGGCCGGATGGCGCACCTGTCGCTGGGCGTTTTGGGCTCACTGCAAGTCTTGCTCGACGATACGCCGGTCACCACGTTGGAATCGGACAAGGTTTGTGCGCTGTTGGTCTATTTGGCGGTGGAAGCAGACTCTCCGCATCTACGAGAGTCTCTGGTTGGTCTGTTGTGGCCCGATTGCCCCGAGCGAGTCGCCCGTCACAACTTGCGGCAAGCCCTCTTTAACCTGCGCCTGGCGATCGGAGACCATAGCGCCAGCCCTTCCTATCTCCTCATCTCACGAGAGGCCATTCAGTTCAACCGCGCGAGTGACTTCTCGCTGGACCTCGCCCAATTCAACACGCTCTTGCGTACGTGCGAAGCAAACCGGAGCCGAGACATCGAGGATCCTTCGCTGCGTGCTGCACGGCTGGAAGAAATGGTCAAGCTGTATCGCGGCGAGTTCCTGCAACACTTCTTCCTGGAGGATAGTGCCGAGTTTGAGCAGTGGACGCTGGTACAGCGCGAGAGCTTGCACCAACACGTCCTGGATGCCTGCAGCTACCTGGCCGACTATTACGAGCTGCACGGCGATTTCCAGGCGGCCCGGCGCCACGCCTCCCGGCAGTTGGAGCTGGACTCGTGGCGCGAGGAAGCGCATTGCCAGATGATGCGCGCCCTGGCGCTGGATGGGCAACGCAGTGCTGCCCTTGTCCAATACGAGACCTGCCGGCGCGTCCTGGCCAAGGAACTGGACGTTGAGCCATCCGCAAGCACGCGCGAACTGTATGAGCGGATACGTGCAGGAGAGCTAAGGGCAAAGGATGAATCGCCCTCCTCCGTTCCAAGTGCCCCCATCCACAACCTGCCCGTGTCATTGACGTCCTTTCATGGACGCGAGCAAGAGCTGGTTGACCTGGAGCGGCTCATCGCCAACCCGGAGTGCCGGTGCATTAGCCTGGTAGGTCCAGGCGGCATCGGCAAGACGCGCCTGGCACTGGAGACTGCCCAGCGGCACAGGGCTGACTTTGCCCATGGGGTCGCCTTCGTTCCCCTGGCCTCGGTTGGCTCTGTCGAAGCAGCCGTGATAGCCATTGCCAGCGCCATCCATTTTCACTTCTATGGCCTGAACGAACCCCAGGTACAGCTCCTCAATCACTTGTGCGAAAAGCACATGCTGTTGATTCTGGACACAGTAGAGCAGTTGTTAACACAAGGGTCGCTTCAAGTGAATTTCGTGGAGTTCATGCTCGAAATCCTGCAGCGCGCCTCAGGGGTCAAGCTGTTGGTCACCGCGCGAGAAGTGCTCGATCTGCAGGAGGAATGGGTCTTCGAGGTCCGGGGACTGGAGTTTCCAGAGAGAAAGCAAACGGAAAAGCTCGATGAATACGCTGCCGTCGAGCTGTTCATTCAGCGCGCCAGGCGCGCCTCACCCGGGTTCGCTTTCAGCGAGACAGACCTGGCAGGGATAGCCCACATCTGCCGCCTGGTGGAGGGCATGCCACTGGCCATCGAGCTGGCTGCGACGTGGTTGAGGATCTTGTCGCCGGTGGAAATCGCCCAAGAGATCGAAGGCAGCCTGGACTTTCTGAGCTCCTCCGTGCGCGACATTCCGGAGCGGCATCGCAGCATGCGCGTGGTTTTCGACCACTCCTGGCGAACGCTGTCGCCAAAGGAGCAGCAGGTGCTCTCCCAGCTCTCGGTCTTTCGGGGCGGGTTTAGCCGCCAGGCGGCTGAGCAAGTGGCAGGTGCATCGCTAGCTGTCCTGTCCGCTTTGGGAAACCGGGCGCTGCTGAGGCGAGCCGCAGCCGGCCGCTACGGACTGCACGAGCTGCTCCGCCAGTACTGCACCACTCACCTCGTGGCCGATCCCGAGGCGCATGCGGCGGCGCAGAAGCGTCACTATGACTACTTCCTGGAAATGGCCGCGGCTGCCGAGCAGGAGTTGAAGGGACGCGATCAATTGGAATGGCTGCGGCGGTTGGAGCAGGACCACGACAATCTGCGAGCAGCGCTGGAATGGGCTCTCGAGCACGATGGCATGGCGCAGGGCGACGATGAATGGGCGCTGCGGCTGTCGGGAGCATTGCACCTGTTTTGGCGGATGCGTGGGCATTTTCACGAAGGGCGCAGTTGGCTCGCGAAATCTCTCGGGCAATGTCTGGAAAGACACTCGGCCGCCAGGGCCGCGGCCCTGTTCGCTAAAGGCTCGCTGCTGTACGCGCTAGGAGACGTCAGTGCGGGGCGCCTACTGGCGGAGGAAAGCGCGGCCATTTACCGGGAATTGGGCGATGAGCATGGCCTTGCCCAGGTGCTTGCGTTCATTGGGCTCACGCTGGTCTGGCAAGGAGAAGCGAGCCTGGCCCAGACTCGGCTGGAGGAGGCACTGGCGCTGTGCCGCACAGCAGGGGACCGATGGCAGGAGGCCTACGCATTGCACATTTTGGGGAACCTTCTGGCGGACCGCGCCGGCGATGCGACCGGGCAGGCCATGCTCGAAGAAAGCGCCGCGATCCTGGAGGATTTGGGGGAAAAGTACCTTCTTGCCAGTGGACTGGTTTCGTTGGGAATCGTTGACGTGGGTTCTGGGGAGTACGTGCGAGCTCGCGCACGCTTTGAGCATGGCTTGGCTCTATCCTGTGAGATCGGACACCCGTTGGGAATGGCGGATGCGCTCACCAATCTTGGCTGCGTTTACCGGATTCTGGGCGAGTACTCGACCGCTCAGTCCCACCTTGAAAAGTCTCTACAGGTGTATGAAGAGCGAGGGTGCAGTATTTGGGAGACCGACGTGTTGTGCGCCCTGGCCGAAAACGCTATCTCTCAAGGAGACCTGGCCACGGCGCGACTCCGCCTCCAAGCAGCGTGCAGTCGCTTGGGCACATCCGAGAACAAATGGCTCCAGACGCTGGTGTGTTACTTTCGGGGCTTGCTGGCGCATTACGAAGGGGATTGCGTGGCAGCTATAAGGTTGCTGGAGGAGACGACGGCGCTGGCGCGGGAAGGCCAATATAAACCGGATCTGGCGCGGTCGCTCGTCTCCTTGGGTCGCGTGAGGCGCACGCTGGGCCAGGTCTTGCCGGCGTCCGAGCTGCTTGTGGAAGCATTGGATCTGTTCCGGGCGCTTGGCCATAGACTGGGCATCGCCAACGCGCTCGAGGAGCTGGGCGCTGTGAGCGCGGTCCAGGGGGACGGCGCGCAAGCAGCCATGCTGTTCAGCACGGCGCACACCTTGCGTGAGGGGATGGGCGCACCGCTCCCCTCGGTGGATCGCGCCGCCCATGATTCTGTCCTCGCCGCCTGCCGCGCACAGCTTGGCGAAACCTCTTTCGCCCAAGCCTGGGCCCGCGCGGCAGCCAGACCGTATCAAGAGGTGGTGGACGACGTCTTGAGACGGTGCCGAGATTAGCGCCCTACTGGCCACCTGACGACTCTGCGCGATGCCGACCTCAAAACCAAGGCCCCCGAGTTCTCTTTGCAGGCGCCGGGGAACGACGAGCGACTGCTCGCCTCTCTCATCTGGGACGACACAGGCAGGCATTTTACCGAGCATGTCGAACGGAGGCGCGATCTCGTAGGAAAAAGAGACGCCTGGCAACGCGGCGATGCGCCTGAAAGGGACACTGCGGAAGGTCGTCGTCGGTCTAGAGACCCGGCTCATCGGCGAGCCAATCAAACGCACCACCTTTCGATGTGCGCGAGCCGGTACTTGTCGCCGCTGAACTGCTCCTTCAGGCTGGTGCCGAACATCTCCTGAAAGACCCTGTCGGCCTCGGCCGCCTGCCGGGACATCCAGTTGCGAATGATGGTGTTCACCTGTGCTTGCGGCACAAGTGCAAGCATGGGATGGTCGGCGCTGCCGCAGTCGACGCCGATACACTCGCTCTTTTTCTCCTTGCACCACAGGGAGAACTCGCGGTCGGGGCCGGGATGGTGGACCATGGTGCGGATCTCGTCGGCCGGCGACAGGGCTGGTCACAGCCGAAATGGTGGTAGCCGGTGTGGATGATGAGGATGTCACCCTCGCGCACCTCCACCCGGTCCTCGATCATCTGCGCCGTATAGATCTGATAGTCGCCCGTCGCGTCCGACAGGTCGACGACCACGCCCGGGCCGACGAGGAACTCGTTCAGATCCAGGCTGGCGATGTCCTTGCCCGGGGTGTGAAAGTGGATCTCGCCGTCCAGGTGGGTGCCCAGGTGATTCGAATGGGTCAGGAGCTGGCCGTTGGACCTATTTGCCCAAAGTGTGCTTTTCGCTATCGTTTTCTTTGGGCCGTCTGCAGCAAGTGAGCCTTGCATCGCAGCGCTCTTCATGGTAGAATGAAGACACACAGGGACGGGGTCGCAGGAACGCGCCTTGTCTGGGACATGTTGGCTCAGTTCCTTGTTACGCTGATGACAGGTATTGGTGGAGTGTGAGCATGGCGTGCCCGAGAATCGACGACTATGAGGTCAGCGAACATGCTCAGTGGGCAATGACACGACGCGGCATTCTCAGGTCCGACGTGAAACAGGTCCTTCAGAACCCTGAACAGAGTGAGGTCGTCCAACCGGGCCGTTGTGTCTATCAGTCCAAGATTGTCGCTGACGCTTCTTCGACGGTGTACTTGCTGCGAGTCTTTGTGGATGTTGACCAGGACCCGCCACAAGTAGTGACTGTCTACCGCACCAGCAGGGTGCAGAAGTATTGGAGGTAAGAGATGCGCGTGGTTTATGACGTGCAGACGGACACGTTAACGATCATTCTGAATGAGGCGCCAGTCGCCGAGAGCGATGAGGACAAGCCGGGGATCATCCTGGACTATGATGCTGCCGGGAATGTCGTTTCTATGGAGGTGATGGATGCCTCGCGCCGCATCCTGCAGCCCACGCGGATGGTGTACGAGCTGGCCGGGCAACCAGCTTAACTGACAGGTGTGGCGAGAAGCGCTCGGAGCAGAATGCCCCGGGCGCTTTTTGATCCTCTCCTTGGTGTAGGTAGACCTGCAGCTAGACGGATAGCCGAGGCCGGCTAGAAGCGCCTGGTCAGCCTTTGAATGTTCTCCACGTGCTCGGGATTGTACCCATTGCCAAGCCTGGTCTTCGCACGCTGCGCGCGTTGCTCGACAAAGCTGACATGGAGTCGTCTTCCGTGTCTCAGATCACCTTGTCGTCCGTTCCTGCCAGTTGGCGCAGGAACTCGGGCTGGCCAACGTGGTAGCTCTCGTGCCAGAACAGAAAGAAGATGAGCTGGCCGAGGGTGGTGGTTCCCAGAAAGCTCTGCACCTCCCCCGCCAACTCTTCTCCGGTGGCGTTCTGCAGCCTGGCCGCCAACGCGCTCTGACCTTGCTCCAGGGCCGTGAGCAGTTGCTCCAGGGTGAGGATGTCGTCACCGTCGCCGCACACGGGCTCCGAGCCGTACCCGTACCGCCTGGCATGAGCCTCGCCGAGGATGGCCTCCTCTCCCAGCGAGCGCAGCATGGTGTTGCGGTTGTCGGCCAGGTGGCCCAGCACCCAGTTCAGGCAGTTGCCGCGAAACGGAAGTTGCAGCAGGCTGTCTGCATGACTCAGGCCTTTTGTTTGGGCTTGGATGATGCCCAGATTCCGCTCGAGTCCTCCGATAAGATCCGTCGTCGTGATCATTTTGTCCTCCTATCGAGTTTCAGAGATTTTGTACGCCTCGTCATCGCTATGGCCAGACCGCTTCCACGACAACCAGCGGCAGGTAGATGCGAAACCGCGGCTGCCGGGCGACGATGCTGCAATCGGCCGTGGCCTGGTCCCCCGCCACGCGGGCCAGGTTCGTCAGGCTCGTGCCCTCGTATTCGGCATCGAGCGCCAGGACAACCCGCACCTGGGCCACCGTCGTGCCATAGACCGTGCCCAGGTTGCACGATGCGTCGCCGAAGCACATCTCGTAGCCGAAATCGGAGTTCTCGGCGCTGATGCTGACCAGGCGCGTGCCCGCCGGCAGGAACCCGCGGACCTGCACGTTGGTGGCCGTGGCCGGGCCCTGGTTGCGCACGCTGAGCGTATAGGTGAGCAGCCCGCCCGCCGTGACCGTGCCGGTGCTCGTCTCCTTGTCGATGGACAGGTCGGCGCTGGGGCCCAGGTCCACCTTCATCGAAACTCCTCTCTTCCGCTCCGCGCCTCAAGTATGGCGCTTGGGCAGGAGCTTGTCAAGCCCGGCAAAAGGACGACGATCTCCAGGGTCTGGTTTCAAGCGGCCTTTTTCCAGCTCGCTGTGTGCTCCTGGCCACAAGCGCAAGCCTATCCTGCATCAAGAACAATCGGCAGAAAAATCACATGCGGAGTTCCGACGAAAAGGCGGATTGGAATAGCTACCAGCCTTTTTCTACCGAGCTTGCTGTGCTGAGCAGAGAGAAAAATGTCCCCCAGGTCGTGGCTGCCCGGCGGATATCTGGCGGCATCGACATAGACAGTAAGGCCAACTTCGTTTGTCCCTATGTCCTGCGACGGTGTGAGCCTGACTTCGAGGCTTGCTGATGCCTCCCAGAAAAACCTGCTGTTCTGCGAGCTGGTCACCAGGAGCTCAACGGCCTGCGGGTCTTCTCCTGGCCTGTACCAGATCACGGCCTCCGCCGGTGTGATCTTTAGTTGAGGAGGGAGCAATGTGCGACCGACAATAGACCCCCGCAAGAACTGAGGATCGGTCCAATCCCAGACTCGTGAAGGCCTGCTGTCTATGTTCTCAGGCCAGACACTCCAATTAAGAGTGGACGGTTGGAGTGCGCCTGCCGAGTGCACGCCGAACCCAAACACAAAGGCTACAACAAAGCTGTAACGCGTGAGCCTGTGGCCGGCAGTGCCGGTCACCTTGACGAGGGCAGGAATCAGCAAATAAGAAAGGTAAGGCAGCATGTCCGAAAAGAATCTTGGCCCAAAGGAGTGACCGGCCCACCAGTGGGGAAAGGAGGAGATGGTTACCCAGTGAAGAAAGATGATGGCCAGCAGCGCTCCATCCAGGGGTGTGAGCCGCCTGGTTCGAAGCTTGAGCCAGATGCTGTAAAAGACGAACATCAGCACAGGAGTGAGGAGCAGCAGGCCCCGAGATGGACTGATCAGGTTTCCTAGCAGAGCCTCGCCAAACTTCGAGTGCATGCTCAGCTTCGAAAGATAGTAGGGAGGCAAAACCGCGTGATGAGTGTTCAGGTTGAATAGAACAAATGGGATGGCTACCAGGCTGGCCCAGAGGACATACCGAGCAAACTGCTTCTTGTGGCACAGGAGAACGTACCCGGTAAGAACCACGATTGAGATGATGTTGGTAGGGCGTACAGCATAAGAAAGTGCCAACGGCAGAGCGGCGTACTGAGCAAACCCTGACCTCTGCTGAGCCAATACGAGCAGATACAATGCGACCGCAAGGAGAAGCATGGATGGCCCGTGTTGCCAGAGAGCGCGGCTGGCCGTGGACCATGCGGATGTGGTGAAGGCAAAGCTGAGGGCAATGAGCAGAGCTGGAGGAACCTTGGCACAAGAACGAGCTGTCAGGTAGACGATTACCACGGCAAGGGCAGTGAGGATGGAGGCGCACAGTTTCTCCAGCGTAGAGTAGCTGGCCTCTATGGCATGAATGTCCGGCTGTAAGAGGGCGTACGGTAACACGAGAGGAGTGGCCATCAACGTCGGGCCCAAGGGAAAGAAAGGATAGAAGTGTCCATTCAGTTGCACGATGCGATAGTCATCGGGCGGAATAAGGCCAATAAACTCGTCGAGATCGACGTCGCCCTCCCCAAGAAGGCTAAGGGCAGTGTGCATCGTCCAGCGCGAATCCATAGACTGTGTCACAGGACTGGCAGCATACACACCAAACACGGCTCCGAAGAGAAGAACCGCAACGTACCATTGTCGATTCATGGGTCGCGAATGCCTGGAGGTGTCCAGGCGTGACCTCGCCGCGAATCGCACCCGCGAGAACCACTCACTGATGGTTAGCACAAGCCTTCTGCTCGGTGGACCATGTCGAAAGGTGCAAGATCTGCCTTCCTGGAAGCTCTGGGCTTCCAGGAAGGTGCTCGTGCTAGTATCGCTTCGTCAGCCGCTGAATGCTCTCCACGTGCTCCGGATTGTACCCATCCCCGAACCGGGTCTTCGGCCAGGCCGCCTTGCGGGCCATCATCTCCTCGTACTCGGCGTCGTCCACCATGGCCACGCAGCGGCCGATGCACGACTCGCCGTCGACGAACCGCCACGGGAAAAAGGCGACCGTCGTGCGCCGGTTGCACAGCAGGTCGATGTCGCCGCCCAGGCACTCGGCGTGGATGATGTGGTAGGGGAACATCTCGATGTGCATGAGTTGGTACTTGTCGTCCGTGAAGCGCTCTTCCATGGTCGTGCCGTACATCTCGCGGAAGAGCTTGTCGGCCTCGGCGGCCTGGCGGGGCATCCAGTTGCGGATGATGGTGTTCATCGGGTGGTCGGCGCTGCCGCAGTCGACGCCGATCCACTTGATCTTTTTTTCCTTGCACCACTCGGCGAACTCGCGGTCGGGCCCCGGATGCTGGACCATGTAGCGGATCTCGTCGGCGTAGGGCTGGTCCCAGCCAAAGTGGTGATAGCCGGTGTGGATGATGAGGATGTCGCCCTCGCGCACCTCCACCCGCTCCTCGATCATCTCGGGCGTATAGATCTGGTAATCGCCGGTGGCGTCCGACAGGTCGACGACGGCGGCGGGACCGGTGAGGAACTCGTTCAGGTCCAGCGAGGCAATGTCCTTGCCGGGCGTGTAAAAGTGGATCTCGCCGTCCAGGTGGGTGCCCAGGTGGTTAGAGTGGGTCAGAAGCTGGCCGTTGGCTCCGTTGGGCGCCAGGCGCTTGAAATACTTGACCTGCAGCGGCTCGTAGGTGGGCCACGGCGGCGTGCCGATGCCCAGGGGAATGGTCAGATCGATTAGCTTCATCGCGCTATTCCTTTCGTGTGATTTGTGCCAGTTGATCACCGCTGGCTACAGAGGACGACACGGTTGGCGAGATGCCCTGGCTGAGCAGGTGCATTTTAGCACAAAAGGGGATCGGGTACAAGTCAGGCCGCCCGGAAAAGGTCCTCTACGCGCCCTCTGCCCGCTCGTACACCGAAACGTGCATCCCGCTCCGTGCCGAGAACGCGCCGCCCTCCCAGTCCTCCCAGCGATGCTTCAGCCCCAGCCCCGCAAGCCGGGCCATGAGGTCGAGCTCGGCGGGCCAGGCATAGCGCAGCCTGACCGGGTAGAGCCGGACCCCGCCCTCGGCCAGGGCCACGTGCTGGCTGGTGATTTGCTGCCTGACCGGGTCGTGCATGGACACGTCAACCTGGACCTGGCTGTCCTCGACCTGGACGGCCCGCACCGCCTGCCCGCCACTGAAGCGGCTCAAATCGGGGACAAAGGCTTCGAGCGCAAACGAGCCACCGGGCTCCAGGTGCCGGGCCACGTTCTGGAAGCAGCGCACCTGTGCCTCTTGCGTCAACAGCGAATAGAACGTGTTGAACATAACATAGATGAGCACGTAGCGGCCTTCGACGGCGACCTCCGAGAAGTCGCCGAGGGTCACGGGGATGTTCTCGCCGCCCGGCTTGGCTCGCAGCCTCTCGACCATCGCCGGCGAGGCGTCGATGCCGTGGACCTCGACGCCCGTCTCCTGCAGGGGCAGCGCCACGCGACCGGTGCCGATTCCCAGCTCGAGGGCGCGCCCGCCGCGGGCCAGCCGGTTCAGGGCAACGATGGCCGCCGGCTCATGGCCGCTGTACAGCTCGTCGTAGACGTCCGCGATACGCTCGCCGTAGGTCTCTGCTCCATACGTGTCCACAGCCTTCCTCGTGCCTCAAAATGCCGGGGCGGGCGCAAGACCCGCCCCTACCCGGCGTACGGGCGATCCTTGCGGTCGCCCCGGGCGGGCGCAAGACCCGCCCCTACCCGGCGTACGGACGATCCTTGCGGTTGCCCCGGGCGGGCGCAAGACCCGCCCCTACCCGACGTAGGGGCGACCCTCGCGGTCGCCCAACCGAAAAAGAACGCGTGACGGAAAGTCGTCGAGGGGCGGTCAACCTTGACCGCCCCTCGTCTCGATA
>MTKX01003161.1_pt1 | contig 11152 bp, 7 predicted proteins | sample 1042771 | NCBI WGS metagenome assembly MTKX01 (sample SAMN06212183, study PRJNA360534) | anaerobic digester metagenome | biome: Wastewater treatment plant; material: sludge; isolation source: anaerobic digester fed with sludge from wastewater treatment plant | place: Denmark: WWTP Randers ... | reverse complement strand
ATTCAAGCGTAAGGTAAAACAGATTAAGAACGATGGCAAGAAGGCGCACAAGGATGTATTAGACGATGTATTAGACGACCTCAGCAAGAAACTCGGTTCAATCAAAGAGGGTGCTTCTTTAAGAGAAATGATGAAGCAGAAGAAGGCTCTGTTGGATGAGTTAAAAGCGAGAAGGAAGAATCCTCCGAAGATGCAAATTCCTATTCCGTCTATCCCGGGGTTAGACCCTGTTGATGTGGCTTACGGTGCTTCTATTGCTTCTGTTTACATCCAAGCTGGTATATACGGAGAGAAGTTAGTAAAAGGTCTCGTAAAGGACTTCAAGAGCATTGGTGTTGACATTACCGAGGAACAGGCTGAGAAGATGGTTCCTAGTGTTATCAACGTAGGTGGAACAGAGGTAAGCGTAGATGACTTCTTGGATGAGTTAGAAGGAGAAAAGGAGGCTATGCGCTTGGCTAACAGGATATTCGGTGCTATCACTCCGAAGAAGGAGACCAAAGACCCGCTTACGATGATGCTTAATACGCTGATGGCTAAGTTCAATGAGCGTAACCTTAACAAACCTGAGCGGAAGAAAGTCTCAGACATTGAGAAGATTGGTGAAGCCATAAGGGATAAGGAGCATTATGCTGAAACGTGGAAAGAGGCGAGAAGGATTGCACTTGACATGATTGAAGCGAATGAAGAGATGGACATTGATCAAAAGGAGATAATGAGCAAGATGATCGACGATGCTTATGATAAAGCAACATCATTTGTTTTCTCTGAAGGTCAGGTTGATCGTGCCATCCGTGCTAAGATGAAAGACATGGGGATGGTTCTTGCTGACATCGTAAGGTCTCACTTTGATGTTCAGGTAAGGAACAGGGGTTCTCTTACTGAAGCGATAATCATTGACGCAGGAATAGACAGGGCTGATGCTGAAATGTTAGCAAGGGCGATAGAGCGTAGATATGACTCACTGATGTCTGAGCATGGTCGTAGGCTAATTAAAAAGTATACACAGCATTTAACACCAACTCAAAAGAGAAGCGTAGGAAGGCGTTCTAACGAGGAGAGGTTGCTTGAATTGATAAATATCGGTGCCTTTGATGATCCATCATTTGTTGATGCTTTCGCGAGTGCGAGGGGGCTTGTTACGATAGACCCCGTTCACGTTAGAAACATAAAGGCTAAGGCAGAGGAGATAAACAAACAGAAGTCTCGTGTTCTTAGATTGAAAAAAACAGAAGACCTCTTGGGTTACATGGCTACACTAGAAGGTGTATCCCTTGCTGAAATAGGAGACGCTGTTTGGTATGCTTCTGTTCTTAGCGGCATGAGTACGCAGGTAAGGAATATCATGGGTGGTGGAGCAGGTGTCGGTATTAACTTGGCTACTGAAATGCTTTGGCATCCGTCTTATGTTCCTGCAATGTTAAGGGGAATATGGCGTGGTGTTAAGTTTGGCAAAGAAAAAGCTGAAGACGTTCTCAAATACGGATACTCCCCGTATGAAACGAGGGTGGAGACTCCGCGTGTTGTTGAGCGGTATATAATGAATCCGAAAGCATTATGGATTCCACCTCTCGCTCATGTGTTTAATAACCTAAAATACGTTAGTCGGTTCATGGCTGCTGCTGATATGTTCAACGTTTCTGTTGGTAAAGAAGCATGGGCTGAGTTGTTGGCATTGGAACATCTTAAACTTAACGACAAGAAAGTAAGCGGACTCGATTACATCTTTGATTCAAAGTACAGGAAACAAGTAAGGAGTGCTATCAACACTTTCTTGGGAGTAACGAAAGAGCAGATTGACGCTATTACCGCTGAAGTAGAAGCGGATGCCCTTGAACTCGGTTACACTGAAACTGACAAGAAGATTGCCATTATAGAGGGTATAGAGATGATCCGTCCCGGTGCTCTTGTTGAGGTGTCTACTACGATGGCTGTTAAGTCTACGGGTAATACAAGGACGTATGGGATGATCGGTTTCATTACTGACCGTTTAGCGGATGTCATGAAAGGCGTTGCACTTCCTTTCCCTGAGAAGACGAAAACAGGGGAGATAGCACTTGGAGTTATTCATCCGTTTAAATATGTTGCTGCTTTTACGAAGATCGTTAGTAACGTAGGTGCTTTGGCTTTGGAGTATGTTCCGTTTGCTGCAATGCCGAGATACGTTTCAGGCGCAGCAGGAGCAGCATTTAAACCCGGTGGATCGTTATCGAAGATCATGCCGATGTACGGTAAGTACTATCACGAACTCTCAGAGACGGAAAGGAAGGCTGTGTTGCACCGTCAGATCGTCGGTATGGTGTTTACTGCTGCTATGGTTATGCTGAGTGACCCGGGAGATGATGATGACCCGATTATTCAGATTACAGCCGATGGTACGGGTGATTGGAATAAGAACAACAGCTTAAAAGATTGGAAGCCTTATTCGTTAGGTATTAAGGTAGGAGATAAGAGGGTATGGGTTCCGTTCAGGTATACTCCGCTTATTCTCGCTCTTGCTCCTATTGGATGGGCAAGGGATAGAATGAAGTATAGCGATAAGCACAAAGATGCTCCTCTTGCTTCGATGTTAACGAGGGGTTACACGTATATGCCTTCATTCTTGGCTGACATGACCGCTATACAGTCGATGAACGAGATGTTGAATAATCTGTTCACTTCGAAGTTCACTGCTAAGATCGCCAACGTATTNNCGTATAGAGAGGACGCAGATGGATAAATTCAAGTCTGACATCTCTTCTATCTTAATGGATGTTTTGGGGTCATTCAGGACAACGTTAGAAGGTTTCTACACTCCCGGTGTGTACCGTGACATGGTTAAGATATGGGAGAACCTTACGCAGAAGGAACTTGAAATGCCAGCGAATGAATTAAAGAAGCTGTGGGCTCGTAATCCTATTTCTGTATTAGATAGAAGGCCAGAGGGAATAGTATACCGCGATGTACTTGGTAGACCGACTACGAGACCGTGGTTCCTAAGTGAGTTCCTTAGCGTAACGGATAAAGAGGATATCATGACTTATCACACCGATAACGCGGAACCTCTAGGTGGTGTTGACATGAAGCGCAGCACCCTCCCCATTTATGAGGGTGGTAAACTTGTTATACGCAAGATTAATCCCGGGGATGCGAAGGATGCTGAACTGTGGGATTATTATGTGGAGAGAAGGGGCTATTACCTACTTAGAGGAACGTCCATTTCGGAAGAACAACTTTTGGGTATCGAAGCGTTAAAAGCACATGGTGTAAAGGGTGAGGAGTATCAGAAGGCTGTTACTAAATTGGACGGTTATGCTAAGAAGGCAGCAAAAGAGGATGTGATGTGGATGTCGCAGTTTGACTTGAATTATATTCGGTCTCAGCGTGGTCGATAATATTTGATAGAAGAAAAAGAGTATAGTATCTTTGCTAAAAAGTAAGCGATGAGTTTCAAAATAAAGTTACAAAAGAACAGGGCGCAGGATGTGATCACTGTAAAGAAGGAAGACACACAGACCATTACTGCTCCCATTGTTGCCACTGCGTATCTCAACGGCACAGTAATCAACACTTATACATTAGCCGGTTCAGAACCCACCGAATTGATCACAAACGGAAGGACTGATGTCTTAACAGAAGACCTTTTGGGGAGTATCCCAGATGACGGTTGGTATACTGTTCAGTTCAGTTCCGCTAATGGTCAGGAGTCAGATTATCCCGGTGTAGGCATAACGGTTATAGCTACGAAGAAGGTGTACTCGAAACAGGGCTTGGTTAACGTTTATGCTCCGAAGTTCCAAATAGATGAGAACCTTCACGTTGCTCACGTTCTTTTGAGTGAGATGAACATGATTGAGACCATCGACGTTGCTTATCAGAAAGAGGAAGACTTTAACATGAGGCACGGGCTTATCAAGGAAATGCTTAACTACTCTTAATATGAATCAGGCGAGGTTAGATGTAATAAAGGCGCAAGCAGCTAAAACTACGATAGAGTGGGGGAATGGGGTCATGGACTCCATCTTCTCTTTTAATGGGGGTTTTCAGAAATACTTCGCCGAGTGTCATAGGATTCACTATCTGTATGGTTTGATTAATGAGTGCTATTGGGATGGTGGGTTGATGATGGGGGGTCAGGCTTTCGATGCTGCTGATGTATATGCTGCTTTTCACAAGATAGAGCATTACAGGGGTTTCTTTGAGAGTATTGACTTAGGGGTTAAATATGACGAACCTGATCCCGATGACCCGAATCCTGATCCTGATGATCCGTATTGCAATCCCGATCCTGATCCTACTATTATCATCATCGGTGATGACCACTACCGTGCACAGAGTGTGCCTTGTGTTGTTGGTGTTAACAATGTCACATTCACGAGACCGCTTTCATCTGCGGATTACGAACTTGACGTGTTTGTCATTGCCACCAATGGCATGATGCAGCATAATTTAATTGTCACATCAAAAACAGCAGCGGGGTTTACAGTGAGTGATGTCTTACGTGCCGGTACGCTGTCCTATTTCGCCGTTATACGCATATAATATGAAGAAGGTACTTTTTATACTCTTTATGCTTATCTCGTCTCTAGCGTGGTCTCAGGGCTTCGTAGAGAGGCATCTGCTCAGTACAGAGATAACAGAAACGGAAAACAGTTTCATTTACCGGCATTACTATATCCCGGTGTTGGATATTACGTATCACGAGTTCAGTGCTGACTCTATAACGTGGAGGAAGGATTACGTAGCTGGGGACTGTTATGTGAGATTTAATAACTATGTGAGCAATCAAGTTGACGATTCTCCTATTTACCATCCTGAGGATAAGTGGTGGGTGTTTAACTTTTGCACGTGTAATGGGAAAATACCCCCCGACGAGAATGGTGAGGGCGGTGGAACTATAGACACGATATATGTCATAGTGGGAAGCGATACGATAGTATATCAGGATTACCTAAAAATACCGTTTCCCGATTCAATAACTGCCACCACTACGAACTACATGGACTCGCTCACTCATACTCACGCATGGGAGGCATGGATAAACGATTTAGAGGACGTGGATGCTTATCCGAGTAACGGACAGGTATTAAAATGGAATGCAGCTAGGGGACAGTGGGTAGAGGGTGATGACTTGTTTGGAATTGGTCTTTTGGACTCCACTTTACTTGATACAACGGTTCTAGTGATAGACGGAGGGTTGGACTACCAAATCATCAACGACACGACGATAGTCTTTCTAGGGCTTCCTGACACGATCACAGCGTCTACTATTAACGAAGTGTCAGCGAATTCACATACTCACGAGTGGGAGGCGTGGATTAACGACATGAATGATGTAAACGCATTCCCAACAGAAGGTCAGGTATTAACGTGGGACACGATAACTAATCAGTGGATAGCGGGTGATGCTGGTGGCACAGGAGGGCTTGTTGTTACAGAGGAGGACGGGTTCCCTTATGTTGTGGATGTAAATCAGATAAGGTTCTCAAATACGCACGTCACAGACAGGGGGAACGGAGTAGTGTCTGTCTTTATTGGAGACGGCGCTGATTCTTTAACATACATCTCTGCTTTTAACGATGTTTACAGAACGGGAAAGGTGTGGGTTCCGGCAGGGGATAATCGGATTACGTTTAGTTCACCTCTTCCTGATAGTTCATACGTGGTAGCCGGTCTTTATACTATCTATGGGAATCAGGTTAGACAGAATCTAAACTATGAGTTAAAGGATACGGCAGGGTTCACTGCTTTGGGTGTAATGGATGATAGTTGGCTCCACTACTTAGCAATAATGCCCGATGACTCTCTTGGTTTTGATCTTGATTTGTCTTCTGTTGACTGGTGGAAGTACTTCGATATTTCAGGTGATAGTATATTCGTTAACGGAGTTTTAACGGATAATACACTAAGGGGAACAGGATCACCTTTGGATACTCTTGGCGTTGATACTACGGTCATCGCTACCAAATCGGATTTGGAAGATTACGTGACAGACGTATACGCTACACAAGACAGCATCTTTCCAATTGAACATCTCTATTACACAAAGAACGCAACGGACACTCCGATAACGAGTATACCGAAACCGAATGGAATTGTAATAGGTGGTTATGTGTCTTGGTTGGATAGCTTGAACTTTAATGTTACTCCTGCTGCTTATTATCTGAGTGGAGTTCTTTATACTACATCTTCTACGGATATAACGTTAGACGCTGCTAATGCTACGTTAGATCGAATAGATATCATTGTCGTGGATACTACCGGAGTAGCATATGATATAACGGGTGTCCCTGCTGCTAGTCCACAGAAGCCTACTGTTGATCCTTCTTATCAGATTGAACTTACACAGGTCTTAGTTCAGGCAGGTGCCATCGTTCCATTTGGAGTAACGAACAGTATAATCTACGATGAGAACAACGAGTGGGTTGTTTCTTATAGCGGAGTAGCTGTTATCCCAGATGATGAGACTGATCCTTTTTATGGTGACACTTGTATGAGCGTCGGATTAATCGGAAGGATGGACTCGATCTCTTTCACTAATACAACGGCTGTTAACTACGCGGACTACACTACTATTGGCTTCGCTATTAAGTTGAAAGCGGTTATGACGAATCAGATGGACTTGTATATGTCATTTTATAACAATGGTGCTATTGTCTCAAATGAGGTACAGGTTACTGTCGATAAAAAAAATACTACAACGTGGCAGACTGTTCAGTTAGCGATGACTGACTTTACGTTTTCGAGTTCATCGTTTAAACAGGTTAGGCTAAGGTGGTCTAAGAGGGGTGCCAATACTAATCACACAGGGTTCTATCTCGATTACATGAAACTCCAAGAGGGCATAGATATTCCTGACTTTAATAACAGCATAACATTAAGTGGAGACGTATCCGGGTATGGGGTTACAGGAGAAGCTATCGCCACAACGTTATCAACTGTAAATTCAAATGTCGGTACATTCGGAAGTACAACTAAGGCTGTCACATTGACTGTCGATAATAAGGGGAGAATTACCGCTATAACAGATAGTACCACTAATTATGTTTCATTAGACGACTCTATTACGGTATTTGTCACGCCACAGCAGTTATCTGACTCAATTAGCGGATTTAGCGGTGGCGATGACTGGGGGACACAATATACGATACTCGGTGCTGATAGTCTCCTTAAAGGCAGGGGGACAACTGCTAGCCCGTTGTATGCAGATACGACAATTTTGGCTACGCAATATGACTTAACACAGCTTCCAGCAGGGTTTACAGACCCAATGACGACGAGGGGGGATATCATCTACCGTGATAACACCAATACAACTGCAAGGTTGGGTTTGGGTACGCTAAATCAATTGCTATCTTCCGACGGCAGTGATCTTGTGTGGAGGGATGAGACAGCATTTATTCAATGGGTAACGGCTCCCGCAACCAAAACATCTTCTGGAACAGCCGGTCAAATGGCATATGATACGAATTATCTGTATATTTGTACATCAACGAATGTTTGGAAGAGAATACCATTAGCAACGAATTGGTGATAATGTAAGTTATGGCAGACGGAACATATAAATTAATAAAGGAAAATTCAGGTGGCACATTTGATGAAAAGAGTGTGTTAGCTGAAGATGGTAAGGTTCTTGGATTTGATTCAAGTTTGAATCCTGTTATGGTAACTCCAAGCGTTGGTGGTGCTTCGGTATTCACAGACCTTACGGACACCCCTGCAAGTTATTCTGGTGCAGGAGGAAAGATTGTCGCAGTAAACAGCGGGGCAAGTGCTTTGGAGTTTATTGATGCACCAGCAGGAACCATGTCAATCGTTGACCACAGTACGGGTGCTTTCGCACTTGCTCTTACAGATGCAGGGAATTATCTTACTTGTAATTATGCTTCTGGATTCACCGTAACAGTTCCAAAAAATTCAGTTGTTGCTTTTCCTATCGGAACGATAATCTGCCTTGAACAAGTTGGAAACGGTGCTATCACTATTGCCCCGGTAGATGGTGATGTCACTTTGGTGGCTTATGACGGGTTGACAAGTTATGGACAATATGCAGTTCTTACTCTTGTGAAAAAAGGAACTGACTTGTGGAATGTAATTGCAGGAACTGGATTTTAAAGTATAGGTTATGACAATGACGATGATAGCGGCAGCGGCAAGTCAAAAGCGGAGTGGCAGACCGTTCATTATAAAGGTTAATCACACGGAAGGGTTCACCGTAACTTTGCCTCTTTATAACTTTGTAGGATATAATTATAATTTCATTGTTGATTGGGGGGATGGTGCCGTTAGTCAAGTGACCTCTGCTACAGATACATACAGGATTCACACCTATGCTTCAGGTGGGACATACACTATAACAATGACTGGAACATTGGAGGGGTGGGCTGGAAGTTCAGCTGGATTAAAAGAATATATTATAGAGGTTGTTCAGTGGGGTAGAACTGGATTTAAGAGAATGAATATGCTTAATTGCACCAGACTTGCAAGTTGTAGCGGAAAATTAATAACAAGTCAAACAGACTATTCATATATGTTTCAAGGGTGCACGTCTCTTGTGTCGTGCGACGTATCTGAATGGGATGTGTCAAAAGTTACCACATTTGGAACTAACTTTAATTCCTCGATGTTTTCTGGTTGTACTAAACTGGAAACCTTGGATTGCAGCTCTTGGGTATTTAATTCAACTTCAAACATAAATTTCATAGGCGTATTTTATAATTGCCAGAAATTAACAACCATCGGAGATGTTAGTGGTTGGAACACTGGCAAAATTATTAACTTAAAAGATGCGTTTAATAATTGTAAATTAATTAATAGTCTTGACGTTAGCGATTGGGACGTATCTAAGGTTTTAAGTTTTCAAACAACATTTGCAGATTGCAAAAGTTTGACATCATTAGATGTATCCATTTGGGATATATCAAGTTGTACAAACCTATTGGGAACATTCATAGGATGTAGCGGATTAACATCTCTTGACGTCAGCGATTGGAATGTATCCAAGGTTACTACGTTTGGTAACGGATTTGAAAGTGCAGGAACATTTGAAGGTTGCACTGGTTTAACATCGTTGGATTGCAGTGCGTGGACGTTTAATACCACTTCAAATGTGTCTTTCGGTGGTGTATTTAGATATTGTACAAAACTAACAACAGTCGGAGATACAAGTGGATGGGATACATCAAAGTTTACTAAACTTCATTCGGCATTTTATCATTGCGATAAATTGACATCAGTAGATGTAAGTGGGTGGGATGTATCCAATGTAACAGATTTTGGCAATAACTGGAATCAAGGGACGTTTGGTTATTGTACAAGTCTTACGTCTCTTGACACGAGTGCATGGACGTTTAACTCAACATCAAATATCATTTTTTCAGGAGTATTTTATGGATGTACTGCATTAACAACAATAGGAAATACGGCAAATTGGAACACTGGGAAAATAACTACATTTCATGGGGCGTTTACGGGATGTAGTGTACTTTCATCGCTTGATGTTAGTGGATGGGATGTTTCTTCATGTACAAATTTCGGGAGCGCAGAGAATGCCGGGATGTTTGCTGGTTGTTCTTCGCTTACATCACTTGACGTAAGTGCGTGGACATTTAATACAACAAGCAATATAAGTTTAGTGTTTACATTCGCTGGGTGCTCAGGATTAACAACATTGGATGTAGGTTCTTGGAATACCGGAAAGTTTTATAATTTATATGGTACTTTTTATAATTGTTCGGGACTTGTTAGTTTGGACGTAAGCGGGTGGGACACATCGTCTATTGTTAATTTGAATATGACATTTCAGAATTGTACTAATTTAGTAACGATTAATACTGGCAGTTGGAATACATCAGCAATAACAAGTTGCGGAAGCACATTTAGAGGTTGTACGTCACTTACCACTGCATTCACTGCATCAAAATGGTGGAGCAGGAGTCCTGCAATATCCTCTTTTGCTCTTTGCTTTAGGGGAGCCACAAATATTTCAAATTACGCAGACATACCAACAGCATGGAAATAAAATAAGATATGAAAACATTACTATACAATTCAGCAACGAATAAAGTAATCAGTCAAATATTTGACAATGGTTATTTAGTTGATGGTAAACCACAAGAAGTTCTACCGCCAATTTATGAGTTAGAATATAAACCTACCATTGCACCTAACATTACCGAAAATCAAGTAAAGTCGGCTACTTGGATTCCTGATATTGTACTCAAAACTTATACTCAAGTATGGGAAGTAAGAGATAAAACTGAAGCAGAGTTGATTACTGAAAAAGAAACACAAGCATCAGTTAAGGAAAATGAACTTGATCCTATACAGATAAAGGCAGTATTGAGATACACTACTGACTTACTTACCGAAGAAGAGCAAGTCAATTTCTATTCATTATACCCTGCATGGAAACCTAATATCAGCGTAGTCGCAGGTGAGAAATATCAGCATTTGGGATTGCTTTATAAAGTGGTTCAATCACACAGTACACAGTTAGATTGGGAGCCTCAGAATGTTCCTGCATTATTTGTAAGAGTTGCTGCTCCAGAAGAGATACCTAATTGGGTGCAACCTACTGGAGCACATGATGCTTACAACACTGGTGACAAGGTGAGGTTTGAAGGAAGTATCTATGAATCAATTATTGATGCTAATGTTTGGTCACCAACAGCTTATCCGTCAGGGTGGAAGAAGTTATGAATATATCCGTCTCCATGATAGTAAAGAATGAGGAAAGCTGCATAGCTCAGTCATTGCAAAGTGTCTCCGATGCTGATGAGATAATTGTCTGCGATACCGGAAGCACTGATGATACCGTGGAGATAGCAAGAAACTACGGGGCAAAGGTGTTTACTGACTATCGTTGGAATGACAACTTTGCTGAAGCAAGAAACCACTCCCTTGACAAATGTTCCGGGGACTGGGTGCTTATCATTGACGCTGATGAACGGCTTGAACCGGGGGGAATAGGGAAAATCAGGGAACTGCTCCAAAGCGGGATTAACGGTCACAGCACGGTTTACTTCCAGACGATTTCAGAAGGTGGTAGCCATGTCCATAACTCCATCAGGCTATTCAAAAGAGATTCCGGTATCAGGTGGAAAGGTGCAGCTCACAACTACCTTACAGAAAGCAAAGGGTATATCTCTGACATCAGGCTGTATTACGGATA
>MTKX01005433.1_pt2 | contig 11166 bp, 9 predicted proteins | sample 1042771 | NCBI WGS metagenome assembly MTKX01 (sample SAMN06212183, study PRJNA360534) | anaerobic digester metagenome | biome: Wastewater treatment plant; material: sludge; isolation source: anaerobic digester fed with sludge from wastewater treatment plant | place: Denmark: WWTP Randers ... | reverse complement strand
TCCATGTTCAAAAATCCCCCCGGAGATTATGCAGGACGTTTAATCGAAGCTGCCGGATTGAAGGGAACCCGGGTGGGTGGTGTGGAAATCAGCACCGTTCATGCCAACTTTTTTATCAATTATGAAAATGCAACAGCAACGGATTATTACAAATTGATTCAATATACGCAGGAGACCGTGTTTCAAAAATTTGGCATCAGGCTGGAACTGGAAGTGGAGCTGCTGGGCGACTGGACGATCAGCTCAGTCAATCCTTTTCGAAATGGAAAGAATGGATCATGACAGGTAAGCTGCGTTTGGGTGTTCTTTTCGGCGGACGTTCGGGCGAACATGAGGTATCGCTCATGTCCGCGCGCTCGGTCCTCTCTGTGCTGGACCCGGCAAAATATGAGGTTACCCAAATCGGCATCACCCACTCGGGTACCTGGATGACCGGCGAGAACGTCCTGGAAGCTCTGGAACGCCAGAATACAACGCATCTTCTGCCAGTGGTGCTCCTCCCCCAACCTGGAAAACAACTGCTCTACCAGATCATTTCCCGGAACGGCGAGAAAATTTTGACCCCATACGGTGAATTGGATGTCATTTTCCCGGTTCTGCATGGAACATTCGGAGAAGATGGCACTGTGCAGGGCATGTTGGACATGGCAGGAATTGCTTATGTGGGTGCAGGTGTGCTTGGTTCTGCACTGGGCATGGACAAGGGGATTTTCAAGGATGTGATGCGTTCCCACCAGATTCCAGTTCTGCCTTCACTGGTTGTCACCCGGCACGACTTGCAAAGCCGGATGCTGGATATCCTCAACCAGGGTGAAGCATTCTGCCCCTACCCCCTGTTTACCAAGCCCGCCAATCTCGGTTCATCCGTTGGCATCACACTGTGCCGGTCCCGCGCCGACCTGGTGGAAGGTTTGCAGGAAGCTGCACTTTACGATCGCAGGATTTTAATTGAACGTGGATTGGTCAATCCCCGCGAGGTGGAAGTGTCTGTGCTGGGGAATAATGAACCCATTGCATCCCTGCCGGGTGAAATTCGCCCCAGTGATGAGTTTTACTCCTACCGGGCAAAATACATTGACAACCAATCCCAATTCCTGATCCCGGCAGACCTTCCTGATGAAGTTAATGAGCAAATCAGGGAGTATGCCGTGAAAGCCTACCGGGCAGTGGATTGTGCTGGAATGGCTCGGGCGGATTTTCTGGTGGATCAACAAACAATGGAAATTTTCCTTAACGAAATCAATACCATCCCTGGCTTTACCAAAATCAGCATGTATCCCAAATTATGGGAAGCCAGTGGATTACCGTACGCCGGACTGGTGGATCGCCTGGTGGAGTTGGCACTGGAGCGAAATGCCGAAAACAATCAAACCGTACGGGAATACAGGAGGCTATCATGAATCTTGCTCGCAAATCCTCCCTCAGCAGGGCAGAACAATTGCGCCAGCGCCGGGATGAGTCCACCCAAACACGGGCTGCCCGCTCCCGCACCTATGCATCCCATCCTGCCGCCTACCCGGTGACTGTGCGGAATGGCTCCGGTTCCCGCGTGCATGAACGCTCCAAGAAACGCCCCCGGCGACAATATTATTACAGCGTTGGTGCAACCGGGACGGAAATTCGTCTCCCCGCCATCCCCACCATCCGGGCAGACTGGAAATGGGTTTCTGTGGCAATCACCTTGGTAATGATTGTTCTCATTTTCTTTATGATGAAATCACCGGAATTTGCAATTTCCACCCCGGAAGTGGTGGGATTGGAACGACTGGCATCGGCAGACCTGGAAACCGTCCTGCGGCTGCAGGGAACATCCATCCTGGATCTGAACGTCAATGTAGCTCGTGCCCAGCTTGCAATGGCTTTTCCGGAGTTAAAAAATATCCAGATCACAACCAGCCTGCCTGCCAAAATTACCATTACTGCCCAGGAACGGCAGCCGGTACTGGTCTGGCAGAATGGCGACACAACCCTGTGGGTGGACACCGAGGGTGTCATCATCCCTCCCCGCGGGCAAGTGGAACCCCTGCCCACAATTCAAGCGGATGCCCTCCCCCCGTTGTCAAACAGCCTTTCCATGGCAGATAATTCCCCAGCCGAAGCAGCCATCATTCTTCCACCCATGGTGGAAACGAGCATCCTGCAAAATTGGGGACGCCAGATGGACAAGGACCTGCTGCTGACCGCATTGAAACTGACAAAATTTGTACCCGAAGGAACCACCATCGCCTACTCCAACCAGCATGGGTTGGGTTGGATGGATGCACAAGGCTGGTATGTCTACATTGGTTTGACGATGGATGAGATTGACCTGAAGATGACCGAATACCAGGAAATTGTCAAACAGGTGCAGCGAATGGGGCTGTCGCCAAAACTGATCAGCGTGGAAACAGTCCACGCACCTTATCTCCGGATGGAGCAATAGCCATGGATGAATCAATCGTAGTGGGAATTGACATAGGAACAACAAAAATCTGCACGCTGGTTGCCCGCGTGGAAGCGGAAAACCGGCTGCGAATCCTGGGAGTGGGAATTGAACCATCCCAGGGCATCAAGAAGGGAACCATTGTAGATCTGGCAGCCGCATCCCAGTCCATTGCTCATTCCGTGGAAAAAGCGGAACGATCCTCGGGGCTGGAAATCACATCCGGCTGGGTCAGCCTGGCAGGATCACACGTGGCATCCATCAACAGTCATGGCGTGGTTGGAATTTCCGGCAGGGTGATTGATGATGAAGATATTGCTCGTGCCCTGGAAGCAGCCCAGGCTGTTGCCATCCCCCACAACCGGGAAATTATCCACGTCATCCAGAGAGGTTTTACCGTTGATGGTCAAAATGGAATTCATGCCCCGGAAGGAATGCATGGATTTCGCCTGGAAGTGGAAGCCCACATCATCACAGCTGCATCTTCCACTGTGGAAAACCTTCGACAGTGCGTCCAGGCTGCAGGAGTGGATGTAACCCAATTTGTATTAAATCCGCTGGCTTCCGCCGAAGTCGTCCTGACTGAATCGGAACGCCAGATGGGCGCAGTGGTTTGTGATATCGGTGGTGGCACCACCGACCTGGCAATTTACATTGACGGCGACGTATGGCATACCAGTGTTTTGGCAGTAGGTGGCAACCACGTCACCAACGATATTGCCCACGGTTTACGCCTGCCCATCTCGCAGGCAGAGGAAATCAAGAAACAGTACGGTCACGCCATCATGGATGAGGTGGGTGAAGATGAAGTATTCACAATCCGTCCTTTTGGCGAAGAACAACCCACCCGGGTGAACCGGCGTGAGCTTTCCAATATCATCGAAGCCCGTGTGGAAGAAATTTTCGAAATGGTCCTGGCGGAAATCAAGCGCTCCGGTTATGACGGGCTTCTACCTGCCGGTGTTGTTCTCACCGGCGGTGCCTGCCTGCTTCCTGGAATACGTCCTTTGGCTGCCCGGATTATGAACCTGCCTGTCCGGCTGGCAAAACCCGAAAACCTACTTGGCTTAACCGACCAGTTGAACTCGCCCGCCTATTCGACAAGTGTCGGGTTGCTTCACTGGGCATTAATCATGAGCGAAACCATCCCCGCCCATTCAGGTGGTAAAAGGGGGAAGAAAGGAGTGTCATTGGATTGGGAAACCATCATCAATTTCCTCAAACGTATGTTGCCATAAAAGATTTCAACACGATTTATATCAAGATAGGAGATAACCATGGATCTTAACACTCTACCTCAGCCAGAATCATTTGCACGGATTAAAGTTATTGGTGTGGGCGGCGGCGGCTGCAATGCAGTGAACCGGATGATTGAAGAAGGTCTGCAAGGCATCGAGTTCGTGGCGGTGAACACCGATGCCCAGGCTTTGATGCTCTCCAGGGCATCGGTCCGGGTTCGGATTGGCGATAAAGCCACACGCGGCCTCGGTGCAGGCGGCAATCCCGAGATGGGACGCAAGGCAGCCGAAGAATCTGCAGAAGAACTGTACGAAGTCCTGCGCGGCAGCGATATGGTGTTTGTAACAGCTGGTCTCGGTGGCGGTACCGGAACCGGCGCAGCGCCCATCGTCTCGCAAATCGCCAAGGAAGTTGGCGCCCTGACCATTGGCGTAGTTACCCGACCCTTCACATTTGAAGGAGCCAAGCGGTCAGCGTCTGCAGAAGACGGCATCAATCGAATGAAGGAACATGCCGACACCTTGATCGTTATTCCCAATGACCGCCTGCTCCAGATTGTGGACAAGCGCGCCACCCTGCAGGAATCCTTCCGCACTGCGGATGATGTCCTCCGCCAGGGCATCCAGGGTATTTCCGAACTGATCACCGTTCCCGGTTTGATCAACCTGGACTTTGCAGATGTCCGTGCCATCATGTCTGAAGGCGGAGCCGCCCTCATGGCAGTTGGCCGTGCCTCCGGTGAGGATAAAGCCCGCCTGGCAGCCGATGCAGCAATTTCGAGCTCGCTCCTGGACATCACCATTAACGGAGCCCGCGGCATTCTCTTCAATGTGACCGGCGGTCCCAACCTGACTCTGTTTGATGTCAACCAGGCAGCTGCCATTATCAAGGAAACCGCCCATCCGGACGTCAACTTGATCTTTGGCGCAGTCATCGATCCAAATATGGGTGATGAAATCCGCATCACGGTGATTGCCACCGGTTTTGATCGCGGTGTCAGCCTCCCAAACCCCTCTGAGTTGCGTGTCTACCGCCCGGAGCCAACCGCACAGCCCCGCCCGCAGCAACAGCCAACCAATCGTCCATCTGAACGCCCAACCTCTGATACCAACAGCCAGCCGGTTGCATCCACCTTCCCGCCCCAGGTGGTCAATACCGGTGATCTGGACGTGCCTGCATTTCTCCGCAAGCGCGCCGAACAAACCAATCGCTAGGCAGAGTTGTTTCAACCCATTCCCGCCCCCTTTTGCAGGAGGGCGGGGATGGGTATGCCTGCGTTTAAAGGTTAAGTCAATTGATCATAAATAAACTCCACTCACTTCTTTGGTGGGTTATTTGTATTGCCACCAGCAGCATCCTGCTGGTTGTTTTTGTTAATATTTCTGGAGTAAATGCATATGAAAAAGCCAGACTGGCAGATATGCTGGAGGGAAAGGCATATCGTCCTTTTGTATACCGCGTACTGGTTCCCGGAATAGCCAATGGAGTAACCAGCGTTTTGCCAGATTCCTTCGAGAAAAGCCTGGAAAACCATCTGAATAATTCACCAGCATACTCCCGGTCATTAAGTCGGTTCCGTGCCTCACCAGAACTGGCAGTGGAATCACTGATCATTCTTCTGATGATGGGAGGATCCATTGTTGGTTTTTGTGCATCTTTTCGGGCTCTTCTGCTGAGTTTATACTCTGCCCCTTCATTGGTTGTGGATATTACCTGCCTTTTTGCAATGATGGGGTTGCTGCCATTTATCTTTATTGGATATATTTATGATTTTTCTGTCCTGTTTTTGTTTACACTTGCCTTGGTGCTCTTGCATAAGCAACATTGGTGGGCATACTTGGTGGTATTTACACTTGCAGTCCTGACAAAAGAAACTGCCATCTTCCTTGTCATTCCATTCATCCTGTATTTTTGGTTCCCAAAACAACGCATCCAACCAAGTCTGGCAGTGAAATTGTTGGCAGCCCAGGGTTTGATCTACCTGTTTCTGCAACTGGCAATCCGCTCCCATTATTCAGGAAATCCTGGTGTGCCATTGGAATTTCACCTGTACGACCATCTTTGGTTTTGGATTAATCGGCCAGCCCTGAGCATTATTTCCACCATAACAAGCATCATCGTAATATATTTAATTTTTATCCATCCTCTCCGTAAGCCACCATTCCTGGTATCTGCTTGCATGATGTTAATTCCCCTGCTGATAATGTTCATCTTTTTCGGATACCCCATCGAAATTCGTGTATTTTATGAAGTGTATTCAGTGGCAACCCTCATAATTATCCAGCAATTATTGGACAAAACCAGGTTCCGACTGGTTCCCCTTCCGGAGTCACCGCCACAATAGATTGATTCACCCTGGTCAGTCTCTCTTATCCGGATTGTGATAGGAGAGACTGAATTTATTAAGCTTTCAAATCATCATCAAAATTTTTACGGGAAATCCAAACTCAACACCCCCATTCCTTGGGTGGACATCAAGGATCATTGGTTTCCATCCACATATGGGAGCAGGGAGAATGGCTGGTTTCCATCATTCTTCCAGTCCTGATTTCAGGCAATATTTTAAGATTAGAATCGCCCTCATCCCCTTGCAAGCCTTCCGGGATTATGCTAGAATGACTGTACTATCCATACGGCATAATATTCATGGTACCCCCACATGTAGGGGGTGTTTTATCGAAACTGGGAAACATTCGCCATCCGCCAGGGGATAAACCAGGCGGCTGTGTATTGTTTTGTTTTATCTAATCAACCAGGAGGTTCCATCCATGCGCTGTCCATATTGTCAACATGTAGGATCAAGAGTACTGGATACCACACACGACAACCACGGAGGCATCCGGCGAAGGCGGGAGTGTGATGAATGCCACCAGCGTTTTTCCACCCTGGAACGTCCCATTTTGGCAACCCCCCTCCTGGTCAAACGGGATGGAACCCGCGAGGAATTTGACCGCGAAAAATTAACCCGGGGTATCCGCATATCCTGTGCCAAGCGCCCGGTTCCAGCTGCGGAAATTGACCGATTAGTCGGTGAAATTGAGTCGTCCCTGCAACAAATGGGCAGGGCGGAAGTATCCTCCCGGATTGTCGGTGATATGGTTATGGCGGGTTTGAAAAAACTGGACCAGATTGCCTATGTCAGATATGCCATTGTCTATCTTCACATGGATGATTTGCAGGAAATCCGTGAAGAAATCGATCATTTGCTGGAAGGATAAGGTGACCCATGACTGAATCATCGAAACCCCTGGATCCTTACACAACCCCTGCTCTCCCGCCTGATCTGCCTGCCGTGGATTTAACCTCCAACGCCCGGCAGGTCCTGGTAAAACGCTATGTCCGCCGCGGCGCAGATGCCCAACCTGCCGAAACCGTGGAGGAAATGTTCTGGCGGGTGGCTTACCATATTGCCAAAGTGGAATCAACCTGGGGTGTGGATGTACTGTCATTGGCACGCGAATATTACACCCTGCTCACGTCAAAGTCCTTCTTTCCCAACTCCCCCACGTTTACCGGCGCCGGAACACCATTGGGGCAGCTGGCTGCCTGTTTTGTCCTGCCCATCAGCGACGACATGGGCAAGCTGGCAAGTGGAATTTTCACCACCCTGCGCAATGCCGCTCTCATCCAGCAAACAGGTGGTGGAAATGGATTTTCCTTCAGCCGGCTGCGCCCCCAGGGAAGCCTGGTAAAGTCCTCTGCTGGTCAGGCAACCGGACCGGTGGGTTTCCTGCGCGTGTATGATCATGCCTTTGGAGAAGTTGCCCAGGGTGGGTCCAGGCGGGGAGCCAATATGGCTGTGTTGCGGGTGGACCACCCGGATATTCAAGAATTTATCACCTGCAAGACTAACGAAAACCAGATCACCAATTTCAACATTTCTGTGGGCATTACTGATGCCTTCATGAAAGCCGTTGAAAATGATGAGGAATGGGAACTCCGTTTCCCGGATGTCAAACACCCCAAATACCGGGGATTTGATGGCACCCTGGAACAGGCAGAGGCAGCAGGCATCCCCATTGTCGTGTATAAAAAGGTGCGCGCCCGTGATTTGTTTGAATCCATCGTCCGCCAGGCACACCATAACGGAGAGCCGGGTGTCCTTTTCCTGGATGCCGCCAACCGATCCAATCCAGTTCCTCACCTGTATGCCCTGGAAGCCACCAACCCCTGCGGTGAGCAGTGGCTGGGTCCATATGAAAACTGCTGCCTCGGATCCATCAACCTTGCCACTCATGCCGGTACCCATCATACAATGGATTGGGAAAAACTGCGTCAGGATGTCATCCTGGCGGTTCGTTTCCTGGATGATGTTGTGGACGCCAACCAGTATGTTCCTGCTGTCCCAACCCTCAAGGAAGCTGCCCACCGAGCCCGCCGGATCGGCTTGGGTATCATGGGACTGGCGGATATTATGTATCACGTCGGTGTGCGCTATGGCTCCGATGAAGGGTTGGAGTTTGCATCACAGGTCATAGAGTTTGTTCGCTACTGGGCGATGCGAACCAGCATCGATCTTGCCATCGAGCGAGGTCCTTTCCCGGCAATTTCCGGCAGCATCTATGATCCGGAAAATCTGACCTGGCAGCCCCCCTCCCCGCTTGTCTCCCATTTGCACGATTGGGGACGCCCGGAAATTTTCTGGGACAGGATTCATGAGGATATCCGGAAACACGGGATCCGAAATGCAGCCCAAACAACCATTGCTCCCACGGGAACCATTGCCACAGTTGCCGGTTGCGAGGGGTATGGTTGTGAACCAGTTTTTGCCCTTGCATACATCCGCCATGTTAATGACAATGGAAAGGATTTACAGCTTGCTTATGCCAGCCCCCTGTTTGAGAAAGCCCTTGTGGAAGCCGGGTTGGATGAACAGGAGCGGCAGGCAATTGTGGATCAGGTCATGCGGGATGGTTCCTGTCAGCTCATTGACGAAGTTCCACAGTACTTGAGGGATGTATTCGTGGTATCTTCAGATATCACCGCAGAAGAACATGTCCGCACCCAGGCGGTTCTACAGGCATTTGTTGATAACAGCATGTCCAAAACAGTGAATTTCCCCGCGGAAGCCACCGAAGAGGATGTTGCCCTGGCTTACCTGCTTGCCTGGAAGCTGGGCTGCAAAGGAACAACGGTCTATGTAACCGGATCGCGCGAAAAAGTGGTCCTGGAAACCCGCGCAACCGCCGAGAAAAAACAAACCACGGTGGATCAAAGCCAACCATTCAAGCGTTGGGAAGAAGATGAAACCACCGGTCAGCTGACCATCTGGACAGAGAGTAAAAAACCACGCCCCCGTACTCTGCCCGGATTTACATACTCGTTAAATACACCGCTGGGCAAAACTTTTATCACTATTAATGAAAATGGTGGCAACCAGCCATTTGAAGTGTTCATTAATACCGCAAAGGCAGGCTCGGATACCGCCGCGGTTTCAGAAGCAATTGGTCGTTTGATATCGTATATTCTGCGTATGGCATCACCGGTGGAGCCAAGTGAACGGATGGAGGAAGCTGCCAACCAACTTTCGGGGATTGGCGGTGGTCGCCCGCTGGGCTTTGGTCCCAACCGGGTTCGATCCCTGCCGGATGGTGTGGCTCAAATCCTGGAAGAATACCTCCGCCAGCGAACCGTTCGCCTGATGCAAAACCAGGGTGTCAGTCACCAGGATGAATTCAACGACTTGGATGAATCGCGCAGCCATTCCTCCCCCAACCTGGCAGACCAGCCGCTTTTAAAAATTGGTGATCTCTGTCCGGAATGTGGTGTTGCAGCAGTTGTTAACGAAGAAGGCTGCCGGAAATGTTACGCCTGCGGATACAGTGAGTGCTAATCAAACGATAAACCAGCATCCCGATTAAAACGAGCCCACGCCTGACGGTAATAAAAACGGGCGGTTGTCCGGAGGTTCGCCCGCCGGGCTTGTTTGTACCAGCGTTGACCGGCTTCGGAAGCCTCGGAAAAACATACCCGGCTGAGTTCCTCCAATGGTCCATTTGCAGCACGTTGGAGAAAGCGGGATTCCATTTCATCCCGTTCCTGCCGGTATAAAGCCATCGTATTTTGATAATTCATCAACGCCAGCCGATGCAGCCGTTCATGCTGCCACCAGAGGCTATCCGCGTCCGCCCTGGCAGTAGGGGCAGGTCCCGTTTCCGGCAATCCGGTTGAAAACCAGACTGGTTTAAAAATTCCCGTGCAGGGTGCTGCTGTTCCAGTCACCCAATGGACCGGTTCCTCCCCTTGCCGCAACCTGCTGACCAACGAGCCGGTCGTCTGGCTGATGCGAATGGGACCAAACCCCACATGACAGCAAACCGACGCACCGGCAATCGCCCTATCCGGACTCCAATCCGGTTTTTCGCTGCCACCATGAGAGCGCAGAACTGAAAACGCGTAGGGCAGATCCACACATCCTGCTTTTTGCAACAGGCTGGTTGTGCAAGCTTGGCGGCTATGCGCATCCGAAAATGTAGTGAATACAAAATCGGAATAATCGCGCCCAAAATCAAAATCATCAACCTTTTTACTCCAGCCTTTTTCCACCGCCGTGGAAACCAGGCGACTGGACGCCAGGTCCCACCTCGTTCCAATGGTGATGGCATTGGAGATCGATCGCACCCCGCGGGTCACCTTTTCGGCTGCCCAATGCCTGCCAGCAGTTTCCAATACCCAGGCATGGCTGGCATCTGCAATTAGAAAACTGTTTTCATAGAACAACGGATGGGTTAATCCACAGTTTCCTCCCTGCCCATGGGTTTCCAACAGTTGGATGATGACATGCAGGGCTTCCTCAGCAGAGGAACCACGTTCCAGCCCCAGCCGGAGTAAATCCATGCCTAGAAGCGCCGGTTCTTTTGTTGGAGGTAGTTTTGTGAACACAGCCTCGTTACCAATCACCACTCCCTTATCATTGGCACCCATTTCCGCGCCCCACATCCAAAACGGCTTGGATAATAAGACGGCGTGGGTATGCCGCACCTGTGGAATTTCAATATAGGTGCACTTCAATTGGCTGCCCTCCGGGTGATCCATTGCTGGCAGGAGAACCACCTGCTGGGCTTCGTTTGGTTCCCGGTCGGAATTTTTTCCAAAAATGACAGACCCATCGCAGGTCACATCGGGCATGGCTATAAACGTGTCACACATTCTGTCCTCCTTGCTGGATCTCTCCAACCCGCAGTCATTAATCATCATCATTGTAGCCCAATTTCCCATTTATAAAACCGAAATGGGATACAATTAACACATCTTATCCACCGGAACAAATTCCCCAAAACCATGAAACGATTGATTCTTGTAGCTGGCAATATTGGGGCAGGAAAAACCTCCCTGACCGAACGGCTGGGGGAACGGATGGGCTGGCGCACTGCTTATGAGAGTGTTGCCGATAATCCCTACCTGCCGGATTTCTATGCCGATATGCGGCAATGGTCTTTTCACCTGCAGGTGTTCTTTTTGGGTCACCGCGCCGAACAACATTTGGACATGGCTGCCGATGCCCG
>MTKX01000029.1_pt1 | contig 11187 bp, 10 predicted proteins | sample 1042771 | NCBI WGS metagenome assembly MTKX01 (sample SAMN06212183, study PRJNA360534) | anaerobic digester metagenome | biome: Wastewater treatment plant; material: sludge; isolation source: anaerobic digester fed with sludge from wastewater treatment plant | place: Denmark: WWTP Randers ... | reverse complement strand
ATGGGCCAGTTGAGATAAGAGGCAATGGGTGCGGCGGTGAGAGCAGCGCTATAGTTCTCGCCTGCGATCACAGCTCCTGGGGAGCTCTTCCAGCGGCGGCTTATCTTATCCGCCAGATCATAGCTGCTATTGGCCTGTAGCTTCCGGTCATATTTCCAGGAGACATTGCCTATAGCCAGGCTCTCTCCCTTCATCTGTCCCAGCAGCCAGTTGACTGCCGGCGATGGCGGCTCCAGCTCAGCCCAGACCGGAGTGTGAACCACATCATACTCAAAGGCCAGGCCGGCTGCTCCGAAACCAATCAGGTCCTCCATATATCTTACCGCACCTTCTACATTTTGGGTGGATAGAATATAAGCCAGGTAATCGTCGCTCAGTCGGACATAGACTGGCTTATCGCTGAGAAGGCAGACCTCACCCACCTCCTGGGCTGAGAGCGGAGATATCACAGTGAAATCCGTGGCCTGGGATATCCGGGCAAAGTTATAGCCCTGAACCCGGTCAAAGGGATTGTCCAGGGCGGCTCCCAGTTTTACCGGACCGAGATCGGTGGTTATATTGCGAGCATAGTTCACGATTTCCATGACCTGGTCCTGCTTCCACTGTCTCCATCTCTCCAGGTTATAGCTGCTGGAATAAACCTTGCTCAAGTCTATGCCCGTATCCTGATAGAACTTCTCTTTGCAGAAATTGCAGTAACAGTAGTTCTCATCTTGAAATCCGAAATTATAAAGGACCACGCCGTCGGCTTTGTAATCGTCGATAAGTGTCTCAATGTAATTATAGAGACTGTCCTTTGCCCCCTGGTTAACCGGGCAGTACTGGGTGGCATTTCCACCTATATCGGGATTGGCAACCTGAAGCAGGCTTCTGTCGATTCCGGAGTCGTTGCCTGTGGGAAGATCGAGACCAGCCTCTGACAGCATGACATCTATGGCTTCAGGCAGCTTTGATAATTCCTCCAATTTGGCCTTCTCATCAGAGTGCTGGACCTCCAGGCCTGCGGTGATATAAACCCGGAGGCCGTCTTTATGGGCCGACTCAGTCAGATCCTTCACCTTTTCTCCGAATCCGTGTATGGTAATGGCGCTGATGTTGGCGCTCTTAAATGCGCTCAATATAGCCGATGCTCCATATCTCTCCAGATCGGACTGCTCCACCCATCCGTTTCTCTCCCCGGCCCCGACCTCCTGAGGAAGAACCAATAGGGGAATTCTGACTGTCTTATTCTCCTCGGACCATATGGCAAGAGGCGTGGCAGCAATGGCGGTGTGCCAGTCGTCTGCTCCTATCAGGATAACATCCTCCATCTCGCCCTTAATTCCCCTTTCCAGGGGACNNAGGATATGATCAATATGAATAGCAATGGATGTTGCAGCTTCATGCTCTCACCTCTTCTGTTTCAATGCCTGCATCTTTCAGCGGCTGGAGATATTCCATATCGATATCGCCAACATAGAAGGCCTTTTTCAGGGTGATGTTCTTTCCGGCCATCTCGGCCACTGCTGCTTTGGCTTTCTCTGTGGCCTGGCCCTGGCAGATCACCATGGGCATGCCTTTGGATTGGGCCAATTGATAAGCCCGGAATAGTTCTGGGGAGCTGCTGCCGCATAGCACCGCATTCTCGCTTCCATTAATCCAGATATTTGCAGCATAGACCCAGGATTGCTCATAAAGGCTATCTCCACCAATGCGTTTTATGCCGGCTCCGTTGAGATTCCTTTCTGCATCATCTGAGACTATGGATTCATTTCCCAGAATCAAAACCTCGGAATATTCCTGCAGCTTCTCCAGATCCTCATCGAGGATGCTGCCCTGCTCAGTGGTGATGAGATCAAAATCAACTGTTCCATTGCCCATACGGCTGGCGGAGACGACTGTGCTGTAGAGGAAGTCGTCGCTGGCAAGCACCGCCATTCCCTTGGGCTGGACCACATTTATTGTGGCAGACTCCTCGGGCATGGGAATGCCATGCGAGTCCATGAGCCTGAATAGGAGCGGATATTCTCCGTCGCCTGAGGCCAGCATAGTGAAATTGGCAATGCCCGGCTTTTTCGGCTCGACCTTCACAATCTGGGCGGAAGGTATGACCATTAGATCTGATGGCGTTACTATTCCCACCATGATCTGCTCCTCCACATCCAGAGCGATTCGGAAGGAGCCTTTATAGGTCTTATTGACCACCAGGGTCTCCGGCACCATGATATCCACACTGTAGCCCCGGACCTCCATGGCGAAGCTGACTGTAGCCTCCACGGAGGAGTTTTTCGAGCTGTTGCCCAGAGAGGTAGCGGTGATGGTAAGGTTCTCCGTGCTTCCAGGCTTGTCGGTTTCTATATGCAGTTTCATGGTGTGAGTAGCAGACGGATCAAGCGCCAGGTCATAGGGAAACTCGACTGTCTCTTCGCTGTCCTTCAGGCTGGCCTTTAAACCTTCTGGAAGCGGTCCGCAATCGATGGAGGCCACATCACGAAATGCTCCCAGATTTTCAACTGCCAGATCAAACTCAGCAATATCATCGGCTCCGGCAGAGATATCCGCTGATTTGGCATCATTTATGGTCATGCTGATTCCGTAGCTTTCCTGGGCGATAGCCGTCAAATCGAATTCGATTCTTATGGGAAGAGATGGCGGAGCACTGTCCAACAGATATAGAAATCCGGAATAAGTTCCCGGCTCGATCTCCGGGGGCAAGACAAAAAAGATCTTGATCNNGAAGATATAGCCTTTGGCGCTTCCGCTCATCTCCGTCTTGGAGATCTCATGGATGGTGGAGTCCCCGGTATTGGTCACCTTCAGAGTTCTCTCCACCAGGTCGCCAGGATGGAGAACCACATCGAACCTATCTTTGTCTGGAGTCAACTGGGCCGAACTGACTGCAGCAAGCAGGAACAGAATGACAATTGGGTATATTGGCCTCATCAAATACCACACAGCTGGAATGATCCGGATTTAACTATTGCTATCCCACTTTCGTTTACGGCCTTAAACTCTCCCCCAAAGGAATAAATAACCTTCTGCCTCCCAGGAGCTAGTTTATATCTGTTATGGAAAATAGCAGTTAGAGGTGTTTGCTTGGACCCGGAGAAAGCCATTCTGGTGGCCACGCCCTTCAAGAAGAGGGGCAAGAGCAGTTTGAAGATCAGCGATTTCATATTCGCTCTCTCCCTGGATCTGAAATGGGGCCCGCCGGAGAAGGTAAGGTCTCTTTTGAGGGAAGCAGAAGCAGAGGGCATGGTAAAGATGGATGAGCAGATGGTTGATGCCCTCTTCGATCCGGCGGGAGTAGAGGTTCCTCTGGGATTCAAGCCCTCTACAGAGGAAGGGATACTGGACCAGGGGATCAGGCTCATCACCTCGCATACCGGCATGAGCCGAAAAGAGGTCATAGCAGTTGCCAACGAAAAGCAGGATTCACTGAAAAAGCTGGTGGAACTGGATGCTGTGGTCCTGCTCTTGGCCCGGGAGATGGGAATTGATGTAGGAGAGCTGGCCGGCCAGGCTTATCAGAACCTGCTGGCCCGGGCCGGGGACCGGGGCACAGAGTGCGATATAAAGGCATAATCAATGATCAAATCAATTTTTGCCGCGTCAGAAGGTCTTTATGAGCCATGAGAACAGAGAGACAAAGACTGCTTTATACGAGCTGCTGGGCATAACCAAGGAGCGAGTTGATGAGATCGCTCGCATGGTGCGGGCCTCGTTCTCTGAGTCCAAGGGGCCAGCCGAGTGGATAGTTCGGCTGGCGGAGGAGTTTCAGATCGAAGGGCCGGAGCTGGCGGAGGCCTTTGCCTGCGGCTGGTTTGCCGGAAAGTATGCCGGGGTATCCGAGGTCTTCCAGACGGTGCAAAAGGAGATGGACCGAAGGGAGATGGAAATGGCGGTGGAAAAGGATAGACAGAGTCGACATCCTCCCCCGGATGGGTACGCATAATCGCAAGCTTAATCTCATATGGGCAGAGGGAATTCTTTTATGACCCCCAGGGTTCTATTCACAACAGTCTATAGAAACAGCTCCGAGCCATATGACTATATCGGTGCCAATACCAGGTCCTGGTTTAGATTTTACTGGCCTCGCATTCAGTCCTTCGGCCTGCGTTTTCTCAAGCAGAACATCCCCGAGCTGGAGATACTGGAGTTTCCCACCTGGGAGGAGTACAAAAAGAAGCTAGAGGAAGGATGGGATGTGGTGGGGCTCTCCTTCTACCTCAGCGAGACCCATGAGGCCTTGGAGATGGTGGAGGCGGCGCGGGCGGCAGGAGCGGGGGAGGTCTGGGCGGGCAATTACGGTGCCTTGACCACCGCAGTTCAGGACAGGTTCGACCGCATCTTTGTGGGATACTCGGAGAGGGAGCTGGCTCCATATTTCGGAAGAACGATCAAGGACATCATCCATCCTCCTCTGATCGAATACCTCAATACGCCCTTCAATATCAAGCTGAATATCTACGGGGTGATGTTCACCACCAGGGGCTGTCCTGTAGGCTGCAAGTTCTGCCAGACCCCTGTCTTCTGCAACAAGCCCAATATCATCTCCCTGGAGAGCATAGAGCGGGTGCTGGCCTACTACAAAGAGCAGGGCATCAATGTGGTGCTCATTGAGGACGAGAACTTCGGGTGCAACCGAAAGCATGCCGATGCAGTGGTGGAGCTTCTCGATAAATACGAGATGGTTTGGGGATGCATGGCACGTGCTGATTATCTGCGACGGAAGATCAACGACTGGGCGGATATGCGCATCAAAAACGGCCGCAAGGTGGCAGGCTTCGGCGGAGCGGCCATAGGAATAGAGAACCTGCATCAGGAGCGGCTGGACCAGATCAAGAAGAAAGAGGGCACCGAGGACATCCTGGAGACGGTGCGGCTGCTGCAGGCCAGAGGGCTGGGCGCCATAGGCTATTATATGATCGGATTTGAGGAGGACACTGAAGAGTCCCTGAAAGAGGACATAGCCAAGCTGGCCGCCCTGAAGCTGGATATCACCCAGATCTGTGTGATCACTCCACTGCCCCAGACACCCATGTGGACGGAGATAGAGGAGAAGTTCGGCATCTGGGATCACGATTACCATCACTATGATGGAAAGCATATGGTCTGGAATCATCCTCATATCCGGCCGGAGAGATTCCCCCAGATCCTGGACTGGTCCTTCAAACAGGTCTATCCCTGGAGTGCCCCCATCCGCACCTCGGGCAGGGTCTGGGGCAATGCCTATCGCTATGGAGGCTGGGCGGGGGTCAGGGAGGTCGCATCCTATATCAGCCGGGCCAACAAGTTCGACTGGAATGCCGGTCTGCGGCTCTTGAAGGTGAGCGAAAATTAAGCTCAATGCCAAGCCCGGAGAGGAGGATCTGGCCGGATGAAGGTATTGCTGCTCTCCTCTCCCATAGTCCAGCCTGATTTCGACCGCATCGCCCGAGTGCCTAATCTTGGGCTGGCCTCCCTGGCGGCACATGTGGAGGATCTGTGCACGGTGCATGTGGCGGATATCCACGGCCTGAAGGGCCACCGCCAGTATGTGGAAAAGCTTGCGCCCGGCTACGATCTGGTAGGCCTAACTGCCATGAGCTTTCAGTACCAGGAGGCTCTGGTCCTGGCGAGGATAGCCAAAGAGGCAGGAGCGGAGACGGTCTTCGGAGGATATCATCCCACCCTGGCGGCGGAGGAGATCGGGAAGAGCCCCGAGGCCAATCTCATCGACTACATTGTTCGGGGCGAAGGGGAGGCCACCTTCCGGGAGCTAGTGCAGGCCAAGCTGGATGGAAAAGGCCTGCAAGAGGTCCTGGGTCTCTCTTATCACCGTGGCGGCTCCGGCGGGGAGATGGTTCACAATCCTCCTCGCCCGCTGCTAACGGTGGAGGAGATTCGCCGGCCCAACCGGGATGCCCGCCTGATCACCAAGGGCTTTTACAGTTTTGATGTGCCCATTGATTGCGTTGAGACCAGCCGGGGCTGCACCCAGGGCTGCAAGTTCTGCTCCATAAATCTGATGTACGGCCGGCGCTTCCGGCGATTCTCTTTGGAGAGGGTGATCGAGGATATACGGGACGCCGAAGCCCACGGGGCGGGCTCAATTTTCTTTCCCGATGACAACATCACCCTGGACCCCCGGCGGCTGGAGAAGCTCTGCCAGGCGATCATCGATGCCGGTCTCACTCATCTGCGCTACAAGACCCAGGCCTCCGCCTCGGGGATCGCCTCGAGCAAGCAGCTGGTGGATAAGATGGGGGAGGCGGGCTTTGATGGGGTCTTCTTGGGTGTGGAGAGCATCAACAAGAGGAACCTGGAGTTTCTGGGCAAGGGCAGGATGTCCAATGATGCGGAAAAAGCGGTGCAGTACCTGCACGACAACAACATTATCGTCTCCACCGGCCTCATAGGCGGCAATCCCGATGATGACCAGGAGGACCTCTGGGAGAATTTCCGGCTAGCGCGAAGGCTGAAGGTGGACTTTCCCATATTCTATATCTCCACCCCCTACCCTAAAACTGAGATGCGAGGGGAGCTGGAGGAGATGGGGCTGGTTACGAGCAGCGACTTCACCAGGTACGACGGCCTGCATGCCAACTTAAAGACCCGGCACCTCAGCGCAGAAGAGGTGCAGTATATCACCTGGCAGATGAACGCCCGCTACTATGATTGGCAGTGGCTGCGCTACAACAAGGTGAAAAAGCTTTATCCCAAGTGGTTTGCCCGCGAAATGCGAAGGCTCGCCCCCTTCTACGCCCGGAGAAAGCTGGACCTGGCACTGGGCAGGCGCACAGCGCAGGATTTCTTCCAGGAAGATCTGGCCAGCGGGGAGCTGTGCAAGGGAGTGATATAAAATTATAATTAACAATCTTTTAAAATTGTTTTTCTAAATACAATCTTTTCGAATTGTATATATGTGATGAGGATCATCTATCTCTCAATGAAGCAAAAGCTCTTCGTTCTGCTAGGGGACGTCGTCTCCTCCCGGCAGATTGCAGACAGAGATCTATTCCAGGGTCGGCTCAATGAGATATGCAGCAGCATCAATGAACGATATGATAATGATATCTACGCACCATTTAAGACTCTGAAAGGCTTGGATGAGATGGGTGGTGTGCTTAAAAGTATTTCTGATTTTTATAATATTATCAATACAGTAGCTGAATCGCTATATCCTCAAGTGATGAGATGCGCTCTTGTTTATGATTTTGTTGATACTGCTCTGGATTCCAGAGATGTATCCAGGATGGATGGACCTGCTTTTCATAGATCATCCCAGAGCATCATTGAGCTCAAGAAAACAGAGCGAAGGATAAGCATATCCATTCAGGATGAAATTCTGGACCGAACCCTCGCCGGGGAGATCAATTTGCTGCTCTTATTCAAGCATGATATTTCTCCCAAGCAGCGAAAGATAATTAAAGAATATGAACTTGTAAAGAATCAAATGAAAGTTGCAGAGAGTTTTGGCATCAGCCAGCAGTCCGTCTCCCTGGCGCTGCGCCGCTCCCGATGGAAGATGAGAAGAGAGCTGGAAGATGAATTAAACTATTCGCTGCAGGCATATCAGAAAAGGATCTTCCAGACTGATTTGAGGTCGAATCCCTGATGATCGTAATCCATTTGTCACAAATGCAGCTTGCAAGAAAGGAGTGCCATGGATGCTAAAGGATTTCGAGCTGATTGAGCTGGCCGTCATCCTATCAGCCTATATCCTGCTTCCGGCCACCAGCGGATGGGTGGTCAGCGGTGTGCTTAATCGCATCTCCGGCAGCGCCATCCAAAAGGCAACCAGGGAGGTCAGGGATACAGGATATGTCATTGGAAAATGCGAGAACCTTCTGCTTCTGACCTTCATGCTTCTTGACGCTTTTACTGCCATGGCCCTCATATTCACTGCCAAGGCCATAGTGAGAGCCGAAGATATGAAAAAGCATCCCCTCTATTTTCTGGCAGGAACCATGATCAATGTGACTTACTCGGTGATGATAGGGCTTATCCTCAAAGCTATTCTGATCAGTATTTAAAGCATTTTTAAGATCCAAAAAGAAAGCACCGGCTGCTGCCATCTGGACGATTCCATCCGGCCTGCAGGGAAGCCCGAATGAAAATTTCAGCTATTTCGGCAGCCCATCCCATATCTGATCCGCTGAGGTTATGACCAGCTCCGGCTTTCCCCCATAGATCTGCAGCTGCGCTTTCACATCGCCATAGCTGCGCCGGGTATGATCGGGCTGCTTGCCGGGGGAGATATAGCGCTGGGATATGAGATTGACTATCTTCTGCCCGGCCGGCTCATCAATATCCCGCATAAAGATGCTGAAGGACCGGTGCTGAGAGCTGTTCCCAACAAGTCTTTTTATGATGAAAAGAGATCAATTCCGGTGATGAGTTGAAGAGGGCGATTTCGTTGCTGGCTGCCATCGCGGCTCTGCTGGTCTGCGGCTGCATAGAGTCTGCCAACCTGGACATACCGGATAACTACTATCTTACGATGAAGAAGGCGGATGTCGACAGCCCCGTGGAGCTGATCAGATTCGCAGCCAGCATTCGGCCCCATACCATGGATTTCACCGTAGGAGAGAGGGTGGCCTTCTTTGAATGGTATCTTCAGAATCGCGGTTTTAATGTCAGCTTTGCCTACTCCGACAATTTCCGGGGCAGCGACAGGGAGCATGTCTGGCTGGTCCTTAGAAATAAGCTGGGCGAGAGCATGGCAGTGGAGCCAAGCTACATAGAGATGGAGGCAGCCTCGGTCTCCCCGACGACGCCGGAGTATAAGAGCTACCAGAAGAAGTACGAGGATATATACCAACTCAGCGAAAGCACGGGCGGCTCAGATCAATATGCCTGGTGGGAGAGGGAATCGGGCCAAAGACTGCTGAGCGAGAACGTCATGCTGGCCAAGAAGAAGCAGCTGTAATCGATGAAAGGGCAAGCCTGGCAGGCTTTTCCGGCAGGCGAAGGCTGTGCCGCCTCTGCTATCTCCTGTCATGGATCATAAGGTCCTTGCCACCTAAAACTCGCCCAGAGTGAACTGATCCTGGAGACGTATCTCTTTGGATTTGTGCTCTATCCCCAGCATATCCATGAGCAGAAACGCATTCCTCACAGACTTGGATCGGGCATGATTGTTGAAGTAGGCCCTGACCTTGGATGCCTTGAGCTCTGCCTGGCTGATGCAGGGAACCCAGGGCGCAAGCTGCTCCTTGCTGTACAGATAGTCATACCGGTCCAGCCTGTGGTCCTCCTCTTTGCCACCCTTGTACCATATGTCGTAGTTTCTTCCATGAAAGCGGATATAAACATGATCGGCGGCATTCATCTCTCGGCTCAGATACAGTCCTGGCCCGTCTATAAGGATAGGGGCAACATTCCTCTCTCTTAGAACCTCAAGCGCTTCAGGATCAATCTCTTTCCCGCCCTCATCCAGCCAGCTTTTATGCCTGAACTCCACTGCATAGTCGTAATCCTGATGGGAAAGAGAATCCAGAACGCCTTTCAGCAGATAAAGAGAGCGATCGTTCTTGAAGTAGGGTGAGAACTGCAGCAGCACGCCTCCCAGGTGACCAGATTCCGCCAGCGGCCTGACGCAGGTCTTCTCAAAGGACGCCGCCCAGAATATGGCCCTCTCAAGGTCGGCCTCGACCAGAGCCCTGTGAGTTACCAGCTGAGGGACTTTGACCGAATACTGGAAGCCCGGCAGATCCTTGCATTTCCTTATCCAGGATTGGACCTGCAGCTCGCCCGGCGGCCTATAGAAGGTGCTGTTGATCTCCACAGTGCAAAAGAACCGGGCGTAATAGGAAAACCAATCTCCCTTCTTCCCTGCCAGCTCCAGGGGATAGAATTTTCCCACCCAGTCATCATAAGACCAGCCGCTGCAGCCTATCAGTATGGTCATGGCATAGCCCTAGTTATGGATAAATCTTCAAATTCGCCGCCCATATTATAAATTTGCTTTCTCTCTCTCGTAACAGGATACTAATTAACGACGATCCTTGATTGATGGGTGCTCTCACTTCATTCTCCGCTGCAAGACAATATCATCGCGTATAAGAGACTAATCGATCTATTATGGCTTCATGTCGAGTCTGTACAAGCACATCCTTGTGACCTTGAGACACCCAGTCGCATACGCATGTGCCCGGATAGGACAATGCGGTAAGAACGTTCTTATAATTCTCGGGAGCGAAACCTATTTATCCGACAATTGCCGTATATGATAACTGGCAAAAGTCGAAGTCCATTGTTTCCCTCCTACCAACTGGCTTTTGCCTCCCTCCTTCTATTCATGCATAGAAAGGCTTATAGATCAAACTCACACTTCAATTCTATCCGATTGCCAGTCAAAGGAGGAGAGGCAAGCAGGAGTGATGGGCTTGACGACTGGCCAGGCTCTCGCTTCATTTCTCAATTGCCCGCTGCTTTGCAGTGGGGAAGGATGATGCCAAGATCGATAATATTATGGAATTTTTCTATGAAGCTTTAAAGCGAGCTTAAAAAAGAGTGCACCTGAAGCAAAAACACCATCCTGTGCTTCAGCAATTTTTCATGCCCTATGCCAGGGATAGCCTTTGGCATAATTCCTCGATGGAGATGCAGACAATGCGCCAGAATTAAGTATCAGTAATAGTCATTGAGGAATGGGTCGAGCAATGTGAATGATGAGGTGGTATGATTGAAATCAGAATCATTTTCGACATCCAGAGATGAAGCCCCGATTTTTTGCTCTTATAATTCCTCACGATATTGCATAGCAGAAGGATTATTGCAGGGTGGCATTGGTAGGCACGATGTCTTCCGCATGGAAGCTGAGGCTACGTACTATGCATGATCGAGTTCCACCTGGTTTAAGCAAGCCCCTAGCCAGGTATCTGGAGTTGGAGCTATTGCTTCATAAATTTTTTGAGAGCACTGGCTATTGCAGAGATAACTACGGCAGAACCTGCAATGGTTGCTGCAATGAAAATGTGGTTGAGTACCAGAAATATACCAGTGGCTGCAAGGAGTTGGATGTGGAGAGATTGAGTGTCTATGGCCCAGGCGACTTGACCCGAGGCTGCCCATATTCAAGCGATAAAGGCTGCATTCTTGAAACACATAAATCGCCAAAATGCATAGCCTACATCTGCTCTAACTTCACAAGAGCACTGAATGAGAAAGGCATGGATTATGATTGGTTTGAGACACATACACTTCTAATCAGCATTCTTA
>MTKX01005344.1_pt1 | contig 11208 bp, 10 predicted proteins | sample 1042771 | NCBI WGS metagenome assembly MTKX01 (sample SAMN06212183, study PRJNA360534) | anaerobic digester metagenome | biome: Wastewater treatment plant; material: sludge; isolation source: anaerobic digester fed with sludge from wastewater treatment plant | place: Denmark: WWTP Randers ... | reverse complement strand
ATTTCATGACGAGACCGGGAATATCGTCGGGGGCTTCTGATAAAAGGAAATTCCTATCATTTCATCGACGAAACACATCAAGACCAGGAATTCCTTGGCATGCTTTTTGCACCTCAAAAAATGAAAGGAGGGCTTAATAAATGAGACCTATTAGATCAATGGTGTTTTTTGGATTATCAGTATTGTTTTACAGCCATTATGCATTGCCAGAGGAAAACAACAGGCTATCCTGGCGTTTCTCGGCAGGCACATCCTATTTCGCTTCCAATATCGTGCGGCCGCTTGAAGAGGCATATATCGAACCGGCAATTAGCAACAGCCATAAGTCGTTAAACGGCCCTTCTCCGGCAATGCGCCTGGAGGCCAGCTATGACATAACCCGCAACATGTTCGTGAATCTGGGCGTTGAATATATTTTTCCAAGAACATTCAAACAGCGTATCGACTTGCCCAATGAATTTGATGAAGACGTTTTACAAAATGATAAGCTCTCAATGATTCCCGTGTCCCTGGGGTTGGGCTATTCGATCCTTTCGACTGCCAGATTGAACGTTTCCGTCATCGCCGGCGCCGACCTCAACATCATATTGGACTCGTTCGGTCGGAGAATATCGGGTCGCTTACAAACCGGTGCGTCTGCTTTCGGAAACCTGCATCAGACAAACTTCGGCTTCCGGGCAGGCACAAGAATCGCATTTGACAATTTCTTTCTCGATATCTCTGCGCGGTTATTTGAAATCACCCTTCAAGGTGATGTTTTCATGCAGAGAACATTTCTCTTGCCGGATCAAACAACATACCGAGTCGTTAATGAAAATTTTAAAGCTGGAGATTTTTGGGGACTTGACAACAATCCGATGACAGTCATTTCCATCGGCGTCGGATTCAAAATCTAATGATTTTTTCCGCTCTGTCGGAATCGTCAATTCCAAAGCCTGTCGCTCGAACCGTCGCATTTCGCCGGCCGGGATTCGGCAAGGTTAATTGATATTCATCCTCATCTCTCCAAAGCGGCACGAGTTCATATTAGGAAGCTCGCCATCGAACTTGGCGATGCCTTCGTCCGAGAGGGCGATGGGGTGCGCGGAGTTATCGTTCGTTGACAGGCCAAGAGGTCGGTTTCGGCATCTTCTCTGATAAGCTTCCGGTACGTTGTTTGAACAAAGAGGTCCTCTAACTTCTCGTCGATAAGGGGCCGCTCAGCGCGGAGCGGACGGGGAACAGGAGTCGATGGATTATCTGGAGTTCAGCGCCCGGGACGCCATCTCCCGGTGGGATAGCTGCCGGGCTTATCGAAGAGCGACCAGCAACACGGCTGCGGCCTTCCTGGAATACATGGAAAAGAAGTTTCCGTTTTTCATCCGGGCGATCCAAATCGACGGCGGATCCGAGTTTATGAAAAACTTCGAGGAGGCGTGCCGACAGCGCCGAATCCGGCTGTTCGTGATTCCTCCGAGGTCGCCCAAGCTGCAGGGGTGCGTCGAGCGATCCAACCGGACATATCGAGAAGAATTTTATGAGGTGGAAGATATCGAAAATCAGTTGGAAGGCCATAATCGTCAACTGGAGGAATGGAATAAGACTTATAACTATATCCGCCCCCATCAGTCTCTTGGATATCTAACCCCCTATGAGTTTTATCAAAACTGGCTAATGGAGCATAATAAAGCTAAGTGTCACTAATCTACTGGACGAGTTCACGTCCTTGACAAGGGGGACGGAGGGCTGGATAATGGATTCCCGTGGACGACTGCAGCTTTACGCGCCCTTGATATGGAACAAATCACCCATCCGTTTGTGCGGAAAAGTGTGTTTATCGGCGTTCTCGACCGCAATCTGAAAAAAATTGAATCCCGCCTGGGCGTCGAGCTGAACATCCGGGGGGATTCCCTCAACATCGGCGGACCGCCCGACAAGGTCGAATTCGCCCGTTTCTATTTCGACCGGATTCGCCAGCTCGAGGAGAAGGGACACGACCTCAAGGAGGAAGACTTCCAGATCATCCTCGATCTGCTGGAACAGGGGCGGACCAAGCCGGTGGAGGACTATTACCCGGCCGAGCCCTTGAGCTTCGCCCGCAAATCCGTCTCCCCCAAGAGTCTCAACCAGCAGGAATACATTCAATCCATCCGGACCCATGACCTGGTCTTCGGCGTCGGGCCGGCCGGAACGGGAAAAACCTATTTAGCCATGGCCATGGCCCTGACGTTCCTGCAGAACAAGGTCGTCAGCCGGATCATCCTGACCCGGCCGGCCGTCGAGGCCGGCGAGCGCCNNGACATGATCCAAAAGGTCAATCCCTATCTTCGGCCGCTCTACGACGCGCTGTTCGACCTGGTTTCGGTCGACCAGGCCCAGCGGCTGATCAACAAGAACATCATCGAGATCGCCCCCCTGGCCTACATGCGCGGCCGGACTTTGAACGCGGCGTTTGTCATCCTCGACGAAGCCCAGAACACCACCCGGCCGCAGATGAAGATGTTCCTGACCCGGGCCGGATTCGATTCCAAGGTCGTCGTGACCGCCGACATCACCCAAATCGATCTCCCCCAACCCAGGGATTCGGGCGTCCTTCACGCCCTCAAGGTCCTCGCGCCTCTCAAGGAGATCGCCGTCTGCCGGTTCAACGAAAAGGACGTCGTCCGGCATCCCCTCGTCCAGAAAATCATCAAGGCCTACCAAAAGGCCGAGTCCCGTTCCTCCGACTGACATGCCCCTCGTCTCCATCAAGGATCTCAAGCTGTTCAAGGCGCCGGGTTCCCCGGCCTCCGGGCGCCCGCCCGAGCCGGAGAGGGCGACGGGCATGAAGCGGATCGTCCGGGATCCATTCCTTCTCATTTTCCTGTCCGCCCTGGTCCTGGCCACGATCCTTTCCTACCTTCCGTCCAAACAGCTCTCCGAGCTCGAACCCGGCGACATCGCCGGCGAGGACCTTATCGCCCCGGCCGACCTGACGATCGAGGACACGGAGACGACCGAGCAGCGCCGCCGGGAGGCCGTCGAGGCAGTTCTTCCCGTCTACACGCTGGATCCCAACGTGATGCTGAACGCGGGGGACCACATCCATCAATTTTTCGTCTACGGCCGGGAATGGCTCGCCGCGCCGCCGCCCCGGGATTATCCCGCCCTACGGAGCGTCATCCTTGAAAAGTTCGGCCTTGAGCTTTCCATCAGCGACCTCCAGGCCCTGGCCCGGGAAGGATTCGGCCCGGACCTGGAAGCCAGCCTCCTGACCCTCCTGGAAAATGTGTCCGCCGGCGGCCTGATTCTCTCGAAAAAGCTCTTTGTCAACCGGGAGGAGGAGCGCGGCTTGACCCTGAGGCTTCCGGACGGGTCGGAAAAGACGGTCAAGGCCGCCGAGATCCTCGAAATCAAGGAAGCCAAGAACCGGCTTCTCGAGGACGTCAACGCCCTCGAGCTTTCGGCCCGGAAAAAAGGCCTCCTCCTCAGCTTGTCGTTCGGCTTCCTCGCCCCGAACATGGCCTTCGACCGCATCGAAACGGAAATCCGGAAAACCAACGCTTGGTCCACGGTCGAAACCGTGTTTTTCACCGTCAAGAAGGGGCGGGTCATCATCCGGAAGGGCGACGAAGCCGGCGAGGCCGCCGTCCGGCTGATCGCGGCCGTCAACCGGGCGATCGCCGACCGGGGAGCCTGGCTCGGCTCTTTCACCGGCGCCTTTTTTCTCTTCGCCCTCCTGTTCGTGACGCTCTGGTACTATCTCCGGACGCTCCACGCCCTTCCGACCGCCCGGAAATACAACCAGATGATCATGCTGACGATTTTTTTGAGCCTCCTCCTGTACAAGCTGGGGCTTTTCCTGGGCGCGACGACGGCCGCCAATGCAAGCTTCGCCCTTCTTTCCAGCGCCGAGGCGTACCGGTTCATCCTTCCGTTCCAGTTCGGGGCGATTCTCTTCGCCTTTCTCACGACCAATGCCGTCGCCTTAATCTATGTCGTTCTCAACAGCCTGCTCGCCGGATACCTGACCGGGGCCGATTTCTACCTCATGCTCTTCGGCCTGATCGGCGGGCTGGCCGCGATCTACGGGATCAAGTTCTATGGCCGGGCCAAGCGGACCAACGCTCTCCGGGCGGGCTTCTTCATCGTCACGCCCGTCAATCTTTTCGTCGTGATCACCCTTTTTCTCATCCAACCCCGCGTCGTCGCGGCCCCCGTCCTGGCCGCCGAGACGATGATGTCCGTCGTGGGCGGACTGATGAGCGGCGCCCTGGCTTTTCTCTTCCTGCCGATCTTCGAGAGTCTTTTCCGGCTCATCACCCAGTCGAAGCTCCTGGAATTGACCAGCTCCGAATCGGGGATTCTCCGCCAAATGGCCCTCGAGGCTCCAGGCTCCTATCACCATTCCCTCATCGTCTCCACCCTGGCCGAGAAAGCCGCTGAAAAGGTTAGGCTCGACGCCCTCCTGGTCAAGGCCGGGGCCCTGTACCACGACATCGGGAAAATCAAGCGGCCCGAGTATTTCATCGAAAACCGGGACCGCAAACACGACGCCCACCGGGATCTGTCCCCGAGCATCAGCACGCTGGTCATCGTCAATCACGTGAAAGAGGGACTGGAAATCGCCCGGAAGGAGCGCCTGCCGCAGGCGGTCCGGGACATCATCGAACAGCACCACGGCAATTCGATCGTCCGCTACTTCTACCAGAAAGCCAAGGAAAAATGCGGACCCGACATCCAGGATGTCGGCGAGGAAACCTACCGGTACCCGGGACCGCCGCCGCAAACCCGGGAAGCCGCCCTGGTGATGCTCGCCGATTCCGTCGAGGCCGCCTCGCGCAGCCTCCGGTCCCACAAGGACGAGCACCTGGCCCGGGTCATCCGCGACATTTTCGATAATTATTTCCAGGACGGCCAGTTGGACGACTGCGCCTTTTCCCTCAGGGAAATCCGAACGATCGCCCAGTCGTTCCTCTCGACCCTCCAAACCATCTACCAGCCGCGGATCGAATATCCGGGATTCGACTTCGAATCCAAGAAAAAAACCCCCAAGAACGGCGAACCGCCGGCTTCCCCGAGGACCCCCCATGGTGGAAATCATCAACCGCCAGTCGAAGAGCCGAATCAGGACTGACCGGTACGCGGCCTTGCTCGAGCGGCTGCTTCGCCGGGCCCGGCTGAAAAACGCCGATGTCGTCCTCGTCTTCGCCGGCGACGCTTTCGTCCGCCGCCTGAACCGGGTATTCCGCCGGAAGGACCGGACGACCGACGTCCTGTCCTTCCCCATCGACGGCCGGGGCGAGGGAGGACGGCTNNTCATCTCTGCGGGTACGAGCATGAAGCCGGCCACGAGGAGGAGGAAGCCCGGGTGCTCCGGCTTCTCCGGCGGGAAAAATTCGGGCCTCTGCCCGCGGGGCCCGGGGAATAAGCGATGGAGATTTCGACGATCACCTGGGCCGGGCTGGGGCTGTGCGTCCTGGCCGCCTCGGCCCTGTCGCTGTTCCACATCACGCTCTCCGGTTATTCCAAGGTCGGCCTGAGCGGCTTCCTGGAAGAGCGGAACCACCCGGACCGGACGCGGATCCTCGACCGCTACGACGACATCAAGATCGCCGTCGAATTCTGGCGGATGATCCTGATCATCGCCCTGGCCGTATACGCCTTTTTGATCTTCCCGGCCTTCCGGACCCGGCCGCTGGGGCTCTTTCTCTTTTCCGCCGTCGTTTACGCCGTTTTCTTCGACATCGTTCCCCGCCTTCTGGCCGCCGCCGGGCGGGACCGCTGCCTCTCCCGCTTCCTCCCGTCCTACCGCCTCTTTCTTTCCTTGAGCGCGCCCGTCCTGGCCTTCGTCCGCTGGCTCTCAGTCCGCGAGGAGCAGAAGGAGGAAGAGGCCGGGCCCGAGGACCGGGAGGCCGGGGAGGAGGAAATCGAGACGTTCCTCGACGAGGCCGAGGAAGAAGGCATCATCGAGAAGGGCGAAGACGCGCTGCTGCGGAACGTGGTCGAGTTCGGAGACACGATCGTCCGCGAGGTCATGACCCCGCGGGTGGACATGGTCTGCATCCGCCGCGACGCGACCATCCAGAAGCTCCGCCATCTTTTCATCGTCGAGAAATATTCCCGCATCCCCGTCTACCGCGACCGGATCGACGGCGTGGATGGATTGGTCATGGCCAAGGATCTTCTGGCCTATTCGGAAAAGGAGTTCGACGAGGCCTCGATCGAGCCCCTGGTCCGGCCGCTCCTCTTCGTGCCCGAATCCATGAAAGTGGCCGACCTCCTCAAGGAACTCCAAAAAGCCAAGCAGAAGCTGGCCGTGGTGGTCGACGAGCACGGCGGCGTCTCCGGCCTGGTGACGATGGAGGACGTCTTCGAGGTGATCGTCGGCGAGATCCAGGACGAATACGACGCCGAGGAGGCCCAGATCGTCCAGAACGGCCCGGCCGATTACACCGTCTCCGGGGCGGCCAAGGTCGAGGAAATCGAGGATCTTTTCGACGTGGAGCTGGCCGACGACGACTTCATCACCGTCAGCGGGCTGGTGGCCCAGGCGCTCGGCCGCCTGCCGACCAAGGGGGAGCGCCTGATCATCGGCCGGTTGATCGTCGACGTCCTGGACGTCGACCAGAAGCGGATCAAGAAGCTGAGGATGAGGAAAGCCGCCGACGAGGAGCCCGAACATGCCGGGTAAGACGTCCCGCGCCGCTCCCCGGACGGGCAAATCCCGCTCCGCCCCGAAGAAGCCGGTTTCGAAATTCCGGACGGGCTACGTCGCCCTGATCGGACGGCCTAACGCCGGCAAATCCACCCTTCTCAACAAGATCCTGGGGCAGAAGATCGCCATCACCTCGGACAAGCCGCAGACGACCCGCCTGAGCATCCTGGGCATCCACACGACGCCGCGGGGCCAGATCATCTTCATCGACAACCCCGGCCTCCACAAGCCGCTCCACAAGCTGAACAAGCGGATGATGAACTTCGTCTACGCCTCCATCGAGACGGCCGACATCGTCTGCCTCCTCGTCGACGCCACGGCGAAATTCGGCCACGGCGACGAATTCGCCCTGGAGATCATCAAGAACGTCCGGAAGCCGGTGTTTCTCCTGCTGAACAAGACGGACATCGTCCGAAAGGAGATCCTCCTCCCGCTCATCGACCGGTATCGGGCCCTCCGGGAATTCCAGGAATTCATCCCCCTGTCGGCCTTGAAGGGGACCAACGTCGACGTCCTGGAAAATCTTCTCTTCGACAACCTCCCCCGGGCGGAGAAGCTCTACGGCGACGACGACGTCTCCGACCAGTCCGAGCGCTTTCTCCTGGCCGAGATCATCCGGGAGAAAATCCTGGCCCGGGTGGAAGCCGAGCTTCCCTGGACCACGGCGGTCTACATCGACCGGATCGACCGGAAGCGGGGGCAAGAGGAGGAGGAGCCGGAAGACGAAAGCGGGCCGGAAGAAGCCGGCGGGGAGGAAGCGCCCGGTGAAAGGGAAGCCCTCGAGGAGCCCGAGCCCGAGCGGGAAACCGGCCGGACGATCGCCGTCCCGGGCGTCTCGGACCGGCCGAACATCCGGCGGCGCGGGGAAAAGCCGAAACCGACCCGGGAAGAACGCCGGGCCCGGCCCGCCGTCTACATCAAGGCGAGCATCTTCGTCGAGCGCCCCAATCACCGGAAAATCATCGTCGGCCGCCGGGGGCAGAACATCAAGGAAATCGGGATCGAAGCCCGGAGGGAGATCGAGGAGATCCTCGAAGCCCGGATCTTCCTCGACCTGCAAGTCAAAGTCCGTCCCCAGTGGCGGGACGCGGCCGACGTCCTCGACCTCATCGAGGGCCAGAAGGAAGCCTAGCCGGAGAACGGCGGAGCGCCGCGGATGCCGACCGTCCTGATCGTGATCTTAAGCGCAGCCGGCTTGGCCGCCGTCTCCCAAGCGCTCAACGTCCTGAGCTATCGCGTCCTCAAGGCGCGCATTCTCCGCCGGCGGAAATGGGATCTCAACATTTGCTGCGGCCGGACGGACGGCGGGGGTCTCAACGCCGACATCGTCCGTCACGCGGACGTGCCGCGTTTCGTCCAGATCGGCTCGATCGACCGTCTTCCGTTCAAGGACGGCTCCTTTGAGACCGTCCTCTGCTCGCACACGATGGAGCATGTCGAGAATCCGGACGCCTTTTTCGAGGAGCTCCGGCGCGTCGGAAACCGGGTGACCCTCGTTCTCCCGCCCCTCTGGGACCTGGCCGGAGCCCTGAACGTCCTGGAGCACCGCTGGATCTTCCTGACGATGCGCAAGGAGCATCACCGGCTGCCGTCCCGGATCCGCCTCCCCTTGTCCCGGATCGTCCAGCGGCGGCTGGGGCAGCGCATCCACGCCAAGCCGCCCATGTCTCCTTCCGCCACGGCCATGATCTATGGGATCGTCGGATCGATCCTGTTCAACCTCTCCAAGGGAATGCAGCGCCACGGCATCGAAGCCCTCTCCTGCCTTTCCCCAAAACGGGCCGCCCGGCGGGCCGGCCGCCGCCGGCCGGGCGCATCGAAAAAGGCGGCCCTCTACGCGACGGGGTTCCTCCTCAACAACAGCCTGGGCTTTTTCGCCATCCTGGCCAACCGCTACGGCCCGTCGTCCTATTACACCTNNTTACACCTCCATGTTCGGCGCCGGACTCATCGCCTTGATGCTCTACGCCGGGATCATCCTCAAGGAGCCCCTCCGCCCGCTCCAGTACGGCGGGGCGCTGGTTCTCACCCTGGGAACCCTCCTGCTCGGTTATGACGGCATCCTCCGTCCGGAAATGACCATGGCCGGCGTCCGTCTTCCGGCCGCGGGAATCATCCTCGCCGCCTCGGCCCTGGGGGGCCTGCTGATCTTATTCCGGACGCGGCGGAAGGGCGGGTTGACGAGCCTGGGGATCGTCTGCGGACTGCTCATCGGCTTCGCCGCCGGTCTCGACCCTATCTTGAAAGGGATCGGCCAGAATCTGGGAGGAGTCGACGGGCGCTATCTTCCCCGGCTGCCGCTCGGATGGGTGATCTTTCTCTCCAGCTTCCTCTTCGCCACCCTGTCTTTTGCCGCGTCCCAATGGGCGTTCCGAAGGGGGATCCGCGCTTCCGTCCTCATCCCTTCCCAAAATTTTTCCTATATCGTCTACCCGGTGCTTTTCCAGGCCGCCGCCCTCCCCGGCTTCAGGATCACGGGGCTCACCGCCTTGGGGCTGACCGTCACCGTCAGCGGCCTCCTCGTCATGCAAGCGTCTCTCCGGCGGACCTAGCCTCCGGGAACCGCGGACCTCCGCTCAGCGCGGATGGAGACAAACCAGGCGGGCGTAAGAATCCAAGACCACTCGGTTGACGGCTTCCCAGTTTCTTCCGCGGATCTTTTCCAAGCCCGTCTCCCGGACCCGGCGATACAGCGATTCGTCGGTCAGCAGGCGGCGGCACTCCCGGTAAAACGACGGGCCCCGCCGGGCCCGGGCCACCAGGCCGCCGCCCGTTTCCTCGACGATCTCCCGGCATCCGCCCTCGTCCGAGACGACCGCCGGCAGACCCGAGGCGATGGCTTCCTGGATCACGTTGCCGAACGTCTCCGTCGTCGAGGGGAACAGAAGAAGATCGGCGCTGGCATAGACGGCCGAGAGCGCGTCTCCATTGAGATAGCCCGGGAAGACGGCTTCCGGCATCCGCCGTTTCAGCTCCTCCTCCAGCGGACCACGGCCGAGAAGGACGAAGGCCGGCGAGAAGTTCCCGTCTTTTTTAAAGAGGTCGTAAACCTGGACGTACACCTGGAGACCCTTGAACCAGGCGAACCGGCCGCTGAAAAGAATGACTTTTTTGTTTTCGGCCCCCCAGCGGCGGCGCAAGGATTCGCTCCGCTGAGCGGGGCTGAAGAGGCCCTCGGGCAATCCCCGCCGCCACAGGGCCGTCGCCCGGATGCCGTGCCGGGCCAGCTTCGCCCCGCTGTCCCGGCTGGGGACGAAGAGCGTGTCGGCGAGGTTGTAATACACGCGCAGAATCGGCCACCAGATCCAGACCAGGAACCAGAGGTTGCGCTCCTCCAGGTAGGAGACGAAATCGGTGTGATACGACATGACGAGGGGGATCCTTCGGAGCTTGGCATAAACGGCCAGGACGAGGCCGATGGCGTCGGGTACGGTCAAATGGATCACGTCGGGCCGGAATCTCCCGATTTGAAAAAACAGGAGCGGCCAGGGAAGGGAAAACTTATAATCCGGATAAAACGGGAGGGCGATGGCCGGAACCCGGAAGACGCGGATGCCCGGAAGCTGGGTCGGGCGGCGGGAAAACGTCCAGACGGCGATCTCGGCCTTACGCCCCTGAAGGGACCGGATCAGCTCGAACAGGGTTTTCGTCGCCCCGTCGAAATCCCGGACGAACATGCCGGCGTAGAGGGCGACGCGCAAACCTTCGGGGAAAGAAGAGCCCCCCTCGTGTTCCGGACGGCGGCTTTTCGCCCGGTGAAGCTTTTTTTCTTTACATAACATCTATTCTCTGCTACTGGCCATAGAATATCATAAACCGGGGGAAGCGAAAAAACACTTTGAAAAAGTCATCCGCCGATAGCGTAAACGTCCGGCCGAGCCGGAATGATGCAGCCGTCGTCGCCGGGAAGTTGACTTCTCCGGCGCCAAATGCGAAAATTCGGACTCCTCACGTTCGGACGGTGGGTGTAGCTCAACCGGTTAGAGCATCGGACTGTGGATCCGAAGGTTGGGGGTTCGAGTCTCCTCACCCACCCCATTTTTTTCAAAGACCTGTTTTGAAGAGAATGCCAAACGGTTTGTTCCGCTCATTTCCGGAATTCACCCCCTTCGATCCGCAGATCGACGACGAGATTTCCGCGATTCCACGTTTGCCCTCCGGCCGCTATAACATATTGATTCATAACGTTTTTCATCAATCGGCCTTCGGTTCCCGCATGAATACAATGGTTAAAAAAGTGAATGACCATCCGCCTTCGCGTTTTCATGCGCCGGACTAAGCTGCCAATATTCCTCATGAGACCGAATCCGGGGGCTTTCTTGAAGGATAGATTCGCCCTTCTTATTTTCAAAAATTGAAAATGGCGGCATTGATAAGATAATGATCTAAAACCACAAGGAGGTTTCTCATGCCTGATCATCCGCTGTCCCCCATGAAGAAACTTGATCCTGAATTCATGAAACATCTGGAGGAGACCGAGGCCCTCGTCTATGCCGACGGCGCCCTGCCGCGCAAGATCAAGCTCCTGATGG
>MTKX01002757.1_pt5 | contig 11214 bp, 9 predicted proteins | sample 1042771 | NCBI WGS metagenome assembly MTKX01 (sample SAMN06212183, study PRJNA360534) | anaerobic digester metagenome | biome: Wastewater treatment plant; material: sludge; isolation source: anaerobic digester fed with sludge from wastewater treatment plant | place: Denmark: WWTP Randers ... | reverse complement strand
CTTTCCCGTGTTATAGAAATTCAGGCCAGAAGATGCCTACCTGGGTTGCCATCGCTTTCAGTTCATCACGGATATCCCTGTCAATCCTCAGTAGGAGAACACCATAGACCACCGATCCCAGGATAACCAGCACAATGAGATATACCAGGTTTTCAACAGGGAACAGAAACCGCATCCCGCCGACAATAAGGGCCATTATTCCACTCGCCGCGATAATATGCAGGATTGATTTTCTCTCAAATTTCATGGGGATATATTTCCCGAGAACGAAGTATCCGAGAACGGAACTTATCAGAATCGCAATCAGGGTGGCAACGGCTGCCCCGGTTATCCCCAGGACCGGGATCAGGAGAACGTTCAGCACGATGTTCACTATGACGATGACCGAAGTGATCCAGAAGGAGTCTTTCGGGTGATCGAGGGAGTTTAAGGTCATCATCTGGAGGTACTGAAACACATAGATGACATAGAGTGGCAGGAGGACCATGAGGGCAAGAGTGCCGGTGGTGAATGCTTCCCCATAAAAATAATAGAGAAGCTTGTCGCCGAGCAACCAGCCACCGACACAGAAGGGGACTGCCAATACAAGGGAGTACGTATACGCCCGTGAGAGGGCAGTTCCAATGATTTCATAGCTTCCTTCTTCATTCCAGCCACTGAATCGTGGAAATAGGACATATTCCAATGCGAGGGCGACAAATACCCCAAGAGAGGCCAGCTGGAGAGCGACACGATAAACACCGACCTCGGAGTTCCCCATGAAATAACCGATAAGCACCACGTCAATATTCGTCAGGATAAGAATCCCGCTCATGGCAAGAAAGATCCAGAACGAGAAGGTGAACAGGCTCTTTAAGTGAGCCCGGGTAAACATCCGAAAACGCGCTTCAAGATACCGATAATTAAAAAGGAACCCGATTGCAAGGCCTGCGATGAAACCACCAGCAAGACCGGCGATCTGCAGGCCAAAAAAGACGAAGATCACCTGGAGGATGATTCTCGCTAGATTGTTGGCGAGGTTGCTTCCCTGAACCACGCCTGCCTTTCCGAGGCCATAATTTCCCCCTGCTGCTATACCAAACGGCAGATTAACAATGAGGGCGATTACGAGCCACCAGAACAGATCTGAAGCGTTCAGATCAACCAGATAGGGTCGGAAAAGAAACATAATGACCAGAGAAACGGCAAGGAGAATCAGTCTCAATACTGCCGCTGCTGAGTAGAATTCTTCCTGGTCTTTTCCTTCGCTCATCCTCTTGGCTGCGGCATTCCCCAATCCTCCATCGACTATGAGATTGAAAAGTCCGAAATATGCCAGGAACAGGAAATATGCTCCAAGAATAGATGGCCCAAGAACATGGGCAAAATAGAACGTTGAGAGAAATCCAACCGCAGTGATGGCAATATTCGTGCCGATATGAATAAGGCTCTGGCGCCTCACCGCTTCCATATTCATAAACTGCTGAAAAAACGCAGGCTTCTCTGTCACAAAACTCCATTTGGTTTCAAAGGAGATTATTTCTTGCGAGTGAATTATCCCGGAAAACCTATTAGCCTCCAATTCCAAGAAGAGAGCGTGAGCATCCCTTTTGAGCGGGAGTGGAACCTGATATCTCATTCAATGGTTGAAAGTAAACGAATGGCTATATGCTTAAACTGGACCTCCAAAAAACCTTGCCAGGAGGAGTCCGGCTCCCTCACAGATTTTTATCTCCCAAAGTTTATTCAGCTACGGGGGTCTGTCCGCAACACTTATTCTCTGTTCGCGGGGATTCCTGGGCCGTGCAAGATATCCCAGCGTTCAGGACGGTACCCATGAAACCAAAAATCCGGGTGGTCCTTGTAGGGCCATCGATCCGCTTTCTCTCCGGGATCAGTTATTATACCATCAGGCTCGCCAATGCAATTTCAGAATCGACAGAGGTAACGGCAGTCCTCTTTCGGAATATGCTGCCCAGAAGATTTTTTCCCGGGTGGAAGCGGGTAGGGGATCCTCTCTCTACCGTATCTTACACGGCTGACGTCAAAGTCATGGAACTCCTTGATTGGTATAGTCCCATTTCTTGGATGAGGGCTGCAGCCCAGCTGAGGAAGGCGGATATCATCATTTTCCAGTGGTGGACGTCCAGTGTTGCTCACATGTATGCGGCCCTCCAATTTATGCTCTTCCGGAACGTCCCGATTATCATCGAATATCATGAGGTTGTTGATCCCCTCGAACACTCCATTCTTCCAATCCGGATATATTCGGTCCTCATGGGGAGGATCATTAGAACGCGAGCCGATGGTTATGTCGTTCATTCCGAGGCTGACAGGGCTCTTGTTGAAACGTCTTTCCATGTTCCTCATGACAAAGTGATGGTGATTCCTCACGGCCTCTATGACCAGTACTCTGTGATCGAACAAGCCGTTGCACGGAAACGACTGGGGATCGCTGAAGAACACGTGATCCTCTTTTTTGGTCTCCTTCGGCCCTACAAGGGAGTGAAAAACCTGATCGAAGCCTTTGACACCCTCCCCACTGAATTGCTGCACTCCACCCGCCTCCTCATAATCGGGGAGGCCTGGGAGGACAAGGATTCTTTGGCTCGTGCAGAGAAATCACCCAACAGGGAGCAGATCACAATCGTCAACCGTTATATCGCGGACGATGAAGTGCCGGTCTATTTTTCTGCTGCTGACCTCATTGCCCTGCCGTATACCCGTGCGTCCCAGAGTGGTGTTGCCCATATCGCGATGGCCTTCGGTCTTCCAATTATCGCAACAAAAGTCGGAGGCCTTGAGGAGGGTTTACAATCATATTCAGGTGCTCTTTTCATCGCTCCAAACAACAATGAAGAACTGAAAAGAGCATTGGTTCAGCTATTAAGGGAAAAAGGTTCATTTCCTCCTCCGGCAAACCTTGCCTGGAGCGGAATCGGCAAAAAGTGGACCACATTTCTCTCGTCAGTCATCCTCAATGGATCAAAAAAAGGTGCCTGAAATGAAGATCATACAAGTCTGTCCCCGCTATTTTCCCGATATTGGAGGAGTAGAAACACACGTCAGGGAGATTGCCGAAAGACTTGTCAAAATGGGTCACAAGGTTGAAGTGGTTTGTACTGACCCAAGCGGAGTCCACCCTAAAAATGATTTCATCAATGGGGTTTCGATAACCCGATTCCGGAGTTTTGCACCTCATGATGCTTACTTTTTTTCCCCGAAGATGGCATCCTACCTTAAAACACTGGATGCTGAAATCCTCCACGCTCACGGGTACCACGCCTTTCCAGCCTTGTTCGCTATGACGGCCGCACGAAATAAGCGATTCATCTTCACTCCCCACTACCACGGGAAAGGCCATACTTCTCTTCGAAATATGCTTCTTACGTTTTACAATCCCTTTGGGCGGGCTATCTTTCACCGTGCCAATTGGATTATCTGTGTATCAGAGTATGAAAAAAACCTGATTAAAGGAAAATTTGACATACCGGAGGAGAGGTTTACTGTTATTCCCAACGGGCTGAATCTGTCAGAGTTCAAAGGGATCATCGGGGCAAAATATCCACATAGGATCCTCCATGTAGGCAGAATCGAACAATACAAGGGAATCCAGCATGTCATTGGAGCTCTGCCAGAGTTGCCAGGATACACCTTCACCATCGTTGGAAAAGGTCCATATGAACATTCGTTGCAACAGCTGGCTGCCGACATAGGAGTGTCAGATCGCGTCACCTGGAAAAAGGATCTCTCAAGACAGGATTTGCTTCAGGAATATGCATCGGCAGGATTGATGATTTCACTTTCTTCATTTGAAGCCTATGGGATTACCGTAGCAGAAGCCCTGGCAAGCGGCCTGCAAGTGATTGTCAACAAAAACGGGGCTTTAGAAGAGTTCGTTGACGGGACTACCTGTATCGGGATTGAACCTTCTGCAAAGAATGTAATCGGAGCCATCAGATTACTGAAACCAAGCCAAAGTTACCAGAAACGAATCATCGACTGGAATGAAGTTGTTGAGAGAACTGTTAAAACATACATAAAAGACTAAAATAACTTTTCTTAAGCATTTAAAGGCGTAAATGCTCTGAATGGGATTAAGAAACATATATTGGATGAAACCACTGATAAATAAGAATTAATCGATGAAAGTTATCCATTGGAATATTTCAAAAAAGAATCAGCCTCTTTCAGGAGTGAAACGGTATGAGGATGAATTGTATCAAAAATTTCATGATTTATATCCCTCTGACGATTTAAAAAGGGTACAACGGTCCGATAATCTAATTTTTGGAAGTACCTTTTTATCTTGGATCTATCGTTATACACAAAACGATGCAGATATTGTACATGCAACCTTTCAGACTATCGCGCCAGTTGCATATTATAGGAGACCTAAAAAATTTATTATTACAGTTCTGGATCTGACACCAATAATCTATCCTGAAACTCAAACCGATATTTCTACAAAGATCCAATGGAAGCTAACGCCAAGGGCGTTAAAATTCCCTGACCATATTATCACCATTTCTGAATTTACTAAAAATGAGCTTATTCGATTATGGGATTTTGAAGAGAAAAATATCGATGTTGTATACCTTGGAGTGGACCATTCAAGATATTTTCCCATGGATAAAGTAAGCTGTAAAGGAAAATTCGGACTCAATCCTGATGAAAAATACATCCTCGTTGTGGCATCCAATTTACCCCATAAAAGGATGGATATTACCAAGAATGTTTTCGACCAAGTTAAACAAGAGTTCCCAGATATAAAATTACTTAAGGTTGGGTATGGAGATACCCTCCAAGGGAAAGGGATAATCAATCTAGGCTGGGTGAAAGAAGAGGATATGCCATTCCTTTATAATGCTGCTGATATATTTCTTCATACGGCGGAGTATGAGGGATTTGGTCTCCCTGTCCTCGAGGCAATGGCATGTGGCGTTCCTGTTGTTGTAAGTAAATGTGCAAGTCTCCCGGAAATTGTTGGAGACTGTGGCGAGCTGATTGATCTTTCAGTTTCTGATTATTTAGAAAATTTTGTCAATGCAATTGTCCGAACCCTCAAAGAAGGCTCCACAAAAGATGGACTTGAAAGGGTCAAATTATTCACATGGGAAAAAACAGCTAGAGAGACATACCGGTTATACAAAGAAGTGATGAAACAGAATTAATAATGTCACAATATCGAAATTATGGTTCAGTGAAAAGTTTGCATCATATTTCTGGGGGATATCGTAAATTTTTTTCATGTTTGAAATCTAAATAGTGGACTTATATATGGCAAAGTCTGCTTTGATCACGGGAATAACCGGTCAGGATGGCTCATATCTTGCGGAACTATTGGTCGATAAAGGATATGATGTATATGGTCTGGTCAGGAGACTGAGCACACCCAATACAACAAGGATTGAGAACATTGCTGACAAAGTAATATTACTTGAAGGAGATCTTACCGATCAAAGTTCATTGAACGTTGCAGTCCAGACAGCCCAACCGGATGAAGTGTATAATCTTGCAGCACAATCTTTTGTTGCTACTTCATGGAACCAGCCGGTCTTGACTGGGGATGTAACTGGATTGGGTACAACCAGAATACTTGAAGCAATACGCCAATTCAGCCCGAGTGCCAAGATGTACCAGGCATCCAGCAGCGAGATGTTTGGAAAAGCAGATGTTCCGCAAAGCGAAAGCACGCCGTTTCATCCACGAAGTCCTTACGCAGTCGCCAAAGTCTATGCTTACTATGCGACAGTCAACTACCGCGAAAGTTATGGTATGTTCTGTTGCAATGGCATTCTTTTCAACCATGAATCTCCCCGGCGTGGCATTGAGTTCGTGACGAGGAAAATCACCGATGGTGTTGCAAGGATATACCACGGATTATCCAAGGAATTAAGACTTGGAAACCTCGATGCAAAGAGGGATTGGGGTTTTGCAGGTGACTATGTTAAAGCTATGCACCTCATCCTACAACAGAAAGATCCCGATGATTTCGTCATTGCGACCGGCGAAAGCCACTCTGTCAAAGAATTTGTTGAGTTATCATTCGCAGAGGCGGGACTTGACTGGAAGAAGTACGTCACCCAAGATGAGCGATTCATGAGACCTGCCGATGTTCCGGATTTAAGAGGGGATATCACCAAAGCGAAGCGAAAATTAGGGTGGGAACCTGACACAAAATTCAATGAATTAATTAGGATGATGGTGAAAGCTGATTTAGAAAAATATGGAAAAAATAGCGTATTTAAATGATAACAGATTTTGGCTCTGTAGAATTCCTCACTAGCAACGAGAAGAGAGAATAAAGCATCATTCGGGAGAGGTTATAGAGGATCACTTTCATTTTGATCTCCTTGACCTGGAGCCTGGACTATCTGGCATTAAAAGACTCCCAGTATTTCCTTTTTAGGGCAGAGAATGCGGTTTCCACCTTTTTCCGTTGATGATACACTTCTAAGTCAAACGATTGAGCGAGCCTCTTCCGGTAAAAACCAGAGATGCGCTTCCGTTTTCTTGTTCGGACAGAGATGATGGAGTATGCGTGAAATGTATCCCTGATCAATTCATCCGACTGTCGGCAGTAAAATTCAACTATTTTTAATTATTTCCGACTGTCGGCAGTATACGAAGCCGACTCGAAAACCCAGTGCGAAGTGGTTGTATTTCCTTTTCCGGAGGGTCAGACAGATTGAAGAAATTGTTGGTAACAGGAGGGTTTGCCAAATACTCAACTATAATTCCGAATTAGTAGACATCGTTCACTTGCTTGGGCAACCGGTGGAAAAATATTACTCGCTCAAAAAATAATGCCGAGTGTCGGCTCTATTATTGTTGGAATCTATTTTCGAAAAAATTTTGAATAATCTTCATAATATGGAAAATCGAAAGTTGGAAAATCATCGGATGAAGATGGATAGGTCCAGAAGGAGCCATTTTTAAAGATTTTAGAGAAGTCACATCGTTCAAAAAAAAATTTGCAGATAGAAAGTCGATCCAGTACGAGATGTAATGACGATCTCATTTTGTAATGACTCATATTAAATATATGTTGAATTGTCGTGATATTTTCCCATTCCAGAGAATTAGTCACTTTAATTGGTAATTTAAGAAGATACTTTATAATAAATGCCACTCGAAGATATGCGACAAAAGCTCCTTGCATATGCCAAAAAGCAACCTTTCTGTCATTGAAAAAATCAATAGAATGATAACGAATATAGCTAAATGGAGCAAGATTAAGATTGTGCGTGAAAAAATAGAGCGGATTCGAAAATAATATTAAATCTGGATTGTTTGCCTTAATATCCAATGGATTGTTTTGGAGGATACGGTCGGTATGAATGAGATGGGATAAAAAATCCTGATCACTTGCGATAATTTTTCTTGTTCGATAACCCGCCCATTTTTCCTTATATGATTTTTCCCATCCATTTCTCTCTTTCCATGCTTGGGAAGAGTATTTTTCAACATTACTACAAAAAAAATCCAGATTTTTCTTATAATCTTCAAGCCATGATGGGTCTCTTATTGAAACAAAAGCAGGGCAACCTTGAAGTGCGAAGGTGAATTTACCAAGTTTTTTTTCTAGATTTTCGGGTGTTTCATTAAATATTATATCTCCATCATAGTGAATAATTGGAGAGTCTGAATAAATATCTTGAAGAACAAGCCATCGGAGAAAACAATTCTTTTCGTATATGCCAAATCTGTTCAAACATGAATATTCCTTGGCATATTTTCTATAAACCAATGAACCATCAACTAGGGTGTACCCGATCTGTTCCAAGCTTTCCTTGTAATCAGGTTCTAATTTTTCGTATCCTTCAAGAAAAACAACATCGATTTGGTTTTTAGATCTGAGGTCTATATTTCTCTTTCCAATCCATAAAGTCGGGACATTACGTTCCGACTTCCAACCGGAGGTTTCTATCCAACCCACCGTAACATTTTCCATGTCAATAGGCCTTAATAAGTTATTTAAAATAGATATATTATTAAAATTAATTGTAGTCTTGCGGGAACGTTAAAGAGAACCGATTTTTCAAGAATTCCCTTCAATTTTCTATGGGTTGCAACTACCAAGAAAGAATGCGAATTAGACATCAAAACTCTTTATAATCTTTTATTTTTCTTACTGAATCTGACATAAGATCGTATACATCCATTTCATTTATCAAAGAGATTCTGTCGAGCCCCCTGACATAGGACATCATATCATTTTTATCCCGAGATTCATTGAATGAAGAAGAAATATAGCCTTCTGTGGGAGTCAGAGTTATAAATAATGATGAGTATTCCTTCTTAACAAAAAAAGCATTATTTCCAGCACTTGTACACCCTATGAAAGCGTACCCTTTTTTCTCGGCTAGAGAACAGAGAGCTCTTATCGATGCCCCAAAATAAAGATAGGAAAAATGAGCTTTTTTTCGATCAAAATCAGGAGTATACGGTATTGTAATAGCATGTTTGTTGCCAAAAATGCTATTATATTCACATATCACAATAATTGGGTCTATTGTAGTAATGGCGTCCCAAATCCAATAGTCATTTCCATCAATATCTATACTTAATAAACCAATTTTTCCGGTAAATCCCACTTTTTCAAAAATATCGTTTATATTCTCTCTTGTAATATATTCATTTAACGCCTGTAAATCATATTTCCAGGAGATGGATTCTTTATATATCTCCTCAAGTTCAGACTTATTTGAATCAATAATAAGACCTGACCAGTTGTTGTTAATCAGTAAAAAACGAGTGTTAGATTCTCGATAATTACCCACTCCAAATTCTATGAATCTGTCTTTTTTTATTGGTATCTTGTTTATTAAATACTGAATTATTCCATCTTCTCCAAATTGGGAAAATACTCTAAATTCAATTTCAGAAAGGGAAGCGACTTCTTTTTTAAATTTTAATTTTTCAATTAATATTTTTGCTAATAAGATTGAGTTGGCATCTAGTTTTTCAATAATATCATTATTCAAATATTTAAAATATTTTTCAATATACTTGTTTAGTATCATATTTGATATTTTAGTTGGATTTATTTTGATTCTTTCTAAATGGATAATATCTTGTAGATAGGGATGAAAAATAGAGAAGTAAAATGAAAATAGCAATTTTTCATGACTACTTTGGGGCAATTGGAGGTGGAGAGAGGGTTACTCTCGATCTGGCCACCGCATTAAATGCTGATATTATCACCACCGATACCGATTCCATAAATGCATTGAATACCTCTGTTAAAACCAGAAGTCTTGGTAAGACGATAAAATTCTACCCATTAAAACAGATATCCGCAACAGGTATGTTTTATTTAGCCGATTTTTCGGAATCTTATGATTTTTTTATTTTTACAGGAATCTGGAGTCATAACGCAGCCCGTAGACATTCTCCAAATCTTTGGTACTGTTACACACCACCCCGGGTATTTTACGACCTCTATCAAACATCCCTTTATCGGCACGACTTCGTGAAACGGCAACTTAATCGCCTTTGGATTTCTTGTCACCGAATACTAGATCAGCAATCCGTACACAAAGTTGACCATATTGCGACAATCTCTGATAATGTGCGCCGCCGGATTAAGCAATACTATAATAGAGATGCCAATGTCATTTATCCTCCAGTGAATACATCTGAGTTCACATTCAGGGAATATGGGGATTTCTGGTTATCAGTGAACCGACTATATCCGGAAAAACGGATCGATCTTCAAATCGAAAGCTTCAGAAAAATTCCTGATGAACGGCTTTTAATCGTTGGAGGATATGCAGAAGGGGATCGTCAGGACCGATACGTTACGAAGTTAAAAGAGACTCTGCCTCAAAATATCGAGATCATAGGTGAAGTTACAGAGAATGAATTACATGATTATTATTCTCGATGCAGAGGCTTGGTTTGCACGGCAATAGATGAAGATTTTGGACTTACCCCATTAGAAGCAATGGCATCTGGGAAACCTGTTGTTGCAGTAAATGAGGGGGGGTTTCGTGAAACTGTAACACAGGATACGGGGATACTTACCGATGCCCAACCCAGAGTGATTGCTAAAGCAATCAGGGAGATATCGAAAAATCCCGATTCTTATAAAGAGGCCTGCATCAAAAGGGCTTCACAATTCGATATCGCTATCTTTAAAGAGAAGATGCGAAATCTTGTAAATAATATTGCTTAGAATCTGACATCTATTTTGGATAATCTCTATCCGAACCCTTATCTTCCCTCTATCCCATTACTCCCACATGACCCCTCCCTCCGGCTGTCTGATCTGTGGTGCCGATCTCGAATACCTTGACCAGCCGGAGGAGATGGAATGCCAGTACTGCAAGCGGGTCTGTAAATCCACGACCTGGTGCGTGAACGGCCACTATATCTGCGACCGGTGCCACCGGCTGGATACCGAGGACCTGATCGAGGTGATCTGCCTCCAGAGCACCGAAGACAACCCGTTCATCCTCATGGAGCGGATCTTCTCAAGCCCTAGGGTGATGACGCACGGGCCCGAGCACCATTTCCTGGTCCCCGCAGTCCTGGTTGCTGCATTCTACAATCATACCCGGCAACCGGGGAAGAAAGAACTGGGGATCAAGAATGCACGGCACAGGGCTGGGCTGGTGAAAGGNNGTTACCGGCGCTACCCCGCTCTCACGCGAAGAATGGCGCATGGCCAACCTGATGACCGCGAGAGCGCTCGAGAAGATCGCCCTTCATGGTGGTCCCCGGTGCTGTAAAAGGAACACGTTCCTCGCACTGCAGGAAGCGATCCGGTTCATATCAACAGAGATGGGGATTCACCTCCCTGAACCGGGGAAGATATCCTGCCGTTTCTCTGACCAGAACAGAGAATGCCTGAAGGATCGATGCCCGTTTTACAACGGAATCTGATCTGATCAGGATTGACAGAGATAGGGAATTGCGAGATGAAGTCGTTGACAGATTTTCTTCAGCTTTTTCTTCCAATTTTCCTTCGACCATTGAACGATGCTCGGAAAAAAGGGGTGCGATATCAGTACGGGGATATGGGGAGAGGGAAATCCCGTGCACCTTTCTCCTCCTTATTCTCCCCTGTATTGCTCCAGAACTTTCCTGATAATCCGGCTCGTGCTCGAGCACGAGTCCCCGGGATACTGGTCAATCCGTACAACATCGGAGCTTATTCCTCGTGACCGGAGATCAGCGACCAGCTTTGCCTCATCGAAATGCTGATTGAATCCGATCGTGATGATC
>MTKX01010822.1_pt2 | contig 11216 bp, 6 predicted proteins | sample 1042771 | NCBI WGS metagenome assembly MTKX01 (sample SAMN06212183, study PRJNA360534) | anaerobic digester metagenome | biome: Wastewater treatment plant; material: sludge; isolation source: anaerobic digester fed with sludge from wastewater treatment plant | place: Denmark: WWTP Randers ... | reverse complement strand
CATGGGTTCCTGAAAGATCATTCCTATCTTGTTTCCCCTTATATCTTGCATCTCCTTTTCATTTAATCTTGTTATATCTTTTCCTTCAAAAATTATCTCCCCACTGACAATTCTGCCAGGAGGCGGAACAAGACCCATGATTGACAGTGCGGTCATTGTCTTTCCGCACCCGCTTTCTCCAACAAGGCCGAATACCTCACCTTTTTTTATAGAGAAACTTACATTCTCTACCGCCTTGACAATACCTATATCAGCATCTATTGATGTGCACAGATTGTTTATCGTTATAGTATGTTCGTCCATGAAAATCTCTTTGATTATTTTAACCCTATGCATTATACTAATCCAATATAAAATGGCAACACAACAAAATACAAAATACTATTATTTTGCAACTGTCTGATATTAATTATAAAAACGAGGTCTGGATTATTGCCCAGTATGGATAAAGAAAGGAGACTATTATGGTAGAGAACGAAATCAGGGAAGGTCTCACGTTTGATGATGTTCTTCTGCTCCCGTCTTTCAGTGATATAATGCCAAAGGACATCGATGTATCAACAAACCTGACGAACAATATAAAACTAAATATACCCTTGCTAAGTGCTGCAATGGACACGGTAACTGAGGCAAAGACCGCAATATGTATTGCACAAGAGGGTGGCATAGGCATCATTCATAGAAATATGGGTATTGAGGAACAGGCGCAAGAGGTGGAAAAGGTCAAGAAATCTGAAAGCGGTATGATTGTAGACCCCATAACAATATCGCCTGATCACAAGATAAGGGATGTGCTTGAACTTATGGCAAAATACAGAATTTCTGGCATCCCTGTAACAAGAGGAGAAAAACTTGTAGGCATAATAACAAACAGGGACTTAAGGTTTGAGACAAACTTCGATGAAAAGGTCGAGAACGTGATGACAAAGGAAAACCTCGTCACGGTTAAAGAAGGTATCGGTCTCGAAGAATCAAAAGCTATACTCCATAGACATAAAATTGAAAAACTGCTTGTAGTTGATAAAAATTTTAACCTCAGGGGATTGATAACTATAAAAGATATTGAAAAGATGAGAAAATTTCCTTTTTCCTGTAAAGACAATCTCGGAAGACTACGCGTAGGCGCTGCGGTTGGTGTCTCCAAAGACAGGGACGCGAGGGTGGAGGCGCTATTAAGGGCAGGATGCGATGTTATCGCAATTGATACTGCACATGGACATTCTCAAAATGTAATTGAATCTGTCAGAGAAATAAAGAAAAACTTCAAAAATGTACAACTAATAGCTGGAAATATTGCGACAAAAGAAGGTTGCGACGCCCTTATAAAAGCAGGGTGCGATGGTGTAAAGATTGGTGTTGGTCCAGGCTCGATATGTACCACAAGAATTATCGCGGGCATAGGTGTACCACAGATAACAGCAATAATTGAGGTATCAAAATCTGCTAAAAAACATGGCATACCAATCATAGCGGATGGAGGCATCAAGTTTTCAGGTGATATAACAAAAGCCCTTGCAGCAGGCGCTGATTCTGTTATGATTGGAAATCTTTTTGCCGGCACTGACGAGTCACCCGGTGAAATTGTTCTTTATCNNTCTTTATCAGGGAAGAACCTACAAGGTATACAGGGGTATGGGTTCTCTTGAGGCAATGAAAGAAGGTAAAACACGAGACAGGTATTGTATTGATGAGAATGAAATCGAATCTAAGATTGTTCCTGAAGGGATTGAAGGCAGAGTTCCTTACAGGGGTTCACTCTCGATATGCATAAACCAACTGATAGGAGGCATAAAGGCGGGTATGGGATATGTTGGATGTCATAGTTTGTCAGAGTTAAGGGAAAAGGGTCAGTTTATCAGGATTACGACGGCTGGATTGAGAGAAAGTCATGTTCATGATGTTATAATCACAAAAGAGGCACCTAACTACAGGGTTGAGTGAAAATACTATGGATTACCACAAAGAAACTATTCTAATACTTGATTTTGGCTCTCAGTACACGCAACTCATCGCGAGAAAGGTACGCGAACTGGGTGTCTACTGTGAGATTTATCCATTCAACATCGGACTCGACAAAATAAACTCTATGGATCCTAAGGGGATCATTCTTTCCGGCGGACCAAGGAGCGTTACCGAAGCAGATGCGCCTCAATGCACAGATGGAATTTTTAATTTAAAAACACCTATTCTTGGAATTTGTTACGGTTTACAGTTGATTACAAAGTTCTTTGGCGGCGAGAGCGACAAATCATTAAAGCGAGAATACGGAAAGGCTCACATCTTTTTTGATGAGGACGACGGACTTTTTAAGGGTATCAAAGATGGGGATATTATATGGATGAGCCATCAGGACAGAGTCTTCAAAATTCCAGAAGGGTTTAAAATTTTAGCACATTCAGACAATTCACCATATGCGGCAATAAAAAAGATTGAAGATAAAATTTATGGTGTCCAGTTTCATCCTGAAGTTCATCATACAACTAAAGGCAAGCAGATTCTAAAAAATTTCCTTTATAATATATGTAAAGTAAAAGGACTTTTTTCACCGAGGTCATTTGTTGAACTCGCTGTCGAGAGGATTAGAGAAGAGGTGGGAAAAAGCAAGGTGCTTTGCGCATTAAGCGGCGGTGTCGATTCTTCTGTAGTGGCGACCCTCATAAACAAGGCAATCGGAAACAATCTAATCTGTGTATTCGTAAATAATGGTGTGCTCAGGAAAAATGAAGTTGAAGAAGTCCTTGATATCTTTGAGGGCAAACTCCATATAAATCTAAAATATGTAAATGCAGAAGAAAAATTTCTTTCTGCCCTGAAGGGGGTTACAGACCCCGAAAAAAAGAGAAAAATAATTGGAAGGCTTTTCATTAAGATTTTTGAGGAAGAAGCATCCGGTTTCGGTGATATGAAATATCTCGCACAGGGCACACTGTATCCTGACGTCATTGAAAGCANNCATATCTTTCAAGGGACCTTCTGCAACAATAAAAAGCCATCACAATGTAGGTGGTCTTCCTAAAAAGATGAAACTCAAACTTATCGAACCATTGAGGGAATTATTCAAAGATGAGGTCAGGATTGTCGGAAAAGAGCTTGGATTGACCGACAATATTGTTTACAGACAACCTTTTCCAGGTCCCGGGCTTGCAATTAGGGTCATAGGTGCGGTAAACAGAGAAAGATTGAGCATATTAAAAGATGCGGACAGCATAGTAAGAGACGAAGTGGAAAGAAACGCTAAGTTCCGTCATATCTGGCAGTCTTTTGCTATTTTGATTCCTGTAAAAACTGTTGGAGTTATGGGTGATGAACGCACATATGCAAACGTAATTGCGCTGAGAATAGTGGAAAGCGAGGATGCGATGACAGCCGATTGGGCAAAAATCCCATATGAAGTCCTCGATAAGATCGCACGAAGGATTATCAATGAAGTACCAGGTGTAAACAGGGTGGTCTATGGTATATCTTCAAAACCTCCAAGTACGATAGAATGGGAATAAATGAAAATGGATAATACCTTTGAATCAATAAATTGGCACAAGCGATGAAAGATTTTGTTCATTTACATCTACACACACAGTTCAGTCTTCTCGATGGCGCAATAAGGTTCGATCAACTATTTCAGCTTGCCAGCTCATACAAAATGAATGCATGTGCCATCACAGATCATGGCAATATGTTTGGTGTTGCAGATTTTTATTTTGCAGCCAAAGAATTCGGCATAAAGCCCATACTCGGCTGCGAAGCATATATTGCGCCTAAGTCCCGTTTTGATAAAAAGGGTGTCAAGGGTGAGGATAATGCATACCATGTAATTTTGCTTTCCATGAATAACGACGGGTACAGAAACCTTATAAAGCTCATGAGTCTTGCCCAGCTTGAAGGATTTTATTATGTACCAAGAATAGACAGGGAACTGCTGAGAAAATACAACGACGGCCTTATATGCTTGACAGCTTGTATAAAGGGTGAAATACCCAACTCAATTCTGAAAGGCGATGAGAAAAAGACAAAGGATATTGTAGAAGAATATTATTCGATATTCGGGGATAGACTCTTTTTTGAATTACAGGATAATGGTCTTGATGAACAAAAAAGGGTCAACGAAGCACTTATCAACCTATCAGGGCACTATGGAATACCTATTGTTGCAACANNTGAAGCGAGGGCACACGAACTGCTTCTTTGCATACAAACAGGAAAAACAATAAACGATCAAAACAGGCTGAGTTTTAAGTCAGACGAATTCTATTTCAAATCACCCGATGAATTTGAGAGAGCCTTTTCGGAATACCCTGAGGCGCTTACAAACACCGTTAAAATAGCAGAAATGTGCAATGTCGTTATGACCGAAGGTGTGTATCATTTTCCTGAATTCACCCCGCCAGACAATCTTGAGTTGAACGATTATTTTGAAAAATTATGTTTCGATGGATTTAAAAAGAGGATCGACTCCATCAAGGCATCTTCGACTGACTTTTCAGATGAGTTGTCTGAAAGATACAAAGAAAGACTGAAATATGAAATAGGGGTTATTAAAAAAACAGGTTTCGCAGATTATTTCCTCATTGTTGCAGACTTTATTAACTATGCAAAGACTCATGGTATACCGGTGGGGCCAGGTCGAGGCTCAGCAGCAGGAAGCCTTGTCGCATATTGCCTTGGCATAACCGACATCGATCCAATAAAGTACGACCTTATCTTTGAAAGGTTTCTTAATCCTGAAAGAATAAGCATGCCCGATATAGACGTTGATTTTTGCAAGGACGGCAGAGAAGATGTGATCAGATATGTAACCGAAAAATATGGAGATGNNTGTGGGTAGGGCACTGGGCATACCTTATGCAGAGGTTGACAAGATTGCAAAACTTATTCCAGACATCAACTCTGGAATACAAAGCTGCATTGATGAAGAATCAAGGCTAAAAGAACTTTACAAGAATGATGCAAAGATTAAAGAGCTTTTGGACAATGCCATTGTACTCGAAGGCCTTTCACGACATGCATCAACCCATGCAGCAGGCATAGTTATTTCGAACAAGCATCTCACAGAACACCTGCCCTTATACAGAGGCCAAAAGGGTGAAACCGTTACCCAATATCCCATGAAGACCATTGAAAAAATTGGTTTGATAAAGATTGATTTTCTCGGTCTGGAAACACTCACGCTTATGGATAACGTGCAAAGATTATTAAAATCTGATGGGATAGATGTCGATATCAACAACATACCGCTTGATGACGCGAAAACATATGAACTCCTTTCTTCTGGAGATACATCTGGCGTATTCCAGCTTGAAAGCAGAGGAATGAGGGAGTTGCTTACAAAACTAAAACCATCTAAGTTTGAAGACATCATGCCCCTTATCGCACTATACAGACCTGGTCCATTAAAAAGTGGAATGGTAGAGGACTTCACAAAAAGAAAAAACAATCCTTCACTTGTAAGATACGAGACACCGTTGCTTGAAGATATTCTTAGAGATACATATGGAGTCATAATATATCAGGAACAGATAATGAAGATTGCCTCGAAGCTTGCCAATTTCTCTCTGAAAGACGCTGACGCCCTGAGAAAGGCTATGAGCAAAAAAACACCTGCAATACTTGAAAAATACAGGGAACAGTTTGTCGATGGAGCGATTGCCAATGGGGTACCGCCAGATGTAGCTGAGAAAATTTATGGCGTTATTGTAAGGTTTGGTGAATATGGTTTCAACAAATCCCANNTCTGATTGCATATCAAACAGCATATCTCAAGGCACATTATTACACCCACTATGTTACAGCAATGCTTTCAAGTGAAGTAAACAACACTGACAAACTGATTAAATACATCACAGAGTGCAGGGAAAACGGCATAAATATATTGCCGCCGGACATAAACCAAAGCGGCAAATATTTTTCTATCCTCGGCGAAAAGAAGATACGATATGGTTTGTCCGGCATTAAAAATGTTGGAGATGCAGCGATTGACCACATTTTATTGTTAAGGGATGAACTTGGCGGTTTTAAATCTTTTGCACAGTTTCTCAGTGAAATTGATTCGAGGAAAGCAAACAAGAAAGTGCTTGAAAGCCTTGCAAAGGCAGGCTGCTTTGACTCTATGGGGCTAAAGAGGTCACAGGTGCTCCACATGATTCTTGAAAAAACGGATAAACCGCAAAAACAAAGCATGAGGAGTGGATACGAACAGATGGACATGTTCGCCGACCAATTTTCTTTTGATAAAACGATTGACATACCGGACATCGATGAGTTGTCGCATAATGAGCTCATCGCTGGTGAAAAGGATGCTTTTGGTTTTTATTTCAGTCAGCACCCCCTTAAACAGTTCGAACACGTCATTCGGCAAATTACAGATTATGACAGTCAAAAGATTAAGGAGTTTGATATATCAGAAGATATAGACTTTGTAGGCATTGTAAACGGATATAAGGAGCTTACGACAAAAAGGGGTGACCGTATGGCGTATGCCAACATCGAAGACACAAAGGGTATTATTGAAATAATAGTATTCCCTGAACAATTAACCAAAAGCATCTCTATTCTCAAGAGTGATAAACCAATTGTCGTAAACGGTTCAGTTGAAAAATCCGAAGAAGGAACAGTAAAGATAAGAACAAAGCATATAACCCTCCTTGAAGACGTAACACATGAAATGAATAAAACAATAAAAATCTATATTAATTGTGAGAAATTCAGCAAAGATGACCTAAAAAGATTAAGAGACTTTTTTTACGGCATAAAAGGCAAGTCAGGTATATTGTTTGAGTTCAGGCTTAACGGAGAAAAACGTACTTTAAATATCCCTGATCTCAGGATAGATCACAATAAACTGGGTATTTTATCAAAACATTTCACGGAGGGCATAGATTACGAGGTGATTGATGAGATACTATCTTGATTTTGAGAAAAAACTCGAGCCCTTGGAAAGAAGGATGCTCGAGATTGAAAGATTTTATGGGTTTAACGACCCCCGCTTTTCAAAAGAAATTGCTGGTCTAACCAAAAAGATATCCAAACTTGAGAAGGAGATATACGGTGAGCTTACCAACTGGCAAAGACTTCAGGTATCAAGGCATCTCGACAGGCCGCACACCCTTGATTATGTCAACAATCTTTTTACTGATTTTACAGAATTTCATGGGGATAGAAAGTTTAAGGATGATCCAGCAATCATAGCAGGTTTTGCAGCCTTTGAAGGCATTGGTATAGCTGTTCTTGGTCATCAGAAAGGACAAAATGTAAGAGAAATNNATGTAAGAGAAATGGCCTTCAGAAACTTTGGCATGGCGCATCCAGATGGCTATAGAAAGGCTATGAGAATAATGGAGATGGCGAACAGGTGGAATAAACCAATCATTACATTCATCGATACGCCTGGCGCCTTCCCTGGTATCGGAGCCGAAGAGCGCGGTCAAGCAGAAGCTATTGCATCAAGCATTGAGTTCATGTTCTCTCTTTCTGTACCAATAATCTCCATTGTAATCGGAGAAGGCGGAAGTGGTGGAGCTCTCGCAATAGGCGTTGGAAACAGAATACTTATGATGGAAAACGCCACCTATTCTGTGATATCGCCCGAAGGCTGTGCAGCTATCCTGTGGAGAGATGGCTCAAAAGGACCGCTTGCCGCCGATGCACTCAAGCCTACATAGTATGAATTACATAAGCTTAAAGTCATAGACGGAGTCATCAAAGAACCTTTTGGAGGGGCTCACAGAAACTGGAAACAGACGTTTTTGAACTTAAAAGAACCTTTTTCGAAATACCTTAAAGAACTTATGAATTTTTCAAGCGATGTGTTGATAAACCAAAGGTATCAAAAATTCAGAAATATGGGTGTATTCGAAAGCAAGAATTGAGGTTTTCTCAAGCCTCAGATGCCTTCTGAAAATGCTCTTTTACCTGGTACATAAATGCTTCGAGTCTTGTAGTTATGTTGGTTGTTCCTTGGCCATCATATGCAACATTTATAATAGGCGTATCATATTTTTTCTGAACCAATTTCATCAATGCGCCTGATATTGTCCCTGGCATACAAGTAAAAGGCATTGCGTTAACGACCCCTGAAACGCCTTTATCGAGAAAGTCTATGGATTTTCCGACACTAAGAATAGCTTCTCCTTCAAAACTGACATGGATATAAGGGCTTGCCTTTTTAATAATACTTTTGATTACCGGCTCTGCACCATATCTGAGATGGTTTTTAAATATTTCTTCTATCCTGTGCTCATCTTTTTTCTGAATATACTCAGTAAGAAAAAAATGCAGCATATTCTTCATGTTATCTAATCTAAGATTTTTCATTCTATGTATGTAATTAACGTAAGAGATCCATTCTGCAAATGGTGCAAGCCATACCTGACCGCCAAAAGATTCTATCTTCCTTATCAGTTCGTTATTGCTAAACCTGTTCGACCTAATATAAATCTCACCGACAACACCAACGATTGGTCTTTTTTCATCCTTTTTCTTTATAGCGAGAAACTTATCGATTATACCATTCAAAACATCAAACAGATCTTCACCGTCTTTTTCAATGGAACGAGATATTCGTTCAAGCGCATCACGATAAACTTCGTCCGTTTCTCCAGTCTTTATTTCAAAAGGTCTTGTTTCGTGAAGCATCTTAATGATGAGGTCTGTAGCTACAACAGAACGCCACGCCAACCTTGAAAATTTACTTCCGAGTATATTGAGTTCATTATAAAATCGGTGATCCTGATTCGGTGCGTATATCGGGACATTATCAAAACCCATTTCGTCAAGCACCAATCTGTGGAACCTATGATACTGACCAAACCTGCATGGACCGCTACCGGATGGCATAAAAAAGGCGCTTTTTTCGGGGTCAAAATCTTCTTTTTTTATTGTTTTGAGCATATCACCGGTTGTGAGAATACATGGATAACACTCTTTCCCTGTTGTAAATTTCCTGCCCCAATATACAGTTGTATCGTCCGATTCCTCCATGACTTCAGCCTCAACACCACATGCCCTGAATGCGCTTGAAAGTGTAAATGCGTGGTCGCACATCGGGGGTATGTATATCTTTCTGCCTTTGCCGTGTGTGCTATATTTTGCTGAGTTTCGTTTTAAGGTTTTTGTTCGGTTTCTTGCATTTTTAATGCTATCGAGAAAAGCCTCCAATCTTGTAACAACACCCGCATCAGCGCTATGTTCATCAATTTCAAGCTGTAGAAAAGGTTTGCCTTTTAATATGTCTTTAAAAAAATGTGTAATAAAAGAATCAGGCCCACAACCAAAGTTTGTGATATATATACCGTAGAAATTATCATGATTTTTTGTAAGCTTAGCAGCCTTTAAAATCTTCTGCCCATAACCCCAGTACATATCTTTTAAATCTTCATCCGCTTCCATTTCTTCCATCAATGGAAGCATGTCCAGCGGTATCGGTTTTACACCGAGATCTATCAATTTTTTGTGTATATTGAGGTTTGCTCCAGGATCAGCGCTGTTATATGGCCTACCGATAACAACCATCAACTTGTCTTCTCTGTCAAGATTAGAGATGTATGCAAGACCCTCCTCTCTACACCTTTGATAAAACAAATTTTGACAGTCCATTGCAACCTTAAACGCATTTTCAACTGCCTTTTTATTTTTACGGATGGTTCTCCCGTATTTTATGAGGCTCTTCAAAATCTCCTTCTCATCTTTACCGAAAAATACAATGGGAGCATCTATTTTAACATCTGCAGATTCAAAATCTATGGATGCCTTGACTGTATAAGGGATGGATTGTGCATAAGGACATGAAAATGTATTTACAACCTGTTTTGAAGGATTTTTTAGGTTTATTACACTTGGAATGAATATTCGTTTAACTCCTTTGTTCAAAAGATCAAGGATATGTCCATGGGCAAGCTTCACCGGGAAGCAGGATTCAACGATAATATTTTCAACACCTTGTTTTATAATCTTTTTATTTGTTGCATCTGAAAGGACGACTGAAAAGCCAAGTTCTGAGAGAAAGGCCTTCCAGAAAGGAAGAAATTCAAGCATATTAAGCATCCTTGGTATGCCTATAGGTTCACCATCCTTGACTACCTTATCATAAACATTATGAAGGATTTCTTCCCTGACCTTGAAAAGATCCCTCGTATTGTTATTTTCAGTACGTCTCACCACATCATATTTTTCACATCTGCTTCCATAAAAAAGTGGCGACTCATTCTCGACAGTCACCTTTCTGATTTCGCATAGGTTTTCGCATCCTTTGCATTCAAATGTCTCAATTTCATAATGTCTTTTGCTTAAATCAAACCCTTTAAAACTGCTCTTGTTCCAGGTCTTTTCCTTCATAGCAAGAATTGCAACACCTATAGCGCCGGTTACATCGTGGTGAGGAGGGATCCTGACCGGTTTTTTTAACACCTTTTCAAATGCCGCTGCAACTCCCTTGTTAAATGCTGTGCCCCCCTGAAAGAATATATTGTGCCCTACCCTCTTGTCACCTACAACCTTGTTCAGATAATTTGCAACTATTGAATATGAAAGTCCACTTACAAGGTCATCAGTTTTTGCTCCTTTCTGCTGATAATGAACAAGATCAGATTCAATAAAAACAGTACATCTTTCTCCCATTTTAACGGGTTTTTTTGATGAAAGCGCAAATTTCCCAAATTCCTCTTTTATAGAGATACCAAGCTTTTCAGCTTGTTCTTCTAAGAACGAACCTGTCCCTGCGGCACATGCCTTGTTCATTTCGAAATCAACAATTACACCGTTATCGATGCTTATATACTTAGAATCCTGACCGCCAATCTCAAAGATGGTATCAACCGTCGGGTCAATATGCATTGCTGCTTCTGCCTGGGCAGTAATTTCATTTCTGACAATATCGGCACCAATAAAATCTGCAGTTAAATATCTTCCAGAACCCGTTGTTCCTGCACCTATTATTTCAACCATATCCCCGATCTCTTCGCTTAATTCCGCCAAACCGCGTTTCACGGCCTCGAGAGGCCTCCCCTCTGTCATAAGATATCTCTTTGCAAGGACATTATTGTTTTCGTCAATCAAGACAAGGTTTGTGCTTATTGAACCGACATCAACACCAAGATAGGCGTTTGTTTTTTTGGATACACGCAGAACATTGTATTCAACGTGTATATTTTCCTTTGAGAGAGACAGGGGTTCGTGCCCTTCATCAAATTCACTGTGAGACAGATATTCGTCTAATTTTTCAAAAC
>MTKX01021432.1_pt1 | contig 11232 bp, 6 predicted proteins | sample 1042771 | NCBI WGS metagenome assembly MTKX01 (sample SAMN06212183, study PRJNA360534) | anaerobic digester metagenome | biome: Wastewater treatment plant; material: sludge; isolation source: anaerobic digester fed with sludge from wastewater treatment plant | place: Denmark: WWTP Randers ... | reverse complement strand
CAACCATCTAGCACTTCGATAAATTCTCTGTTATTACGATCTTCTCCTGTAGATTCAACAACAAATTGAAGTTGAATAGGAGAATTCGCCAACCCAGGGACCACAGGACTGCCATATACACGTGATTGTATAAGAGTGAAATTTAATAGATCACTTGGCCTCACAATGGCTTCAGGTTCATAATTTCCTAAATAATCCACCATACCCAAGACATCCGACTCTGCAGCTTCCAAAACCATACGCCTTTGCAAGGTGTCGCTCACCTTCGCTTTGGTATTATCCAGCTGAATTTGCAGATAATCAGAATTGTCTTTCGCCATGAATTCGACCAGAGCCTCTCCACTTGCGTCATAGGCTAGTTTGGTGCTTTCAATTTGCTCCTCGAAGTAAACAACCTGAGCCGCATCAATGCCGAAGTAGGTTGTGTTGATCTGTCTGACAGCTAATTCTGCCCAAAGATTAGCCAAATCAGCCGCCTCTTGAGCTGTTACTGCCTTTACTGCGAGGATAATTACCGCTCCCTTGCTGTTCAGGGTCACACTCAGATTGTTTTTTGCAAAATTTTCCAATGGGATTTCATTTTTCTCAGGATTTGACCAGGCAGAGAATAATTCTTGGACGATCACATTGCTCAAAACTGAATCAGTTAAAAAACCTTCTGAGGGCATAGCCAGATTTGAAGTTGTGAAGTTAGAATCAAACTCAGCCTGAAACCTTGGTTGAACCAGAGCAATGATCGCTTTTGATTCGTATATGTCTTTCGCCAGAAAGAAAAACAGAAAGGTCGAAACGCCAATTAGCAGTGCAGCTGCAAATATCCAAAACCACTTTGAAACAAGCTTCTTAATCAGTTGCTTTATGTCAATTTCCAGATAGTCTTCCATAAGTTCCTCCCTTAATGGGGAAATATTACTTCGAAAAAAATGTTCTAGATGAAAAATTAGTATATCACACGATGGTTTTCCTTGAACTTGAGTGGGTGTCCAAAACGCAAACCATGCAACTATTTTTGTGAGACTCTAAACTAGTAAAAGGTCTCAATGCTGACAGGTTGTTGGTTTTTGAAAATGACCAATTGTTCAAAAATTGATAGTGAAATTTGCCGCTTTATTTTGCTCGGCATAAATTCATCATGACAGATTCATAAAACAAACTGGCTCATAAGAGCCAGCCTGTTGTCTAAATAAATGATCCTGGGCTTACTTAAAGATAAGCGGCAGGTATATCTTAATTGGCAGCGGATCCGGCTTGGCTTCGATCCTTACTGTGATCGTCTCACATACCAGGTAAACGCCGTCGCTCACACAAATGTCAAAGCGATAATCACCGAGCGCAAACCCAGTGGTATCCCAGCTAAACGCGCCAGTCACCGGATCGATAATTGCGCCACTTGGCACGCCTTCTCCGAGCGACCAGGTCAGAGTGGCTCCCTCAGGATCGGTTGCTGTTGCTGTGAAGGTAAGCGTTTCGCTCTCCACAACGGTCATCAGCCCAATCGGCTCAATTATTGGGATTTCATTGATATCAACAATGTTGACAGGCAACTCCTTTTCATAAGTAAGCCCGGTAGAATCGGTAACCCTCATTTTGATCAGCCGGATGTCATCTTCCTCATGGTCAAAAATCACCGCCGTTTTCAGCGTGTTGCCGTCAACTGTAAAGAGAGCGTTATCAGGATAATTTCCATCTTCAATAAATTTATAAGTGAAGGTTTCGTCAACATCAGCATCGGTCGCGCTAAAATTGCCCACAATTGTCCCCGCAAGTTCATTCTCTTTGACAAAATCAGGGGAAAGTTCCAATCCCGTCGGTGCGCATCCGGCGGTGGTTACCACGCTGACTCCACTTACCGAAAAATCAACCTCAAAGGCATCAGGCCAGTTGACCAGCATGCTGTTTTCCGCGTCAATCACAAATGTCGTGCTCCCGCCCGCCACTTTCGCCTTGAGCGTTATCCTGATCAGGCTCCCACTTCCGCTGCGGGGAGTGTTTTCCCCTCCCTCAGCCTCCTGAGCCGCCCCCCAAATCAACCTGCCGCTACCGTTTCCCTCATCGTTGGTTGGTTCCTCCAGCAGATCTCCCTGCAAAAACCCGCCATTTTCCACCGAAACAACCTCAACCACGCTTTGGTCAAAAGTAACCTCCAGATGGTAAGCTGTCAGCGGGTTGCTTTCAGGCACATCAGCCACCACCAGCGAGATCTCAACCTCACCGCAGGTCGTTGCCGTGACCGGCTCCGGGTCAAAGCTCAGGTTCACCCCCGTCTGGGCGCGCGCACCTTGGAACCCTGCCAGTCCAAAAAACAGCAGCAAAGCCATCATTCCGCTTAATTGCAGTGTTTTTTTGCTCTTCCTCATTTATCCTCCTCTGAGATTACTCTGTTTTTCCGGATGATTAGATAAATTCCGGCTGCGATGATCAAAAGCACAAGCGCGCCAACCAGCCACGGGAGTGCTTTCCCCTGGCGTTGAGAGCTCTCCTTTGCCAATATTCTTCCTTCAGTAGTGACTGTCTCTGTCGGCACGGGCAGTGTATTCACAACCTCACTCACGGCTGTTGGCTCAGCCGCGGGAGTCTCCTCAATCTCAGGCTCCGCAGCCAAAGTTGGCTGTTCGCTCTCCTCAGCCGTAGGCACCAGCGTTGCTGTGGGTGCCAAATTTGCCGTGGGCGCAAGCGTTGCCGCCTGGCTTTGTGTTGCCGTGGGGGCGAGAGTTGTCCCAGACGCAAGCGTTGCTGTGGGTGCCAAAGTTGCCGTAGGCGCAAGAGTTGCCGCCTGGCTTTGTGTTGCCGTGGGGGCGAGAGTTGCCCCAGGCGCAAGCGTTGCCGTGGGTGTAAAAGTTGCCGAGGGGGCAAGAGTTGTCCCAGGCGCAAGTGTTGCTGTGGGGGCGAGAGTTGTCCCAGGCGCAAGCGTTGCTGTGGGGGCGAGAGTTGCCCCAGGCGCAAGCGTCGCGGTTTGCGTGGGAACACTCGTTGCTGTGGCAGCTACTGTCTGTGTTGCCAGCGATGTCGCCGTCCGCGTCGGCATCGATGTCGCGCTTGGCGCGGGCGTCGGCGTTGGCGGTATTTGTGAAAGGCCCAGCGTCGGTATTTCCGTAATTTCGATCGGTGGAATCACCGGGATGCTTGTCGCAGTCACCACTGGCGCGTCGCTGACGATCTCGACCACAGCATCCACCCCGCTAACCGCGATTGCTTCCCCATATCGAGTTGAAAGCTCCACCTTCGTCACTTCCAAAGTCGTCTGCCCGGTCCTCAAACCNNAACCCGTCAGATAGAGCACCAGCAGGTTGCCCGAGCCGCTTTTTGGCTCGGAGGGATTGATCTGGCTCATCACCACGTGGATCACTCCCTCTTCAGGGTCAATGATGTTATAAAGTGTCATCCCAGGGTCTAAAAAGGTACCGATTCCGGGTTGAATGCCATCCTTGCTCGGATCAGCGTCCTCAAATTCAAGATACTCCGGGTCAAAACTCAGTTCGATGTCAAATGCGTAAAGATCCGTCACATCGCGGATCTCCACCGGCACTTCCACCAGCACACCCGGTCTGATTTCGGGAACCTCAAACACCCCCGCACGGGTGCCGCCTTGCGCGAACCCCGCCTGCATGGAAAAGAAAAAGAATGTGCCTATTAAAAGGAAGGGTACACTATATTTTCGAATAAAGGTCACAAATAATTTCATCTTGGTCGTCGTTTATCCCTTTTTCTTCATCTTTTTCCTATCACCTACCACCTACCACCTACCACCTATCACCTATTCCCTGTCACCTACACCCTACCACCTACCTGTGCTCGCCACGAAGTGGACGAGTATCACCTATCACCTACCAGCCACCAGTTACCACCTATCACCTACCAGCCACCAGCTACCAGCTATCACCTACCACCTACCTGTGCTCGCCACGAAGTGGACGAGTATCAGCAATCACCCATCAGCCATCACCCACCATCCGTCGTGTTGGCGATCAAAGGCAGGTAAAGTATGCTCGTGGGATCCACTACATATATTTCACCATGATCGATTTGTGGATAAATCGTTACGTAATCAATATTACTGAATGCAGCCCTATCAAAAGTAAGTTCGGTTTGCCCTGTAGCCACCCTTGTAAAGGTTAGCTTCAAAATGGTCCCACTCCCGCTGACAACCGGTGAGTTTATTTGGCTGCAAACCAATCGAAAATACCCTTCAGCAAAGTCTTGATTCGCACAAATCATGTTTTTTAAGAATCCGCCATGTTCCCAACTGTATCTATCGATGCTGACCACCTCCGGATCATAAAAAACCCTGACGTCAAAACCGCGGATTTCAACCACATCAGCGACATCTACATTGACCACAGTGGTATCTGCGCCAGTGGTGTAGATATAGGCTGGGTCGGGGTTAAAGAAGATCAAAGGCTCTGGTGCTTGCGCGATTACCGTACCAAGTGAATTGGTCAATAAGCCTGCAAGCACAAACAGGCTAAAAATTGTAGATTTTAGTTTGCTCAATTTAACCATTTTAGTCAAAAATAAGCCTCCGCAGGCTGGGTGCTAACGCAACCCAGCCTGCGTCTATTAAAGTTATTGTTGCTTCACCTTAGCTTAAGGAGCGGGCACCGGTAGCACTGGATCCCACGAACCATAAGCATCTTCTGAGGTCAGATCCATATTCCCACCCACCAGGGCGAGATCCTGGATGTTGACCTTCAGATCAAAGTTGACATCGGCATCAATATCACTCGTAGAGCCCCAATTATCTGTAACCATAGAGGCATCACTTACATCAATGACGGTGTTGGGTGTTCCATCACTAGCATTGATCCAAATCGCGTTGCCGGCTCTGAGGGTCAAAGGTTCCAAAGTGACATCACCATATACATCTATATTCTTGAGTAGATCCGCGGTTACGTTCAGGTAGCGAGGCTGATTGGTGGTGATCAAGTAAGTTCCACCATATTGCAGCGTAGCACTCAAGTTGTCAAGTAATAGGTCAACAGTCGCAAATTCAGGTGCGTAGTCGCCTATAGTAAAGATCACCGGAATACCACTGCGGATTGTGCGGCCTTGCATGGCGAATGTGCCAAGCACGTTGAAGTTTCCTGCAATCGTGATGGTCACGCTGTCAGATCCAATCAAGTCAGTGCCGTCCATCAGATCGATAGCGATGGTGTTGTCACCTGGTTGATCAAGGGTTACCCGGAATTGAAGTGTCAAAATCTGGTCCGGGGTAAGGTCTCCTACATCAAATGGCAGTGTAGCAATTACCCATTCCGTACCATTGAAGTATTCCAAGACCGACCCGACTGGTAAATCGATATCAAACGTCAGACCAGTGTAGGTTCCGCCGTTGGTATTATCAACTTCCACCTCAAAGGGGATCGGAATGCCGGCATAATAGGGTTCCGGACCCATCGTGATGGTCACCACGGGCAGCCCGATGATGTCGAGGTCCGTTACGCCAGTCTGGGCGAAGGTGTACACATGGTTGCTGTAGTTTGGCTCGGGCAAAGGATACATAGCAAACACATCAGCAGTTTCGCTGAAGGTGAGCGTCAGATCGTCCGCATAAGCAAGCGCCTTGAAGGTCAGCGTCAACATCTCAACAGGATCACCAGAAACTGCTGCGTTTGCAGAGAGTGCCACTGTAATCTTGCCGGTGACTGATGTGTCCACCAATGCATATTGATCCCAGGTCGTGTCATTCGCAACAGCGCTCAAAAGTTCAAGCTGGGTTGTTGGATAGCTGAGCTCAAACTGAGCGCCGGTCAGGCTTTGAATTTTGCCGTTGACTGTGAAGACAACCTCAGTATCTTTGAGAACTTCTCCGCCGACAGCAGGTGTCACATAAATTTCAGCATGCGTATGCGGTGCCACGGTCACGTCGGTTGGCGCAGTCGGGACTTCGTAAGTACCCCAGCTGTTGTAAGCGGCGTTGAGAGTGCCCGCACCCAAAGTAATGCTGTTGGTGCCGACAAAGTAGTTGCCGTAAACATCTTGAATGGTTCCCGCGGGGGCGCCGACAAATTCAATTGCGCTGCCACTCAGGTCATGGAAGTAGTTGTTAATAATCTGGAAGTTGGTTATCGCACCCTCAAAGTGAATACCATCACCAGTTGTCTGACCTGTGCCGTCAAATTCGAGATTGACTACGCGCAGGTTTTCGACGCCATCAGCCACCCAGATACCATCTGATCCTTCTGTGGGTACGCACTTGGCAGCTGCTGGATAGTCGGTGTAAATATGTACATCGTCAGCATAAACCTCAAAACAGGGTGAGCTGTTCTGAATGGTTGTGCCAGCGGGCAGGTAATAGTTCACGCCATCGACGTAGAGCTTGATCGCGCCATCTTGTGTGAAGGGAGTGCCACTGATTGTGACCTTTCCATAATCATCTGGCAGGAAGGTCGTACAACCTTCATCCGCGCACCATTTGGCAGTCTGCACATCCCCTTCGATCGGGAACTGCGGACCCAGAGCACTGCCCCACCAGTTATGGGAAGCATCACGCGTGCCATTTGTTACACCTACCTCCTGATACAGGTATTTGTTTATTGCATCTGAGGTACCCACAAGAACCGAGTTACCCTCAAAGTCAACATTACCCTCATAGAATGTTTCGACCTTGATACCCTTGAAGTCTCCTATCGTCATTCCACTTGGATAAGGGATGCCTACAACTTCATTTCCTTCAAAACTCCAATCAGCTGTCGCATTCTCGGTGTAATTGAAGTACATGCCGGTTGAATAAGTGCTGAATGAGTTATTAATTACCTCTCCAGAACCGGGCGCGTTGTAAGGCTGTATCTGGATACCAGCTCGGTAGTTACCAACAACATTGCCGCTTACAGTTCCAAGACTACTTTGCAGGTACATACCAAAGTTGTAATCGTTAGTACCCACTGTCGCGTTGACCATGGAGTTGTCTTTAATATCGACACCTGTTAAATAGCCACTATAACCACCAGATGTTAAGATTGCCATGCCATTCTCAAAATTGGTGAAGACATTGTTCTGAACAAGGAAGTCATTTGCGGCGCCGTAGATTCCAGCAACATAATCAGTCCCTGGGTCTAACAGTGATCCATCGATTGTAAAGCCGTCAATAGTAACGCCATCTACATCCGCATAAAGGGCAAGCCAATCATCTGATGGACCCTTGATTACGGCTTCGTCACCGCGCGTCCCAGGAATTACACCAGCCGAAATACCGGCATTGGGACCAATCAAGGAAATATCTTTGTAAATGTAGAGGAAGCCTTCATACAAGCCTGCTGCCACGTTAACAATTCCGCCTTCAGCAACAGCATCGATACCTTCCTGTATAGTAGCAAACGCGTCGTAGCCAAATATCGTCGCAGCTCCGGTTCCGTCGGGATCGGCGCCTGGGACCATAGTAGCCCAGTCATCATCAACGTAAACGACTGATGGCGCAGCCCAAATGTTATTTTGAACAACAATTGTAGGCTCTGGTGTTATTGGGTCTATCTCCAATAGAGCAGCTTGCTCATCCGTAGCGTGACCCAGGTAGGAGTCGACCACTAAATTGCCAGTAATTGTCACTGAAACGGCACCATCAAGATTGGCAATCGTATGGTCTCCACCATTACCGATGTTCACAAATGTATTTTCCTGAAGGGTAAGAGATAGATCTGCACCTGTGGCGTACATATTCCAGGAGCTCTTAACGCCGCCATACTCAAAGTTCTCAAACGTGCTGTTTTTGACCAAAACATCACCAAAGTTGTGGATCCACAAAGCATAGTCATTCAAGGAATAATCCGTAGTGTCTGGAGGGAAGGTCAACGGTTGACGACTGAATAAGCAGTTGTCAAAAATCGCGTCAATACTGACCATGACACCATGGTTGAATTTACACTCCGTGAAAGTGACAGACGCGCTATCAGGCTCAAAATAAGCAAACTCCCATGGGTCAGTTCCCTCTCCGGACTTGTCTCTGCCGTTAATTAGTGTGAGCCCTTCAACATTTAACTGGGCGCCAATCGCATTCAGCGTGCCGTAGTAAACTCCTGCCAGGGTAAGTTTTACTTCCCCAGTAACCGCTGGTGCTTTTATCAGATTGACCACAGCGGCACCCTTGGCTAAATCGGGTGTGCCATGTCCTGTTGTGGTGAAGGTCTGATCATCGTGAACCGCATAGGTGACCTCGGCCAGACCGGAAGGAACAACTGCCATGGCATCCGCGAGGGTGGCATAAGCCTGGCCAAAACCAACATTTAAGGTTAATTCAACACCGCTGGAGGTAACATTGCTTAATGGTCCGCCCACGACAGCTCCAGCAAAAGCAGAATCATAGCTGGAAACAATTGGATCAGTGACCGAAATAGTGATCAAAGTCACTGCACCTGAAGCCTGACCCAATACGCCGCCTGCATAAGGACTTGCGTGAGATCCAGTCGTGTTAGATACTGTAACCGTTGCGCCATCAACTGAGCAATTAGTGATTGTTGATGCTCCAGCAGCTCCAATTAGCCCGCCAGCATTGCGGACGGCAGTAACAGAAACGTCAGTGGCTGAACAATCGGATAATTGGCCTGAATACATGTAACCAATTAAACCACCAGCCTTATCACCATCTCCATCGCTGTCTGCATATGTTACTGAAACAGTCACATCAACGGCATGCAAATCAGTATGTAGACCACTATCCACATAACCAGCAATACTTCCTGCAAAATGATTACCTGTAATCGTGGCTGTCTGCACATCTACATTGGTCACATTAGCAGAAGAATAAACGAGACTAGTGAGACCTCCTACATACTCGTGACCTGTGACAGTAACGTTACTTAATTTGAGGTTTGACACCGACCCTAGGCCCCAAATGTTACCAAACAAACCCACATAATCCTGAGTAGGTCTATCACTGGTTAGGTTTGAGATCGTCCTATTCTGTCCGTCAAAAGTGCCTTCGAAGGTCTTTGATCCAGCCCCACCAAAGCCAGTTCCAATCGGCTCCCAGTTCGTGTATGCCGATAAATCGATATCTGCGCCAAGCAGGATAGTCTTGCCGCTAAAATTGTTACCAGCATTGACCAACGTTGCTAGCCCTGCCAATTGATCAGCTGTGCTGATGGTGTAAGGACCATCACCGGTATACCAGCTGGTATCAACGACCTTGTAGGTCCAGTTGAAGCCGCTCCAAGTGTCCTTAATACCAGTATTCACGTCGGTGTAGTACATGTAAAGCTGGTATGAAACGGTCGTGCCAACTGGGTGTGCCGGGATCGTCGCATACCAATTTGCATCTGCGTACGTGTCTGCCACATCGTAGCTTGCTGCAACCTTGGTGTATGTGGTTCCATCATAATATTCCAAACCAACATTTTCACCCTCAATAGTTGGCTGATTGATTAACACCAGTACAGTATCGGTTGAGGATGGAGCTACCGGTGTTTGCGAAACCCAGGTAGGAACTCCAATCGCAGCCAATGCCTGCCCGGTCGGGGCAACTGCAAAGAGCAGCCCCACCACCAGCAGGAAAATAAAGAACTTTCCGAACAATTTCTTACTCATTCATTTCCTCCAATTTGTGTGAAAAAAGGTGATTGTGTTCCGGTCCTTAGACGCCGGCTTGCGCACTGCTGTAAAAACGTAGTCCTGGTTGTTCCCCAAATACCCTCCCTGCGAAGAATGTTTTTCTGCTGTTGCTTGATTTCTGGAATAAAAAACCCGCTCGGCACGTTCGCCCGGCACGGGATGTTGAACAACAAGTTTAGAAGTGGCAGCTGGCGCGCATGGCTCACACCAAGCCACCCTGCGGCTCTTGGTCGTAGTCCCCTGGGATTGTTTGGAAGTCCCGGGCTTTTCTGGTGTGATCTCTCTCACCACACCGCCGTGCGATTCGCGAAAACTGGCGCGTTTAAGCGCGTTTTTTGCAACTCTACGGTCATCATTATTGGCATTGTCTCCTTAAGCCTCCCCCGAGGTCTCCCCCAGGGCTTACCTTGACTTTGATTTATCGCTTCCCTCCGGCGCTCAAACCCACTTTGCCGGCGCGGATGCGCTGAGTCCATATTTACGTGCTGTTTACGTGCTATTTAAGTGCTGCTTGCGTGCTCTCCGCCCCTCCACCCTTCGCGATTCTTGTGCTAAGTTTTGGATCGTTGGGGGAATTGTTTGGCGCTGCAGAGCTCTGCTCTTAAAGTGTTTACATTAAAGCACCTTATTCGTCAGATTCAAGACATTTGGCATTTTGTTGGGAATTTTTAAGATTCTGTTAGTGGGGATGAAAGGCTCCTTTCCCCTCCCCATTCCCATATGTGGGGGGCAATCCCGTGGCATTTCTAAGTAGGGAGGAGGTCATGATGCTGGGAGCAACGCGACCAGTACTTGTCCCCCTCCGCTATCAGTGCCGTTTGGCAGAATGCGCCTCCCTGCCCCGCGATTCTGTTCGCGGAGTTCGCCACTCCGCCGAAGTCGTAGGTCAGGTCATCGTGCTCGAAGAGTATGCGGGGTTCAACCTGACATCAAAAGCCTACGCTTGTTGATGACGTTACTTGTTATTCGTGACGTCAGTCGTAGGTCAGGTCATCGTGCTCGAAGAGTATGCGCACTTCAACCTGACATCGAAAGCCTAGGAATGTGCATGACGTTACTTGTTATTCGTGACGGCAACCGTAGGCCGGACATCGTGCCCTATGGGTATTGCGCAGTTCAATTCGGATTTTTTGTCGTTCTATTCCAATGCCGGATTCAACTGCGGAATCCGGCCTACGAAAAACACAAAATCTCAGTTCTCGCCGGTCTAAAGACCGTGCGAGGTAGTTGACCGTCGAAGATCCCAGCACGAAGTGAGTGTGGACAGGTCTCCAACAATTAAACCTCCAGATTGCCGCGTCGCTTCGCTCCTCGCAAAGACGGACTCTTGTCAACGCATGTCGCACCGCAGGTGCCATATGCCGGCATTCCTCAGCCTTCCCCTGGGTCGAAGATCCGTGACCTGTGCGCGCAGTGAAACGGAGGGTAAGCGAAGCGGAAGGAAAGCAGGGTCGGCGTAGACCTATTCCTTAGCCCTCTCCTGGGAGAGGGTCGGCGTAGACCTATTCCTTAGGAGGCTGACCCAAAAGGGTCAGTCTCTTTTCAAATTATGGGGGATGTGATTCAATTAAAGGCATGGACACAAGAGCGAAATTCAAACAATACGAAATGGATCAGCCACAACTATTACCTCCGAGCCTGGACGAACTGATCCCAGAACAGCATTTGGTGCGGGTCATCAACCAACTGATC
>MTKX01002493.1_pt1 | contig 11237 bp, 9 predicted proteins | sample 1042771 | NCBI WGS metagenome assembly MTKX01 (sample SAMN06212183, study PRJNA360534) | anaerobic digester metagenome | biome: Wastewater treatment plant; material: sludge; isolation source: anaerobic digester fed with sludge from wastewater treatment plant | place: Denmark: WWTP Randers ... | reverse complement strand
TATGGACCTCCTCCCGTCATTACGTATACCTGTCCAAAAACCTTGAATGAAGCAATGACTTGGAGAATCAGAACAAGCAGAGAGGTGTCTTTGAGCAAAGGAATGGTTACCTTTATCAGAGTTGTAAAGCTCCCAGCACCATCTATTTTAGCTGCATCATAAATCTCGTCCGGTATTTGCTTCATTCCTGCGGAAAACAAGATCATATTAAATCCAGCTGTCCACCATAATGTCGCAATGATTATCGATGTCATAGCAATGGATGGATCGGTAAGCCATCCAAGAGGCTCAAAAGAAAGAGATTTTAGTATCTGGTTGGCAAGACCATAATTTCTCTGAAATATCCATGCCCAAAGAGTGCCCACGACGGAGGTAGAAAGCATATAGGGTAGAAAGAAAACGGTTTCCGCAATTCTACCAGTGCGAGTTGGTTGCATCGTGATAAGGGCCATTATAAAACCGACAATTATTATTAGAGGAGTCGAAATGCCTACAAATTGAAGGGTATGTGAGAATGATGAAAGGAATTCGGGATCATTGAATGCCTCCACATAATTTCTGAATCCGATAAACACTTTTGAGGATAGAATGTTCCAGTCAAAGAAACTTAGATAGACTCCGTATATTACTGGAAATACGAGGAAAGCGACGTAAATGGCCAAATAAGGCAGCGAGAATAGGACAATATCTCTTTTCTTGTGGTCGGCATAATGTGATGACATTCAAAGCTCCGGAATATATTTGAAAAGCAACGCTTGAAGAGGCAAAAGCCCCCTCAAGCGTCATATAGAAATATCGACTGTTTTACAAGAGCTATTTTTTCAAAATATCGTTGATCGCTTGCTCTAGCTTTGTCAAAGCTGTCTTTGCGTCTCTATTGAGAGCAATGGACTCCTCAAGTTGATCAGACATTACATCATAGCATTGAGGCCACTTGGGAGTTGCTGGGGTTGCGAATACATATTTAGCTGCATCTGCATAATCGGCTCTGTGTGGCAAGGACTTGAATTCTTTTGTATTGACGGCGGTTTTTCTTGTAGGCACATGGCCAGCTTTTGCCCAGAGATATCCATGATTGGTCATCCAGTCTATGAATTTCATTGCGCCGATGATCTTTTTCTCATCAACCGACTTCTGCGCTGGTATAGCAAATGTATGGGATCCTGCCCAGGCGGCATTCTTACCAAATAATGCCGGGAATTTTACTGCCACAAAATTGAGGTTAGGCTGTTGCTCGAAAAGACCAGTGACCCACACGCCATTGAAATGGATAGCTGCTTTTCCAAGTCTGAAATCAGCTACAGAAGAATCATAATCATAACCTTTTGGGGTCAATTTGTATTTATTTACAATGTCCGATAACGCTTGATATGCTTTGATACCAGCCTCGTTGTTGAAATTGGCTTTCGTGTTGTCGGCATTAAAAACATACACGCCCTGCTCCATCAGCATAGAAAGGAACATCCTGGTAAGAGTGTAGGCCTTATAGGTTGCCGTCGTATTGTCTGCAGCTATACCTATTGCTCCTGTCTTGTTTTGGATTGTTTCGGCCGTGCTGATTAGCTCGGATAGCGATTCGGGCAGTTTTGTAATTCCGGCTTTAGAAAACAAGTCCATATTGCAGTACATAATAATAGGATGGACATCTAGCGGGATAGCGTATAATTTGTTGTTTATTTTGCAGTTATTTAAAGGAGCTTCCTCGAATGTAGATAGATCGATACCCGCTTTTTGAACATAAGTATCGAGAGGAAGCAATACACCGCTAGGAACGAATGTGCTCAGGCGATCTTGGTGCATGACGACGACATCCGGTGCGGTTTTGGCAGCAAGGGCCGCGGTTAGTTTTGTATAGTAATCATCGAACTTGACTGTATCGGTCTTCATTACTATCTCATTCTGAGATGCATTGAATTCCTTGATCATTGCATCGAAGAATTCACCATCTCCTCCTGTAAAAAGAGACCAGAATGTGATTTCCAACGGCTTTTGTCCACTTTGGGCGGTGACGGCTGTAGTGCCTACTAGCAAGAGCAATGTAATTGCCAGACCTGCTATTTTTTTCATAAAAACCTCCTCAAATTTGAACCTTAAGGTTCATGCACTAGCGTTGTTTCCCGATATACAATTCGGGATTCCAATACTTTTTTTGTATATGGAGCCTTGGGATTTTCAATGTGATCGAGCAAGGCCCTGAAAGCCATATTTCCCATTGTCTTTTTGGGTATGCTCACAGAACTCAGGCTGAGATACAAATATTTCGAAAAATTGAGATCGTCAAAGCCTATTACTTCAACTTCTTTGGGGACTTTTATGCCATTTTCTTTAAGTGCTCTCAAGGCACCGAGTGCAAGCAGATCGTTGAATGCAAAGATTGCTGATATATGTTTTTCACTTCTTATCAATGAACTGACTTCGTGGTATCCATCTTCCAAATGCCCTTTTGTTTCAATTATCATATCTTCTTTTAGAGGCGTATTGGTTTCGATATGGGCATCCCTAAAGGCAGCCATTCTGTCCACAGAACTACTTACACAAGAAGGGCCAGCAAGGTGAACAATATCTCTATGGCCATTTTTTATAAAATAAAGCGTTGCTTCTTTTGCTTTTTCATATTCATCGGATATGACCGAATGATCTTCCAAGCCAGGGAGCCATCTGCCAACTATAATATAGGGTATGCTTAGAGACTTTAGATAATCGCAGTTGCCGTATTGCTGCAAAACCGGCATTAAAAGAAGACCATCGACCTGTTTTCCTAAGAGGATTTTGATTGCTTCTCGTTCGCGCTCAGGCGATTCTTCGGTATTGGTCAATAGTATATGGTATCCAAATTGCCTTGCGGTATTCTCTATTCCCAGAATTACTTCAGCAAAGAAGGGATTCGAAGAATCCGCGGAGATTACTCCGATTGTATTTGTTTTTCCTGTCCTCAAACTCTTAGCAACATTGTTGTTGACATATCCAAGTTCCGATGCGAGAGTCCGAATCTTTTCCTTAGTCTTAGGGTTTACATCGCTCTTGTCGCGCAATGCTCGAGAGACGGTATTGATTGAATATCCACTTGCAGCAGCGAGCTGCTTCAAAGAAGCTGACATAATATTAACGTTAATGTAAACCCACAATGCAAATCTGTCAATATTAAATATCTAGATATTATTTTTCCGTTATTTTAGAAAATCAATAGAATATTGTGGCATTATGAGTCATTTTCCCCAGATAAATTCATGATAGATTATGATAACGTTAATATTCGCTGCTTCTTTGACGATATGATTTATTATGATTTTGCTTTGTCGATGATTATTTCCTCTAGCCTTCCCTCGTCCAACTCGAGCAGCTCCCAGGCCAGCTCCAAATACTCAGCTGTAAAGCGATGGCGAAAGTAGGCTGGGTTGGGAGGTTTATATAGACGAACCCGGTCGAGGCCATCGGCGTCTTTTAGGAGAGCAGGCAATGACCCTGGAGGGAAAGGGGGTATGGGGTCGGGCTTGGAATGCGCTTCTATTGCATCGGCTATTGCAGTCCATTCTGACTCAGGAAGCCTAAAGCCAAGGAGATAGCGCTCGGCAATCGGGCGCTTTGTGTTTTTTGCCCATAGCCCGTGTTCCGTGCAAAAGCTATCGTGTTTGCGGGCAAGGTCGTGTATGAGTGCCGCAGCCATTAGATCGCGATATAAGTTGCGAGAGCTAAATAAGCCTTCTAGTTTAGCACGCAGATATAACTCATTGGCTAGGATCATGACTCTAAGCGTATGCATTTTGCCATGAAGGCTACTTGGGTGATCGAACCAAGCCGGATCGATGCGAAAGCTCTTCGGCAGAGCCCACTCTTGGGTGAGTTGTTCCATAGGAATTATGATAGCATAGATTTGCCATAGTTGCTGCCGCAGTCTTAAGTTGTCTGTCAATTTTGGAGGCGGATATCTGGTCGTTCGCTATTATGTTGATTGGACTTTAGTCTCTTGATCTCTATAAGACTGATAGGAACTTTTCGGTTCGGGAATTAGATTGCGTAGCTCCTCGGCTATGGCGTAGGCGCAATCGCCAATTTTCTCTATATGGCGGATTAGGTCGATATAGAGAAGCTCGGCTCTGACATCTGCGCCGCGATCGAGGCGATAGCGGGCGGTTTTTTTTAGGCGTCTTTTATAGTCATCTATTCTATCTTCCATCTCTGAGGCGATTTTGAGCTCTTCCTGATTTATTCCGACATTGAGTCGTTCCGCAATGAAATCCAAGAATTCATCTACGAGCTCTCCAAAAGGATCAAGCGCTGCGACCGATTCAGGATCAAATTCCAGTTTTTTGTCATGCTTTTTCTTTATTATGAATGCAATGCTTAAGCATTCATCGGTCATGTTTTCAAGTTCAGAGACAATTCGCAGCTTGATATTAACTCGTTCGCGTGTGCGCTCTGAGAGATCCATGCTTGTAATAGAGAGCAGATACTTCGTTAATCCTTCGTGCATAGAGTCTGCGTAGTTCTCTTTTGCGATAAACCATTCGATTTCCGCATCCATATCGATGCTGGTGGTATTTGCGGTATCAGGGCTCGCCTTTGATTCATTAGTCAGCTTTTCGGTGAATAGCGATCGACTCCTATCGAACATCGTGCGCGCGAGGACCACCATTTCCGAAATTTCCTTGCGAGCACGGATGAGCGAGAGTTCGGGCGTGGCCATGAGGGTTTTGGGCAGATAGAACGTGCGGAGTTCCGCTTCTCCCGGCTTCTCCTTAATAATTCTTTCTAGAAATGACGCATATTGACGCACAAAAGGCAATAGCAGCAAGGTATTCAATGTATTAAACAGCGTATGAAGCATCGCGATATGCACGCCAATGCTCTTCGGTTCGATAGGACTGGGAACTACCCAATCCACAAGACTAATAAAAGGCTTGAACAGAATCACAACCCAGACCGTGCCCAGTACATTGAAAAGAATATGCGCCCATGCGGCGCGCCTCGCATTCGTATTAGTACCTGTGGAGATTGAGGCAAGGAATGCATCTAAGGTTGTGCCGATATTGGCTCCCAAAGTCAGCGCGGCAGCAATGTTAAAATCGATGATTCCCTGAGACGCCATGGCGATAACAATGGCGAGCGTTGCGCTCGATGCATTGACCAGCATGGTAAAGACCGTTCCCACCAAGACCGAAATTAAAATAGCCCCATAGCCAAGCTTTGAAAAATTCTGCAAAAACAAGAGAGCGCTCGCCGATGGTGTTGGAATTGCTCGCTCAATAAAATCCAGCCCAAGAAAGATGAATGCGAGCCCCATGATCGCATTTCCATAGCTGCGGAATGAATCCGATTTGCGCTTTGCGATGGACATAAAAAAGCCAATGCCGAATAGCGGCACCGCCAGTGATATGATGCTGAATTTGGCAATTCCTACCGCAGCAATGATCCAGCCCGTCAACGTGGTGCCGATATTGGCTCCCATGATGACCCCAATTGCCTGTGTGAGTGATAAAAGCCCTGCGTTTACAAAGGTTATCAGCATCACCGTTGTGGCTGACGACGACTGTACCAGGATAGTCACAATCGCCCCTGTTAGCACTCCTACGATGCTGTTTTTTGTCATCATGTTCAGGGTGCTCTGGAGGCGCTCGCCTGCTGCTCGCTGAATACTTTCGCTGCTTCGCTCCATTCCATACATGAATAGGGCGAGCCCTCCTATTAGTGTGAGCGCCATGGGCAGTATCGACATGATACTAGTTTATACCTTATGTGATTTGTTATGGTCTATGGGAGGAGCTGTAGACGCTTTTTGTCTTGGCGGAAATATGCGAACTGCTATTTTGTGGAGGCAAGTCTAGCCTATTCTTTAGGAAGATAGAGCGACCGACGGGAGTCGAACCCGCTTCACGAGCTTGGGAAGCTCGGGTAATACCGGTATACGACGGTCGCAGTGGTGTGTTCGCGCGCCATCGGGGTACGACGGTGGCGATTAAATGCGCGCCAGGTCATTGTTTTATGAAAAAAAATTTCTAAAAGACATGCCCTATTGATGCGCTTATCTACTATAGCGAGCGCCGCAAGCTTTCGTCAAGGCGAGCCAGCCCATCACTTTTGAGCATTAGTAAAAAACATCTTGTTTATCCTGATAAATCTTGGGAATTCTGTCAAAACCTTGCTAGGAATTATCTTGCATCGATGTGATCACGCTAATGCCCACGCCTGGGAATTGATCCATCTTCTGCAAAAAATCAACGCCCTGGCGTAGGTTAAGGCGAGCTTCGATGAGCCGCTCTGGGTGGAGTTTTCCAGCTTCGATCATTCCAAGAAGTACATCATAACGGTGGGCTTGAATGCCATGACTCCCGTAGATCTCGAGCTCGCGCGCAATCACGAGGTCCATTGGAATTCGGGGATGTTTGTGGTCAGCGAGCATGAGGCCAACTTGCACATGCCGACCGCGCTTGGCAAGGCTTGAGATGGCGCTAAAGCATGTCTCTGGACTACCAAGTGCGTCCATAGAAACCTGTACGCCGCCATGTGTGATATCGCGAATTACAGCAACAATATCAGATACTTCTCGGCTATTGATTACAATATCCGCGCCAATTTCCTTGGCTTTTTTAAGCTTCTCTTCTTGAATATCGATTGCGATGATTCGAGCGCCCATCGCTGTGGCAATCATGATCGCTGAAAGGCCCACACCCCCACAACCAAAGATTGCGATCCATTCTCCCGCGCGAAGTCTGGATTGTGCTTCCAGCGCCCGGAAAGCAGTAGCAAAACGACAGCCCAAGCTTGCCGCCGTTGCTGCATCGAGGCTCTCAGGCAAGCGCACAAGATTCATATCTGCATAGCGAATAGCCACATATTCTGCGAAGGAGCCCCACGCCGAGAATCCCGGTTGGAATTGGTTGTCGCAGACCTGCTGATTGGAGCTAAGGCAGGGTGGACAGTGGCCGCAGCCAGCAACAAAGGGCATGGTCACTCTCTCGCTGAGTTTCCAATTCTTGATATCTCTGCCGACTTCAACAATAGTGCCGGCGAGTTCATGCCCGGGCACATGTGGAAGCCTTATATCAGGATCGTGCCCCTGCCAGCCGTGCCAATCACTGCGGCAGATGCCCGTTGCATCGACTTTGAGAACTACGCCATCGTCAGGTGCTATTGGATCAGGCACCTCAACTATCTCAATAGGCTCTCTAAATTGTGTGAATAGTGCGGCTTTCATAGCTTTATTTTTCCATTGGCCTCAAGAAAGATATGCGCATCTATCTCCGAAAAGAATACAAACCATACTATTATAGAGGCAGCTTCAGGGGTACTCGCTAAATAATCCTGTACCGTATTCCACGCGATTTTGGCTGCGCGTTCTTTTGGGAATCCATAGATACCGGTTGAGATGGCAGGAAAGGCAATAGACTTGAGCTGCTCGTGCACAGCGAGCGCAAGGCACTCGCGATAGCAGGACGCCAGTGTTTCGTCTTCGCCATAGGCCCCTCCTTGCCAAATCGGCCCTACCGTATGGATAACGCGCCTTGCGGGAAGCTGACCGGCGGTAGTTGCTACTGCTTTTCCCGGAGGCAATCCATTTGGTAAGGAGCTGTTTCGCAACGCACGACACTCGGCGAGGATTGCTGGGCCTCCAGCGCTATGGATAGCTCCATCGACACCGCCCCCTCCCAGGAGGCTCGAGTTTGCTGCGTTGACAATTGCATCGCAAGCGATATTGGTTATATCTCCAACTGCAATTATGCAGCGGCCATTATCAGATCTATACAGCTCTTTCATAATTGGAGTCTATCCTCTTCGATATGGACTTTTTCAATATAATGTTATTCAATTGCCATCCTTCTTTTCTAGATCTTTGCGGGCTTCCATGAGTTCCTTTGTTTTTGCTATCAAAGCATCGAAATTTAGCGGTTTAGAAAAGAATGCATCGGCACCAGCTTCCATCATGCGAGGTTGGGCATCCTCTTCTCCAATTCCCGTAATAGCTATCACCGCCGGCTGACCAAAGGACTCATCCGATCGGATTTTTTTGCAGAGCGAAAGGCCATCTACACCAGGAAGATTCAGATCCAAGATGACTATAGCCGGACGGCGCTCCGCGATGATTCGGCCTGCCTCAAAGCCATCGTAAGCCTGTGCGACGCGCAGGTCGTCTATTCTTCGCTCGAGGAGTCGTTTAAGAATTGTGTTGAGATCTTTGTCATCATCTACGATTATCGCGAGTCCACTATCCACGGGCATAGTAAGGTCGTCTTTAAGCTCATCCGGAACGCGCATATCTCGTTCTTTGAGAAAAGAAACCAGATCTTCGGCATAAACTCGATATTGTCCTCCGGGCGTACTAAAGGCTTTGAGATAGCCACTTCGTATCCAATTTATCGCTGTTTGATTAACAACACCACAGAGCTTTGCAACTTCGAGCGCGGAAAATGTTCGAACCTTATTGCTGAACTTCCCCATCAGGTGCCTCTTTAATTCATAACGGTATATTCAGCTCAATGCAGAGAGTTATCATTACAAGGATACACCATATATGGTTAGAGATCCAGTGAATCATCATGCCTGGAATCTTGACCTTGATATTTTTTTGAACTTCCCATAACTTTAGGCTCGCTATGGATGACACAATAGATTTTGACCCAACCAGAATAGAGAATCTCTGCGTAGATGAGATTAAGATTGCGGAGAGAATAGCAAATGAGCTTACTATACGGCTTTTGCAAGTACAAGCGGTACTGGATCTTTCAGCCGAAGGATGCACTATTCCCTTTATAAGTCGATATCGCAAGGAGCGAACTGGCAATCTTCACGAGTTACAAGTTCGCGATTGTATCCAAAAGTTCCAAAGTTACAAAAATCTCGAAGAGCGCAGGCTTGAAGTAATAAAAGGTATCTCAGCTATGGGTAAGCTCGATGCTTTTCTACATGAGAACATTCTGCGCGCTACTACTCTGACGGAACTCGAGGACCTCTGGTCACCTTTCAAGAAAAAGAAGAAAACACGCGGCATGCTTGCTCAAGAAAAGGGACTAGCTCCTTTTGCGGAGCTGATGGAAAGAACCACCATCCTGGAGGAAGTGGTTGCTGCTGCCACTTCTTTTATCCATCGAAATGAAGAACATCCCGAGCTTTCCGTGGAGAGCGCTGAGGATGCGCTTTCGGGAGCGCGAGATATCCTTGCCGAACGGCTTTCGCAGGATACAAGCTTGCGCGCCCACATAAAGCGAGTATTTATCAAGGAAGGAGATCTTGCGGTAAAAGGTATAGGCGATGAGGAAAAGCGAGGGCAATCCACTTATCAGATGTACTGGGACTATCGAGAACCTCTCTCGACTCTCAAGCATCATAGAGTGCTTGCGATAAATCGAGGAGAACGAGAAGGCGAGCTCGATGTGTCGATAGAGGTGAGCGATGAATTATTCGAAACGCGGATGCTAGAGCGTGTGCGACCAGCCAATGCACAGCATAAGCAAGCAGTAATCGACGGGCTTTTGCGCCTTCTTTTGCCAGCAGTGCGAAGGGAGATCCGCTCGGATCTCACCGAAAGCGCGGAAAGCCATGCTATAGAAGTGTTCAGCACCAATCTACGCAATCTTCTTATGCAGCCGCCCTTGCGTGGTACAAGAGTCTTGGGCATCGATCCGGGAATTCGAACTGGTACAAAGTGTGCAGCGCTCGATGAAACCGGTAAGTTCTTGGATTACTTTGTTATAAACCAGGAGACCAAGCCCGAACAGGGCAAGAAGGATGTCGCGGCAGCAGTGATAAAATATGCGCTTTCAGTCATAGCGGTGGGGAATGGTACTGGAAGCCATGAGGTTCAAAAGCTGATAGCGGAATCGATTGCAGAAAATGGGCTTTCATGCCGCTTTGCAGTCGTAGATGAGGATGGCGCGTCTGTGTATTCGGCAAGTGATCTTGCGAGAGAAGAATTTCCAAATCTCGATCTTACAATCCGAGGGGCGATCTCGATAGGGCGGCGTCTGCAGGATCCTCTTTCGGAGCTAGTTAAAATCGATCCAAAGAGCATTGGAGTAGGGCTATATCAGCACGATGTTAACCAGAAACAGCTGGCGAGCCAGCTCGACGATGTTGTTGGATCGGTAGTGAACCAGGTTGGAGTCAATCTAAACACCGCAAGTTATTCGCTATTGCGGTATGTATCGGGCATAAACGCGAGCTTGGCAAGGAAGATTGTCAAGTTCCGAGATGCAAGCGGCGTGATACGGAATCGTTATCTATTAAAGGAGATTCCAGGACTTGGCGAGAAGACGTTCGAGCAGTGTGCCGGCTTTCTCAAGATACCGGAGAGCGATAACGCGCTAGATAATACTTGGGTTCACCCTGAAAATTATGCAGTTGCCTCAGAAATTTTGTCCATGGTGAAGTCTGGCAAGGAACCGCAAACCAAAGAAAGAGAGAGTTTGAAGCAGAAATATAAGATTGGTGATATTACTCTGGATGACATAATTAGCGAACTAAAGAAACCAAATCGTGATCCACGAGATGACCTTCCGCCGCCAATTCTGCAGGAAGGTGTGTTGAGCCTTGAGGATCTCCGGCCGGGCATGAGAGTAAAAGGAAAAGTGAAGAATGTCGTCGATTTCGGTGCCTTTGTCGATATCGGCATAAAAGAGAACGCACTTATCCATGTCTCTGAGATGGCGGAGCACTTTGTTAAGAATCCAATGGAGGTGCTAAAGGTGGGTGATGTAAAGGACTTTACAGTTATCAGCATCGATGCGGTGCGGCGGCGCATAGGGTTGTCGCTCAAGGCAAATTTGAAGGTTGATAGCTGACTACTGCATGGTACACGCACCACGCAGAATATAGCGGAAATGGGCGCTGCGATTTAACTTCGGCTAGATTTTAGTTTTTTGTCAATGGCTTATTTTCGGCCAGAATATTTTTAGGCAATGGCTTATTTTCAGCTAGAATACTCTTTAGGCAATGCGAAATCTTGAATTCTTTGTCTGACTTTGATATAATTTAAAATGCCTTCGTGCGATTGCTCGGTGTCGGTTTTTGTGCCGCTAATCCCCCAACCCCAGCGGCCAACCCTACCCCCGATGCCGACATTGCATGAGGGCTTTTTTTTGAGCCCTACCAGCCAGAAAGCTTGCTGAAGAACAATAAAAAGAGTAACAATAACCTATGCCAATTCTATTCGAACCCTTCTTGGGCAATACTCTTGTTGCGCGTGGGCCAACCAATCTTGGACTCTATGTTTTCAAGCAGAGCGATGTCGCTCGCGCAATTGTTAT
>MTKX01001328.1_pt2 | contig 11245 bp, 10 predicted proteins | sample 1042771 | NCBI WGS metagenome assembly MTKX01 (sample SAMN06212183, study PRJNA360534) | anaerobic digester metagenome | biome: Wastewater treatment plant; material: sludge; isolation source: anaerobic digester fed with sludge from wastewater treatment plant | place: Denmark: WWTP Randers ... | reverse complement strand
AAGGCCGTTCGGGCCGTCGAGAGGCTGCTCGCCATGGCCTCGAAGGCTTCGGGCCCCGTCCTTAGGGAGACGATGCTGAGAAAGATCTCCGATCTGACGGGCTATTCGATGAATGCGCTGTCCCAGCAGATGGACCGGGAGAGCGCGGCTCGTCCCTCCCCACGCAGACGGGTCCGCGCGGCCGGCACTCCGAACGGCGCGGCCGACCACTCGCTGCTAAGGGCTCTGCTCTCCGGTGAGGGCGGAGGACTGGATGCCGGTCTTGCCGCGTTCCTCGAACCGGAGGACTTCGTGACCGGGGACGCCCGTGACCTTTTCATGCTCCTCAGGGACAGGGCGGTATCAGGATCGCACCTTCCCCCTCTCCCCGAGATGCCCGAGGCCCTCGCCTCCCTCTTCTCCTCGATCGCCGTGGCGGAGGGTTCACATCGGCTCGAGGATTCCGACAGAGGGAGGATCCGGGAAAGGATTCTCAGGAATAGAGCCTCCTCCAGGCTGGCCGAACTCAGAGCCCGCCTGAAGTCCTCCGACGGAGACGAGAGAAGGGCTCTTCTCAAGGAGATGGCCGAACTCAGAGCGGATTCGGTCCAGCCCCGGGGGCGCGATGCCTGATTTCAGCTCCGGTACTCTGTTCTACAGGGCGATAGACGTCGTGCCCGTCCTGACTCCCGAGCTGGAGAAGGAGATCGCGGCACTGATGGACGAGGCGAGGGCCGGGATGCTTTCGGCGCTGCTGCAGTCGCCCGGGGGGGAGAGGTTCTTCCTCGAGCCTCTCCTGGCGCTTGCCGAGGGACGGCCTTCGGAGTCGGAAATCCTCGACAAGGGCTACTGGGGAATCCGGGACGGCATCCTTCCGGAGGGCAGGAGACGCGAGCTGAAGGCGCTCTGCGAGGATTTCGCCGGAGGAGGCGTCTCCCCCGGGGCGGCGGCCGCTCTCCATCCGAACTGGGCTTTCGTCGAAAAGTCCGGGCAGGCCTTCTTCGATCGCCCGGACAGGGCCGGGGGCGACTCCGCCGCGGAGGACTCCTTCCGGAAAGCGAGGCTGAAGCAGTCCGAAGCGATGGAGAAGCTGGTCGAATCCAACATCCGGCTCGTCGTGAAACTGGCAAGGCGTTACGGAAAGCTCGCCCCGGTGGAAGAGATGGATCTCGTCCAGGAGGGCTGCGAGGGCCTGATCTCGGCAGCAAGGAGGTTCGACTTCCACAGGGGCTTCAGATTCTCGACCTACGCCGTATGGTGGATCAGGCAGGCGATCGTGAAATCCCTGATGAGGAGCGCGAGGCTCATAAGAATCCCGGCACACGCATCCATGATGAAGGGAGAGATCGGCAGGGCCAGACACCGGTACCTGGAACGCCACGGTTGCTATCCTTCGGAGGAGGAGCTGGTAGACGAGGTAGGCATCACCCTGGATATGCTGCGGGCCGTTCACTGGTCGTCCATCGAGCCCCTTTCGCTCGACAAGGCGCTTGGAGAAGACTCCGACTCGACCGTACACGACCTCATAGACTCGACACGGCCGGGCACGGGCGCCGTGTACGATGCGATGAGGAGGGATCTTCGCGAGAGGGTGGACAGGGCGCTCGAGAAGCTGGACGGGAGGGAACGCATGATTCTGATGAGGAAGTACGGTCTCGACGGAGGCGAGCCGTCGACCCTCGCGCAGATCGGACGCGATCTGGCCCTGAGCAGGGAGAGGGTGAGGCAGCTCGAGGCCAGGGCTCTGGACAAGCTCAGGAAACTCGGCCTTCTCTTCCCGGAGGACTGCGATGAGATCGGTTGACATGTTCACCCTGGCCGCCGTGGCGGCCGTCTGCTCCTGCGGCGGAACTCCCCCCGGGCATGCGGAGGCACCGAGGCTCGTCGTCCTCGGCCCGTCGCTGGCTGAACTCGCCTGTGAGGGAGGGCTCGAAGACCTCGTCTGCGGAGTGGACAGATACACCGTCTGGCCCCCCTCCATCGACAGCCTGCCCAGACTCGGCGGGTATCTCGACCCGTCACTGGAGGCCCTCGCGGCGCTGAATCCTACCGATGTCCTGTCCGTGGGACACAGCGCCGAGATGGAGTCCTTGTGCGGCCTCGTCGGCGCCCGGTATCGCTCCTTCGGCTTCGACACCTACGAGGACGTAATAGCGGCTTGCGAATCGCTCGAGACAATCTGGGGAGCCGATCTCTCGGAGTTCAGGGAGGGGCTGGAATCGACCCTCGACTCCATCCGCCTCTCGGTCGGAGCCGACGGTCCCCGGGTGGCGGTTGTGGTCTGGCACGAGCCCGGCGACGGCGTGGTAACGCTTGCGGGACACGGCACCTGGTATGACGACCTCTTCTCCAGGATGGGCATGGAGCTTGTGGCTCCCCGGGCCGGAACCTATCCGGCCGTTTCAGTGGAGGGAGTCCTTTCCCTGGCCCCCGACCGCATCCTGCACCTATTCCCGGGCATGGCCGGAGACAGCGTTTCCATCATCGAGGCCGAGCGCGGATTCTGGACCCGTTCCGCCTTCCCCCCCGAGCGGGTGCTCTTCGCCTTCGAGGATCACGTGATGATCCCCGGCGCCAGGCTGGCGCTCACCGCCAGGAGGTTCGGAGAGCTTTGCGGCAGTTGACGGTGAAGGGTCTGTCGGCCGGCTACCGCCGTTCCGACGTGCTCTCCGGAATAACCTTCTCTCTCGACGAAGGCGAAGTCTGCGCCGTGATCGGACCCAACGGCGGAGGGAAGAGCACACTGATGCGGGCCATACTCGACCTGGGCACGAGGCGCAGGGGAGAGGTGCGGATCTCCGGCTCGGACACCAGCCGCCTCACACGCATCGAGATCGCGAGGCTGGCCTCCTTCCTCCCCCAGGAGTACGACTGCGACGCCAGGCTCACGGTGCGGGAGATGGTGCTCCTGGGAAGGCATCCCCACAGATCATCCTGGAGCATGGACAGCGAAGAGGATGTCGAGATCGCGCAGGAGTGCATGGAACTGACCGGGGTGACGAAGCTTTCCGACAGGCTCTTCTGCGAGCTGTCTGGCGGCGAGAGGCGGCTGGTGATGCTCGCCTCCGCCCTGGCCCAGAAGCCCTCGATCCTCCTTCTGGACGAACCGGCCGCGTCGCTCGACTTCCGTAATCAGATCGACGTGTGGAGGCTTCTGGGCAGGCTCGGCTCCCTGGGTGTCTCCGTTCTGGCCAGCACACACGAGATCGGCATCGCAAGCCGGTTCACCGACAGGATGCTCGCCCTGGCCGGGGGGAGGTGCCTGGCCTTCGGCACCCCGGGCGAGGTGTGCACGGGGGAGATACTGGGGGAGGTCTTCGGGATCGATCTCGCCGTTGCGCCGGACGGTTACGGCGGATTCTCGGTGATCCCGATGCCCGGGGATTCCCGTCGATGAAGGCGCGTCGCATGGGGGCGCCGGCCTGGATCGCGCTCGTAGTCCTCGTTCTCCTGGGGGTCGTTCTTTCGCTCTCCTGCGGCCCGATGGGATTCCCGGACGACTGGCTGACGATAAGGCTGAGGTTGCCGAGGATCGCCCTCGCCCTGCTTGCCGGCTCCTCGCTCTCGGTGTCAGGCTGCCTGCTGCAGGGACTCCTCCGGAACGAACTCGCCACCCCGTACACCCTCGGGATCTCCGCAGGAGCGAGTCTCGCGGCCGGCGCTCTCATCCTCCTGCAGCCGATGCTGCCGGTGATAGTCTTCCTGGGGGCGGGATGCGCAGGCGCCCTGGGCGCCTCCTTCGCGGTCTGGGCCCTGGCCGGAGCCGCAGGCGGCAGCGACGCGCCCAGGCTTCTTCTGGCCGGAGTCACCGTCAATCTCGTCGGCGCTTCGCTGCTGCTGCTGATCGAGTATTTCAGCCCCGCCTCCCGGCTCATCGAGATAATCCGCTGGATGATGGGCGACCTGGCGGCGGTGGACGCCACGGTCCCGGCCTTCCTGACGCCGTTCGTCGCTGCGGGGCTCCTGCTGTGCCTGCCCAGGTCGGGAACGCTCAACCAGCTCTCCATGGGCGACGATCTGGCCGCTTCCAGGGGAGTCCGGGTGGGGGCGGAACGCAACGCGCTCCTGCTGGCGTCGTCGCTGCTCGCGGGAGGCACCGTGGGCGCCGTGGGGCCGATAGGATTCGTGGGGCTGATCGTTCCTCACGCGATGAGGAGACTGACGGGATCGGACAACCGCCTTCTGCTGCCGGCCTCTGCGCTGGGCGGCATGGCCGTCCTGCTCTTCGCGGATGTGTTGTCCCGGGTCGTGGCGGCGCCCGCCGAGATCCCCATAGGGGTCGTCATGTCGCTTCTGGGCGGACCCTTCTTCCTCGTCCTCCTGTTCAAGGAGGGGAGGAGGGTCTAGTATCCCGCGGGCAGGGCCGGCGCAGGTGCCGGATTCGCCCTGCTTTCCCTCAGCGCCTGTTCGAACTCGTCCCGGAGATCCTCGACCGAGGACACGCTCCTGAGCATCTCCATGAGCGCACCGACGGAGCTTGCGCCGTGATCGGACTCGACGCTCAGATACATCGGAGCCAGGACCGCCGGGTCCGCCGGCATGGGGAGTTCGGTCCTGGAGGTGATTTCCGCTATCATCGCGGTCGCACCGGTCTTGAAGGGACCGATCGGGGTGAGGATGGGAGCGGTGAGAGCGGCGAGCGCAAACTCCCGGTTGGACAGGAGGCCGCCGTAGGATTCCGGATCCATCTGTGCCGCGGCACGGATGTCGGCGGCCGTGAACTCCGGCGTGGTGCCGATCAGCAGAGACTCCGCCTCCGCGTAGATTCCCAGTGAAACGCCCGTGGCCATCATCTCGTCGAGCGCCCTCCCGGCCATCGCCATGGAGGATTCTGCAGCGATCGAGGAATAGGCGGTCATGAGCAGTTCGCCCGAAGCGGCGACCTCCTCGTACGGGACCAGCCTGCTATCGAGGGTTCTCGCGAGCCTCTTCGCCACGATGAGGGCGGGATAGCCGCCGCGGTAGCTTGTGGAGAAGAGGATGGGGCCGATGGAATCCACCCAGGCCGTGTCCAGGGCGAAGGCGGACATCGAGATGGGGATCCCTTCCGGAAGGAAGCCGTTCTCCTCGATATGGAGTTCGCCCCAGTCCAGAACCATCAGCGAGTCGCTCCAGGGGATGCCGCCCGCCAGGAGGGACTCCATGCCGTCCTCGACACCCTGGAGAGTGCGGTAGAGCGCGCTGCGCCCGGGCAGGACGGGATACTCCCAGTGCAGAACGCGGACCGTGTCCTCGGGAGAGCCCGACCGGGGTCCGCCTGCGATGGGGGAGACCGACATGACGATCACTCTGTGCGAGGCCGGGATGCCCGAACCGTGCATCGACTGGCCGATGAAGTTGTCCGAGAGCGTTCCGACGGGGGGAAGGGACTCGACGGATGCGAAGGCCAGCATGTTCCCGCGGGTCAGGACGATCGTATCGGGGGGTACCTGGGACATGGTCATCGAATCGACAGCAGCCGCCGCCACCGCCATGTCGGACGAATCGGGCTGGATGGCTACCACTGCATAGCGCACCCTGGCGTTGGGCGGGTATGTGAACAGCTCGGGATGGCTGTCGTAGAAGGATCTCAACTGCTGGTCGTCCGGGATCGGAGGACTGGACTGGAATGCGATGAATCTGGCCGTGACCGGCATGTAGGACGCCGCGATCCTGTAGGCCAGCTCGGCTCTGGAGGCGATGTTCTGCATCCTGCCGGCGGCAGGGAACATCNNGAACTGCCTCCAGGAGGTCTCCACGTCGGTCGAGCCCATCATTTCGAAAATGACCTTGATGTAGGCCTCGCCGGTGGCCCCGTCGGGCGTATCCCAGCCGATGGAGCGAAGGTAGCCCTCCCTCAGACGGCTGTCGATCATCTCGTTGAAGGCGGCTTCGCGGATCATCCCGTACATCACGGAGAGTTCCCTCTCCGGACTGGGATGGCCCACGGCGCGCATCTGATTCTCGATTCTGGAGTAGACTGAAGAGATGCTCGCGTCGAACTCCTCGGGCGGGATGTCCTTCCCGTCGATCCTGGCTATGGCCGACAGGCCCGGCAGATGTCTGCGGTGGCGGCCTGTGCCCCAGTCGACGAAGATCAGCAGGACGAAAGTGACAATGATTACAATGAGGAATATCTTCGCATTGTCTCGAAACCAGGTGAGCATCTCTATCTCCTGATCGTTTGCGAGCCGTCCGGATTGATCCGCAACAATAAGGACGGACGGATCGCCGGGCAAGCCTGCGACTGCCGGAGGAGCAATGAAGGTTTCGTCCTTCCAGGGTTTCGTCGAGAAGATAGCGTCGTCCGGCCCCGGAGCGCTGTTCCTGGCCTGCGGCACGGAGCTTGTGCAGCTCGGAAGGATAAGGGACGCCGCCAGATCGAGGTTCTGCGAAACACTCGGATTCGAGTGCTCGTCCTTCTACGCCGAGGATGCCGAGCCGGGGAAGCTCACCAGGTTCCTCGCCGAGCCGTCCCTCTTCTCTTCCGGGAGGCTCGTTAGAATCCCCGGCGCGGACAGGCTTCCGGCGGCGATCAGAGCCGAGCTGGTCAGGGCGGCGGCCGACGAGGGCCGCACCGACGTTCTGCTGGTAGAATCGAGCGAGAACTCCCTGAGGCATTCCTTCAATGCATCCGTGGACAGGATTCCGGGAGCTGCGTCGTTCGTCTGCTGGGAGCCGTTCGAACGCGACATGGGGCGCTGGTTCGACATTCTAGCGAAGGAGCACGGCCTCTCCCTGCCCCCCGGTTCGCGCGGCATCCTGCTCTCATGGGCGGGAGGAAGCCTTTCGAGGCTGGACGAGGCGATCGAGAGGGTATCGGTATTCTCTGAAGGCCGGACGCTGACGACGGCGGAACTGGCCGGCCTCCTTACCGGTGTCGCCGACCCGGGAGTCTTCGATCTTGCCGACGAGATCTGGGCGGGCAGGCGGGGGAACGCTCTCGCGACAGCATGGAGGCTCATCTGCGCCGGGGAGGAACCCGTCGCCCTCCTTGCCCTCGTCCAGAGACAATGGGAGAGGCTGGAGGCCGCGAGAGCGCTGATCGCGGGAGGCGGCGACCAGAAGGATATGGTGCGGGAGCTGGGGCTCTCCCCGACGGCGGCCTCATCGCTGCTCTCGTCGGCCAGAAACTCGTCCGCTCCTCCCGTGTGGGTGGCTGCGGAGGCCCTCGCCTCCTCCGATCTGTCATTGAAGACCGGAGGCGACCCGTTCGTGGTGTTCGCAGGGCTCATACACTCCTTGACACAGGGATGAAAAGTATATTGACTACATCGACGCGCAGGAGATTCTACGGCCCGCATGGCCGGTACGGAGGATTGAACGCCGGGTTGGATGAAGTGAGCGCCTGCCTGCTTCTGCAGGTCCATCAGTCCCTCGAGAGGAGATGATATGGCGGAGGTTCTTGAGGAGAAGATCCAGGAGCTGTTGTCCAGCCGGACCGAGCTGGCCGACAGGCTCGGCAACCTGGAGAAGCTGAAGGCCGAAACCAACGAAAGGGTCTACAAGAGGATCAGACAGGACTATCAGGACCAGCTGGACAGTATTTTGAGTTCGATCTCGGCCGAGAGGGGCACGCTCGAGGGCAAGGTCAGCGAACTCAAGCGGGAGATAGAGCAGAAGGAGAAGCGCTATACCGAGGAGAGCGACAAGGTAGACGAGCTCAATCTTCGCGCCAAGCTGAAGGAATACGATGCGAACGACGGCTCGTTCAGGTCGGAGCTGGAGGACGCGAGGCATTCGAGAGCCGCCACCGGGTCCGAACTCGAAAAGCTCCGCTCGGAACTGGGCGATCTAAACAAGGTTCTCAAGGACGTGGACGAAGCCACTTCAGCCCGCAAGTCGGCCTCCACCGCCTCCTCCAGGGCTTCCGTGGATGATTCCCTCGATGAACCCATCGACCTGGAGCTGGATGACGAGATCGGCAAAAAGGAGTCCGCCGGCGGCTCCGAGACGAAGTGCCCCTCCTGCGGGCACTTGAATCCCCCGCAGAAGCTGTTCTGCGAGAACTGCGGAAGCTCCCTGGACGAAGAAGAGCCCTTGGACGACGATTTCGACCTGGTGGACGACGACCTGGATCTCTAGCAGGTTTATTTCAAGCTACCACCGGCGTGCTGCCTCCGCGCACGCCGGTGGATCGTCCGGAGCATGCATGCGTGTCAGTTACGGAGGCCGGCAGGTGTCAGTCACTTCTCCCGAGAAGCGATTCCAGTATCTGGACGGCGTTGAGAGCGGCGCCCTTCCTCACATTGTCCGCAGTGATCCACATCTGGACCGTCCTGGAGTCGACCGGGCTCTGACGAACCCTGCCGACGAAGACCTCGGACGTTCCCTGTATACTGCGGGGAGCCGCCCCGTCTTCGCTGAGCGACACTCCATCCGCATTCCGCAGAACCCCGAGAACACCCTCCCTGCCCACCGGTTCGTCGAACCTCACCGTCACGGACTCCAGATGCCCGACCGCCACGGGAACCCTGGCGCAGGCGGGGAACACGGGGAATCCGGCGCCGATTATCCTTCCGGTCTCCCTTGCGAGCTTGACCTCCTCCTCGCAGTAGAGGTCTCCATCGAGGCCGCCGATCGAAGTGAGAACGTTACGGTGGAACCAGCCCTCCTCCGGTGCGTCGGAGAGCCCGGCCTCCTGCCTCTCGAGTTCCACGAGCGCCCGGCTTCCGGCTCCGGATACGGACTGGTACGTGGAGACCGCGGCCCATTCGATGCCGAACGCCTTCGCGAGCGGGGCAAGTACCACTACAAGCTGGATCGTGGAGCAGTTCGGGTTGGCTATGAGCCTGCATCCTGCCGGGATGGTCGCGAGGTTCACCTCCGGCACCACGAGAGGAACGCCCTCGTCCATCCTGAACCTGGACGAGTTGTCTATCACCACGGCTCCACGCTCGACCGCCGCCGGCACCCAGACACCGGCCACTTCGGCCCCCGTGGCGCCGAGGAGGTAGTCTCCCCCGCCGACGTCGCCGGCATCGAAGACGGACAGGGAGACCTGCTCCGGCCCGTAATCCAGAGTCCTGCCTCTGGACGCATCGGAGGCGAATGCGAGGAAGGAGGAGGCCGGAAGCCCGATCCGCTCGCGGACGAGCCGGACCATCTCCATTCCGACGAGACCGGTGGCTCCCACGACGCCGACTCTCATGAAGGGCACCCCCTGACAGCGAAGAGGACGACCGGGAGCGGCCTGTTCATGGCTGCGGCCGCCCTGCTGCTGGCCTGTTCATGTTCAGGCACCAGAATAATCGATTATGAGAGATCGGAGGTAGCCCGCAACGGAGGCTCCCTTCCGGCCGTCCCCCTTCCGGGCGTGATAGGCGGAGCCCGGTCCTCCGTCGAATCAGCCACATCCTCGGTTTTTCCGATGACGCTCGCCGACCGCAGCGACATCAGCTACCGGTCGGACCGGTTTCCGGGTTCGACCGGCATAGCCAGGCTGGTGGAGAGGATTCTCCAGGAGGAGGGCGTGCCCCGTGAACTCGCCGCTCTACCCTGGATCGAGAGCAGCTATCAGGTCGGGTGCTATTCCAGCGCCGGAGCCGCCGGACCCTGGCAGATAATGAGGGAGACCGGGAGGCACCTCGATCTCCGTATCGACTCCGAGATCGACGAGCGCTACTCCTGGACGGCCGCGACCAGGGCCGCTGCCAGATATCTCCATTATCTGCACGGCCTGTTCGGAAGCTGGGAACTCGCCCTCGCCGCCTACAACTGCGGAGAGGGAGCGGTACTGCGGGCTTCGAGGCGCAGCGCCTGCACCTCCGTCGAGAATCTGGACCTCCCGGGTGAAACCAGGAGTTTCGTGCCCAGATTCGCGAACGCGCTGAGGGCCTTTCAGGCACTCGAGAAGACGGGCGATTCGCTCTCGATCATCTGGGCACCTCCCGGGCTGGATCTCAGGCTTCTGGCCGCCGCCGCCGGAATACGATCCGACAGCCTCGTGTCCCTCAACCGCGAGTTTCTGAACGAACGCACGCCCTCGTACGGCGACGGCTGGGAGATAATCGTCCCGGCCTCCTCGGCGGCTGACGCCTACTCGGTCGCGTGGACGCTGGACACCGGCGGCTACGCCGTCCGGGAGAACGACACGTGGGATTCGATCGCCTACGCTCTCGGGGTGGAGACCTCCGACCTGCTGGCCGCCAACCCTTCGGCATCGCTCGTCCCGGGGACGAGGCTCGTCCTGCCCGAGCCGGAGACCATACCCGTGAACGTCGCCAGCGGCGAAAACACAGGCTATTTCTACTATACGATCAGATCGGGGGATACTCTGAGCGGAATCGCCCAGACCGTCGGCGCCAGTTCGGCCGATGTGGCCGAGTGGAACGACATCTCCCGCGACGCGATCATCCATCCCGGCCAGCGGATCCTCCTGAGGGGAACGCCTCCGGCCGGGGCGGAATCCGCGCCTGCTCCCCGGACGCAGGGAGCGGATTCTTCCGTCACCCACACCGTCGTGTCCGGCGACACGCTCTGGGACCTGTCCAGGAGGTACGGCGTTACGGTCGAGCGGATCCAGGCTCTCAACCAGATGTCCGGAAACAATCTGAGAATCGGCCAGGTTCTGGTGATCCGGGTCGTGGAATAGGATCGGGATGGCACTATTCGAAAGCAAGCAGAGAAGGCTCTTCAAGGTCATCAAGTCCATGGCGGACTCCGGCAACGTCGACCAGGCCGCCACGAAGGTGGAGCAGGATCTCAAGATCCTCCTCGAAACCCCGGAGCTGGCCCGCGAGCTGGTGGCCTTCCTCATGGATCTGGGATACCCCGACCTGGCCGCGAGGGCCGGCGAGGAGATCATCAGGCTCCATCGCGATCTGGCCACTCCCGTCGTGCGGCTTCTGGAGGACAGGCAGTCGGATTTCCCGAGATCCTTCGAGCTGCTGCGGACGCTCTGGCAGATCAAGCTCAGGCAGCGCGACTACACCGGCGCCATCGAGATGCTGAACAGGGTCGACAGGTCCGCCGAAACAAAGCTCTTCGAATCCCTGGAGTCGGGGGCCCGCAGCGCCGAGAGGTTCGCCGCGGACAAACTGCTGGAGGGGGACGTCGACCGGTTCGTGGGATGGAGTCTGGCGCAGTTCCGGAAGGGAAGAGTCCAGGAGGCTCTCGATACCCTGCTGAAAGCGGCCCAGAAGTCCGCCAGGCCCGACGACAGGATACCCTCGGTCGTCGAGTGGATCTCCACGAGGAAGGGCGACGAGAGGGACCCGCTGGGCGTCCTGTACCTCGTCCGGGTCTATCTGGCCTTCGAGAACGTGGAACTCGCGCTCAGGAACCT
>MTKX01013654.1_pt2 | contig 11246 bp, 10 predicted proteins | sample 1042771 | NCBI WGS metagenome assembly MTKX01 (sample SAMN06212183, study PRJNA360534) | anaerobic digester metagenome | biome: Wastewater treatment plant; material: sludge; isolation source: anaerobic digester fed with sludge from wastewater treatment plant | place: Denmark: WWTP Randers ... | reverse complement strand
ACCTCCTCATGCGAGAGAACCTGGTCCAGAAAGTCCTCTTTCTCACCGACCGGAAAGCCCTCCGGGACCAGGCTTTCGATAAAGGGTATAAGGTCTATTTCCCAGAAGAATCGAAGGAGCAGATCCTCTCTGGTATTTACAACCAGAGTAAAAGGTTGTACGTCTCAACCATTCAGACATTCCAGGAAATATTTTTAGAGAAGAGTAACGGCGTGTACAATCTGTCCCCGGGAGAATTTGATCTGATTATTTCCGATGAAGCTCATCGGTCTATTTATCACAAGTGGCGGGATATTTTCACGTACTTCGATGCCATCCAGATCGGGCTGACGGCGACTCCTGCCGATCTTATCGAGCGGGATACATTCCGGTTCTTCGGATGCCAGGAACATGCACCGACAGCCCTCTATTCCTACGAGGAAGCAGTTGAGGATGGCGTTCTTGTTGATTTCCGGAAGGGTATTGTCAGCGCCCAGACTCATTTCAAGATCCATGGGATAACTCCCCGTGACCTGACCGAAGGTGAACGCCAGCGACTCATTGAGCAGGGGATTGATCCGGATGAGATCAATTTCGAGGGGAGCGAGCTTGAGAAGAAGGTCGCGGTGAAGGGGACATCTGAGGCGATTGTACGGGAGTTCATGGACTCCTGTCTTCGTGACCAATCGGGGATGTTGCCGGCAAAAACGATCTTTTTTGCGATCTCAAAGAAGCATGCTGCACGGCTCCAGGAAGCGTTTGATACGCTCTATCCTGAATATCGGGGGGATCTTGCGCGAACCATTGTTTCCGAGGATTCCCGGGCATCAACACTCATAAAAATGTTTGAGAACGATTCGTTCCCGAGAGTCGCGATCTCGGTGGACATGCTCGATACCGGGATTGATGTCCCGGAGGTGTGCAACCTGGTCTTTACCAAGCCGGTCTTTTCGAAGATCAAGTTCTGGCAGATGCTTGGGCGGGGGACCCGGTCGAATGCAGCCTGCAAGCATTTTGACTGGTTGCCGAATGGCAAGAAGGAGCTGTTTCTCGTCTTTGATTTCTGGAACAACTTCGAGTACTGGGATATGCATCCCGAAGGGAAAGTCCCTGCCCAGGTCGAGGCTTTGATGGGACGGGTCTTCCTCACAAGGCTGAAACAGTTAGAGTATGCGATGAACCGGGAGGATGGGTCCCTTGCTGCATCAGTCCGCGAGAAGATCATGGGGGATGTCAAGGCCCTGCCGATGGACTCGGTTACGGTGCGGGAACATAAAAGGGATATCGAGAAGGCTCTCTCTCCTGATCTCTGGGATAATGTGGGCCTTGATCCTCTCTCTTTCCTCAAGGAACGGATCATGCCGCTGATGCGGTTCCGGCCGGGAGGGAATCCTGATACCGCTTCCTTCACACTGAAGTGTGAGCAGCTGGGGCTTGCAGCACTCCAGCAGAATGGCCAGGAGATTGAGCGGCTGAAAGGATCAATTGGCACGATGGTGGACTGTCTTCCGGAGACGATCAATGCTGTCCGTGAGATGGCCGATGTGAAACGGGAAGTACTATCGCATTCGTTCTGGAATTCACTCAGCTATGATGATAGTCAGAAGATAATGACCGATCTTGGTCCCCTCATGCTCTACATGCAGAAGGAACCCTCCCGGACGATTATCATTGATATGACCGACCCGATTGAGCAGCGAAAGATCATCTCTCTCCGTGAGGAGCAGGAACAGGCGCACATCACCCAGTATCGGGAGCAGGTTGAGGCCCGGATCAGGACACTTGCCGACCGTAACCCGGCAATTGTGAAAATCCGGGAGAATAAGACTCTGACACACGATGATCTGGTAACGCTTGAGGAGACGCTCCTTGGACCAGAGTTCGGCGAGCAGGTTGAAGGCGAAGAGTATGGCACTGGCGGGACATCTGCCAGGGACTCGGTTCTCGTCCGGTTCATCCGGCAGGTGCTCGGGCTCTATGAGCAGCCGGATCCTGAGACCCTCATTCGTGATGCGTTCCAGACCTTCATGATCGACCAGAACCGGCAGTATTCGGCCGACCAGCTTACTTTCATCCGGATGATCCAATCAGTCTTTGCGAAGAATCATCATATTGAGTTCAGGGATTTCTACGAGCCACCGTTCACGAATCTTGGTGCTAGTGTGCCAATGCCAATGTTCTCCGAGGATGACCTGAAGGCATTTGTAGGGATTTGTGGACGAGTGGAACGGCAACTGGTAAGGGTGGAGGCGTAAGGAGTGGAGAAGAAGGATTTGCCGGCCGGGTGGGAATGGAAAAAATTAGGTGAAATATGCTCAATAACGGGGGGCTATGCATTTAAGAGTGAAGAGTATAAAGATGCAGGAATCCCTCTAATAAGAATTTCAAATGTTTCGGAACCTTCTGTATCATTTGAAAATGATACTGTCTTTTTAAATCCGATTTATGAGAGAAAATATTCAGATTTTTTAGTGAAAAAAAATGATATTCTAATAGCCTTATCAGGTGCTACTACGGGAAAATTTGGTAAATACACTAATAATTTTCCTGCTTTATTGAATCAACGTGTCGGAAAGGTATCGATAAATAATAACGGAATTGTTGAATCCGACTATATTTTCTTTTTTTTAAAAATTATTAAAGAAAAAATATTACAAAGAGCCTATGGAGGAGCCCAGCCCAATATTAGTCCAAAAGTAATTGAGGATTTTTATATACCCCTTCCCCCTCTCGCCATCCAACGCCGCATCGTCGAAATACTCGAACAGGCGGATGCCCTGCGACGACTCCGGGCGCAGGCCGATGCCGAGACGCATAAGCTGCTGCAGAGCGTGTTCTACGAGATGTTCGGGGACCCAGTGAGGAATGAGAAAGGGTGGGAGGTTGAATTAATTGGGCATATTACAACCAAGGTATCAAGTGGAGCAACTCCACGAGGAGGAGCTGAAGTATATGAGAGGTCTGGCATTGAATTTATTCGGAGCCAAAATGTCCATATGAATCGCCTAATCCGCGATGGTATCGCCTTTATTCCTGAAAATATTCATCAGGATATGAAGCGTTCTTGGGTAAAGAATGGCGATGTTTTATTCAATATCACTGGTGCATCTATTGGAAGAGTGGCATGGTATCAGGGTAAAGATGATTCTGCGAATGTAAATCAACATGTTTGTATTATTCGACCTATTAAGGAAAAAATACTCCCAAGATTTCTATCTTATCAGATATCTTTCCCATCATATCAGAATAAAATCTTTATAAATCAATCAGGTGCGACACGGCAAGCTTTCAATTATTCACAAATTAGTAATTTTTCGGTAATCCTCCCCCCAATTTCTTTACAAAGACATTTCGAGCAAATAGTTCAAAAAGAAGAACAGATGCGTGAAAATCAATCAGAGTCAAACCAGAATATTGAAAGATTATTCGAAGGATTGATGACAAAATCTTTCACAGGTGAACTAAACTGATATTGAGAGGCACACCAATGGACACCATACTAGAAAAATCAGAAACCGATGCTCAATCACAAAATGAAATAAAACTTCATCCTAGCGTTATTCAACTTGCTGAAATCATTAAATCTGGATATCTCGAGAATCGTCAAAAAGAAATCGAAGAAATAAAAATCGATGCAAAAGATCGGCTCTACATAAGTATAGCAATAGTATTTGCGATTGTTTTGATCGTAGTTGCTATTGTAATATTGACATTCTATAACAAATTTGAAGTCTCAACTCTTGCGTTCATGCTGGGAGCCAGTGTAGGTTCATTACTCACAATCCTTGGCAAACACCTCACGGGAGATTAAAACAAATGCGTCTGGCCCCCGAATTAAAATCAAAAATCGACATTCTCTGGGACCGCTTTTGGAGTGGTGGGATGTCAAATCCTCTCCAATCTATCGAGCAGATGTCCTATCTCATTTTCATGAAACGGCTCGAAGACACGGACTTGCAGGAAGCGAACCGGGCAAGAGCGAACAATATTCCCTATACCTCAGTCTTTATCGGTCATGATGACTGTCGATGGTCAGTCTGGAAGCATTTCTCGGCTGATAAGATGCTCCCTCATGTCCGGGATACCGTCTTTCCCTTCATTCAGAATCTTCATAACGGTGAGAAATCACTCTTCGCCCAGCATATGAAGGATGCCATCTTTGTTATCCCAAAGCCTTCGCTGCTCCAGGAGGCGGTCGGGATTCTGGATGAGATGAATATCACTGCACAGAACCGTGACACCCAGGGCGACATCTATGAATATCTCCTCTCCCAACTCAAAACGGCCGGGAAGAATGGACAGTTCCGGACTCCCCGTCATATCATCAGAATGATGGTTGCCCTCGTTGATCCTGATATTAATGACCGGGTCTGTGATCCTGCCTGCGGAACGGCCGGGTTCCTGGTCAACGCATATGAGTATATCATCAAAAAATATACCAGTCCGGATCTCCTACAGGAGGACCAAGAAGGGGAGACTTACAACTTGGTTGGTGACCGGATCACCAACCCGGAGCACTGGAATAAGCTCTGGACGGACACGCTCTATGGATTTGATTTCGATACGACTATGATCCGGATATCGCTCATGAACATGGTCCTCCACGGAATTCGTGCGCCGAATGTTGCCTTCATGGATACCCTGTCCAAACGATTCGAGGAACGGGACCGGTATACTGTTGTCCTCGCGAATCCGCCGTTCAAGGGAAGTATCGACAAGACTGACATCAACGACAAGCTTACCCTTTCAACCACCAAAACGGAACTCCTTTTCGTTGAACGAATGATGCAACTGCTCCAGGTCGGTGGAAGATGTGGGGTGATTGTGCCTAATGGGGTTCTGTTCGGTAGCTCTAATGCCCACAAGAAACTGAGGCAGATATTACTCGAGACCTGCCAGGTAGAGGGCGTTATCTCGATGCCGTCCGGCGTATTCAGACCGTATGCCGGAGTCTCCACCGCTGTTTTAGTTTTCACGAGGGGTGGAACGACCGAAAGAGTCTGGTTCTATGATATGGAGGTAGATGGATATTCCCTCGACGATAAACGGACATTCATCGATGGAAAAGGCGATATCCCGGATGTGATTGAGCACTTCAAGAAGCGTCGTGAAGAGAATCCTGTTGACCGGAAAAAGAAATTCTTCTTTGTTCCCGTGAGTGAGATTAAAGAGAACGGATATGATCTCACGGTCTCCCGATACAAGGAGATTGAGTATGAGGAGGTCCAGTACGAAAAGCCGGAGGTCATTCTTCAGCGGATTGGGGATATGGAGGATGAGATCAGGAGGAAGGTGGAGGAGCTGAAGGCGTTATTGCATTAATTCATTATTTCATCGTAACTCTCTGACACTCAATGATAATATAAGTCCAAATAAAAGTCTTTAACATTTTCACACCGCGATAATTATCTATTTATAATATTTCAATGAATAATTCTGCGTGAAAGAGAGGATTATTTATCGAGATTTCATCTATTTAGATTGGGATAGAGTCCGTTCAATTGCGGCACAAATCCTTGAAGGTATACCCGGAGAGAAACAAATTTCAAGCGGGCATGAGGATACTAAAAATACAGAAATTGGAGGTAACCTCGCATTTTTTAAGGGTTCAACAGGTCATGACATTCGCTATTTTCATTCAGAAGGGGAAACACGAAGTCTCCACCATTTTGTTTATTCACTCATTGAAGAAAAATTGTCGGAAGATAAATTCATTCATGTTTTTGATTCGAAGACTGGCAACGAAGATTGGAAAGAGAATAATTTTTACGACGGACAGTTTGTTAAGATTAAAGGATTTTTAAGATTAATGGATTATCGTTGGATGTTAAGTTGGATGGGCAATTTCGAAAATGTCATTAAAACAGTTCAATATTATGAATTGGCAGGAATCAAAGATCAACATGCCAGAGGAGAAAAAAAGAAAGAACATGAAAAAAGTCTGAAAGAAATTAAGGAATTGAAACTACAAGAAATGCAAAAATTGATACAACAAATTTTTGGTGAAATAATAAAAATAAAAATCGTCCCCAACGTGAGCATACCCGGGAACCTCTTTATTGGTCTTGCAGATCCGAAATATTTCAATGAATTGTCCTCGGCAATCTACCAAAAATATGGATGTGACATTGATGCCAATTGGATAACATTAGGTCAGATTAATTTTCCAAAGAAAACAACTTCAAATTCAATTATACTTCCTTCTGGAAATTTGATGGAAGATTCGATAGAAAATGTAATCCTGGCACTCGACAATGTCCAAAATTTTGCTTCTAGTGTAAAATTCCCTGCTATTTCAATAACACCGTTGAGTATATATCGGGAGTGTAGCCCAGATAATTAATGAAATCATCCTGCGGGACTTATTGTGATTTTCTGTGAAAAATTAATGTGTATGGATCGATACAAGACCTGAATGGAAAACTTGGAAGCTATATGATAGATTCCTTTCAGGAAACATATGATAAGAGATTTTATCGGCAACTTCAATTTTTGGCATACCTTCAGGATAATAATGATATCTTCTCAGGATGGTCTCTAATTTTTTCCAGGGATCAGATATTGTATCGGGATTCGAATATCTTTGTTTTCTAACAAAATTATTTGAAATTTCAGGATATGCTGCTTTAACAGCGGTCGGATCTCCTAAAAACCAAGATTCTAGTTCTTCAATGACAATCCGGTTCAAGACTTGAAATGACTCACCCTGGGAAACCGAACTTTTAGTCACTAATTGAGACTCTAGCACCATTTCATCAATTTTTCGTTTTAATCGTAAACAATCGTCTTTATCTCTATCAATGAGAATAACAATTCTATAATTTTCAGGAATCCATTTTTTATAACCACGAAGACGAACTGGCAACTTTTTCAATAGATCCGGTTTTCCCTGAAAAACGCGAATTGCAAAAGACGTCTTGGGATCGAGCATCTTTGGAAGTAAATTTTTCAGAGCAGCTTCTATTGAGGGTTCTTCAACTAAAAATTCGATATGCATTCTATCCCTCATTAAAAGTTAATTGAATCTGTTTCGTAATTTTTGGACCGCCTGCATTAGTGAGCGGATCACCCACTTCAAAATAACCCTCTGCCCATAAAGATCCAAGAAGTGCTCCAGTTTCAATAAATTCTGGGATTCCCTTCATGTTGTTTGCACATTTTGCTTGGGTATATCCTTTCTCATCACGATAGAGAACCCAAAGCTCCTTAGGTTTCAGTCCATTTACGAAATAGGGAGAATGTGTGGTTACTAACAATTGCGATCTTGATGACGAACTGCGAAACTCTTCTGCAAGACTGGGCAATAATTTTGGATGCAGATAATTTTCGGGCTCTTCAATTCCAATCAACTGGGGGGGTGTTGGATCGTATAAAAGGGTCAAATAGGATAGCATCTTCAATGTGCCATCAGAAGCAAATTTTGCTAGAACTGGACGTTCGAAGGGTGCATCCTTAATTTGTAAAAGAAGTCTACCATCAGCGAGAAGCTCCGCATCCACAGTCTGAAGCCGTGGGACCCTTTTTGAAAGTACACACAATATCTCACTTAAGCGATCGGGATGCTGCTCTTTCAAATATTGAATTACATTTGGTAAGTTATCACCGGTCGATGACAACCTTTCTTGCGGTCCCGCTTCCGGTATTCCTCGAGTTGCATCGGCACTTAAATATGAAAGATGCCAATCTGAAATAAAGCGCATTAAGGCACTTATCCGTGGATGTTTAGCCAATTGACCAAGTGTACTGACAGCTAATCGCTCATGTGAATCAAGAGTCTCTTCCACTCTCTGATCTTGTTCATCTGGCATATCTCCGGTTATGACCTGACCGGAGCCATTCTTAAAATCCAAAAATCTCCATGGTTTTCCGGCCTCTTTTCTTCTCCATTGTAACCATTCCTCGGCAATGAACGGTCCCTTCTCAGCTTCATCAATAGCAATATGATAAGTGATAAGAGGAGTATCCTTTTTTTCTCGATACTTTAATTCAATTACAATCGGCCCTGTGCATCCCCTGGTTCGTAATTCCTTGAACCTACCACGTTTATCCCATGCTTTCCGTAATCCGACTGTGAAGCACTCTGATAAAAAAGCAAAAACATCGAATATTGTGGATTTTCCACTTCCATTCGGACCAAGAAAAACTGTAAGTGGGGTTAAATCTTTCAATTCAAGATCGTTCAATGCTCTATAATTTTTTACGTGTAGATATTCTATTCTTGGAACAAATTCTGGAATATCCATATATTTTTCATACCGAGGCATAGGTAGCACGTTACAATTTCGTAAATATGATTCTTAATCTAAATAAGTTGCCGTTATTCAAATAAAAAAGTCACCCCCCTCCATTCCCCGCAAACACCTCTCCTCATTGACTTTCCTCTAACTGACTCTAAATATTCTTCCCCCACCCCCCTTGTTCAACAATTTCAGATCCTTCACCAACATCTTACCTATACGCCAATGCCCCACCAATCCCTCGCCATCATGCCCGCCCCAGCGCGAAACGGCTGCTCAATCACCATAATCCCGAACAGCACCTCACTCTACCACACCCAGGTCCGCAATACACTAGGCATGCTGACCGGGACCCCCCGCTATGAAGTCCAGAATTATGTTTGGGGCACTTGGGGCTTTCGCTGAGAACTATTCCAGCCTTAAGTTAAAGGAGACAATCCTTTTTAAAAACTTTTTAGGAGTTTTCCGAACAATTTGCCTCCAATCTCTCTCAACCTTTCATCTCTACATGGTATTTTTATCCTGATTTGATACTATTATTGAACATTTTTTCGAATCTTATAGCCTCGTTAAAATCAGAAATAAATTCGTCAATATTATGATAATACGGAGTATCTTCGAAGTAAGCTCTTCTAATTATTATCGAAAAATATCCCCCTTCAGTCAGAAACTCACTATTTCTTGTACATTCTTTACCTTTTAAAACACGATGAAGAATTCTTCCAAGATTATAGATATCGCTCGAAAAATCAGCATTTCTTATTGATTTTAAGTCTCTATATGGTATATACGGAAAAGTTCCATGCCATCCATATCCATCTTCTACGGCACTCTTCACTTCATCTATATGCATTGCGAGGCCCAAATCAGAAATTTTTGCAACAATTTCTCCTTCTCCGATATTAAAAATCAAAATATTATCAGTTTTTAGATCTAGGTGAAGAATATTAGCGGAATGTAATATTTTAAGTCCTTGGACAATTTGTTCAAATAGACCTATTTCTGAAAATCCGAATTTATTTTGTAAATATTGTTTCAAATTCATATCCGCTTTTGGCATAATATAAAAGGGGAACTCACCATCGGTATCATAATCTAACATAGGAATCAGAAAATCGGACTTAATTTTACTTAAAATGTTAATTTCATTTAAGAATCGTTTCCTTTGATATTTGTCTGAATCAGCTTTTAATTGCTTTTTAATAAAAATTTCACCCATTCCATTTGGAATCATGGAAATGACTGCTGATTCACCCGAATGGATTTCGGATTCGGAATATTTTTTCATTTGAATGTTATTGATTATCAAACATCTATCTAAATTTTATCAAAGCTTAATGAAGCTAGCGACACTATGTCCCTCATTTGATGCGATGGCCTATTTTTGAATTTTATTTATTCCTGGTCAATCGGAATCATATGTTTCAAATAAATCTCTCCGAAAAGGGTAGTTAAGAATATAATCACAATTTCGATTAAAATTAAAATTAATACTATCTCCCAAGACAAAGATGGAAAAAAACGGCTAATATCCATTTTAGAACCAGATTTAAATATCTCATAGATAATATAGACAATTAAAATTATTATATTGACAATTATAAATGAAGAAAAAAAAGAAGCCATACGTTCCTTGATTCTCTTAATCGTATCGATTTCTTTGATTCGGATATTTAGATGAATCATTTCTAGAAATTGAAATCCTTTTTTCGTCGGATTTGTAAGAATTCGTAGCGAAAGAAGAAAAGCTGGAATTAAACATAATGCTAAAATAAAAGCAAAATCCGCTTCAGTCATTCCCTTGGATGGAAATGATAATTTTGGGTCAAAAATTATGAAAAAATTTGGCATTAGTACTATAGCCAGTAAAAGATTCCAGATGAAAACCTTTTGAAATTTTTCCCAAAAATATTCCCCAAAAATCGGATCTATTTCTATTGGCCAATTATTTGGGATTAAAAAATGATAAAGGGTCAAATGAGTAACTGATTCAGAGATAACTACTATTAAAATATAGAAAACATAAGCGAATAATATTGTTAGGAATAATAATACAAGCAGAAGCATAAAAATGTTAGAAATTAGGTTCAATGATGGGAAATTTTCAAGCATACCAATTCATGTTCATCCACCATAATTGATAAATCATACTGAATAACATAATCCAAATTTATTTGGGATTTTGACTCAATGCATTAGTAGCATTTGTGGAATAAATCGGAATTCCGACACTCTTGTCACTAGGTGCGATTGATTATGCCCACCATATAGGATTCCCATTTCCTCCATTCCCCTAACCTCCCGGTTCAGTCAAATTGATATCCAATCACGCAAATCTTACTCCTGCACCAATGAATCGGGAATTCCTGACGAGACTGGCCGCAATGGCGCGGAAGATGGGCGCTCCACCGTTTTTACAAAGAGTGCTCACTACCTTCCTCGTCCGGACCTCACTTATCGTGGAAGGGCTGGCCGGGATCATCCGAAACCCGCCGGTCGTGCAGTACCCTGAACCGGGATCATCGAATCGGATGATTCCCTCACCGTTATCCAAAACACCAATCCCCCTCTTCTCACGCCAACGTTGACGGCTGGTGCACCGGCTTACCGACCTGATACAGCCTGAAAGGGCTGTTAAAGGATCTNNTTAAAGGATCCTGGGAAAACAGATTCCGCGAGCCGATACTCCAGCCAGAGAACCAGAAGAAACAGCCAGGGCGTTGCTTCCCGACCGACATTGTTGACACAATAGGAAAAAACGTGAAAACCCATGAACCAGGAAGAAGAACCGACAACAAAGGCGGTGGCCGAGCCGGATGGAATACCCGGCTCCTCCGGTCCCGCACCCCGAACCGAAAGTGACCGCGTACCTTGCATCACGGAGGAGTCGCCTGAGAGACGCAACATGAAGCCCTCCCCCGGTGGCGATGACCGTTACCGGTGGGGAAATGCCGCCGAGCACGAGGCCCGGCGATTCCTGAAAGAGCAGGGCTGGGATGTGAGCCTGTGGTACCGGCGGAATCCCCCGCC
>MTKX01000567.1_pt3 | contig 11251 bp, 12 predicted proteins | sample 1042771 | NCBI WGS metagenome assembly MTKX01 (sample SAMN06212183, study PRJNA360534) | anaerobic digester metagenome | biome: Wastewater treatment plant; material: sludge; isolation source: anaerobic digester fed with sludge from wastewater treatment plant | place: Denmark: WWTP Randers ... | reverse complement strand
AGTTTCAATCCTTGTTTTCGTGGAAGTCGCCCTCGGACGGCAACCGATGGGAGCCCGAGGCCAGTACTGATTAGTTTCAATCCTTGTTTTCGTGGAAGTCGCCCTCGGACTCTGCCACTTGCCACGGTCCTGGTGGAGGAGCTCCTGTTTCAATCCTTGTTTTCGTGGAAGTCGCCCTCGGACAGGGGATTTTTTTTGCCCTTTTTGGTGTTTCTCAGTGTTAAATCGGTCCTTTTGAACCCTCCATAGAGCACGTATGGAATTTATTAGAAGGCTTATAAATTCATTCCGCAAGGTGGATCTGAGATAGGATTTAATGCCAGAAACGCATCCAACGTCCTTATTTCCGATTTCGGATATCTAAGGCCCATCTATATTGAACACTCATCTAGGAATCGAATAGTAGAAAAAGGTTTTTATGGATCATCTTCCATAAGGATATTCAATGTGCGAGAGCTCAAACTCAGAGAAATACACCAGACGCAGGTCTTCCTTCTCAGATGAGAGCATCGAAGAAGATGAGAAGAAGATGGAAGACGCTTTCACCAATCTCTCGGCGCATATCATAGCCAAACTCATTGAGGAGGAACCTGATTCCTATTCAATTGAGGATGCAAAAGTCAGGTATAAATGAAGGGCGATATTGTCTTTGTGCGTTTCCCTTATACAGATTTGAGCATTAACAAGCCCAGGCCGGCTCTTGTGCTCCATGAAGAGCGGGATGAAGTCGTATTGGCTTATATCTCCTCAAGAGTGCCATTAATTCCCTCAGGTACTGACGTCTTGGTCTTGAGAAAAGAACCGTATTTTGGAGCAACCGGACTGAAGCGCGATTCTGTAATAAAGTTAAGCGTCCTGACAACATTGAAGAATTGGTTCATTGAGGGACTCTTCGGAGAGGCCGACGAGACCCTTAGGCTTGAGATCAATGCTAAGCTGGCATCATGCTATCGAATTTGATTACGATAAATAATATTAAATAAATTTATTTAGATCCTGTTTTCCGGATGCTTAAGGTCAACGACTGCCCCAAAGCCCCTGGAGACTGACTTGCCCAGCCCCATAAAGTTCGGAATGGCAAAGCTTGCCGTGAACTCTCCTCTTATCCCCATTACCTTCGTCCCTTTCAGTTGGCAGATCTCGTCCTGCATACTTCCCACCTCCAGACGGATATGCTCCTTGGCCGCATAGCCCAGTCCCTTGGAGGCGGAGAGGATGTTTCCCACAAGAATTCTGCGCAGCAGCTCCCTTCTCTCCTCCCCGGATGCATTCTGGAACCTGCGGTAGTTCTCCTGGCTCAGCGCCAGCCAGGGTGTAGCGAATCTATAGCTATGGATCTCCTCTTTGCAGCCGAACTCCTCGCTCCTGACGATCACGCCCCGCTCCATGATGCTGTACCTGCTCTCACCCAGCTTTATTTCATCGAACTTGTCATAAATCTCTTTGAGCACATCAGCGCCTTCATTTATTCCCAGGATGAGAGGGCTGCCCTGCAGCATCTTGTACTGGATTAGAGGATATTTGTAGATCAGCCTGTCCGTTACATGCTGGTGCAACAGGGCATGCTCGTTGAAGCTGGTGGCGAAAAAGCCGCGCAGCTTGGATGCGTCCCCGTGCATTGGCGCGTCGGAGTGGAGGGTGAGGCGGAGGATTTTAAGGTTCATGCTGCAAACTCCGGCTTAAATGATCATGGAGCCCATTCCAGCTCCGGCACGCATGAAGCCTGTCTCATTATCGTAATAGTTGCGGATTTCGTCTTTTGAGATGTATCCCATATTTAAATCCTCAAAGATCAAGCTATGACCATATTTCTCTGGGACTGAGATAATATATTCGTTGAAATCCTTTTTTATCTGCAGATACTTTTTTGTGCGTTCTAGATGGTCCTTCTCATTCTGCAAATCCCGGAATTGAATCCAAATCTTTTTAGCTGAGTCATCAGCCTCCACAAATACATTCACTCTTGGATAGTCCTCTTCAATAAGCTTGAAATTCTCGCTGAGATCCTTAAATGCCAATCCAGCTATACATTCCAAGCTATCTTTTGACTCAACTTCACCCATTCCTCTTTTCACGGCTTTGAAATATTTGTTATTGAGGTCGAGGAACTCTGACTCCTTTATGGGTCCTTTGATCGACCTTAGAATATCCAGGGTCTTGCTTATCAAGAATGGATCATAGATATATTTATAAAATTCTTTTCGATCATCTTTCAAGATGAAGATCGATACTTTGCCTTTCTCTTCTTTGGCTGAGTTTCTGTTGCATCTCCCTGCTACCTGGTTTATTGAGTCCAGCGGTGCAAAGTCTCGGTAAACGATATCCGCATCAATGTCAACTCCAGCCTCGATCAGCTGCGTGCTGACGATGACCTTTCTTTTCTTTTCTGCGCCCTGCTTTTTGATCTCATTGATTCGCTCAAGCCTAATCTTGGGAATCACATTCGTGGAAAGGAAAAACCTCTCGGTATTTTCGAGGTCCAGCTCTTGAGCAAACCTGTAAACATCTTGTGCCGAGCCGATGGTATTGAGGACAATCAGGAAATCCTTGTCCGGCTTTTCCATCAAGTCATTCCCGAGCATCGCCTTGAACTCATCCAAAGTGAGTGCTTTATCAATTCTTGGAATCAGCTCAATTCTGTTCAAGCCCCGGAAATATTCCTCTTTCTTCTGCACTATCTCCTTGATCTCTCCCTTGGCTTCCTCAAAAATGAGCGGCTGAGTGGCAGTCATGAAAATTACGTAGCTGTTAAACTTCTCCGACAGGAGCTTTAAAGAATCATGTATCAACTGCCAGTATTGATGAGGAACTGCCTGCACCTCATCCAGAATTATTATGGAGTTAGCCAGCTTGTTGAACTTGCGGAGCTGTTTGTTTCGATTGGAGAAAAGGGTGTTGAATAGCTGCCAGAAGGTAGTCACTATTAACTCCGAATTCCAACCTTCCAGGAGCAGAATGCTTTTATCAACATCAAACTCGCTCTCTTCGGTCTTGTATTTCACATCTGCTAAATGATGGTGTTTGAGGAGCAGCCTTGAATCCCGGATGTCTTTTCCCCTGGTCGTGACTTCATCAAATACCATGTAGTTTTGATCGATGATACTCAGAAATGGCAATGCGTAGATAGTTCTGGGCTTGACCTTTCGCTCAACTTCCAATCGCTCTCTGAGTTTTAGAGATATTGAGAGAGCAGTCAGCGTCTTACCAGTGCCGGTGGGGACATTCAGGGAGATTATTCGATCATCGAAGTTCCAGTCCTTGATGCTTTCGACTGCTTCTTCGTAGATCTGATTCCTCAGGTCATTGATGTTGTCCTTATTGGAGGTGAAGCCTTTAGCATCCCTGTAATCGTCTACCAGTTTCGATGAAAGATTTTGACGACCAAGATTGACACCGTCCAAGCCTGCATCAGTTTTGTCAGCGTCCAGAAGGGCGGAGTAAAGGAATTGAGAGATGAAATACGGATACAGATTGCTGCCTTCACTCAGCCGTCTAATAAAACGCTTCTCTTTTCTGCCTATTTCTCTGGCAGCCCCTATTAGAATATAATTAGTGATATTATTAAAGTTAAAATCCAAATTGATTTTTTCCTCATTCAAAAGACTGGCCAGTATTTCGCTGATTTCTGCCCTGCCGGTCAGGTCAATAGAATCTATCTGCTCTTGTGCTACCTTCAGAATCTTATCTTTATCAGCATCTAAGTCCTTGATCTCGTCCATGGCATTCAGCAAATTACCATGGTGCCTTTTCACCGCTAGGAAGGATAAGATAGGCAGATAGTCGGACAATTCACCTTTGCGTTCCGTCTTCTCTAAAAAGTCCTTAATTATCGCATATGTAAAAAATGCGGAGAGCAAACCGTGATGAGTTTCATCCTTGGCTTTGAGGGACCTTTTCTTCTTCTCGTCTTCTTCACAGATATACTCCTGGAAAAATCTGGTCGCTTTTCCCAGATCATGTGTAATTCCGATGAGGTACGCTGCGTTTTCTAAAAGGTCTGCATCATCTATGTTTAATGATCTATCTGCTACGGTTTTCTTGGCTAAAACTCCCACACGTTGCAGATGATCAACCAGACGCTTATTCGGATGAGACTTCAAATTAAAGGAATAAGATTCGCTCGCCATTTCCGCCATCCTTCAGCCTCCACAATTGGCTTGCCTTTGCTCGAATGCTCTTTCCATTGCGCTCAAAAAGAATCTCTCTATAATCCATTACCTCTCTTGCTTCACCCATCTCTGCTGGCATTACCTCTGAGAAGTACTCTTTGCCCTCCTCAAAGTTAGGCGGCTCCAGAAGGAGCTTTCCTGGTACTACGCTATCGATCGCCTGGAATTCTTCACCGCATCTTTCAAGCTCGAACTCTCCTCTGTACTCGAAATTACAAATGAGTTCACTTAGCCCAAGACAAGGAGTGTACACCGATTGGTGGCTGGAGAGCAGATCTTTCAGTTTTTGGTATAGCTCTTCATCGCTATGCGAGAAATATATCCTGTACTTCGGATCTTTCACAAATTCGAACCGGATCTGGGTTCGGTTCTTGATCAGGTGCATCTTCAAGGCGCTCTTGGTATCGATCAGGTTCTCGCCAATCCTCACTTTTTTAACTGGGCTAAGGATCTTGCAGCCGATCATGGCATTGTCTCTGAAGAACCGGCTGAAATAATCCGATTTATCCAGGCCGGCGATTGCTCCAATCAGCCCTGAGAGTGCGGTGCGAGGCGGAAAAGAATAGGTGAGGGGTGAGCTGGTAGAGTAATTTTTCCTGAAGTGGGCATAGTCTCCCCACACATCAAATACTATTACTCTCTCCGGCATCTAGACCTCAAAACGCAATCGGCTTCACTGCGATTCCTGTAGCCGCGGTCAGACCATTAATCGAAAAATCTGCCCCGTCTTTGCAGAAATTCAACCGATCGTCTGCGCAAAGCTCAATATCCCTGATAGAGCACTTTTCCGAGGCCAGTTTCATGACCAGGCCGGAGATGTCAACCTTAAAGTCCTCAGTTCCGCGGATGTTCTCGTGAGGCATCTCGGTGGTCAGCTTGAGCATTTTATCCAGATCGCCGATATGATAGTTTTCTTTGCTATAGTTTATTTTTAGCAGCAACCTTGGGACCTGCCCGGCCTTGGTCCTGGAGATCAGGCTCTTGGTTCCGTTCCAGATTCCGTCCAGCAAGAGCTTGATGTCGTCTTCAGTGAGGTTTGTGTGCTTGGCAGCGTTCTCGTTTATGATTCCGTAAAATAGAATTAGCGAATAGGGCAGGATGTCTTCTTCTCTGAATGTGGATTGCTTTGAACCCTCTTTGGAAGCAAAGGCGCCTGTACCTTTGATATGCTTCATGGTAACCCGGTGAAGCGATCTGCCCATCTTGAATTGCACCGGGCCGGTGTAGGTTATCGAATCTTCTTTGAGAGGAATTACTCCCCCGAAGAGACGGATATCGATGCACTCGCCGAGAATCCTTTTAGCGTCATTGCCAAAATTGCTCGCCCTCATCTTTCCGTCCTGAACATGTCCAGCTTCATCGTAGACGACTTCTCTAACGAAGATTTCCTGGCCCTTGAAATTGTGTAGGTAATCCCTGATGGTCCTCTTCAGTCTCACATCGGTTACCAGGTTTATTCCTGTCTCTTCATCAATCCTGGGCTTGTTCTCGTCCATTGGGTCCCCATTTGGATTTCCATCACGAATATCATAGATAAATAGAATCTCAGATCTATTCTTGACTTCCTCGCTCATCTTATACATCCTCCCCTATCTGTTCTTCATCTTCCTTCTTGTTCTTGAATAGCTTCTGCATGTCCATTCCGAGCACGAAGTAGAAACTCAGCTCATCATCGGTCTCTTTCCAATCTTCTCCAGCTAAAATGAAGTGCTGCGCAATTATGGATTCTAGATCTCGATAGTAGTTTTTCCCATATTCTTCCAGCTTGTTCTGAATTTCCGGAAGAAGCCTCTGGATAAGCGCCTGGTTTATTTTCAAGCCGTGCAGCTTAGTGCGGAATGGAGTTGCTTTTTTGTCCATCCACTGTATGTTGAGCAATTTTTGAGCAAGCACACCTTCCAGGAAAGTGGCCTTCTTGGCATTGCTTGTAAAGAACGATTTATTGGCCTCGAAAAATCGCTCAACCTTCTGTTCAACCGGGTGACCTTCGAGAATCTCGATTGATTTCAATCCACTTTGTTCATCCATTTTCCTCATTTCCTCCCTGTAATTTCTCAAGAGATCAAGCTCTTCCAGATAATGCAAAAGCAGGAAGCCATTCAATGTGGCGATATTGGTAGGATAGCCTTCGATGAATGCTTCTCTTGCTCTTCTCATTATAGAGTCCACCAGCAGATAATAGTCGATTTGGTCTCCGACAAATGTCTTATTCACGACCTCCAAGAATATCTTGTCGAAGGTCCTGTTCTTTGACTCCTGCGGGAAAAATCGTCTCACCACTCCGAAGTTGAATTCAAGGTGGTTCTTCTCTTTTTGCGCCTCGCTAAGGAGGAGGTCATTGTAAGCTTTGAATCGCTCATCAACTTTGCTTTTTGCGTTGAAGAGCTTTCTCAATCGAGATGGCAGAACTCCTTCGATTAGAAGCAGAATTCTATAAGAGGATTGCTCCTTTTTATAAAATATCAGGCTGTTGCTGATGAAATCATTCATCTCTTGGACCATATCCAATATCTCTTCTTCATCTGATGTTATGCTTTTCCTAACTTCGCCAGACAGTTTCTGCTTTCTCTTCTGATCTTTTCCGGCCAGCACGCGAAGAATGTCCTGGAAGTCTCCTCCGAGTGCTAGCTTCGGCACGAGCAAATATCTAAAGCCGTAAAAGCTGAAGTCCAGTCTCTCCTCGATGTATTTTTTGCCTAGCTCCAGGCGTTTGGCGCAGTCGAAGCAAACCGGCGTATTCTTCCAAGATTCTGAGATATCAAATCCGCCTGCTATAAATCCAGGCTTGTCAAAGGTGTGAAAGGCCCAGGGGATGGCAAAGCCATAGACCTCATCCTTTAGATCTTTACATACGGAACAGGAGGCCTCTAAGCCCTTTGATTCTCCTTGCGACTTCTTGATGTAGTATTTGTCTTTTCCTTTTCGTAGCAGAATATTCTTGAAGATAGGTATGTCTCCAGGGTAGCGCAGTTCGCCATCTTGCTCTATCCCCAAAGTGATGATGGCGTTGTCCTTGGAACTCTTAAGCGAGAACTTCTCCTGCAAACCAGCAGAGATTTTTTCCGCTTGGTCTATGATCGCTGTACTCATTCTTTGAAGATCGTCTTTTTCCTCTTTCGAGAGATCATAGCTATCATAGTTCTGGAACCACTTAAGAAACCGGTTCCGGAAGGTCTTCTCCAGATCACCGGCTACTTTGCTGGTGGGAGTAGCATCTGTGCCGTTAGGCGCTCCTTTTTTGTAGAGATATTTCTGGACGTCTTTAAACTCACCCACATCCACACGGCTGAAACTGTATTCTCCGTTCTTTTTGTTCAAGACTACTATTAATATAAATTTATATTTCCCATTGCTATTTGGATTCTCGATGAAGGTGGAAAGAAGATCCTCTCCGCCATTATTTTTCTGAACATAATCCCCAATCCTGCATACTGCCTCTATCACCTAAATCACCATCTATCAAACGCATACATTCCTGTACGTGCAGTCCACACATCTAACCTTCTGTTTGGTCCCTTCCGGGAAGTATCCTCTCTGAATTATCATCAGTATCTCGCTCACCATCTGCCTTGCCCTGTCAAAGTCCTTTTGCCTGAACACGATCTCCTCCACACGATGGTTGCTCCTGGTGTAGCAGACGAAGCCTCGCTTCACCTCCACCCCGTAGTGCTCCATGATCAGCAGCCCGTAAAGTGCAGCCTGATACTTGTGCGTCCTGTAAACCGTCTCCTTCCACTCTGCATACTTGTAATCCATCGGTGCGGCTGTTCCGTCTTCCAGGAAGAGTATTTCATCCACCTCTCCTTTGAAGTGATGCTTTTGAGAGATCAGATAGACTGAGATCTCCTTTCGCAGGCAGTTGAGTTTCTTTCTCACATAATCCCGGTTGACCTTCTCCCTGCTCTCGTGCAGCTCTCTGCCCTTCAAGACTTTGTAGCGCCGCTCCTCCCGCTGCGCTATGCCCAGGCAGTGCATGAAGAATATGAACCTGGGACAAAACAGATACTCCAACGCATCTGATACGGTGATGAATATCTCCGGCTCAGGCGTCCTGGCCTCCCTAGCTTCCATCTCTGTCCCGGCCTCGGTCTCCATTTTCTCCTCAGAACACCTTGGTTATGGTCATCCCCGCCACCATCTCCCGGTCGAATCCCGCTCCGATCAGCTTGATCTTATCGAAGCAGTCATCGCACATGGGAAAGACATAGACCGAATCCGACTCCTCAATGGCCGCCTCGCACTCCAGGGCTAGAGAGTCGGATTCGTTCCTGTTCAGGTCACCCAGGAATGCGCTCTTCTGCACCCGGAACAGGCCGTAGTTCTTGCACAGCTTCGCCACCAGGCTGCGGATGCGGTTGTCCGATATATCATAGATAACCCAGACCAGCATCTATGAGCCTCCATCTTCCCGGTGCTCTTCACTGCACCGCCCTGCTTCCTCTCCGCATCTTTCGCCTTTCTCTCCTGCTTCCTCTTCCAGATCCAGGATATTCTGATCGTAATCCTCCGGCAGCTCCTCACCCGGACGGATGAGAGAGTTGGCGATCCTGTGGCACTCCATCTGAATGGTATTGCGGACCTTGATCTTCCGCCCCCGGTAGAGGATGCTCTCATCCAGCCTCTTGTTCAGCGCCTCAATCAGTACCGCCTTTCCCTCCTTGGAGAGGCCCATTCCCTGCTCCAGAGGCTCGAAGTGCTCATCCTTGACCATCCTCCGGCTGAAGAGAAAGACCACCGTCTCATCCACATAGATACGGAAGATCTCTATGATATCGAAGACCAGCGACATCTTGTTGTAGGAATCGGTATGCAAAAAGCCCACATAAGGGTCCAGGCCTGCTATGATGCATCCCTTCTCCACCAGAGAGTAGAGGACACCGTAACCGTAATTGAGCAGGGCATTGAACTCATCTCTGGCCGGATTTCTGCTCCTCCCAGAGAAGCGGTATCTTTCGGGCATGATGGAGGAGATGGCCTCAAAGTAGGCCCGCGCCGCCTTTCCCTCCAGGCCCAGCATATCCTGCCGGCGGGCTTCAATGCTCCCCCGCAGCCGGCTCATCTGATCCCTGCACTGCTCTATCTCCTCAATGAAGACATCCAGGTCCTGCCTCTTCTCCTCCCTTGTCTTTCGCAGCCTGCTCAAGAGATCGATCTGGTTCTCCATCTTTCGCACTCCCCACTCTTTAGCCAGACTGAGGCCTTCAGCGCTGTCGTATATCTCCAGCTGCCTTCTCCTGATGAGAGTGGTGCTGCCCAGCTTGGGGTGCCAGATCCGTCCATAGGGCTCTCCAAATGAGTCCAGGAAGACAATGTCGATATTATTGTCTAGAGCCAACTTGATGGCATCGGTTGTGATGTAGGCGGAGGTTGCGATCAGAATGCTGCTGACCTTTCCCGCTGCCACTTCCAAGCTCTTCTCATCTCTCTTCACCAGAAAACAGTTCCCGCTTTTGCGAAGATAAGACCCATAGCTGTTGATCACAAGCTGCAACTTGATACCTCAGTGAATCAGTTAGTTTTCACTGTCTCAGTTGTTCATAATCTCTTTGCATGCAATGCGAAAGTAATCTTCCAGAAACAAAAACAGCACAGCTGAAAAAAGAGCCGCCAGAGCAGCCCTGCTTAAAATCCCTTATCCTGGAAGCTGGCCGATCTTTCTACATCGAAATCCCCTTTCAGGGACATGCTCGACTGGATGGCACTCGCGCCCATTCCCTGCCGGGATGATGTGGCGTTATAAAAGCCCTTGGCCCTGGCCTGAGAGCTGTCGCCGCTTCTCTGTGAGCTGGCTTTTATGCTTCTGGAGATGTTTCCGATTTGGAAGGGGATTTCATCTTTCGGTTCCAGGCTGCTATTGTTTGAGGCCGAAAGATTGCCGGAGGAAGCATTGATCGGCGTTGAATTAAGAGCAGTCGAATTCGCAGCTGTAGAGTTTAGAGGTGAAGCATTCCCGGCTGAGGAATTATTGGACGGCAGATTGATCAAGATAAAGCGTTCCAGCCTGGAGCCGGGAGACAGAGCTTTCACATTTCCGCTGCTGATGAACTCGCCATCCTCGTCTTTTGCCGAGCTGTTATACGATTCCGGGCCCTGCCGCAGCTCGGCTATCCTGGNNGTCACCGAGTCTGATCTGCTCAGATCCACAGCGGAAATGATCATGGCTGCCGATCCGAGGATGAGAAATATGGCTATTGTTGCCTTCATAGTCCCCCACCTTCATGCTGCCTGAATCAACTCTGGGCTTAATACAATTTCAACTTTTCTATTTCAATCTTTAAATAGACTCTTCTGGCCCAATCCAGGACTGCGCCGCTAATATGCCTCTTGAATATGGCATACTGGACTAGATTGGGGGATGGCCGCGGTTCTCATCGGCGGCGGTCATGCAGTTTCAAGATAGACTCGAGATCATCTTTGCAGCAGAACTATTATCACCAAGCCGCTCCAGATCTATCTTGAGGGATCACTGTTAGAGCAAGATTGATCATTTATCTGATGGCATTGGCTGCTTTTTGTGCTCCTGCAATTGGTCAGAATGCTTCCCTGGATTGGATGGCACAGGGCCATCAGCTATATGACCGGGGAAATTATGCCCAAGCCATCAAGGCCTACGACAGAGCCGTTGACCAGCCTGGGGGAGGCAATGCCACCTCCGCCTACTTGAAGCTGCTCAATGCCTTTCTTGAGGGATCTGCCCGCAATAGATCCTACGCAATTACAGTTAAAGAATTTCTTGGTAGAAATAAAAACAATTCAGATTGGATAGTCGTCGACGTCAGAGAGCCTCAGGAATATCAAGATGCTCACATCAAAGGGGCCATCAACATTCCGTTTACTAAATTGGCCGCATCCATGAAGGATATCCCGGCAGGCAGGAGCGTAGCTGTTTATTGTGCAACCAACAGGAGAGCCCAGTACGCAGTCATGGCTCTGAGAATCTTCGAGGGTAGAGACGCCTGGATACTGCTCGATGGCCTCTCCGCCTGGAAGGATTCCGGCCAGCCTTTGGAGCACAGCCTGCCTTAAAGCCAATCCCGGCCAAATAGGAGACGGACTATGCAATCTGCATAGCCGTTGCTTTA
>MTKX01002360.1_pt1 | contig 11260 bp, 10 predicted proteins | sample 1042771 | NCBI WGS metagenome assembly MTKX01 (sample SAMN06212183, study PRJNA360534) | anaerobic digester metagenome | biome: Wastewater treatment plant; material: sludge; isolation source: anaerobic digester fed with sludge from wastewater treatment plant | place: Denmark: WWTP Randers ... | reverse complement strand
TCAACATTGTTGTCAGTAAACGGGACACCATCAATTACTATGAGCGGGTCATTGCTGTTGACGGATGTGATACCCCTTACCCTTACCGAGACGCCTCCGCCCGGCTGACCACTGTTGTTCATGACCTGAAGACCGGCCACCTTGCCCTGAAGAGCCTGATCAACACCGGTAACAACAAGGTCCTTTATCTCCTCTGTTTTCACGGAGGCAATGGCAGATGTCACTTCTGATCTCCTGATCGTACCGTAACCGATCACAACAACAGCGTCAACTTCTTCGGCAGACATCGTCATTGTAACGTTAATAGGACCTTCTGTGACCGGCACTTCCATTGTATCCATTCCTACGAATGTGATCACAAGGGTGGTGGCATCAGATGGCACCTGCAAGGTAAAATTCCCGTTGAGATCAGTAGCAGTCCCTATTGTCGTGCCCTTCACCACTACCGAGGCTCCGGGCAATGCAGCATTGCTGTCATCAACTACCCTTCCGGTGACAGTTCTCTGCTGCGCGAAAAGCATAGTTGTCGACATTACAGCTGCCAGACAAATAAGAAATGTTAATCTTAAGAGTTTGTTTTGCATAGCTGTACAGTTTTAGGTTTTTAAAGTTACGGCTTCTTGTCAGCGCAGCACTGATACTATTTTGTCTCTTTGTTGTAAATATTTGATTAGTCCTGCATCTGAAAAGGCAAATTTTGCATTTCTTGGTGTATATTATACACAAAGATATGAATTATTCATACAGCGGCATTCAGGTAAACGGTTTTGTTGGCTGCAGCAACATTTTTGAAATGCTATCTTATACATTATTAATAATGATGCGCAGATTAATTTTCCCGGTATTTGCGTATTCTCTTTTTTTTCATTCCTATTGATTATACTAGAATTTTGAAATATCTTTGGAATCTTACATTGTACACTAAGTCATTTTATGACATCACCGATATAATAAAATGATATCCCATAAAATTGTTCCCAACATTTCAGTCGACTGTGTGGTGTTCGGTTTCGACTTTGAAAAACTGAATGTCCTGCTTGTCAAACGAGAGATGATCGATGAAAANNTTTCTTGAGCAGTTCGGAGCGTTCGGTCAGCTTGACCGTGTCTCCTCGCCCAAGGACAAGATGTGGCTCGAATATATCAACCAGGGATTTGCTGACCGTATTGTTACGGTAGGTTACCTGGCGCTGATTGACAACACCAAGGTGACACTCACCCTGAAAGACCGTGATGTCTCCTGGTTTCCTGTCTCCATGATAGCAGAGATGGAGATGGCTTTTGACCATAAATTCCTTTTTTACAGAGCGCTTGAGGCCCTTCAGCGCAAGGTGAAGGTTGAGCCAATCGCCTTCGAGCTGCTGCCTGATTACTTCACCCTGTCACAGCTTCAGAAACTGTACGAGGCACTGCTGGGTACATCATTTGACAAGAGAAACTTCAGGAAAAAGGTGGCACAGATGCACTACGTCATCCCGTTAAAGAAGAAACAGCAGGGAGTGCCGCACAAACCGGCCCAGTTTTACCTCTTCAGCAGAGAGGTGTACGAAAAAACCAGAAAAGGACGCATTTCATTCATTATCTGACAATAAACCGAACTAACCACCGCCATGAACTTGCATATCATTGACCTGGGTATAGTGATTCTGTACCTCCTGGTCACCATATTTATCGGGAACTGGGTCTCAAAGAGGGCATCAGCAAACATAAAGTCGTATTTTCTGGGTGGCAACACCCTTCCATGGTATTTCCTGGGTATCTCCAATGCATCTGGCATGTTTGACATAGCCGGAACAATGCTTCTTGTGTACTGGCTCGCGGTCTATGGCCTCAAGAGCATCTGGATACCCTGGTTATGGCCGGTTTTCAACCAGATCGTCCTTATGGTGTTCCTCTCAGCCTGGCTCAGGCGATCAAATGTAATGACCGGAGCCGAATGGATCAAAACACGCTTCGGCGATGGCAGAGCATCAAACCTGTCACACATAATAGTAGTGATATTTGCCATCGTCAGCGTAATAGGTTTTCTCTCATACGGCTTCAAGGGGATAGGCAAGTTCGTGGCAGCATTCCTCCCGCCACTGGTTTCAAACCCTGAGTACCTGGCCACTCACCCGCAGGTGAACGTCAACCTCTATGCACTCATCCTCATGGCCATTACCACCTTCTACGTGGTCAAGGGAGGTATGTTCAGCGTGGTTATCACCGAAGTGATACAGTACGGAATACTGACCGTAGCATCAATAGCGGTTGGAATTATTGCCATCAGCCAGATCTCTCCCGATGCGCTCAACAATGTCATCCCCGAGGGATGGAAGACAATGTGGTTTGGCCGCACAACGGGACTTGACTGGACTACCATCTCCTCTACGGCTTCGCCGAAGCTCCACTCATTCAATGACTGGATAAAGACTGACGGATACGAGCTCTTCGGACTCTTCTTTGTCATGATGCTCTTCAAGGGGATACTTGTCTCTGCTGCAGGCCCGGCGCCAAACTATGACATGCAAAGAATCCTGGCAACCAAGAACCCCAGGGATGCATCCAGGATGAGCTCACTGGTAAGCGTAGTCCTCAATCCCACCCGTTACTTCATGGTGGCAGGCCTCACCATCATCGCCCTTGTGAACTTTGACAGGCTCTATACGGGGTCACTCACCAACCCCGACTTTGAGAGCATTCTCCCTGAGGTGCTGGCATCATACGTCCCGGTGGGTCTTCTCGGGTTCCTGCTTGCAGGCCTTATTGCCGCCTTCATGAGCAACTTCGCAGCTACAGTGAACGCCGCCCCGGCATACCTTGTGAATGATATCTACAAGCGGTACGTCAACCCCCATGCCAGCGAGAAAACCTATGTGCGCATGAGCTACGCTGCCTCATTGCTGATAGTGGTTATCGGAATAGCAGTAGGCTTCCTTGTCACATCAATCAATGATGTTGTTCTCTGGATAACCGCAGCGCTCTGGGGAGGGTATACCGCACCCAACTTCCTGAAATGGTACTGGTGGCGGTTCAACGGCTACGGTTATTTCTGGGGTATGCTCTCAGGCATCGCTGCTGCCCTTCTGCTGCCGGCGCTGAACCTTGAACTGCTTCAGAACTGGCCGCTGACAGAGAACTTCAGCATGAATGCCTTCCCGCTGATCTTCCTTATCTCACTTGCCGGAAGCATCCTGGGATCACTTCTTACCGAAAAGGAGGACGATGAGACACTGAAGAGATTCTACAGGCAGGTGCGCCCATGGGGATTCTGGAAACCGGTCGAGAAAATGGTCCTTGCCGAGGATCCCTCCTTCACTCCCAACAGGGATTTCTGGCGCGACATGTTCAATATTGTGGTGGGTATAATATGGCAGCTCTCCCTGATGGCATTCCCCGTTTTTCTTGTGATAAGGGAATGGAAACAGTTCTATGTGGCCGTGACGGTGATGATAGTTACCACCGTGATCCTGAAATTCACCTGGTGGAATAAGCTTAAGGACTAATCCGGGGATGACCCCTGTTGCCAGTCTCCGGCAATGCCGGAATTGAAAATGAAAAAACTCTAAGAGTGACCTGACAATGAAATACGGATATTTTGATGATGCCGCGAAGGAGTATGTCATCACCAGTTACCTGACACCCTGGCCATGGATCAACTACCTTGGCAACAAGGATTTCTTCTCTATAATCTCAAACAGTGCCGGGGGCTACAGTTTTTACCGTGATGCGCGTCTGCGCCGTATCACCCGCTACAGGTACAACAACGTGCCGGCGGATGACGGGGGCAAATATTTTTATATCAATGATAACGGCTCAGTCTGGTCTCCCGGCTGGAAGCCGGTCAGGGCAGATGTGGAAGACTACTCCTGCCGTCATGGTATGGGTTATACACGGATTGGTTCGGAAAAGAACGGCCTGCGGGCTGACATGCTCTTCTTCGTACCCCCGGGTGACACCTGTGAGGTGCAACGGATCACCCTCCGCAACAACGGCAGGATGCCGAAGCGCATCCGCCTTTTCTCGTTTGTGGAGTGGTGCCTCTGGAATGCACTTGATGACCAGACAAACTTCCAGCGCAACTTCTCCACCGGCGAGGTGGAGGTTGAAGAGGGGGTCATCTATCACAAGACCGAGTATCGTGAGCGTCGCAACCATTATGCTTTCTATTCGGTCAACCGGCAGGTTGCCGGTTTTGATACTGACCGTGAAGCGTTTCTGGGCCTCTACAACGGTTTTGACAGGCCTGACGCGGTCTTTACCGGGCAACCCCGGAACAGTATCGCCCATGGCTGGTCGCCCGTTGCCTCACACTGCCTCATTGCAGACCTCGAACCGGGCGAGGTGAAGGAATATATCTTTGTGCTGGGCTATGTCGAAAATCCAGACAATGAGAAGTTTACTGCCCCCGGGGTCATAAACAAGGCTAGAGCGAAAGCGATGACAGAAAGGTATAACACCCTTGAAAAGGTTGATGCCGCCTTCGCGGCACTGACGGAATACTGGGAAAGAATGCTTTCGGTGATCACCCTGACCCACCCTGATCCGCGGCTTGAGCGGATGGTCAATATCTGGAACCCGTACCAGTGCTTGGCCACATATAATTTTTCGCGCAGTGCTTCCTTTTTTGAGTCTGGTATAGGCCGGGGGATGGGATTCCGCGACTCCAACCAGGACCTGGCGGGATATGTTCAGATGATCGCGCCACAGGCGCGCGAGAGGATTATTGACATCGCCTCCACCCAGTTGCCTGACGGCAGCGCATATCACCAGTACCAGCCACTGACCAGGCGCGGCAACGCGGAGATAGGCAGTAACTTCAATGATGACCCGCTGTGGCTGATATTCGGCGTGGCAACATACCTCAAGGAAACAGGCGACTGGTCAATACTTGACGAGAACGTTCCATTCGACAATAATCCTGATGATGCGGCAAGCCTCTTTGAGCACCTGCGCCGGTCATTCATGCACGTGGTCAATAACCTGGGACCTCACGGATTGCCGCTGATAGGACGTGCTGACTGGAACGACTGCCTCAACCTGAATTGTTTCTCCATGAATCCCGATGAGAGTTTCCAGACAACTGAAAACAAAAAGGGAGGAGTGGCTGAGTCGCTCTTCATTGCCGCTATGTTCGTGCTCTACGGGGCAGATTTTGTTACCATCGCCCGCCGCAGGGGAGAAACCCGGATGGCTGATGAAGCAGCCAGGCAGATTGAAGAGATGGTTAAAGCCATCAATGCACACGGATGGGACGGCGAATGGTTTCTCAGGGCGTATGACTACTACGGAAGGAAGGTTGGAAGCAGGGAGAACGATGAAGGAAAAATCTTTATAGAATCACAGGGAATGTGCATTATGGCCGGCATTGGTCTTGATGACGGCAGGGCTCTGAAGGCGCTGACCTCGGTGAACAGATACCTTGCCTGCGAGTATGGAATAGTGCTCAATAACCCCGCCTTCACGAAGTACATGCTCAACCTGGGAGAGATCTCCAGCTATCCCGGGGGATACAAGGAGAACGCCGGCGTTTTCTGCCACAACAACCCGTGGATCATCATCGCGGAGACCCTTACCGGCAACGGTTACCGGGCATTTGACTACTACAAGCGGATAACACCCGCTTACCTGGAGGAGATAAGTGACCTGCACAAAACGGAACCGTACGTTTACTCGCAGATGATAGCAGGGAAGGACGCCTTCCGCCCCGGTGAGGCGAAAAACAGCTGGCTGACAGGCACTGCCGCATGGTGCTATTATGCGGTAACACAATATATTCTGGGAATACGTCCGGACTATGACGGGCTGATTGTTGATCCCTGCATCCCGGCCGACTGGGGTGGCTTTACGGTAAAGCGCAGGTTCAGGGGTGCGGTTTACAATATTGAGGTAGTCAACCCGGAACGGAAATCAAGGGGAGTATGGGAGATTACCGTTGACGGGGAAAAGGTTGATTCATGCATGCTGCCCCTGTTTCCCGAAGGAACGGAACATGACGTTAAAATAATAATGTAATATCATGATATTCAGTAAATTCAATTTATTGCTTGGAACGGTTGCCGCACTCCTCCTGGCGGGTTGTGGGGACAATGCTCTTAAAAAGGCAAGAGTTGAGGCTCCTCCGGCAACCGATGCCATCCTTGTGAACCAGGTCGGATATTATCCGGATGCTTCGAAGGTAGCTCTGCTGAGAGCTGACGCTGACAACTTCGAGCTGATTGATGCCTCCACGGGCAGATGTGTGTTTGGCGCAGAGTCTGGCGAGCCTCTGTACTGGGAGCTCTCGGGTGATACTGTCCGTGCGGCTGATTTCTCGGCGTTTACCACTCCCGGCACATACAGGATCTGCCTGGAGGGCAGGGATATCTGCTCCGCTCCCTTCCGGATTGGTGATGATGTGTACGGTGAGATCACGCGTGGAGCAGTGCGCTCTTACTACCTCAACCGTACCGCTATCGAGATCACTGAGGAATTCGGTGGCAAATGGGCGCGTCCTGCCGGTCATCCTGATACTGCGGTCATTGTTCACACTTCAGCCGCTTCGGCCGGCAGGCCGGCAGGCACACTCATTTCAAGCCCCGGAGGATGGTATGACGCGGGCGACTTCAACAAGTACGTTGTCAACAGCAGCATCACCAATTATACCCTGCTTCTGTTTTACCAGATGTTCCCGGATTATTGCAGGTCACTTGACCTTAATATTCCCGAAAGCGGCAATGACATACCAGACCTGGTTGATGAGCTGCTCTGGAACCTGAGATGGTATCTCACAATGCAGGATCCTGCCGACGGCGGGGTTTACCATAAGCTGACCAATCTTGCTTTCAACGCGTTCATGATGCCTCATCAGGCTACTGAGCCAAGGTATGTTGTTATGAAGAGCACTGCCGCCACCCTGGACTTTGCAGCCGTTACGGCAATGGCTTACCGGGTCTTTGCCAATGACCCGTCGGAGGAGCTCAGGGCCCTTGCCGCCACATGCCTGGAGGCATCGGATAAAGCGATGAACTGGGCGGCTGCTCATCCTGATGTGATTTACCGTCAGCCTGATGATGTCAGCACCGGCGCCTACGGTGATGACAACCTCTCCGATGAGCTTTTCTGGGCAAAGGCCGAGACTGCACTGGCACATGGTAAAGCTCCCGGCGAAGGATTCATTGAAGGCGTCAGGGCGGTGACACCCACATGGAACCAGTCGGAGACACTCGGGCTGATCTCAATGGCGCTGAGCAGCGATGACTCCTTCGCACCGTTGAGAGAGGCTGCTGCCTCGCTGCTTGTCGCCTATGCTGACGAGCTTGCCGTGAAATCGGAAAAATGCCCTTACCGCATAAGCCTTGACTGGTTTGCATGGGGAAGCACCTCCGATGTCGCAAACCAGGCCATGATCAAGATCGTTGCCATGAAGATTACCGGCAGCGACCGCTATCTGCCCTCCCTGCAGGCTGACCTGAACTGGCTGCTGGGTACCAACCCGACAGGATATTGCTTTGTGACCGGGTTCGGAACCCTTTCACCCATGTATATCCATCACCGCGCCTCAGGCGCTGACGGGGTACCTGAACCTGTACCTGGCTTCCTGGTGGGCGGACCGAATACCGTTGTGATGAACGACTGCCAGCCGCCTGTTGAAAGGTCAATCTTCCCTGCAAAGTCATACTCGGATGTGGAATGCAGCTACTCTACAAATGAGATTGCCATCAATTGGAACGCCCCGCTGGTATTCCTTCTTGGCGCAATTGACAGCATGAAGCCCTGAAGAATTTGTGTCATTAAATAAAGCCTGATTCCTGCAGGATATCCGATCTGATTTTGTAGATTAGTGCAACAAAGGAATCAGCAATGACTACAAGGAGATCATTTATCAGGCAGAGCGGTCTGACCGCAGGCGGACTGGCCGCCGCCACTGCATTGGGTGCATCGGCATTCCCGGCCGGAGAAGGCAGTCCACGGAAACAGGAGGGGCTGAAAGGCCTTAAGATCAGCAAGATGTTTGCTGAACCCCTGAGTATTGAGATGGACCCGTTTCCTATCGCCCTTGGCGTGATGACACATCTTGACAATGCCTTTGTCACCATTGTTCTTGAGAACGGCATCGAGGGCTACGGTGAAGCGGCTCCGATCATGACAATCAGCGGCGAGAACCAGCAAACTATCCTGGGAACACTGAACAGTTGCAGGGAATTTATCGTGGGCCAGGATATAAACAACTACAGGTCAATTGCATACACACTGAAGAGTGCGTTCTGGGCACAGTCGGCCGCAAGGTGTGCCATTGAGATGGCCTTGCTTGATGCATACACAAAGAGCCTGAAGATCCCTTTCTACAGGTTCCTTGGTGGAACAGACAACAGGATTGAGACTGACTTCACCATCGCCATCGTGCCGGCCGAACAGGCAAANNAGGAGGCCATACAGCTGGCTGCCGAGGGATTCAGGGTGATAAAGACAAAGGTGGGCGTCAACCTGAAGGAGGATGTTGAAAGGGTGCTGGCCATAAGAGATGGCGCACCTGATTGCGGGATTCTGATAGATGCCAACCAGGGTTATTCGCCGAAAACAGCGCTTCGCTTCATCAATGAGGTGGTGAATCATGGTATTTATCCGGTTATGTTTGAGCAGCCTGTTCACAAGAATGACCTGGCCGGGATGAAGCATGTGCGTGACAACACTGAGATTCTTGTGGGTGCCGACGAGTCAGTCTTCACCCGTGCCGATGCCATCAACATTGTACGTACGGGTTGTGCAGATGCCATCAACATCAAGCTTATGAAGTCTTGCATTATAGAGTCGCTTGATATAGCTGCCGTAGCACGCAGCGCCAACCTCAAGCTCATGATCGGCTGCATGGTTGAGACCAACCTGGCTCTGGGGTGCGCAGTTCATTTTGCTGCCGGTGTAGGGGGTTTTGAATTCATTGACCTCGATCCGTCATTTGAGGCATCGGAGTGCCCGGTCAGCGGAGGCCCGGTTTACAGGGCTCCCCTCTGGACCATAGGCCCGGAACCGGGACTGGGATTCGGTAAGAGGCAGTAGTGAAGGCACTTGTTGGCGGGCAATACAGGCAGCAGGCAGGCAGTAGCGAAATCTGCTGTTNNGGGACCTTCGCCGCACTCTGATACTATTGCAATACTTCACAAACGCACGATCGCGAGGGAGTTGACAAAAGAGGCAAAAACCCTCTGATTCTGAGATCTTCAAATCTTCTGGTCCACAGATCCGAGATAATCCCTGAGCGCTGCCACATACGCGGCAAACCTCTGCCGTCCCAGCTCCGTGATACTGCACATCGTCTGCGGATAACTCTCCCCGAAGCTCTTCTTCACCGAGATGTAACCCGCCTCCTTCAGCTTCCCTATCTGCACGCTGAGATTGCCTGCTGTCGCTTCAGTCTTCTCCCGCAGATAGATGAAATCGGCGTTGTCAACGCTTATCAGAATTGACATTATCGCCAGCCTCAACTGCGAATGCAGCAGCGGATCAAGATCCCTGAATTGTGTCATGGCTGCCCCTTTTTCTGAGAATATAACCCGGAATAAGATATCCGATAATCATCGCTGTTGGCATTGCCAGCCCTGATACAGTGTCACCGCCGAAGTGCGCAACCAGTGCAAGCAGCCAGAAGGCAGCAGCGCCCAGCATCATCGGCCGGAAATTCAGCACCACTCCTGAAATGAGCAACGGGATTCCCGCCATCAGCAGAACGTATGTTGACACCTCGCCGGTCTCAAGCGGAAAAACAATGAAAAGAATCACCAGGGCCAATAAAAATGCAACCCAGCTCCATACATAAATCTTTGTCCCGTAGGTAAAGATTCTCTCCTTTTTCCCCTTCGCAAAACCATAGGCGAAAGATACAATTACCCCTGCAATGACTGCATACCATACCTGCCACGATTCAGCCCATCCGGCATACTTCCTGAGCAGGAATTCCAAAAGGCTGCAGGCAAAAACCAGCCAGCCCCATAAAAGAAGATGAAAACTTGCCTGGGTAACACTCACCCTCGTCTTGTTGATCATCTCTGCAATGACCCTGAAACCCTCTTCCCCGGTCATCAATTTTTCTTCATTTTCCATGGCTTTTGTTAATTTTACGTTTTGATTGTGATTAAAAGTCCGGTACAAATATAAACTAGTTTATTTTATAAACCAAAATATTTGATCTTTATTTTACTCACACTGATATATTTTTTAGTATCTTATTGTTTATCAGTTATATAAAAAACGAAAGGAATCTCATGGGAGTGATCAGAATTGAAGAAATGGAGTTTTATGCCTTTCACGGGCACTACCATGAGGAACAGATTGTCGGGAGTCATTTCGTGGTTGACGTGACCATTGATACTGATACAGACAAAGCCGGGAAAAGTGATGAATTGCGTGACACGCTCAATTACCAGACTGCATATCTGATAGTCAAGAGGGAGATGGAGAAGACATCCAACCTCCTGGAGCATATTGCAACGCGTATTCTTGATGCCCTGTATGGTGAACTGACGGGTATCCGCAAGGCAACCGTCAGGGTTTCCAAGCTCAATCCCGTGATGGGCGGAAGGATAGGCCGGGTCAGTGTGGAAATTTCCAGGTAGCACACCTGGCGGCACCTGCAGCTATCAGCTGAGACCGCGGCCACACAGGGTATAATCATAGCACTCTGACCTTCCTGGTGGTTTCTGCAGCTGTCAGCTGAGACCGCGGCCATACAGGGTATAATCATAGCACTCTGACCTCCCCGGAGGCACATGCAGCTGTCAGCTGAAAGTTCGGCCATACAGGGTATGATTATAGCATTTCGAGTTCCCCGGCGGCACCTGCAAACCGGCAGGTTTGTCAAAAAAGCACCTTTGCTGAGTTTTGTACCCCAATTCCGTGTATTTTTGTATAGTTCATCAAAAAAGCAAATGAAAGAGTCTGAAGAGATAACAAAACCTGAATCGCAGCATTTCATAGAGCAGTTCATTGAGAAAGACCTGAGTGAAGGGAAGAACGATGGCCGTGTCCATACCCGCTTCCCGCCCGAGCCGAATGGTTACCTCCATATCGGGCATGCAAAGGCGATCTGCCTTGACTTCGGCATGGCCGAAAAGTATGGCGGAAAGTGTAACCTGCGGTTTGATGACACCAACCCCACCAAAGAGGAGGTGGAGTATGTTGATTCCATCAAGGAAGATATCAAGTGGCTTGGATTTACCTGGGAAGACCGGGAATACTACGCTTCGGACTATTTTGGCAAGCTGTGGAATTTTGCTGTATTGCTGATTAATCGCGGCCTCGCCTATGT
>MTKX01002912.1_pt2 | contig 11276 bp, 5 predicted proteins | sample 1042771 | NCBI WGS metagenome assembly MTKX01 (sample SAMN06212183, study PRJNA360534) | anaerobic digester metagenome | biome: Wastewater treatment plant; material: sludge; isolation source: anaerobic digester fed with sludge from wastewater treatment plant | place: Denmark: WWTP Randers ... | reverse complement strand
TTATTAGGGGGTGGAATACAACAAATTGAGGCAAGCATCTTATTGCCTTCAAAAGCCGGATGATCCGTTAAAGGAGGAATAGTACTTTGGGGCTCAAAACAAAGCCAACCCGCCGGATTACCGTTATTGGGGTAAGTAATATTTTGCCACTCAGAAGTTGGAAAACCATCCAAATCCAGATTCTGCCAGTTAGCTATGATTCCTGTAAAAGAAGGACAGTTCTCAAATCCCTGAAACAATATTCTGTTTGCTCCTCCAGCTGGAATAGTGATTGTTATTACATTGGAAGGTGTGCTTTCCGCACCGGAAAAACTTACTGCTGTTATATAATAATAATAGTTTAAGCCCGGTTGAACATTATAATCATAATAACTTGATTCAACCGCAGTTATATAAAGACCGGCATTCCGGTATATTTTGTAATAATGTTGATTGCCTGTTACCGGGGCACTCCAATTTAATTGAGCAGCAGAACCATTATAACAACCTGTTAAATTCTGCGGAGGAGATATATATTCAGAAATAGTAGTAAAACTCCAGAGGGGGGAAACATATTCACAATCATTGGCATAACCGGTTACTTGCCAATAATAGGTCTTATTGAATTGAAAAGGTGTTTCCGGTTGCCAATATGTTAAAGATGTCTGGTCTACTAATTGCAGTAAAGAATCCGGATGTGTTCCCAAAACAAGAGAAAAACTATTACAGATGCTTATCCAGGATAAGTTTGTATCTACAGGAATATTGTTTGCAGCATTCGCAGGAACTGGCTGAACAGGATTGTAATATTGTGCTTCAATAGTAATTTGGAGGTTACTGCGAAAGTTTTTCAAAGTCCAGCCGCTTTCCGGAGGTGCCTCAGGATCAGGATTATTTTGGGAACTTTGATATTGAATGGCATAATTTAGAGGACAAGAACTGCAGCTAAAATCATCTGAAGTATTGCCATAGCCAATAGTGTTTTCATCTACAGCAATTAGTAAAGCATCACTTCCGTTGTAAAAAAAGGGTGTTTCCAATTCAATAACTAACCATCCATTCCCCGGTAATCCACCTAAGAAATCCGATTCCTGAAGATTATTATTAAAAACAACTTGCATCTCGTTAAGAGGAATCCAGTTCGTTATTTCAGCTATGGAAGTATGACCCATCCATATTTTCCAGTTCTTATTGGCATTATAAAATACATTACTGATGACATTGTATTGAAAACCAATAGCAGTTATTATACCGGTACAACCTATTTCTGAAGGCAGATAAATTTGCTGTGAATAGCTGAAAATAGCAAACGGTTCAATAGGTAAACCCTTATTCAGTTGATTCTCATTCCCGATAGTTATCACGGTTGCATTCAGACAGGTGTAAAACAAAAAAACTGATAACAGGAGTTTACGCATTTACAATCCTTTAAAAAGTTATTTGATTTTATCCTCTGCCCTTTCTCTTTAAAGAACTCTTTGTCATATTTATGAGTTTCATCTTTCCACTTTTTTCACTTTACCCGTTAACCCGATTACCTGTTTCTACGGGAAGTTTATTGTGATTTTCTTAACTTCAGGGTATTTTTGCAGATGTTCACGAATTTCTTCTGCAATATTTTCCCGCCATTGATCAAATTTCATTATATTCATATCAATAGTCACTTCGCCATCCTGAAAGCCAATATACTTCACCATTTTCAAAGAGATAATATCTTCGCCTACTTGGGGATAGATAATTTTTTTCAGTTCTTCTTCTATTGTTGCCTTGCCGAAATCGGGAACTTCTTTCAAACCGTGAGCTATTTCATAGTTGGAAATTGCCGATTGTAAAGTATCAGCAGCTAAAACACTGCAGTGAACTTTAACGGGAGGAAGTCCATCCAAAGCATCCATAGCATCCCGCCAGGTAATTTTTTTTGCTTCTTCCAATGTCTTTCCTTTTGCCATATCGGTAATTATGGAAGCAGTAGCAATATTGGAAGCGCAGCCATAAGAAAGAAAGCTGATATCTGTAATGGTCTTTGTTTTGTCATCAACCTTCAGATAGACGGTTACCTGATCTCCACAGGCAGGACTTCCTTCTGTGGCTACAGCATCAGGATTTTCCATTTTACCTACATTATGGGGATGCATAAAGTGGTCTAAAACCTTTTGTGAGTATTGCATTTTATTTCTCCTTGGTCATTGCTAAATAGAGGGGACTGCGATTGCGCAATTCTTGTGTTATTTCTGCTAATGCCTGAACGGTTTCATCCAGTTCGGCTTTAGTTGTATAACGAGAAACGGTAAATTTCATTGAACCGTGTGACTGAATATGTGTTTTTCCCATTGCCATTAAAACATAATTTGCCTTTAATCCTTCCGAAGCGCAGGCACTTCCCGTGGCAACAGTAATTCCTTTTTGATCAAGCATCATCGTAATTGCTTCACCTTCAATGAAGTCAATGGAAACATTGATATTGTGAGGAGCTCTTTTTTCTCCTCGGGGTCCGTTTAATTCAACATAAGGTATTTCCTTTTCTATTCTGTTCAAAAGGTAATTGGAAAGTTCTCTTAAGTAAGCTGTATTAGCTTCAAAATCACGAAAAGTAAGTTCCACGGCTTTAGCAAAACCGGCAATAAGAGCAATACTTAAACCGCCTGTTTGCAGATTATCCACTCTTTTAACTCCATGAATCAATTGTGCCAGCTTTGTGCCCGTTCTTTGATAGAGCGCACCAATACCTTGAGGTCCGTGTATTTTATGGGCACTGATAGACATTGTGTCTATTCCCAGTTCATTTACCTTCAAAGGAATTTTTCCATAGCCCTGACCTGCATCCAGGTGGTAATAAATTTTATGGTCGGCACTCTCTAAAATAGCTTTTATTTCTGCGAAGGGCTGAATTGTTCCTACCGTATGATTTACAGCAGTAGTCATAAAAAGAATTGTATCTTTACGGATAGCACTTTTCAGCTCTTCCAGAGAAATAAAGCCCTCGCTATCGGCAGAAAGGTAAGTTACTTCAAAACCGTTCTTTTCCAGATAGGCAGCATTAGTTAATAAATCAGGATAATCAACAACGGAAACGATTATATGTTTTCCCTGCTGTTTATAGGCATTAGCTAATCCCTTGATAGCTATGTTATTAGCCAAAGTGCCTCCGGAAGTGAAATGGATTTCCTGAGCGCTGGCTTCAAGAGTTTCAGCTATTGTATTCTGAGCTTTATTTATCAAGCTATTAGTGCTTTCACCCGTGCTGATAAAAGTTCCCGGAAACCAAAACTTTTTTTCCCAATAGGGTTGCATTTCTGTTAAAACTTCCGGTGCAGGACAGGTAGTTACGCAATTATCAAGATATATTCTTCCCGCTTGCATTATTTTTTCTCCTTTTCAAACATTATAGATTACAGCCAAATTATGTGTCTGAAAGTATGCCTTCTTTTCTTCTGCTAAATTTTCCCCGAAACCAGCGTTACAGGCATTTTTCCAGCTGATAAAAGTGCTGGAAATTTGCCAACCCATTATTTTCTGCATCTTTATTTTTCCGGTTTATCCCCTCAAAATGGTCTATGCATAAACCCCCAGCTCTTATTTAATCAACATCATTTTCCGAATTTGAGTATACTTTCCTGCCTGTATTTTGGCAAAATAAATTCCGCTGCTTACAGTTCTGCCGTTGTTATCTTTTCCATCCCAAATCAATTTATGTTCTCCACCGTTTAATATTCCCTGGTAAAGGGTGCGAACTTTTTGTCCTTTAAGGTTATATAACAAGAGTTCAACTTCCTGAGTTGCAAAAGTATTAAAGGCAATAGTAGTTGTCGGATTAAAGGGATTGGGATAAATGGTTATATTGGAAATTGGTTTCTGAACCAAGTCACTTACGCTAACAGGATAGTTTGCAACCTTGATCAATCCCGTATAGGTTCCAGGTTCATTTGGAAAGAAGGTAAAACTATTTGTATGTTCATAGTTATAGTATTCTGAACCAAGATAAAATTGAACGGTATAATCATTGGGCAGGTCTATATCGCTAAGATTAAATTCCACAGGAGAGGTGGAATTACAAACAAGTTTGAAGTGCCAGATTTTTTCCTGCTGGTTTATTGGAGAAAATGCTTCTCTAAATTCAGCTGAAAGTTTTTTATCCCTAAAAAAGATATCTTCGGGTGCTTCTCTTGTTATAAAAACACTCAAGCCGGGAAATGGTTTCTCGGGAGCAGAAGGTAAATCCAGGTAAAAATCATAACCATCGGTGGCGATTGGATTTGTTCCCAAAACGAATTCATCAGCATTGCTACCGGCAGAAGAAACATTTACTTTAAATTGCCAGAAATTATCAGGTGGGTCAATTTCCGGTGCTTCAAAATAGGGATAGAAACGAAGATAAGTATTTAAGGACTGGTCACCATAATATTTGATATAAAATGCCTCAAAGGGTAAAATTGTGTCTACTGACTGAAACTTTCCCTCCCGATAGACAAATACAGCTCGGGAAACAAGGTTTTGAGCTATCATTTCACTGTAGAGAAAAGGATTTGTTCCTACCAGAAAGCGTAAACTCTGAACCGGATAACTGCAATAATGAGGATTGGCTATAAAATTCCAACCCGGTTGCAGCGGAAAAGAGTTAATTTCAGTTGGACAAATTTCAGCCGTGGAATTAAAGAAATTTACTGCTGGTGCATTTATCCAATAGGCAATACCAAACAGGAGATCATCATTTTCCTGCCAAGTTCCATCATTAGCTGGAGTTAAAGCAATGGCTCCATTACCGAAAAGAGTTTCTACCGTAGGAGTTAAATCGGGCCAAATTTGGGAGCGCGTTTGCCAGCCAGCTTCATTAGAGTGTAAAATCATCCTGGGAACAAGAGCAAAAGTATATGGCGATACAAATGTTTGGATTAAACCATCAACAGCATAACAATTGATATAAAAACGGGCTTTTTGCATATCTACATTGGGGGGAATATTGTATATCCAGCTGTTTTGGTTTCCCGGAATATTTCCTGTTAAAAACAAGCTGTCACTTTCATTTTTAACATACAAATCCAGATGGTCAATCAGAAAACTGTTTTGCGCGCTCCACTGGAAGGTAATATTATTGCCACCTTGAAAAAGCTGGTTATTTTGGTTAATATGAGAAATTTTGGGTTGCAGGTTGCCCCAATACAAAGTCATAGTTCTTACATTGTTATTGGGGACCATAAATTGATAAGGTCCGCTAAATAAGTTATGCCAAGTTCCGTTTCCCGAATCGTAAATATACAGTTTTTCCGCCCGGCTGAAATTATCTGAAGCAGATAAATAGAGAGGTGTATTCACTTCCGTAGAGCGAATTCTAATCGTCCAGGTTTTCAGGTCTAAAGCAGTATCATAGCCACCTTTAACTTCCCGGGAAAGTGCTGTTCCATTGGAACCCCAATATGCTTCCCAAAAAGCAGACCATACATAACTTGAACCGGAAGGATTGGACTTGGTTATGTCATAATAGGCATCCTGGCTATCGGAAGCATATGGATTTTGAGCAAAGTAAATAGTATCTACCAACGTGGCAGTAGAGTTAGTAAGAGTTAAATTATGAATAGGTCTAACAGCTGCAGAAACAGGATAATTATAGAAAAATTCCTGGTTATTTACATTCGTGCAGCTGATTATATAATCCCAGTTCTGACCGTTAGTAACATTATAATCCCAATAGGTATAGTTAGATACAGATGTATTTGCCAGAGAGGGATTGGTAAGGTAAGAATCAATTAAAGTGTAGTCAGCTTGGGTTGGTGCCTTCCTATAAACCTTATATCCCAGATTATTAGTTTGTCCTGAAACACCCCAAAAAAGGCGGACTTCATTATCCAAACCGTGAGCAGTAAAAGTATAAATAGTGGCTGGAGCGGGAATTGTAGTTATCTGATTGGAAAGTTCCGAATAATTTCCGTTTTTATCTTTTGAGCGGATTTTGAAGAAATAGCTATTAGAAGAACTCAATCCCGGAACCGTAACACTTTCACAATAGGGTGAAGCTAAAATTGCATTATTGTTCCGATTGTAAATCTGATAATTAGAACCATCAATAGGATTTATGGAATATAGTATTTCAAAGGTATCAAAATCGTAACAATCTACCTTTTGCCAATTTAAGGTGATGGAATTAAGGGATTGATTTTGAATGGAAAAACCTACTGGAGTAGGAGGAATTAAGCCATCATTCATTGCAAACATTTCGTCCATAACGCTTTCCAAATCGTAAACCCAACGCAGATAATACATCCTAAAGTTATCAAAAAGATGGTCAAAATTCCAGCATTGCAATGCTTCATTCCAGCCGTAAAACCATTTATAGGTATTTTCGGTTAATTCATAAGAATTGGGCAATTCATCCATCTCTGTATGGAGAAAGGGATCATAAACATCATAATCTGTTGTTCCGGATTGAGTATACAGCATTTGATGATTTTGGGAATAGGCAGGCAAATCAATATAGTTATTTACCTCATAACAGTGTTCACCATCATCAAAAAGAAACGGATAGAGATCATAATTAACACCATAAAAATCATTCAGATAAACTTCTCTGTGAAAACCTACCGTATTAGCTGGAATCATTATATGGTGACCCTTATTAATCATATCCAGTTTTCGGCTGGATAGATCTCTAATAGGAAGGTTGGGACAGAGACGATTGTATCCTGCTGAAATTTGGACATTAGGATAACCCGGATGATAATTCCAATCGTAACTATGTATTTGAGGAGAAAATTCCCGGATATTAAACTCGGTTCTAATAAGGTCTGCAAACATTTTATAACAGACATTGAAAGGATGATTGTATAAGCGCGTAGGATCAGATAAGGATTTGGAATTATTATAACTACCTTGATTTGTCCATCTTACTTCTCTACCTGCTCCATTGATCAATAAAAATTGGGCATCCCAAATTTGAAATGCCTCTAAAGCAAAAGCAGGAGTAGGAAAATCATCACAAGGATGAGGAACAGTTACAATAACAGGTCTACTCCCTAAAGGATTGTAAAGATACAAACCCCAACCGTAGGCAAAAGCACCGTTTTCATCATCATAAGTATCATCAGTTCCGTTATCATCATAATATTCCGGATTGGGAACTTCACGCAACATTCTATAAGTTATGCCACTGTCCGTATCATAAAAAAGAACAACCTGATAAGGAAATCCGACAGCATTAATCGTTGTCTGCGCTTCATCAAAGTAGCCGGCTAAAAATAAGCCCACAATATAATTCCAAGCAGTTAATTGATCATCATTAGGAACTACGAAATCACCAAAACCGTTGGTTTGTCTATCGTAAGGAGCATAAGTATTGTAGCCCTGAATTGCAATACCTTCAGCTAAATGGGAAATCCAATTGTCGTAAGCGCAATTGGGTTCATTTCCATAAAGAAAATGCTTTAGCGAAGCGGTTTCTAGAATTACTCCTGCCAGAGGAAAAACCAGCAGGAGGGTTAGTATTATTATCCAAATCCTTTTCATCAATACTCCCAATTTTTATGGTCTAAGAACTTATAAAATACATTAATTGAGTTCTTTCAAATTTAGTCAAGAATAATATACAGGAAGAACAATATCCCTTGTAAGTCAGGAGTTATTAGCGTCTTCACAAATTTATTTCTGAACATATCTTTTTTGGGTGCTTATAACTACTGACGGCACGACAAATAAAATCAGCATAATCAGCGCATTCTGCGTGATAAATTTATGTTCTTTAGGGTATTTATTTACAAATTTGTAACTTCCTGCAAATCAGTTAATTCCAAGAAGACCCCGTAACACTTCCGTAACACTTCCCTAACACTGCAGTAATCTCGTTACGGGATTGTTACTTATTTGTTACAGGGTTATAAGAAGGTTTTGTCCGGGAAAAATAGGCAGGTAAACTGCAAGCCGGGAGTCATTTAACCCTTCCGATTTTGGTGATTGATGAGGATATCAACCTTCCGCATAACGAGTCCTGATTTGTTTTGCACAAATTTAGCAATCAAGTTATGGGACTGCTAAAAAATCTTGACAATAAGCCAAGACCGATTATTTTATCTCCAGAAACACAATGAATTAAAATAAGGAGATTTAAACATAATGGCAGACAAGAAAACAAAAGAAAAAGGAAGTTTGAGCATCCATACCGAGAATATCTTCCCGATTATCAAGAAATGGCTCTATTCTCAGCACGATATATTTTTAAGAGAATTGATTTCCAATTCGGTAGATGCCATAGCCAAGCGCAAATATGCCGATCCTAATTTCAAAGAAGAGGATATGAAAGTAGAAGTTAAGCTGGATAAAGGTAAAAAAACAATAGAAGTAATGGATACCGGAATTGGAATGACAGCTGAGGAAATAAAGAAATACATCAATCAGATTGCCTTTTCGGGAGCCGAGGATTTTATTAATAAATACAAGGACATCCAGAACAATATGATTGGCCATTTTGGACTGGGATTTTATTCTGCTTTTATGGTTGCCGATAAAGTAACTATAGATTCGCTTTCTTGCACGGAAGGAAGTGAACCCGCTTTCTGGGAATGTGACGGCAGTACGGAATACATTATGAGTAAAGGAAAGCGCAAAGAAATTGGAACTACGGTAACTGTTTACCTGAATGAAGAAAATGCAGAATATGCTGATCCCAATAAAATAAGAGATATTCTGGAAAGATACTGTAATTTTATGCCCTATCCAATTATGTTTGAAGGCAAACAGGTAAACCAGAAAGAAGCACTTTGGAACCGTAAACCCAACGAAGTGAAAGATGAAGAATATATTGAATTTTACAAAAATGTCTTTCACGATTATATGGACCCTGTGTTCTGGATTCATCTGAATGTGGATTTTCCTTTCAATCTGAAGGGGATTTTATATTTTCCCAAATTGCGCAATGAGCCCGATTTCTTCAAAGGAGAAGTGAAACTCTATTGCAATAATGTTTTTGTAGCGGACAATTTGGAAGACCTGATTCCGGAATTTCTCCTGCTCTTGAAAGGCGGAATTGATATTCCGGATATTCCTCTCAATGTCTCTCGCAGTTTTTTACAAAACGATGCCCAGGTGAAAAAAATCAGCCAGTATATAGTAAAAAAAGTAGCTGACCATTTCAATAATACCTTTAAGGAAGACCGCAAGAAATATGAAAGCTACTGGGAAGATATCAATGCTTTTATCAAATTTGGCTTGCTGAAAGATGACGATTTCTTTGAGGCAATGAAGGATATCATTATCTTCAAATCCGCCAGCGGCGACTATGTAATGATTGAAGAATACAAAGCCCGCAATAAAAGTGAAGATGAAAGGACAAAGATTTGGTATGCAGCCAGTGAAGATACCCAAGTCAGCTACCTGAATTTAATGAAAGAACAGGGTATTGAAGTTGTTTTTCAAACCAGTCCTCTGGATACCCATCTTTATCAACAGCTGGAAAATAAGCTGAATAACATTGAATTTGTGCGCATTGATAGCGAAGTTAATGACCTCTTGCTAAATAAAGAAGGGGTTGCAAGTGACTCTGAAGATAAGCTGAAAGAACTATTTTACAAGGCATTAGACCAACAAGTGGAGGCAAGTTTCAGCAAAGAAAGTTATGCCGATTTTCTGAAAAAGTTTCCTCAAGCTGCAACCCTCTTAAGTCCTTATCTGATTCAAAAAGATGAGCAAACAATCATTAAACCCTTTGAACTGCCGGAAAATGTGCGTAAAGAACTGGGTGCTGAAGCAATGAAAGCCCTTGAAGATAATGCTTTTACCGAAATTAAAGTAGAAGTGAAGAGCTTAAAAAGCCCCGAAATACCTTCAATGATTGTGTTTAGTGAATATATGCGTCGCTGGCATGATATGGATCTGCTGGCTCATCAAAATCCTTCTTCCGATATGCTTAAATACCATACTTTGGTGGTAAACAGGGATAATCCCATAATCAAAAAGATTCTTACCTTTCACGAACAGGGTAAGGATGAAGAAGTTAAAACCCTTTGCTCCTACATTCACGATCTTTCGCTTTTGGAGCAGAAACCTTTCAGCGGCAAAGAATTAAAGAGTTTTATCGCTAAAGCAAATCAGGTGCTTAGCTACTTAAGCGAATAAATAAAAATAATTGCAGGGTTTTTTAATCCCGAAAGTATAAACTAAAGGGGACTGTATAATGCAGTCCCTGTAATTTTTTTTGCCCGCAAAGAGGTGAATATGAAAAAAATGGGGTGTTCATTTTATTGTAATAGTCAACAACAATAGCTATACCGTTTATCAAAAGAATTATCCGGGGAGTATTTAACTTTCAATAAGTTAGGCGAATGAAAAATTAGTTAATCAATTTCAATTGGCTTTACTTTGTATATAAGTAATACAATATCTAAATTGATAATTCAGAAATATACGGAATATTCACCTCAAATACCTTGTTAGTCAGAAAATAACTATGCAACAACTAAGTATTTTAGTTTATAAAATCCCGAAAATCCGAATAATCCTGTTCATCCCAGACCTATTTTATCTTTTACGAAGGGCTTACGCACCCATCGCTATTATTTTATCGCCCTGAGGGCTTTTCTGATGAATGTTTAATAGATTTCTTCGGATTAAAAATATATTTTTGTGGGTATTCTATATATTACTGATTTATCAATTCTGATATTATATTAGGTAGTTTTCATCTGGGGGAAGAGGATAACTTCCTTAATGGAATCGTTTTCGGTTAGCAACATAACTAAGCGGTCTATACCGATTCCCTGTCCCCCCATAGGAGGCATTCCGTATTCCAGTGCTTCTAAAAAATCCTCATCTACGACATTGGCATCGTCAATTCCCAAAGCACGTAACTTTGCCTGTTCTTCCAAACGGACTCTTTGTTCCAAAGGATCATTCAATTCACTGAAGGCATTGGCAAATTCGCCGCCGGCAATAAAAAGTTCAAAACGGTCTGCAACAAAGGGATTTTCGGGTTTTGCCTTAGCCAAAGGTGAGACCTCTTTGGGAAAATCACGCACAAAAGTTGGTTGGATAAGTGTTTCTTCTACAAAATTTTCAAAGAGCAGAGCAATCAGTTTTCCTTTTTCGGAGCCCGGAGGGATAACCAACTCCTTGTTTTTACAGATGGCAGAAAGCTCTTCAAAGCTGATATTCATTACATTCTGTCCGACAAATTCACTAACCAAATCGGGTAAAGATGCTCTTTTCCATTCTCCGCTTAAGCAAACCTGGTGATTATGATAAAAGAAAGTATCCTTGCCGATTATGTCCAAAGCCAAATGTTTAATCAGCTCTTCAGCGATATCCATCATCCCTTCCAT
>MTKX01013151.1_pt1 | contig 11277 bp, 12 predicted proteins | sample 1042771 | NCBI WGS metagenome assembly MTKX01 (sample SAMN06212183, study PRJNA360534) | anaerobic digester metagenome | biome: Wastewater treatment plant; material: sludge; isolation source: anaerobic digester fed with sludge from wastewater treatment plant | place: Denmark: WWTP Randers ... | reverse complement strand
CGGTACCTTCGTACAGCAGATTCCTGGAAGCAAGGTGTTCATAGAGCTGGTCCGCAACCTCCACGGCAGGGTTGACCAGGATCAGGTCTTCGGCAATAAGCGACCTGTAGATGTACTCACCGTTTTCGCGGTAGTCCCTGAGCCTGCTGAATTCGTTCCGGAAGATCTCCGTGAAGAACGGGTAGTGGGTGCATGCAAGAACAACCGAGCCAAGGGGCAGCGCTCCTTCGGTCTTCCTTATCTTTTCCATAAGTGAGACCACATGGAATGCGATATAGTTTTCCACCGAGTTGATCTGGATATTGCGTGGATTTTCGGCATCACCTTCAAACAGAATGGCCCCGTTGCTGAGGTCAAAATCATACCTTTCCAGGAGTTCCTGATCAATCTTCATGTCGCCGGAGCCGTTTTCCGAGGGTCCCTTGTAATCCGCCCGCGGGGCGGTGGCCTTCATGTCTATGGCATCGGGACTCCCGTCAATTGCCTCGGCAATGCCAATCCCTGCCTGCTGGAATACGGCTATCTTCTCCTCCTGGCCGTCCTCCCTGTTTACCAGCATAATAGCCTGTGGGTATGCGCCTGATTTCACGGTGCCGTCTGTTGCCATCACGGCGACGCTGCCATTCTCGCCGGGGGTGAAATTCCCAAATGCTCCCCTGGCCCCCGCATCTATCACTCCAATAACGCCTATATCAGACCCTGCCTCTCTGAGGAATCTCTTCACCGTGTCCAGTGCGTAGGCAGTGGCCGTGTTGCAGGCAATGACTATTGCCTTTACCGGCTTCTTGTCAGTCTCGGGGGTGGTGGCATTACCCGATCGATAGTACTTGTTTCCCAGCAGGAACTGCACATCCTTCATAACATGCTCAATAAGCAGATCCGTATTGTTCTCGAGCGAGTAGCTTCCGTAGGGCATGTTGGCGAGATCCCCCATGTAGATGTACGATTCAGCTGCAAGTCCATCATGTTGAACGATATCCGCCAGTACCGAGAGTCCTCCCGTTCCCGAGTCAAACACCCCGACGGGAAGGGATTCGTCATTCGAGGGATAACTCCTGAAATTGATATAATAAAAGCTGTTTTTATGATTCAGTATCGCATCCCTGATATTGTCCGGGCTGTTGTTGCACGAGGTGCAGAACAGGCCGATGAGGGAAGCGGCCAGGATTACGGTCTTCATCAGGACTTTTTTCATGGGTGCAGTAACATCACTGGTTTGGTCACTGTGAATTTAGCACCAAATGGGGATAAACGCAATCACTTCTGCTGAAGAAGTATAAAAAGGCAACCCGGGGCAGTTCAGCAATCACATCCGGACAACAATACACAGTTGAATAATCAGCAGAGATTAATAATTCTTTTCTGCCACCATACCCTGTATTCAATAAAACATTATTTTTGTTTCGTCATTTCCCGAAATGAAATGGAGGCTGGAAAGGCAAAAAGTAGAAAATACTATACTGATGATCAGGAAAAGCTGTCAAGGTATGCGAAGGCCCTGTCGCATCCTGCCAGGGTATTCGTGATGGATTTTCTCGCTAACAATCTTGACAGGTGTTGTTACAGTGGTGATATGGCTGAGGAATTGCCGATTGCCAGGTCAACACTTTCTGAGCATCTTAGGGAGTTGAAGAAGGCCGGTCTCATACAGGGCGAGATCAATCCTCCCTATATCAAATACTGTATTAACCGTGAGAAATGGGATGAAGCTAAGGTTCTGCTGAACAGGTTTTTCAAAAGATAAAAAATTTAAAATAACATTTCGACGTTTTACGAAATAAGCGGGATAAAAAAATGGAAATCAAAATTCTGGGCCCCGGGTGCCCCAAATGCAAAACCCTGGAGAAACTGACACGCGAGGTGGTTGAAAAGAGCGGTATTGATGCCAATGTCACAAAAGTGGATGATATTGTTGCGATCATGAATTACGGAGTGATGACGACGCCGGCGCTGGTCATTGACGAAAAGGTTGTGGTGAAGGGAAGGGTACCATCGGCGGAAGAAATACTGAAACTGATAACCACATAATAAAGTACCAATATGAAAAAGTTATTTCCGGTTCTGGCTGTCGTAGTAATAATTACGGCAGCAATAGCAATTTTCGCTTTCAGGGGAAGTGAGTCACAGGTGGCAGGGGATACCTCCGGGATTTCAACAGATAAGGTAGAAGTGATTTATTTTCATCTGACCCGTCGATGTGTTACCTGCCAGGCAGTTGAGAACGTTGCCAGGGATGCCGTGAAAGAGCTCTACCCGGCAGAGGTCGAAAAGGGAACGGTTGTTTTCAGGTCGCTCAACATTGAAGACAAGTCCTCGGAGGCCGACGCTCAAAGAGTAAACGCCACCGGGCAGTGCCTGCTGATTGTCAGCGGAGATACAAGGATTGATCTTACCAGCGAAGGCTTCATGAATGCACGTAACAGTCCGGGAAAACTTAAGGAAGAGATAAAGAAAGCGGTTGATCCGTTGCTTAAGGCATTAACAAGCAGCTGATGGAGATTCTGCAGAAGATACTTGAGAACTCACAGTATTCATTCCTGACGGCGGCAATTCTGGGATTGATGACTGCCATCAGTCCCTGTCCGCTGGCGACCAACATATCGGCTATTGGCTATATCAGTCGTGATCTTGACGACAGGAGGAGGGTCTTCCTCAACGGACTTGTCTACACCCTGGGGCGGGCGATAACCTATGCAGGGATTGCACTTATAATCTTCTTCGGTGCCAGTCAGATGGATATTTCAGGCTGGTTCCAGCGATGGGGAGAGAAAATCCTTGGTCCGGTGCTTATAATTATTGGTTTCTTCATGCTGGATTTCATAAGGTTTAAGTTGCCAGGTTCAGTGGGTTCACTCACGGAAAGAATCGGAGAGAAGGGGCGGAAAAGCTATCTGAACACACTGCTTCTCGGGATACTGTTTGCCGTGGCCTTCTGCCCCTATAGCGGAGTTCTTTATTTCGCAATGCTTATCCCTATGACGGTGGCGAGTGCAGAAGGCCTTTATCTGCCGCTTGTATTTGCAGTCGCAACAGGTATCCCGGTGATCATCTTTGCCTGGCTGCTGGCCTATGCGGTTGGCAATGTCGGCAAGGTTTACAGCCGCCTGAAGACATTTGAGCTGTGGTTCAGGAGGGTTGTGGCTGTACTCTTCATCGGGGTAGGTATCTGGTATGTTTTGTCAGTCTGGTTTTAAATTTTTTAATCATATATTTCGTGATTCTGCGAAATAAAAGTATTTAATCTGAAATGGAGTCAAGGAAGGAGATAAAGATCCTGCTGTGGATCATTGCAGTTTTTATATTTGCGTNNAGCGGCTTTCGATCTGGTTAAGTGGTATGCAAGGGAGCATGTTATTCTGTGCCTCCTGCCGGCCTTTTTCATTGCAGGGGTCATTTCGGTTTTTGTCAGTCAGGGCTCGGTTATAAAGTATTTCGGAGCCAATGCGAAAAAATGGCTGGCCTACTCTGTAGCTGCCGTTTCAGGTACTATACTGGCGGTATGCTCATGCACAATACTACCGCTTTTCTCAAGCATTCACAAGCGTGGGGCAGGCCTTGGTCCGGCCATTGCGTTCCTTTACTCTGGGCCGGCTATCAACATACTGGCAATCATACTCACTGCCCGAATTCTGGGTTTTGAGATGGGCGTTGCCCGGGTCATCGGGGCCGTTCTGTTCAGTATTGTGATAGGACTGATAATGTCGGTGATATATCGGAAGGAGGAAATGCAGAAAAAGGAGGATCAGATGCATATTGTTGCTGCTCCGGAGAAGAGACCCATGTGGCAGACGATGACACATTTCTTTACCCTGGTGCTGATCCTTGTATTTGCCAACTGGGGCAGCCCGGCTGCTGATGACACCTCCAGCGCCTGGTATTATATTTTTTCATACAAATGGTATATAACGGGATTTTTCGGCCTGGTTCTGGCATGGTCACTGATAAAAATCCTTAAAATTAAGTGGCAGTGGGTACTCGCTGCTTTGGTAATAACGGTTCTTTCGGTGTTTTTGACCAACTCCTTTATCGAAAGCACGAAGCTGAAACCGCTGATACCGATGGTAGTGGGTATCGCAGCCCTGAGTGTTATCACCCTTTACGACAAAAGAGACAAGGAGAATCGTGAGTGGACACTCTCCACATGGGGATTTGCCAGGCAGATTATCCCGCTACTGGGAATTGGGGTTGTCATTNNCTGTGGTTGGCGCATTTATGTATTTCGCCACTCTGACAGAGGTTCCCATTTTACAGGGACTGATAGCATCCGGAATGGGGAAAGGTCCGGCGTTGGCACTACTGCTGGCCGGCCCATCGCTTTCTTTGCCCAATATGCTTGTGATCAAAGATATTATCGGGTTTCAGACGACTGCCGTATATGTGGGTCTTGTAGTTGTCATGGCGACAATCTCAGGACTGGTTTACGGTGCAATTCTCTGAGGCAACGGATAAGCGAAACAGAGGGTAAGGTATCAGGCAGAATAGCCGGACTTTACTTTTTCTCAGCAACTGAGTGGCATTTTGCCGGGTCGCATTTTGCATCCGGTCCTGTCTTGGTGCAGGCGGTCTTGCAGGCAGCATCACACTTCCCTTCTTTGCATTTTGCCGGATCACAGTTTGCTGAAGCATGCTTCACCTGAGACCCGGGTACCGGAGCTTCGCCGGCGGCCATTTCACAGCTGGCTGCAGAGGGGCATTTTGAACAGTCTTTTACGGATTCCGTTTTGGCTTTCTTTTCCTTCTTCTGGTCATTCTGTGCATTTACAACTGATATCACAACAAACGACAGAATTATGAGAGCTGAGATTCCAGGGATGAATTTCTTCATGACTTTAATAGTTTTTGTTTGCGTCAAAATTAGGCAGACGGATTTTTAATCAGGTTATTCTGTTGTTAAATCGTGTTACCCCGATGTTAAATCTTAATCCTCATCATAAAAACTCCTTATTTTTGAGCTTATGAAAAGATCGCGCGCACAACTGATGATTCTTTTGCTGGCATTGGGCGCCCTTATAGCCCTTACCGCCATACAGTTCTCATGGATCCTGAAAGCGGCCCGCATGCAGGAAGCTCAGTTTAACCACAGCGTTGAGATGGCAATGATGAGAATCGTGGAGACCCTGTCAGGAAACGAAGCAATATGCAGCGAGGTAAACAATTGCCTGAAGCATGGCGGCAATGAGTCGTGCATGCTTGTGATGAAGACAAGGGAGGAGTGGGAAAGCATGAAATCACTGATCAGGAAGGACCTGAACTTCTATGGAATAGGATTGGACTTTGAATTTGATATCGTGAGCTCGGACCTGCCCGCTAACATCCCCCGGCCTAAAAACACCTATTTCAGCAACGGCCTTGAGGAGATGCTTGAAAAATCCGGTTACAGACTCAGCCTCCGCTTTCCCGAGAAACGGGACTTCATCATCGCCCAGATGGGCGATATCTTTATCTTCTCGCTGCTCCTCCTGTTTCTTGTCACAATCTCGTTCATAATCATATATAATTTCTACCGGAGAGAAAAGCTCCTTTCGGAGAGCATTGTCGATTTTGTAAACAATGTTACTCATGAGTTCAAAACTCCGCTGACCAATATATCACTTGCCAACAGTATGCTCTCAAAGAATGAAAAAGTGGAAAGTGATGAGAAACTGTCGTTTTACTCTTCTGTCATCAGAACCGAACAGGCCAAGCTGAATGAGAAGGTGGAGAAGTTGCTTAAGACTGACTTTGCAGTAATTGACAAATCCCAGACCCTGGAGGAGATAAATGCCGGCGCAGCCGTGGAAGATATTGCTGAGACATTCAGGGTACAGATTGAACAAAAAGGCGGAAAACTGGACATCGAAAAGGAGGGCCGCCGGTTCACGGTTACCGGCAACCCGGATCTGTTTTACATTGCCCTCGGGAACCTTGTCGATAATGCAGTCAAATATTCTGGTCAACCACCTGAAATTCTCGTAAAACTGATTTCTAAGGATAACAGGCTGTTGATTGAGATTAATGACAAAGGTCCCGGAATAGCCAGGGAATTCCGGGATAAAGTATTTGAGAAGTATTTCCGTGTTCCTGCGGGCAATACTCATAATGTGGACGGTTTCGGGCTTGGACTTTACCAGGTAAGGGGAATTATTGCGGGAATGAAAGGCAATATTAAAATTTCAAACAGGAAAGAAGGCGGTCTTGCCGTGATGATTGACCTTCCCCTGGCACCGGGAAATGAGTAACAACGTGAAAAACACAAGAATACTCCTTGCCGAGGATGACGTCAACCTTGGATTTTTGCTGGTTGATTTCCTTGAGTCAAACGGTTTTGAAGTGATACTGTATCGTGATGGTCTTTCAGCATTGCAGGGTTTTTCAAGAGCCGGAGCCGACTTTTGTCTGATTGACATCATGCTGCCCGGCATGGATGGTTTCACACTCACATCCGGGATAAAGAAACTTGACAGCAGGATCCCCGTGATAATACTCTCTGCACGTTCACTCAAGGAAGACAAGATCGCGGGTTTTCGCCTGGGAGTCGATGACTATATAACCAAACCGTTCGAAGAGGAGGAACTTCTTTACAGAATTCGTGCTGTGCTCAACAGAACGATCCAATCAGGCCCGGTTGCATTCCAGACATTTGACGTCATCAGCATCGGCCAGTTCTCTTTTGATCCGCAGAACCTTATGCTGACTCATGGCGGCAACACGCAGAGAATGACAATAAAGGAGTGCAAAATACTCAAAATGCTTGCAGTTTCGGTAAACAACATCGTTACACGTGACGAGATTATGATCGGCGTCTGGGGCGAAGCTGATTATTATACCGGACGGAGTCTCGACGTATTCATTTCCAAACTGCGAAGTTATCTTAAGAGAGATCCCTCTGTCCGGATTGTCACCATACCGACACTTGGTTACAAGCTCGAAATTGAGAAAGTCTGATTGATGATTTTGATCCGGATTTGGAGAAATTCTTATTACAAGAATTTCGTAAATATACGAAATGATTATCTTTGATTAGTCAGATCAGGCAAGAGGCAATTGGCTGCAGCGTAAGGCAATGATAAGCAATATACGGACCTTCNNCTTCAGACCTGACAAAATGATATGCACAAAATGAAAATACTGATTCTCTGTACGGGCAACAGTTGCCGCAGCCAGATGGCTCACGGCTTCCTGCAATCATTTGACCACAATCTTCATGTCAGATCCGGGGGTACGGAGCCGGCAGCCAGGATCAATCCTAAGGCAGTTGAGGTGATGGCTGACCTGGGGATTGACATCAGCCATCATTCTCCTCACCTTGTTGATGAATATTTTGATGAGGAGTGGGACTATGTGATCACTGTATGTGATCATGCCAATGAAACCTGTCCGGCATTTTTCGGCATGGTGAAGAACAGACTCCATCTCGGATTTGAGGATCCCTCACATGCCACCGGAACACCGGAGTTCATTCACAGTGAATATATCAGGATACGCGATCAGATTCGTGAGACATTCCTGCAGTTTTATAACGAATACATCAGTAACAAGTCATGAATCCCGCAGAACTGAAACTTATTGTACAGAAAAAGTACGGTAAAATAGCATCGTCGGATGAAGCTTCACAAGACTCCTGCTGCAGTACAACCGGATGTTGCTCAACAGAAAAGATAAGTACCTTCAATGAAAGTTACGATCATCTCGACGGGTATGTTCCTGACGCTGACCTGAGCCTTGGATGCGGTGTGCCGGTTGATTATGCAGATATCCGGCATGGTGACCGTATTCTTGATCTTGGCAGCGGTGCCGGCAATGACTGTTTCGTTGCCAGGGCGCTGACGGGTGAGACAGGTCATGTGACAGGTATTGATTTTACAGAGCAGATGCTGTTAAAGGCAGAAGAGAACAGGAAAAAACTGGGGTACTCAAATGTAGAATTTCTGAGAGGAGACATTGAAGAGATGCCACTACCTGACAACAGCTATGATGTAGTGCTTTCAAACTGTGTACTCAATCTGGTTCCTGATAAACAGAAGGCGTTCAGTGAGATTTTCAGGGTTTTAAAGAGTGGCGGACATTTCAGCGTCTCAGATGTGGTGGTAAAGGGAAATCTGTCAGAAAGGGCGCGATCCGATGCAGAGTTGTATGCCGGATGTGTTTCCGGAGCTTCAACCATGAATCAGTATCTCACGTTTATAAAGAAAGCCGGATTTAATGACATAAACTTCCACAAGCAAAAGAGGATTGAGTTGCCGGAGGGCATTATTGACCCCACGGAAGATCAGGACGACAATGGAGTATACAGCATTACCATATCAGCCATCAAGCCCGGAATCATCAGCTGATCAGCAGCCAAAAACTTGTGCAGTACTTTATAAAATCGCAAATCGCATATCGCAAATCTCAAATTCTGAATATGCCTTCAAAAAAACGACTCAAACTGCTTGACCGGTATCTCACCCTGTGGATCATCCTGGCTATGGCGGCCGGAGTGATTATCGGATGGCTGAGCCCTGAGATCGCCGGATTCTGGAACAATCTTTCCAGTGGAACGACCAATATACCAATTGCCATTGGCCTGATAGTGATGATGTATCCGCCTCTGGCCAAGGTGAAATATGAAGAATTAGCGGATGTGTTCAGGAACACCCGCGTGCTCGGTCTGTCACTTGTGCAGAACTGGATAATCGGTCCCGTTCTGATGTTCCTACTGGCCATACTGTTCCTGAGGTTCAACATCGATTATATGTATGGTCTGATACTTATCGGCCTGGCGCGGTGCATAGCCATGGTGATTGTCTGGAATGACCTTGCAAAAGGGGATACTCAGTACGCAGCTGGACTGGTTGCTTTCAACTCCATCTTCCAGGTGCTCTTTTTCTCAGTGTATGCATACTTTTTTATTGCCGTCCTGCCCGGCTGGTTCGGCTTACCGGTGAATGATGCTGTTGAACAGATCACAATCGGTCAGATTGCCAAAAGTGTCTTCATCTACCTTGGTATACCCTTCATTGCAGGATTCCTGACACGCTTCATCCTTATAAGGGTGAAGAATAAGGAGTGGTATCATACAAAGTTCATCCCGAAGATCAGCCCGCTCACCCTGATTGCTTTGCTCTTTACAATTTTCGTAATGTTTTCGCTGAAAGGCGAATATATCGTGAGGATACCACTTGATGTGGTACGGATAGCTATCCCGCTGGTTATCTATTTTGTCATAATGTTCTTTGTCTCCTTCTTCATGAGCAGGAGAGCGGGGGCGAACTATGAACAGACTGCAACACTGTCTTTCACGGCAGCAAGCAACAACTTCGAACTTGCGATAGCCGTAGCAATTGCTGTTTTCGGTATTAATTCCGGCGAAGCCTTTGGAGCGGTGATAGGACCTCTGATAGAGGTGCCGGTGATGATTGCACTGGTGAACGTCGCTCTGAGGTTGAAAACGAAGTATTTCAGGCAGGCAGAGGCCTGACGGCAGGGCGGACTGACATAACTGAGACTTTCCTCCTTAGGAGATCAGAGTCGTAAGATGCAGGCATTGGTGCTGCATCGGCCCGGTTAATAGTTCTTCCGGTAAGGATACTCGAATTACTTCCTGCGAAAGATTCGCGGAATGAATTTCGGAACCTCCTTCTGGTAGGTTGAATATTCCGGGTACTTGCTGCTGCTTATGTTCTCGGTCATGATGGAACTGCCGATGAAGAGCAGCACCAGCAAAACAGGTCCGAGCAGTGTGAAGTTGATCCATTTGCCGGAGGCAGCTACTCCGAAGAAATAAAAGCTGATCCAGATTGCCTGCTCGGAGGCGAAATTCGGATGACGCAAATATTTCCATAAGCCCTCAGTCAGGAAACCCTTATTCAGCGAGTCGCGGTACTCGTGTTCCCCGCCTGAGGCAGATCGCTTCATTGTCTGGAACCTGTACTGCTGGTTGTCGGCAACAGTCTCAGTTATCAGAAAGGTGATCATCAGCGCTGCAGCCAGAATGTCAGTTGCACCCAGGGGACTCTCAGGATGAAGTGCTGCCATGAGGATTGGTGTCGTGAAGAGCAGGATGACAACATTCTGGTAAAGTGAGATGAATAAAAGGTTGAACGCCCCGAACCTGAGTCTGCCTTTAAGTGCGGAGCTTTTCCTGAGAATGCTCCAGCGGTAATCCTCCTCACCTTTCCATGGAATGATATTGTATCCTCCCTTGCGGTGGAAGTTATAGGTAAGCCGAAGTCCCCAGAGTGTAACCAGCACAGCCATGATAACCGTTCTGGCGGTGTGGAATGAGCCCACTGTCACCCATGCATAGGCCGGCGGCAGAAGGCTCCAGAGCTTGTCTACCTGGCTGTAGTTGCGGGTTATCTCACTTACAATGAAACAGGTAAGCACTACAATAATCAATATGGTAATCCATAAATTAACCAGACTCAGAAACCCCGGGTCAAAACCTGAAAGTGAATTCAGAATATTCGGAAATACTGAAAGAATGTTCACGGCAGTTCATGTTTTCTTCTCAAATATGGGAATAATCACTCTGGTTTCATCAAGCATTTATTTTTTTTTAAACTTTATTGAATCTACTAACCAAGTGTTATTCTAGTTATGACCTGTTTCAATTGTCAGTGTAGCATAGCTGTCAGGTTGATGGTTATTCTGCTAGGTATTTTTACTATCCACACCAAGGCTGAAGGTCAGGGTATGACAAGAAGCAAATGGCATATGATCCCCGGCAAATCAGTATCACCCCAATTGGAGGGCAAGGTTCTTCAGGTACTTTTCGATGGGGTTGCAGATCTTTACTGTCAGACTGACGGTATAACAAATTACTATTACATTACAGACATTGACGGCAGATTGTTTACCATTTCTGTACCGGAGAAGGTTGGCAAGAATGCAACCTGGTCCGGGAGAGAGGGAGTTGTATCTGTCCTTAAAATTGTTATGAATGAAGCTCCGGGCCTGCATAAACGCATTGACTTATGTGAATTTGCCAGACATGATCTGACAGAGCTGATGCAAGACTATCATATTGCAGTCACAGGATCTGAGGAGGGAATTGTATATGAGTTACCGCCGCCGGCGTTAGTGCCACACATCAGTTTATTTGCCGGGTTCAATGTTGATATGTTGAATATCGGCAGTTCAGAGGACTTCGGTCACTTCAAGCTGGATCCTGCTTTATTCCCTTCAGCAGGGATCTCATTCAGAGCCCTCCTCCCCAGGGTTAGTAAAAATTTTTCAATCAGCCTTGACCTGTCTGCCGGGAAACGATACGGTTATGGATTTTACAGCTCCCCTGCGGATATTCCGCCGGCAACT
>MTKX01028188.1_pt2 | contig 11286 bp, 10 predicted proteins | sample 1042771 | NCBI WGS metagenome assembly MTKX01 (sample SAMN06212183, study PRJNA360534) | anaerobic digester metagenome | biome: Wastewater treatment plant; material: sludge; isolation source: anaerobic digester fed with sludge from wastewater treatment plant | place: Denmark: WWTP Randers ... | reverse complement strand
GAATTGCCATAGCTGCATATGCAGTTGGAGCAAGCCAGGCTTTTATCTATATCCGTTCAGAATATAAAAAAGCCATACAAACTCTAAAAAATGCGATAGACAGTGCAAAGGAATTTGGGTTGATCGGCAGCAATATTTTGGATAGTAGTGTAAATTTTTACCTGAATATCAAGATGGGCTCGGGTGCCTTTGTCTGTGGTGAAGAAACTGCTTTGATCAACAATATGGAAGGAAGAAGAGGAACTCCCGAGCCCAAACCCCCATATCCGGCCACTCAGGGTCTTTTTAGCCATCCTACGGTGATAAATAATGTGGAAACTTTGGCTAATGTTCCATTGATTATCCAGAATGGTCCGACGTGGTTTGCCGGTTTGGGAACTCCGACTAGCCATGGCACGAAAGTCTTTGCCGTTACGGGAAAAGTTGAATACAATGGATTGGTAGAAATAGAAATGGGTAGGTCATTTCGTGAAATTATTTATGATATTTGTGGAGGGATAAAGGATTTTAAGGATTTCAAAGCCATGCAGATAGGTGGGCCTTCGGGAGCATGCTTAGGTGAGGCTTGTCTGGACCTCCACATTGATTANNACACATTGATTATGAGTCGCTTAAGCAGGAAGGCGCCATGATGGGGAGTGGAGGATTGGTGGTTATGGATGAATCTGCCTGTATGGTGGATATTGCACGGTTCTTTATGAATTTTCTTCAGCACGAAAGTTGTGGTAAATGTATTCCATGCCGAGAAGGAACGCGTAGAATGTGGGAAATTCTCGAGTCGATAACCAAGAAACCCGTTGAAGGTCAAGAACATCAATCTCTCGAAAGATTCAAGGGCGTTCTTATGCTTGAAGAATTGGCTACAGTAGTTGCCGAAACTTCTTTGTGTGGACTTGGGAAAACCGCACCTAATCCCGTTATCAGCACTCTCAGATATTTTCGTGATGAATACGAAGAACATATTTTCGAACGTAAATGCAGAGCCAATGTCTGCAATGGACTCAGGACGTTCTATATTCATACTGAAAAATGTACCGGATGTACAATATGCTACCGCAAGTGTCCTACTTCGGCTATTATAGGCACTCAGCGCAATCCACACTTCATTGTGCAGGACAAGTGTATTGGCTGTGGTATATGCTATGATGTTTGCAAATTCGATGCAGTTTCTGTTCATTGAATCAAGGGTTTATATCTATAATTAAAAGAAGTTCCATGTTGTTTTCGATAGAAGTTAATAATAAGGTCATTACTGCCCAAAGGGGTGAAACCATCCTTGAATGCTTGAAAAGGAATGGGGTATTTGTTCCCACGCTTTGTCATATTGAAGGATATTCTCCAACGGGTGCTTGCAGGATATGTGTGGTAGAAGTGGAAGGCCGGCCCGATTTAGTGCCATCTTGTTCCCATCCGGTGGAAGAATGGATGAAAATAAAAACCCATTCACCTCGTGTTATCAGAGCAAGAAGAGCTATAGCGGAAATGCTTCTCTCTAATCATCCCGACGATTGCCTTTATTGTGGACGCAATGGAAACTGTGAATTACAAAACCTTGCTATCGATCTGAATTTAAGGGAAAAACGTTTTAGCGGAAGTAAGAATACTTTAAAGAATGATTATGCAAGCGTTAGCATCATGCGTGAACCATCCAAATGCATATTATGCGGCCGTTGTGTCAGACTTTGCGAAACCGAGCAGGTGGTTGCAGCCGTTGACTTTATTGGCAGAGGCAACCAGATGACTATAGGAACCTCATATAATCATGGATTAAGTTCGAGAAATTGTCATCATTGCGGGCAATGTATATTGATCTGTCCTACGGGTGCTCTCTCGGAACAGCAACACATTGCAAAAGTGCAAGAAGCTTTGCATAATCCAGAGAAACATCTGGTAGCGCAATTTTCCCCTGCATTGAGCGTGGGGCTTAACGAAAATCTTGGAATCAAGGCAGGTAAAACTGCGGATCATATTATAGTTGCAGCACTGAGTAAAATTGGCTTTTCTAAGGTTTTCGATACAGGTTTAGCTACCGACTTGAATATTTTGGAAAATGCTTCTTTGTTGGCCAAACAAATTCGTGAGGGAGAAAGCATGCCTATGTTTACTTCCTGCTGTCCTTCATGGTTGCATTATGCCGAAACCTTTCATCCCTCGATTTTACCTTGTATCAGTCCTGTATTGTCGCCCCAGCAGATAATGAGCGTCTTGATCAAGAAAATCTATGCCAGCGAAATGCGTCTGAGAGCGGAGGATATTTACACTGTTGGGTTGATGCCTTGTACAGCTAAAAAGTATGAGATATTGAGGCAGGAAATGTTGATAGATGACCTTAATATGACTGATGCCGTGCTTACTACGCGTGAATTAGCCAGGTTTATCAAGTTGTATGGAATAGATGTGAATAATATCGAGCCCATGCTGCCACATAGTCCGTTTCATATTCGAAGTACGGCTGCCAAACTTTATGGAGTATCGGGTGGAGTAACTGAAGCCATTTTACGTACGGTGTATTTCTTACTGACGGGCGTGGAGCTTGAACCTTATAAAATTGGAGAAGTCCGTTCAGGCAGCGGGCCCAAATTTTTTACCATGGAGGCAGGAAAATACAAAGTAAAAACTGCTGTGGTAAGCGGCATGAGTCAGGTTCAAAAATTATTGAAAGAAATTTAAGCGGGCAAGAAAAATTTAAATTTTATAGAAGTGATGGCGTGCCCTGGCGGCTGTATCAATGGAGGAGGACAAAAAATTGGCGCCAGTGATAAGGATATTAAAACCCGTAGTAAAGTTCTTTATGAAATGGACGAAAAGGAAAATATCCGTGTAGCCCACAAAAATCCTATTGTTCATGAACTGTACCAAAAATATTTTGATGCACCTTTGAGTAACAAGGCCGTTGAGTTTTTGCATAGAAGAAGATTAGAAAAAAAAATGGAAGGGAATGAGCAAATCCTATAAGAATCAATTGGTTTTTACGGTGAAGGATCGATGTAGGGTATGTTATACCTGCGTACGCGAATGCCCAGTGAAAGCCATACGTATAGTCAATGGGCAGGCTGAGGTAATGAGCGAGCGGTGCATAGGTTGTGGAAATTGTGTGAGAGTTTGCAGCCAGGGAGCCAAGATATTTTTACATTCTCAAGCCGAAGTAAAGGAATTGCTCGAGGGGAGCGATCCTGTTGCAGCATTGATAGCGCCCAGTTTTCCGGCCGAATTTGAAGAAATAAGCGATTACCATTTATTTATTGGTATGGTGCGAGCTTTGGGATTTGAATATGTATGTGAAGTGGGTTTTGGAGCTGATATGGTAGCCCGAAGATATGCCGAAATTATGAACAAACCTACCGACAAAGGCATCATCACTAGCGATTGCCCTTCGGTTACCTTTTATATCCGGCATTATTATCCCCATCTTGTGGATAGGCTGGCGCCTATTGTTTCGCCTATGGTTGCCTTGAATAGATGTGTAAAAGCTGAATACGGCGAAAATATCAAAACCGTTTTCATTGGCCCGTGTATAGCTAAAAAGGCCGAGAGCTCTGAAGTGGACGAAGCGCTTACCTTTACTGAACTTCGCGAGATGTTTTATGAGTACGACATTACACCTCAGAATGCAAGTCCTTCCGAATTCGATCCTCCTTATGCAGGGAAAGGAGCAATCTTCCCGGTGAGCAGGGGGCTTCTGCAAACAACGAATATCCGCGAGGATGTAACAGAAAGGAATATTATTATTGCCGAGGGTAGCCCAAGCTTTAAGGAAGCTGTTAGAGAATTCGACGATGGCCTCGTCAGTACTCATCATTTAGAATTATTATGCTGCAAGGGATGCATCATGGGAGCAGGTATGGGAAAAAATGGGAAGCGATACGTCAGAAGAACGCTCGTGGCCAATTATGTAAAGCAGAAACTGAATCAAACCAGTCAGCAAAAAAGAGAGTATTATGTAAAAAAATTCGATCAGCTCGATTTCAGTGCACATTTTACCCCCGAAGACAGACGTAAACCTTTGCCAACCAAAGAACAAATCGAGGAAGCATTGGTTAAAATAGGTAAGCTCTCGCCTCAAGATTATTTGAACTGTGGAGCATGCGGTTATGACACTTGCGAGGAACATGCCATAGCAATTGCTCAGGGCTTTGCAGAGCCCGAAATGTGCCTGCCCTATACCATCGAAAAGTTACATAAATCCATCAATGACCTGAACATCACCAACGAAAAACTTGCTCATGCCAAAGCGGCTTTAAAACAATCGGAAAAATTGGCACACATGGGTCAGCTTTCTGCCGGTATTGCCCATGAACTCAATAATCCTTTGGGAGTTATTACAATGTATGCTAATATTATGATGGAAGAACGGCCTGAGAATGATCCCCTGCGTAAGGATCTGGAATTGATTGTGGAGCAAGCCAATCGCTGTAAGAAAATTGTAAGTGGTTTACTCAATTTTGCACGTAAAAATCAAGTCAATCTGACTGAGACCCATCTGGAACAATTAGTTCAACGAAGCCTCGATTCGGTGGTTAAACCCGATAATGTGAAAACAAGAATGATTTCAGAAATGAAAGACCCTATCTGTTTCCTTGATCAAGAACAGATGATGCAGGTTTTGACAAATCTCGAAAAAAATGCGATTGAAGCTATGCCTCCCGAAGGCGGCGAAATTACTGTCACCCTTAAAGACAATCTTCATGAAGTTATTATTAAAGTTGCCGATACAGGCATAGGCATCGAGAAGGAAAATATGGACAAGCTATTTACTCCCTTCTACACTACCAAAGAGCTGGGCAAAGGCACTGGCTTGGGACTTCCGCTCATCTATGGAATTGTGAAAATGCACAAAGGCCAGATTAGCGTCATGTCGAATAACAATAAAGAAGAAGGGCCTACAGGAACAATTTTTACAATTACCTTACCCCGCAACCCCAATTCAGTTTAACAATTTCATTATAAAAAAATTACCATCATGGAAGCTCATAAGAAAACGATTTTTATTGTCGATGATGATCCCGATTACTTGTTCCAGTTGCAGGTATTGCTCGAAAAGAATGGATTTCGGGTAATTACGGCCGAAAGCCAGCGAGAAGCTCAAAAAATCATAGAACGCACCAAACCCGATCTGGCCATAGTTGATTTGATGATGGAAAATGAAGATAGTGGTTTTATTCTGAGCTATCAAATCAAAAGATTGTATCCCGATGTTCCTGTAATTATTTTTACTGCTGTTACTGCCGAAACAGGCATAAGTTTTGAAACAGAACTGGGCATGAATTCTCGATGGATCAAGGCCGACCTGTTTTTACCAAAAGGTCTGCGTCCCGACCAATTGATTCGTGAAATCAATAAATTGTTAAAATAATAAAATATTCAAAAATGGCAAAACTCAAGATTTTGGTAGTAGATGATGAGCCTTTCATTCGCTCAGGCATACATCGCATACTCGATAATTTCCAAGTGGATTATCCCTTTATGACCGAACCTTATGAATTCGAGATACTCGACGCTGTTACTGGCGAAGAAGCTATCGAAATCATCAATAACCATCAGCCCGATATTGTCTTGCTCGATAATAAACTCCCCGGTATCCAGGGTGTGGAAGTGCTTTCGTATGTTAAGAACAAAAAACTCGACATAGTAGTCATTATGATTACTTCCTATGCCTCCCTCGATCTGGCCGTCAGAGCAACTAAAGATGGGGCACACGACTTCGTTCCAAAGCCTTTTACTCCTCAAGAATTGAGATCGGTGATAGAATCTACGACAAAACATATTTTTCTCAAACGTATGACCCAGCAAATGAATATTGCCGGGAAACAAATCCGTTTCCAATTTCTATCCGTCTTGAGTCATGAATTAAAAGCTCCTTTGAATGCCATAGAAGGATATCTGCAAATGATGAAGGAGAAACAGCTTGGTGATAAAATTGACGACTACGCTCAAGTAATCGACCGTTCGTTAGCACGTATTAAAGGCATGCGTACACTTATTTTAGACTTGCTCGATATGACGCGCATCGAAACGGGTGAAAAAGAAAAGAAAATCGAAAGACTCAATATTTGTGCTATAGCTCAAACTTCTATTGATACTTCAAAACCTATGGCTATACAGCGTGATGTGAAGATAAAGCTCGATTGTCCTAAAGACCTGGTATTTGAAGCCGATGCCTCCGACATGGAAATTATTTTTAATAATTTGATATCAAACGCGGTAAAATACAATAAGGAAGGTGGAAGTGTTACTGTTAGAATACATAAGGATGAAAATAATTTAGTGATCGAAGTATCGGATACCGGAATAGGTATGACCGAAGAAGAAACCTCTCGTCTGTTTCAGGAATTTGTAAGGATAAAAAATGAAAAGACAAGAAATATCACAGGCAGTGGTTTGGGATTATCTATTGTAAAGAAGATTGTCGATACATATAATGGAAATATATCCGTGCAAAGTACACCTGACGTGGGGAGCACTTTCATCGTAACCCTGCCTGTTCAGTCCTTAACCGATATCATTCTATAAATCATTTATCTATGAAGATGAGCCACAGGTCTTTACCCGATAAAACCATTGAAAGATTGAGCCAATACCGACGAAATCTTCTTATATGCTTATCGCAGGGGAAGCATCATATTTTTTCACATGAGATTGCTCTGATTCATCATATTACACCGGTACAAGTGCGTCGTGACCTTATGCTCATAGGCTATTCCGGCACGTTAAGAAAAGGTTATGATGTAAAGGAATTGATAGATCTGATTGGTTTGATCCTCGATACGGAAGAAGGATTAAAAGTTGCCATAGTTGGAATTGGGAATCTTGGGCNNAAGAGATCAAAACTCAATATCGTGGCTGGATTCGACAATAACCCCGATAAGATCGGGAAAATCTACGCTGGTGTTCATTGTTATTCCAGCGAAAGAATGCAGGAGATCATCGTTGAGGAAGAAATTAGCATAGCTATTATTACTGTTCCGGCTGATAATGCCGCTATCGTAGCCGAACGACTCGTTATGGCCGGAATAAAGGGAATTCTTAATTTCTCCCCAAAACCATTAAATGTGCCTCCGCATGTCTATCTCGAAGAAATTGACATGATTACTTCTTTAGAAAAAGTGGCTTATTACGTTAAGAAACAACTATAATTTTCTGTATAGAATAATATAGGGCTCTTATTAGTCGTAAATTTGCAAAAGAATTTTAAATTCAATTGGTCAATGAAATTTAATCCAGAAAAATGCAGAATGAAGGATGAAAGAATGAAACCTTTCATCGACACGGATGAGATTTGGGATTTGCTCGATCATACCAAACCTGATCGGGTAAGAGTGAAAGAAACCATAGCCAAATCGCTCGAAAAAAATCGGCTGACACTTGAAGAGACTGCGCTGTTGATCAATGCGACCGAAACCGACCTTGTCGAAGAAATTAAGCAAGGAGCACGTGAATTAAAAAAACGAATCTATGGGAACCGAATCGTTTTATTCGCTCCTTTATACATAGGCAACAAATGCACCAATAATTGTCAATATTGTGGGTTCAGAACAAGCAACAAGGCTGCTGTGAGAAAAACCCTGACTGACGATGAAATTGTCAGGGAAGTAGAAGCCCTCGAGGATAACGGCCAAAAGAGGCTCATCCTGGTTTATGGCGAGCATCCCGATTACGATGCGAATTATATTGCCCATACGGTTCGTTTGGTTTGTGGAGTAAAAAAAGGAAAAGGCGAAATCAGAAGAGTGAATATCAATGCAGCACCACTCGATATCGATGGTTTCCGTACAGTAAAGCAAGCAGGCATTGGCACTTATCAGATTTTTCAGGAAACCTATCATCCTGAAGCCTATAAGACATATCATCTTGGAGGTAAGAAAACGGATTTCAACTGGCGTCTTACTGCCCTCGACAGAGCTCAGGAAGCAGGGATAGATGACGTAGGAATTGGTGCCCTGATAGGGTTATACGACTGGCGTTTCGAAGTGATGGGATTGGTAAGACATGCAAACCATCTGGAGGCTTGTNNCATCTGGAGGCTTGTTACAATGTGGGACCACATACTATCAGCTTTCCTAGAATTCAAAATGCTTCTTCTCTCGATATCGATGGACGTTATCTGGTGAATGATGCTGATTTTGCCAAACTCATAGCCATACTTCGCCTTGCAGTTCCTTATACAGGAATGATTTTAACCGCCAGAGAAAACCCAAGGCTACGCAGAGAAGTAATCCCCTTCGGCATTTCTCAGATCGATGGCGGAACACGCTTGGAATTGGGTACCTATTCTCAAAATCTTAATGCAGAACAAGACCTTAACCGTGAACAATTCAAAATTAACGACGACCGTTCACTCAATGAAATCATCGAAGAACTCATTCAAAACGACTTCATCCCCTCATTCTGTACGGCTTGCTATCGAATAGGGCGAACGGGCGAGCATTTCATGGAATTCAGCGTTCCCGGATTCATTAAAAGATTTTGTACACCAAATGCGCTGCTAACGCTTTCGGAATATTTAGTGGATTATGCTCCTCAAGATACTGCACAAATGGGCTGGAAAGCTATAGAACAAAATCTTGCTCATTTGGGCGATACAGCTAATACTCAGGAAATACGCCGACGAATCGAAAGAATCAAACAGGGCGAAAGAGACCTGTATTTTTAAAATTTTAAAATACTATATACAGAATAGGAATCGAATGAGCCTTCCAAGATTAGTATAAGTGTTTCATTATGAATATTTTGTATTAAATTTGAAAATCTTTGACAGATGAAAGAAATCAGAATCCTGGGAATTCTTATAACCGACCGCATAAAGGAAGCAGGGCAGACCCAGAAAGTATTATCCGAATTTGCTCATATAATCAAATCGCGTTTAGGCTTCCATGAAGTTACAGAAGCAGTCTGTTCGAGGCTGGGGATCATTATGCTCCAACTTGTTGGTTCCATAGATGAACAAGATAAACTGGAAAGTGCTTTGAATCAAATTGGGGGTATTCAAGTCAGGCGGATGCAATTCGAGGTATAAATCTACCAGAAGATGCTCATTCGGGTTTTTGGGCTCTCATCATCCTGTATTTTCCATTGAAGTCTTTTCTTGTTTCGATATTACGATATTTATGCGAAGAAAATATTTTTTGTATCATAGCGGGAAATCTTTCGTTGATTTCTACATAAATCCAGCCATCCTCATCCAGGAATTTTTGTCCATATCCAGCAATGCTGCGGTAAAAAATGAAAGGGTCTTCGTTATTTACAAATAAGGCCTCAGTAGGTNNGGTTCATATCGTAAAACATTAGGATGCATATTCGATTTCTCCGACTGAGTTACATAAGGAGGATTCGAAACAATGACATGGAAAGGTTCGAATTGTGTTGATTTTGCATTGGAAGTAATATCATGGAGGACAAACTGAATGGCTGTTCCATGTTCTGAAGCATTCTCGCGGGCATACTCGAGAGCCATTTCTGAAATGTCGGTTGCCGTAATCTGGGCACCTTTCAACTCTTTTGCCAATGAAATTGCTATACAGCCACTTCCCGTTCCTATATCAAGAATTCTCAAATAAAGTTTGTCCAAAAAATTTTCGAGTATCCAACCAACCAGTTCTTCGGTTTCAGGCCTTGGAATAAGCACGCCATGGCCGACTTTTAGCCGTATATTCCTAAACCATGCATAACCTAGTACATATTGTAGGGGTCGATGATTCAATAAATCCTTGAAGGCGAAATGAATTTTTAGGATTTCTGATTCGGAAATACGCAGATCGGGTTCGGAAAGAAATTTTATTTGGTCAATTCCTAAAATTTCCTGCATCACCATACGAGCTATGGTGGATGCTTCTTCCGAAGGATAAATCGAAGAAAGTTTGTGACGATAATGCCGGTAAATATGGTAAACCCGATTGTTGCTTATTTCAAGTGTCATGCAGCAAAGTTAGTAAGTTTCCAGAACTATAATTGAAAGATANNTCTGAAGTAAAAATTCGTCATAAATAAAATTCAAAAACCAAGAAATTCAAAATTTATAGCAATGAGAAACAAAAAGAAGAAGATTCTTTGGGCACTTAGCCTGATATTCTCGATTATTGTTTTTCCGGAAATCACGCTGGGTGATGATCCCATAGCAATTGATAGGATGATCACGATAACAAGAGAATTGCCCCCTTTTCATGGAGTTGAGGCGGGAGGCACTTTCAATGTGGTAATAAACATTGGTCAGTTACAGGAAGTGAAAATCGAAGTCGATGAAGATCAAATAGAAAATGTGATTACGGAAGTGGTGAATGAAATTTTATACATTAAAGGGAATAAACTGAAGAATCCTCTTGTGAATATATCTATCACCATACCAGAATTGAAATATCTAAACGCAAGTGGTGCAGCTACATTCAAGTTAAATGGGATGAATCGGGTAAAAGAAATGAAACTTATGGCCAGTGGTGCAGCCAATGTTGAGCTGAATGTTGAAATAGATCATTTGCTTTCGGATGTATCGGGAGCTGCCGATGTTAAGGTGAATGGCAGGGCGAGTTGGCACAAGTCGGATGTAAGTGGAGCTGGTAGTTTGAAAGCTTCGGAACTGGTAAGCGATACTTTGATCATATTTTTACGTGGAGCAGCCGATGCCTTTGTCGATGTAAAAGATTTGGCAATTGTGCAGAAAAGCGGGGCTGCAAATATCAAATATAGGACGAAACCTCGTATTTTGACAGATGTCGGTTATTCTACCCAGTACAAAATCGACACTGCAGATAAGGGTGTAGTCAATCTGGGAGGAGACTCGGTAGTTGTCGATCTGGGTAAATTGAAAATTAAAGTGGATGATAATGAAGGCGTAAGTACGATTAAAATTGGGAAACAGAAATTAATCGTCGATGATGACGGCAATGTGAAATGGAAGAAAGAAACGAACCAACATTGTTTTACAGGGCATTGGGGAGGATTCGATCTAAGTTTGAACGGTTACTTAAACAGTGATGGAAATATGGATTTTGCCGGTGCTGATCGTTATCTTGATTTGAATATGCCTAAATCCATTGGAGTTCACTTAAATGCCTATGAACAAAGTATAAAAATATCTCGTTCGGGAAATTTTGGTTTTATAACGGGTTTAGGCTTGGAATGGCATAATTACCGTTTCGATCAGGGAGTTTATCTTGACGAGAAAGCCTATCGTTTGAATGGTTATTTGATAGATGGTGTAAGAATAAAGAAGAACAAACTGATGGTAAGATATCTTACAGTACCTGTATTGTTTGAGTATCAGCACAAAGGAAATTCGAAGCTCGAATTATATCA
>MTKX01000538.1_pt1 | contig 11303 bp, 6 predicted proteins | sample 1042771 | NCBI WGS metagenome assembly MTKX01 (sample SAMN06212183, study PRJNA360534) | anaerobic digester metagenome | biome: Wastewater treatment plant; material: sludge; isolation source: anaerobic digester fed with sludge from wastewater treatment plant | place: Denmark: WWTP Randers ... | reverse complement strand
TGAAAAAATTATGCCTACAAAAATGACCAGATTTTTGTACCATTGATATGGCCGCATAGACTGAATGAGTTTTCTGAACAATATATCGCTCATAAATTTTCTATCCCGACCGATGCCTCAATAAAAGTGGAAGAGATGGAATAATCACATATAAGCTATCTATTTGATCTATATTCTTATGTGTCACAAATACTTCTCCTCTGGGTATGATAATCTAACATGGACAAAAAGCTTGTGGTAGTATGGCATGGTCATCAGGTAAGATTTGATTTGAATCCTTAGTTACCTCGGATTTAAGCATATTAAACGAAATTTTCGCCATTTTCAACTTAAATATATAAATATTATATATAATACAAAATCATTTATTCGAACCAAAAAGATAAATCCTAGAGCAAGTACTTAGGTAAGAATGTTAATGGAGTTGTCGTGAAGGTTCGTGCCAAAGACCAAATTCCCAAAAAGGTGTTATCAAATGGTGAATTCGTTCCAATCAAAAAGATCGCAGAAGACCTTAAAGATAGAAGAGACTCTCTCCGATTTTTGCCTGGCAAAGATGTCTGGCCGGTTTTAACTATGGCGATGAATTATGCTGCGCACCTGCGAGCATTAAACCATATCCAGAGCTGGTATGATGGTACAGCAATGTCTGAAAAACCATCCGGATCTTCTATATCATCCCAGAGCCTTTCCCGAATGCTGAGCCTTATCGGTGAAGGCACAGTGAACCTTGAATTTTAAAAATCCGGGCTTAGGGCTTTGCAGATTACTATTGCAGATAGTTCTCTATCTCCGATAGCTTATCCACATCGCCCTTGCTGATGCTCGACTCCGCCACCACCTTCTCCTGCACCTCAATGGGAGCGCGGCTGCGTAGAGCCAGGGCCAGGCAGTCGCTGGGCCGGGCATCTATCTCGCTCTGCCGGCCATCGCTTTTGATGGTCAGCCGAGCGTAATATATCCCCCCATTCAGGTCATCTATGAGCACGCCGGTTATGCTGGCGGATAAAAACTCCAGGACGGATATGAAGAGATCATGGGTCATGGGCCGGGGCGAGAGCTCTCCGGTAAGGGCATGATGAATGGATATGGCCTCGGAGAGTCCGACGAATATGGGCACTATGCGGGAGCGCTCATCCTCCAGCAAAACCACTGGAGCAGGTGAGCCTCCCTCCGCCTCTGCGATGTAAACCCCTTTTACCTTTACCGGGACCGGTGCCTCCATGATCCACTCTCCCCCATTCATCTTATAAATCTCCGGCGATCAAAATTCATGAGCAGGATTTCTCTCTCACGCTCTTGTTCCAGAGGACACTGCATCTATCATTGAAGATGGAGATGATTGGTCGGATCAATCCCGATCTATTGCGATCCTCACGCAGACCCCTTCGATATCCCAGTCCTTGACCAGCTTGCCCCTTAATTCCAGGCCCAGGCCAAGCTGGAAGTTTGAGGCGCGAACCTCTCCTGCGATATGCTCCTTCTTTAAGAGGGCCAGATCCAGTATGGGCTTGCTCTCTATGTCCACCTCGGCCCGAATCTGATCCTCCACCTTGAGGTCCATCTCCTTTCTCATATCCTGAATGCGGCGGATGATCTCCCGGGCATAGCCCTCCGACTCCAGCTCGGGAGTGAGGGTGATGTCCACATAGACCAAGCCGCGAGAGAAGTCGGCTGCAGGCAAATTTTCCGGCGGCAGCTCTTTAATTGCGACCATCTCTGAGTTTACGCGGTATTCCTTTCCGCCATAGGATAAGGCGGCATCGCAGCCAGAATCAAGCTGTCTCTTGATATCAAAGGGATCGGCAGCCTCCAGGGCGGCAACCACCGCCTTGGCCTCGCCCTTGTAAACCGGCCCTATCTTCTTATGAACCGGTGAGATCTCCAGGTCCATTTTTGGCTTTTCGCCCGGCGGCAGTACAGTGATCTTCTTGGCATTGGTCTGGCCCTTGAGCACCCCCACCAGATCGCCCAGGTCCACTGCCTCTTTGTCAGGAGATATAACGATCTCGGATACAGGCCAGCGCAACTTGCGGCCTCCCTTCTGGCGGGCGTTTGACCCGGCCATGGAAATCTCCCGAACCAGGGACATGCTCTCTTCCAATTTGCGGTCGATTCTGGCGGAATCAGCCACAGGCCAATCGCACATATGAACCGATGGGGCAGCAGATCCGTCCAGGCCTCGCACCAGATTCTGGTAGATGGACTCGGAGAGGAAGGGGGTGAATGGAGCCATGACCCGGCTGAGCTTGACCAGCACCTCATAGATGGTGGCATAGGCGGCCAGCTTGTCCGGATCGTCCTGCTCGATCCAGGTGCGGGGGCGGACCAATTGGATGTACCAGCGGGATAAGTCCTCCAGAATGAACTCGGATATGGAGCGGACGATGCGGTGCAGCTGATAGGCCTCCATCTCCTTTGTGACCTCGCCTATGAGGCTGTTGATGCGGGAGAGTATCCAGCGGTCCTCAGGGCGCAGGCTCTTCTCGTACCTGGACAGATCTGCCTTCTCTGCATCAAAGCCATCCAGGACCATATAGGGCAGGGCAAAGCGGTAGGCATTCCAGAAGATATTGAGCATGCGAGAGGTGTTCTCCACCGACTCCCAGGAGAAGTGCAGGTCCTCCCATGGCGCGTTAGCCCCCAGGACATAGAAGCGAAGGATGTCTGCTCCAAATTTCTGAACGACCTCCTCCGGCTGGACGATGTTGCCAATGCTCTTGGACATCTTGCGTCCCTGGTCGTCCAGGGTGAATCCGTGCATGAGGACGCTCTTGTAAGGAGCCCGCCCGAAGGAGACCATGGCTGCTCCCAGCTGAGAGTAGAACCAGCCACGGGTCTGGTCGTGCCCCTCGGTGATGAAGTCGGCCGGCCACCATTCATTGAAATCCTCTTCATGGCTGGGGAACCGGAGTGTAGCCCAGGAGGCCACAGCGCTATCAAACCAGACATCGAAGACATCCGGGGAGCGCTTCATCTTGCCTCCGCAGGGGCAGTCCAAAAGAATCGAGTCCACCTCAGGGCGGTGCAGATCGGCTATCTTGCGGCCTGCCCTCTCCTCCAGTTCCGCCGCCGTGCCTATCACCTCCAGGTGGCCGCAGGCGGGACAGCTCCAGATGGGAAGGGGAATTCCCCAGTACCTCTGCCGGGAGATGCACCAGTCCCGGGCGTTGTTGATCCAGTCGGCAAACCTCGCCGACCCTGCCCACTCCGGATACCAGGTCACCCGGGAGATCTCGTCCAACATCCTGTCCCGCAGCTCGGATATGCGGAGGAACCACTGGGAGGTGGCGATGAATATGATGGGGGTCTTGCAGCGCCAGCAGTGGCCGTAGCGGTGCGCCAGACGACCCTGTGCCAGGAGTCTTTCTTTCTCCTCCAAATCGGCAATGATCAGGCTGTCTGCCTCCTTGACATAGAGCCCCTGGTACTTCTCGCCAGCCTCGGCTGTGTACCGGCCGTCCTCCCCCACGGGGCAGAAGATCTCCAGATGATGGTTCATCCCCAACTCGTAGTCCTCCAGACCGTGTCCGGGAGCTATGTGAACGCATCCGGTGTTCTCCGCAGCCACGAAGTCGGCGGCATAGACGCCGTGCACTATCTCCTTCTGCCGGGGGACCATATCACCCAGCGGGTGATCATAATGAAGCTCTTGCATCTGCTCTGCAGATAGTACGCCCAGCAGCTCATAGTCCTGATAGCGCCCGGTTTTAAGAACTGACTCGACCAGATCGGAGGCCATGATCAGGATCTCTGGCCGCCCGTCCTTCCAGGCCCGAACTTTCGAGTACTGGAAGCTGGGATTGACCGCCACGGCCACATTGGCCGGTATGGTCCAGGGGGTGGTGGTCCAGATGACGATGAAGGTGTTCTCCTCACCCAGAAGGGGGAACTTGACATAGATGGAGTAGTCGGTCTCATCCCAGTACTCCACCTCCGAGTCGGCTATGGCCGTCTGGCAGCGGGGGCACCAGTTGACCACCCGCAGGCCTCTTTCCAGGAGGTTATGCTCATGGGCTTTTTTCAGTGTCCACCAGGCCGCCTCCAGATACTCGTTCTTAAGGGTCATATAGGGGTCGTCCCAGTCCAGCCAGGCGCCTAAGATTTTGAACTGGGCGGTCATGTCGTCCTTCTGGCGCAGCGCGAACTCCTTGCATCTCTCTATGAACCTGTCCACGCCGTAGGCCTCGATGTCCTTCTTGTTTTTGAAGCCGAAGGACTCCTCCACCTTGACCTCTATGGGCAGGCCGTGCATATCCCATCCCGCCCGGTCCTTGACCTCGAAGCAGTTCATGGACCTGTAGCGCAGAATGGAATCCTTGATCACCTTGTTCCAGGCTGTGCCCAGATGTATGCGCCCGGTGGTGTAGGGCGGGCCGTCCACGAAAAAGAACTTCTTCCCGCCTGCTCTCAGCTGCCGGACCTTATGATAGGTATCGTCCCTCTCCCAGAGGGATCTGATCTGGTTTTCCAACTCCTGTGCGCTATACTGTCCTGCCACCTCAGAGATCAATTACAGTTCCTCCGAAAAACGATTGGCCATCATGATGCACATCTATATTTAGGCTTTGTTGCCTGGCAGGCAATGCTTCTAGACTGCTCGACAAAGCCCGACTTCAAGCGCAGGCATAAGACTTTGGGTGCGGAGCCTGCTGAAACATGGTTAAATGAATATGACGCTCATCAATGAGATCTAATTTGTAGCGATGGTCGTATAAAGATTGAGAAGAACATAGCTGATGATGCTCATGGAGTCTCTATCTAAGATAGAACCAAAAACAGTATTTGATGTGCCGGCAGACTCCAACACCCTTATTGATCTCGTTGACTTCTTTCGTATCGATGCATCCCGAAAGCTAGATCCGGTTCATCGGGCTGAAATGGGCCAATTCTTTACCCCGCCACCTGTAGCAAGGCTAATGGCGTCAATGTTCGCTGAGAGGCCCCAAAAGCTCATTATCATAGATCCTGGTGCTGGTGTAGGTTCTCTATCCGCAGCCCTCATCGCAGAGGTGGGCCTTTGGGCGGATCAAAAGCCTCAATCAATCACCCTAGCAGCCTATGAAATAGAACCCATTATTGTTGATTATCTGTATTCTACCATTGAAGAGATTGCAAAGGCATGCAGTAACGAAGGCATCGAATTTAAGGGCGAAGTATTCCAAGAAGATTTCATAGCCGCTGGAGTAGCTATGAATAGCGGCGGTCTCACTCCAGGAAGTCGCAGGCGTTTTAATTGTGCCATATTGAATCCACCCTATCATAAAATAAGCAACAACTCCAAAACCAAACAACTCCTCAAGCGAGTAGATATTGAAACCACTAACCTATATGCGGCCTTTATGTGGCTAGTCATCAAGCTACTGGATCCCGGAGGAGAGATGGTAGCGATAACTCCAAGAAGCTTCTGCAATGGGCCATACTTCCGGCCCTTCCGTAAGGTTCTCTTTAATTCCATGACAATAAAGAGAGTTCACGTTTACGAATCCCGGAATAAGGCATTCCAGGATGACAATGTACTTCAAGAGAATATCATCATTCATGCGGTCAAAAAGAAGGTAGCACGTGAGAGCGGCAAGGTAGTTATCTCATCCAGCGTTGGTACTGATGACGAGTATATAACCATGCGTGAGGTAGACTATGATCAATTTGTACGCCCGGGAGATTCAGATTTTGTTATCCGAATAGTCTCTGATGAGGTGGCTCTTTGGATCGGAGAGCAGATGATGGGGCTTGATTCGTCGCTCGAAAATTTGAACCTTACAGTTTCTACCGGTCGTGTTGTTGATTTTAGAGCTAAGCACCTAGTGAGACGTTCGCCTTCAGAAGGGGCGGTTCCACTCATCTACCCAGCTCATTTCTCACAGGGTTTTATCCATTGGCCGGTTGAGGGTCTAAAGAAGCCTGATGCAATTATTCGCGAAAGCCCTTATCTCCTGGTTCCTTCGGGTTTCTATGTACTTGTAAAACGCTTCTCTTCTAAAGAGGAAGAAAAGAGAATAGTGGCCGCGGTTTACGATCCGACAAAGGTCTCTTCTGATCTAGTAGGCTTTGAGAATCATTTGAACTATTATCACAGGAGAGGAAGAGGCATGCCGCAACAGCTGGCAAAAGGATTGGCGGCTTTCCTGAACTCTAACCTTGTGGATCAGTATTTCCGGCAATTCAGTGGACATACTCAGGTAAATGCTACTGATTTAAGAAGTCTAAAATATCCTAATGAAGCACGGCTCATGTCTTTGGGAGAGAGAATCGGCGAGATATTCCCTTCTCAGGATGAGTTAGACCAAATGGTGATGGAGGAATTGGGTATCATAAATGGGGCAAATGAAATTGATCCAATAAAGGCAGAAAAGAGGATCAATGAGGCTATTGAAATTCTACATGAATTGGACTTCCCAAGGGCTCAACAAAATAAGCGATCTGCTATAACGTTGTTGGCTCTTCTGGATATGAAGGAGGATACATCCTGGAGTGATGCCTCCAGCCCTTTACTTGGAATTAACGAAATGATGGACTATTTCAATGATCATTTTGGAGTTAGGTATGCACCCAATACCAGGGAAACCGTCCGGCGGCAGACGGTCCACCAATTCATTCAAGCAGGGTTGATAATAGCTAATCCAGGCCGGTGAATAGCCCGGATACACGATACCAGATTGAAAGTAGTGCTCTGAACCTGATCAGAAGCTATGGTTCTACTTCATGGGATTCTAATCTCAGAAATTATTTTAAATCAGTTGCATCATCGAAGAAATTACATGCAAAGGAGAGGGAGATGGCTCTAATTCCCGTAAAGCTTCCCAATGGCGATGAACTAAAACTGACGGCGGGCGGACAAAATGTTTTAATCAAGCCCATCATAGAAGAGCTATGTCCGCGTTATCTGCCAGGAGGCATTGTGGTTTACATGGATGACGCCGGTCCAAAACGAAAGGAAGCTGCTATTGAATACCTAAAAGATCAATTGGGCATTGAGATAGACATACATGGAAAGATGCCCGATGTGATAGTTCATATGCCTGAGAAGGGATGGTTAATCCTGATTGAGGCAGTAACCAGCCACGGCCCAATTGATATCAAGAGACATATTGAGCTGAAGTCTCTATTCGAAAAGCCGGATCTAGGGCTTATCTTTGTGACAGCATTCTTAGACCGTCATACTATGGGGCGTTATCTTTCCGAGATAGCGTGGGAGACTGAAGTATGGGTAGCCCAAACTCCTTCACACCTGATACATTTCAATGGAGAGCGGTTCCTGGGGCCATATTGATCCCTAGGGCATCAGGCAGATGGACGGCTCAACTCCATGATCTACATCAGCGCCCATCATATTTTTCACCTAGAGCAGATCGGAAATGGGATTAGGTGGAAGATTAAGACATTGGACGCAAACACGATTTCGAGTTCAAAGCTTGATTTGCAGCAATATTGATATAACCACAGGGCAAACCGTTCTCAGGAGGGTTTATCATCAAAGAGGAGATCTGGATCGAGAAGTACCGGCCGGAAAAGTTGGATGATATCGCGGGGCAGGATGAGATCGTCCGCCGCCTAAAGTCCTATGTCAAGACAAAAAACCTGCCGCACCTCCTGTTCTCCGGGCCGCCCGGAGTGGGCAAGACCGCAGCCTCCATCTCCATCGTCCGGGAGATTTATGGTGAGGGCTGGCGAAACAATTTCATTGAGCTAAACGCCAGCGACGAGAGGGGCATAGACATCATCCGGCACAAGGTCAAGGACTTCGCCCGCATGGCTCCATTGGGGGGAGCCGATTTTAAAGTCATATTTTTGGACGAGGCCGATGCCCTGACCAATGATGCCCAGAGCGCCCTGCGCCGGACCATGGAGCGCTACTCCGCCACCACCAGGTTCATCCTCTCCTGCAACTACTCCTCCAAGATCATTGAGCCCATCCAGTCCCGCTGCGCCGTCTACCGCTTCAGAGCCCTGTCGGGTGAAGCCATAGGCAAGAGGATCAGCTTCATAGCGGCAGAGGAGAAGCTGGTGGTATCCGAGGGAGGCCTCTCAGCCATCGAATACGTCGCCGGAGGGGACATGAGAAAGGCCATCAATGCCCTGCAGGCGGCTGCCCTGCTGGGCGACAAGGTGGACGAGGAGACTATCTACCAGATCACCTCCACCGCCAAGCCGGAGGAGATCAGGAATTTCATCAAGACCGCCCTCTCCGGGGACTTCGTGGCGGCACGGGGGGTTCTGGATGATCTGCTTCTTTCCAAGGGGCTCTCCGGCCAGGATGTGGTGGTCCAGATCCACCGGGCCATGCTGGACCTGGATATTCCGGATAAAGACAAAGTTCGGCTGATAGACCGCATCGGCGAGATCGATTTTCGCATGACGGAAGGGGCCAACGAGAGGATTCAGCTGGAGGCCCTGCTGGCATACTTCGCCTTGAGCAAATCAAATACGCCTTAGCCCCTTTTATCTACTCGGCTATTGCTTGGCTGCCCAAATTTTGTCTTGTATGCAGCCAAAAAGCTCGGCATCTTTTGAGGGCGTGTAGATCATCGGGCGTCTCTTGGGCTCAGGAAGATTGAAATATAAAAGGAGCTAAAATCCTCAGGAATTTTGGAGGTAAGAGCACGAGAGGAATCGGTATTTTCATAATTCTCATAGTCATGTTGACTTCAGTTTGCATTGCAGAAGAGAGGCCCCCTCTCATATCCAGGTCTCTATTATTCGGCAATCCGGACCGAACCACCACCCGTCTCAGTCCGGACGGCTCGATGATGAGCTTTCTGGCCCCGGTTGATGGAGTCCTCAATGTCTGGGTCGGCCAGGCGGGCCAACCGGATAAGGCGAAGCCTGTGACCAATGATACCTATCGCGGCATTCGCAGCTATTTCTGGGCTTATACCAATGAGCATATACTCTTCCTGCAGGACTTAAATGGAGACGAGAACTGGAGAATTTATAGCCTAAACCTCAGCAGCGGCAAGACCAAGGACCTCACTCCTTTTGAGGGAGTCCAATCTCAGATTCAGAAGCTGAGCCCCAAACATCCCCAGGAGTGTATCATAGGCCTGAACAAGCGCGATCCTGTTTACCACGACCTCTTCCGGCTGAACATAGAAACCGGCAACCTAACACTGCTGCAGGAGAACACAAGATTTTCAGGTTTTGAGGTTGATGATGAATTCAAGGTACGCCTGGCCAGCAATATGACCTCCGACGGGGGCATAGATATATTCAAGCTGATGGATGATGGAACCTGGCAGAACTTTTTGCGAATAGAAAAAGAAGACAGCATGAGCGCTCGCTTTGTCGGTTTCAACAAGACGAATGAGATCGCATATTTCGTGGACAGCCGAGGGCGGGATACCGCGGCTCTTTACCTGCTTGATCTGGATACAGGCGAGAGGTCTCTTGTGGCCGAAGATGAGAAAGCCGATTTCAGCGGCGCTTTGGTCCATCCTACTGAGAAGAATCTGCAGGCGGTGGCCTTTTATTATGACCGGCTCCGGGAATATGAGGTTCTCGATCCGGCTATCTCCGAAGATCTGGAATATCTTTACGGTCTGGAGGACGGAGAGGTCAGAGTGGTGAGCCGATCCCTGGATGATAAGGCCTGGATTGTGGCTTACACCGTTGATGATGGACCCACTCGCTACTACTTTTACGATCGCAGCAAGAGGCAGGCAGAATTTCTTTTCACAGATAAAGACGAACTGCAGGATAAGCCCCTCTCTAAAATGATTCCTGCGGTCATCAAATCACGCGACGGACTGGATCTCTTGAGCTATTACACATTGCCTTTGGGCAGCGACAGCAATGATGACGGCCTGCCCGATAAACCCTTGCCAATGGTTTTGAATGTACATGGCGGCCCCTGGGGTCGAGACTACTGGGGCCTGAATTCCATCCATCAATGGCTGGCCAACCGGGGCTATGCTGTCCTCAGCGTCAACTTCCGAGGCTCTACTGGTCTGGGCAAGAACTTCACCAATGCTGGAGATCTGGAGTGGGGCAGAAAGATGCAGGAGGACCTTATCGATGCTGTCAACTGGTCCATCGATAAGGGAATTGCCGATCCGGAAAAGATTGGAATAATGGGAGGAAGCTATGGCGGCTATGCCGTCCTGGCAGGACTTTCTCTCTCCCCGCAGCTCTTTGCCTGCGGAGTGGACATTGTGGGGCCCTCCAACCTGATCACTCTGCTTCAGTCGGTTCCTCCCTACTGGAAGCCGGAGATAGAACAGTGGACCAAAAGGGTAGGAGACTTCCGGACGGTGGAGGGAAGAAAGCTGCTCCAGGAGCGTTCGCCTCTAAACTACGTCGATAGGATCGAGCGCCCCCTGCTTATCGGACAGGGAGCCAATGATCCCAGAGTAAAGCAGAATGAGTCGGATCAGATCGTAAAGGCCATGCAGGAGAAGGGACTGCCGGTAACCTATATTCTTTATGCCGATGAGGGGCATGGATTTGCCAGACCGGAGAACAGGCTCTCCTTCTATGCCATAGCCGAGGCATTTCTGGCAGAATACCTGGGCGGCAGATACGAGCCTATAGGCAATGACTTCCAGGGGGCAAACTTCACTGTGCCCAATGGCGCTGGGGAGATTTCTGGACTGGCAGCAGCTATGGATAACCGACAATCAGCCGATTCCGGGGCAGGGATTTAGGGCGCTTTTTTGCCCCTGCCCTTTAATTTTCCTTTCGACATTTAAATCCCCAATCAATCCGGATGAAAGCAGGATTATCGGATCGGGAAAGATATTCTATTATTGCTTTCATGACCAAAGCAGAAATGAAGCAACATGACCAGAATTCTTAATTGATAATGTTTAAGTATGAATAAACCAAATTAAGCATGGTGGATTTTTATGGCACTTATTGAGCCGATCTATGTATTATTCGGGAGATACGGCCCCAATCTCTTCGGGGCACTGGCGGTATTGATCGTCGGCTGGCTGGTTGCTTTGATACTCTCTTCTGCTATTGGCAAGGCATTACGCCGGACAGGCATCGATGAAAAGATTGCGAAGAAGGTAGTGGGAGACGAGAAGGCTCAGGAGATGGAGCCGCATAGATGGATCTCCAAGATAATCTACTATGTGCTGCTCTTCTTTGTGTTTGTGGCATTTTTCCAGGTGCTTGGCTTGACCCTGGTGGCTCAGCCTCTCAATCAGTTCTTGAATGTTGTATTCGCATATATTCCAAAGCTCTTTGCCGCTTTGGTTCTTGCGGTCATCGCCTGGATCATCGCCGCAGTGCTCAAGAAAATTGTGGTTAAAGTACTGCAATCTGCCAATGTGGATGAAGGATTGAGCAGCAAGACCGGC
>MTKX01001374.1_pt2 | contig 11321 bp, 8 predicted proteins | sample 1042771 | NCBI WGS metagenome assembly MTKX01 (sample SAMN06212183, study PRJNA360534) | anaerobic digester metagenome | biome: Wastewater treatment plant; material: sludge; isolation source: anaerobic digester fed with sludge from wastewater treatment plant | place: Denmark: WWTP Randers ... | reverse complement strand
CCGCCCGAGAACGGTGCAGGGCCGCGGCACCGGGGGGCGTCAGGCGCTCGAGGTCTGAGGGGGTAATGGGAAACTCGCCTTCGGCACTGCAGCGCGGGCACTTGATCAGGCGGGCATAGGGCTGGTCTTCGCCATCCCGCCAGAGGAACGCCTGAGCTGGAACCAGTTCGCCGCAGCCGGGGCAGGGCGTCTGGTAGAGCGATTGGAAGTGAAGCTCCAGACGCTCTTCGCCTTTTCGCAAAGCCGCCAGATCGCTCAGCGCAGACTGAAGGTCAGTCGTTTGTGGGGCGGCAGCCAGCACCTGGAGCATGAGGGTGAGGATGGGGTTGTTGCTGGCAACCAGAACCCGACAGCCGGCGCGGGCAGCTTCCAGGGCGAGGAGGGGGTGTGCGCCCAGCGGGTCAAAGACCCAGTCGCCGGGTTGGAGGTGCTGGCGCGCCCAGGCGGCAGCCATGCCCACCGGCAGCAGGGGCAGGTAACGCCCCAGCGGCAGGCTGGCGACAGGCGCAGAGCCGGGCATAAATGGAACAGCCAGATGATTGGACATCTGGATTCATTATAGCGCAAACCGGTCAGGGAGCGGTTATTTCTCTTTATCGGGCTCGTCGGGAGCCAGGCCAAGCTGCACAGCCTGGTCAAAGCTGATGGTATCGGGGTTGACCTTGGCAAGCTGTTGATCGGCGGCCTGCTCCCAGAAGGAATCTGTGTCTGATACAGCCGGGGCCGCCGGGGCAGCGCCTTCACCGAACAGGGACGCAAACGCAGCCAGGGCAGCGGGGTCTTCGGGTACGGCCGGGGGTTCTGGTTCGGGCGCGGGCGCGGGTTTGGCTGTGGTTTTAGAGCCGGATTTGGCCGGAGCAGAGTCGGTGGCTTCGGCAGGGGATGCGGCCAGGGTGGCTGCCAGACGGGGTTGAACCGCCAGCACCTCTTCGAGCGCCAGCGCCAGACGGATGCTGCTGCTGCCGGGCTTGAGTGCAACCATGACCACGCCGCTGTTCACAGGTGCCATCACCAGGTCAAAGGCGGCGCCGCGCATGGTGACGCCCACCGAAGGGTGCGTATCGGCAAACATATTGGCAAACTGATTTGAGGACTGCATCACGGTCATCAGGGGGGGAATCCATTCGCCAGCCACTTCAATCTTGGGGAAGTCGCCGCTGCGAACCAGGCGGTTCCCTTTTTCGTCCAGTAAGACAACGCCCAGAGCGGCCGCCGATTTACACAGGCTTTCCAAAAGCTGTTTTTGCGTCTCAGCAGCCGAAGCATCTGCGGTGGGCGGCTCGGCAGGTTTTTCTTTGTCTTTTTCTCGGCGCGGCGCGGGGGCCGGGGTTTCTTCTCCTGCAACGGGATCACTGCCAACCAGAGCAGGCGGATTGACACCCAGAGCGGCGGCAGAGACGCGGATAAATTCTTCCATTTCCAGCGGCTTGGGCAAAAAGGCCTCGCAGCCCAGTTCTTCAGCCTGCTGGCGGATCTTGCGGTCTGTCAGGCCGCTGATGAGGATGACCTTGAGGTCGGGTTGGCGTTTGCGCATGCGCTTGATCAGATCTACGCCGGTCATGCCGGGCAGGCGCATGTCGGTCACCACCAGATCGACGGTGTGTTTGCCCGCATCCAGGATGGCTTCTTCAGCCGAGGGATGAACTGAAATGGTCAATTTTGCGCCCAGGACCTCCAGGGCGGCTTTGAGCAGCCGCCCCAGTTCCATGGCATCATCCACAATCATCACGCGTTGAGTCATTCCGCAAGCCTCCGAGAATACTGCAATCGAGCGCTCCCCCGATTGCGTAATAGAATTATAGCGCAAAAAATCAGTCTGGCGGGGTGAAAATCACCTCGCCAGGCTGATTCAATCAATATTTGCCCCTCGTAATTTCTATTGCTGATCACCAGTTCCGTCCATGACGGTTCAGTTTATTCGTGGCGGTTCTTTCTGGATATGTATCCCATGGCTATGCCATAGAAGCCCATAAAAGCCCCGACCACTGATGCCGCATGAGAGAAGAAGACCAGGAAGAAGGTTGCTTCAATCACTCGAACAACCATCATCAGCGGCAGAACAACGCCAATCAGCAGTAGAACAAGCCCAATCCAGATCCAATACTTGGGGTTAACTCTTTCCATTTTCTTGGAACAGCCAGCACCGAACAAAGTGCCCCGGGGCGGCTTCAAATTCCTGAGGGCGCTCTTTGTTGCACAGACCATCGATCAGGTGCTTGCAGCGCGGGTGGAAGCGGCAGCCTTCCGGCGGCTTGACCAGTGACGGGGGTTCGCCGGGGGGGACTTCCTGGAATTCGTCCACGTTCTTGGCATCGGGGTCAGAGGTGGCCGCAAGGAGGGCGTGGGTATAGGGATGCCCGGGGTTATTAATCAGATCTGCCACACGGGCTTTCTCAATCACTTCGCCAGCGTACATGACGAAAATATATTCCGAGAAGTAGCGCACCGTGGACAGGTCGTGGGTGATGTAGATCACCGCTAAGTTACGAGATTCCTGCAAACCGCGCAGCAGTTTGAGGATTTCCACACGGACAGAAGCATCCAACATGGATACGGGTTCATCGGCGACCAGCAGGGTGGGGTTGTTGATCATGGCGCGGGCGATGACCACGCGCTGCTGCTGACCACCGCTGATCATATGCGGGAATTTGGGCAGGAATTCATCCACAGGGGTCATCTTGACTTCTTCAAGCGCCTTGTGGATGCGTTCGAGCCGTTCTTGCTTGCTCTTGACGCCGTTGATGATCAGAGGTTCTTCCAGGATAGTCTGGATATTCATGAAGGGCGGTAGAGCGCCATAAGGGTCCTGCTGCACATAGCCCACCTGTGAACGATACCATTTCAACTGAGAACGGGAGAATTCACCCATGGGGACATCAGCATAGTACACGTCACCCTTGGTGGGGATGTTGATGCCCAGAATGGTTTTCATCAGACTGGATTTACCGCAGCCACTCTCACCGACCACAGCCACAGCTTCGCCGCGATCCAGATTGAAACTCACGCCATCTACCGCGCGAACAAAGCCCGCACGCCCAAAGCCAAAGCGGCGCAGTTCAAACCAGACATGTAGATCCCGAATCGAAAGCAAGGGACCGGTATGGCTAGCTACCGTAGATTTCAACTCTTCAAGGGTATGTTTTTGTTTGGCCATCTTGTTCTCCTCGCCTTACTGATACAGCCAGCACTTGACCAGGCGTCCATCCACGGTAACCGTGGGAGGTTCTTCGCCGCACTTTTCAAAACGCTTGGGGCAGCGAGCCGCAAAGCGGCAGCCCGNNGGTTGATGAGGCTCGGCGGTTGGCCGGTGATAAAGTCTGGCTCGGCAGTGCTGCGCAGTTTTGGCACTGAAGCCATCAATTTGGCCGAGTAGGGGTGCAGGGGAGCAGTAAAGAAGCGGTATGAGTCGCTCGTCTCAACAATCTGTCCGGCATACATCACCGCTACACGATCAGCCAATTCTGAGGAAGTGGCAATGTCGTGGGTGATGAGGATAAAGCTGGTGTTGATCTCTTTCTTGATGCGCTTGAGCAGGTTCATGATGTTAGCCTGGGTCAGCACATCCAGCGCAGAGGTAGGTTCATCCAAGACTACCAGGTCGGGCATGGTGACCAGAGACATGGCAATGGCTACACGCTGGCGCATACCACCGCTCAGCTCAAAAGCATAGCGGTTGACAAAGTCTACCGGTACGCCTACCCGTTGAAACATAGCACGAGACTGTTCCAGGGCGGCTTCTTTAGACACGCCGTGGTGCACCATCAGGGGTTCGGCTACCTGATCGCCCACTTTGAGTACGGGGTTGAGGGAGTTCATGGCTGCCTGAGGCACCATGCTCATCTTAACCCAGCGGACATCGCGGCGATATTTTTCATCATCCAAAGCCATAACATCCACACCATCCATGTAAACGCTACCGGAATAGGTGCCAACATTGCGCGGCAGGAGCCGGAGCAGGGCTTTGGCCATGGAAGATTTACCGCAACCCGATTCACCAATGATCACAACAGCCTCATTGGTGTTCAGGTTGAGGTTCACACCATCAACCGCCTGCACCAACCCCTTTGAAGCTTTAAAGTACAGTTTCAGATTTTCAACACGGAGTAATAAGTTGTCAGTCATGATTTTTACACCCCTCGCAATCGTGGATTGAAGATACGGTCGAGTGCAAAACCAAGGCTTGCAAAGCCCAAACCGGTGATCATCAACAGGACGGCTGGTTCCAAAATCCAGTAGTACCAGCCCCGGTAGAGTGCAGCATTGCCGTAGGCCTCATTGATCATCTTGCCCCAGGTGGGCAGAACCGGGTCACCGATTCCCAGCAGCGCCAGAGAGGCTTCGAGGAATACAAATGACGGGACTGCAGAAATCAACCCGGGCAGAAGCAACGGTATCATACGAGGGATCAGGTATTTGAAGATGATACGCCCATCACCGGCCCCGTAAGAGCGAGCGGCTTCGATGTAGGTAGACTCTTTCACCTGCGTGAACATGGCGCGGTAGCTCTTAATACCACCGGTGAAGATGGAGAGCGCAATCGTTGCTCCCAGAATTGTCCAGATGGACCGGGAGTAGAATGTGCCCACCATGATCAGGATGGAAAGGAAGGGCAGCACCATGTTGACCTCAGTGATGCGCTGGATCAGGGCATCCCAGAAACCGCCATACCAGGTGCCAAACGCAGCAATGATCATGGTCAGGAGGGATGTGCCCAGAGCGGCCAGCAAGCCAAACGATAGCGCAATGGGGATACCCCACAAGAGCGGCAGGCTCAGGTCACGGCGCATATGATCGGTCCCTGCCCAGCCAAACACCTGGCCATGCAAGACAAACTCAGGATGAACTACTGAATTCGATTCAAAAATCGTTGCTTGTATTTCCAACCTGTAGGTTCCCTGGACCGGGATCTGTTCTTCTACATCCGGATCCAGGAATAGGCCGATATTGGGGACCACATTATTGAGACGCTTCTGCAGTTTTTGATCCTGCAGCATCGGATAAGTGTGGGATTTTGTTAATGCAAAACTAGCAATTTTGATTTCCCGTTCATCCGGCGTGAATAGTTTTATGGCAACAAACGGCTGTTGTGTCTCGTATTCCGAGTTGAAGTACAGAACCATGTCCTGGGGGAAGGATGTGTAACTATGATCGAATTCAAACGTGAAGGTGGTGATCGTCGTTCCACCTTCAGTTACGGTTGTAACCGAAGAGACACCTTCATCGCCTTCCTTCATATCGAAGGATTCAACGAGTTTTTCCGCGCGGAACCAGTTGTACCATTTTGGGGGGACGTTGCGGGGGTTTTTATAGACAATCGATTCTCCACCGCGCCAGGTGCTGATGGCCTGATCATAGGGGATCTTGATAATTACCACAACCGCGACAATGATTAGCGCCAACACCACGATGACGCCAAAGATAGCCGTTGGGTACTTGCCAATTTCCCGGAGGGTATTGAGAAAATTTTTCATTTTGCGCCTCCGCCACCACCAATTTTGACTCGAGGATCAACCAACGCATAGACAAAGTCCAACAGGAATACGGTAATTGCCAACAGGTATGCGTAAAGGATCGTTGTGCCAACGATTACGGGGGTATCATACAGACCGATGGCTTTGTAGGTCACACGCCCAAGTCCTGGCCATGTGAACACGGTTTCAGTGATAATGGCACCTGTCCACATACCAATCAACATCAGAGCAAACGATGTAATGATGGTTGGCAGGGTTGGGCGCAGGATGTAACGACGTTCAATATCGCGGGCTGACAGACCTTTGGCCTTGGCTGTGTCCACGTAATCTTCACTGGAGTAGATAAGGAAGAAGGTGCGCCAGTTGTAGATGCTCAGGAAGAAGGATGAGACAATCAGAGATGTCGCCGGCAGAATGAGATGTTTGAGGATGCTGAGAATGCGCCCCATCAAATCCTTTGGAACTGGTGCATCAATCACGCCGCCAAATGGCAACCATTTGAGTATCGCCGCAAAAATCAAGATCAAGAATATGCCATAAAACCATGGCGGTACTGACGAAGTCGGCGAAAGGGTAATGACAAACTTATCCCAAAAGCTACCATATTTGCGGGAAAGTGCCAATGCCAGAAAGAGCGTGACAAAGAAAAGAATCAGATTTGCTGTGCCCATTAACAACAGCGTATAAGGAATGCGTTCCAGAATGATGTTTTTTACATTGCGGGAACCCAAATCGCTGGTCATAAACATTGCACGGCCCAGGTTCAGGGTCAGTGCATTCTTGAGAAATCGGATTGAGCGGATGGCCGCGGGTTGGTCCAGATCCAGGCGAGCCATTTCTGCCTGGATTCTTTCCTGAATCAAATTGTTCTTGACCTCTGGGTCCATGGTCTTATTTTTGGGGTCCATGCTAATCTGCATGGTAACCCGCTCCTGGATTTCAGAGACCATCATTTTGTCAACATAGCCCCCCATGTTAGCGATCAAAATTGTCAGGTAAATGCCAATGACAACCGTAACAAAAAGGGAGAACAGCCGGAATCCAGAATACTTTAAGACCCTGACAAGGGTGCTCTCGCCTTTGGATTTCTTCTTCTCTATCGTGGGAGTTGTGGTTTCAGCGACCGATCCCATATATCCTACCTCCTCATCGAGATAAGGAGGGGCAAGGAGATTGATTCACCTTGCCCCTCCAAACACTTAGTTACCCGTATGCAATCCGATCGGACTTACTTGACAGTCACGAATTCGAATGCATAGAAGGTCGGAATAGCCACGACGTAGGGAACCACAACAGCTTCCAACTTGCTGGAGCCGGCGGCCATAGTCGCGGAGAGTTCCGCAGGAACCGTAATGCGATAGAGACCTTCTTCCACCAGTTCGCCCTTGAGCACTTCGACGATTTGACCCGTGGAATCGTAGAGCAAACCAATGACCTCTTTGACATCTTCAGAGGCATAGGGTTCGCCATCAAAGTTCACCATCACATCAAAGGTGAATTCGGTACCCAGCACGACACTGGCTTCACCATCCACCTCAACATCCGCAATGCGCGGCGCAGCAAAGCCAGACCATCTGTCTGCAAGGTCAACATAGTCCGGATTGGAAATCAGGGTAGCAACCTTTTCAGTCAGGTAGATTTCGCTCAGGATGTAGGGGCCGTTACCGATCATGTAGTGACCGTATTCTTCGTAGAAGCCCTTGGCGGCTTCGTAACGAGCAACCGCTTCATCCGGGGTGATGTAGGCAGAAAGGACATTGGCGTAGGGGATGTGCTGATCGGCAATGGCCTGATCCAGGTAGTTGGTCATGATATCAAGGCTGGGGCCACCCACCAGGCTGAGCCATTCAACAGTCTTGGTTTCAGTGGTGTTGGCATCGGCCTTGTCCGCAGAGAAGGCAACTTCACCAGCCGCATCAGCCAGGGAGGCAGCGGCCAGGGTGTGCCACGGGGCATAACCGTAGGAGAAGGTCGGCCACAGGGTGGTGACGTTCATCTCAGCATCGATCTGCCAGTTGTCGCTGTAGGCTTCGATGATTAGAGGATCTTCGGAGAGGATGCGGAAGCCTTTGTAGGTTTCCAGGGAAGCTTCGACATTGGGGGCCATTGATTCATCATAGATGAGCGAGCCTTCTTTGCCGATATCGAGGCTGATGATCCAGGAATACAGGAAGTCAGCGATATCCATCGTCGTACCATCCTGATTTTTCACATCAGTGAACAGGGCTTCGGGATAGTAGACAATGCTCTTGATCTTGGCAGTGGTGCCTTCCGGGAACTTTTCGCCAGCGGTGATGAACTGCTGGTTGACGGCATCCCAGTCAACAATGGTGTCTTCGGGGACATTGATTTCGGGAGCGAAATCGAGGGTCACCCAATCGTGAGTAGCACCAATGGGCAGGCCTTCCAGGGCGGTAACTTCGGCTTTATCAAAGCGCAGCGGCCAGATCAAGCCAGTGTAGGGATCGTACATGTAGCTCTGGTCGTAGGTGGAGCGAACAATGGGCTGATCGAACGCCCAGTTGGAGCCGGCGATGGGGTTGATGGGGTCAACGAACAGGTCCGGGGAACCCCACTTCAGCTGGCCGCCTTCCTGGTCTTCCTGACGAAGAGTGTACGGCCAGATCTGGGCGCCAGCAACACCGGCAGCCAGGTCATAGGTCACGGTCAGGCCATCTTTGTAGGGGATGAAGCGTTTACCATCGATCAGCCAGACGTGCATGGAGTTCTTGAGGGAGAGTTCCACGGCGCGTTCCAGAGCTTCGAGGCGTTCTTCGGGGGTGTTGAAGTTGGTATAGGCCAGATCATCGGCGAGTTCCTTGTATTCCTCATCGATGTTGTTGGCCTGCCACAGAGCAGTGAAGCCATAGGCAGAAGATGGGCTGTCAAAGAACTGGAAGTTGTCCGCTTCGTTGCGGGAAATGGCAGTGGCGGACCAGGCGCCAGTGTAGATGTGGAACAGGCCATCCGCAGGATTGCCACCGACCCAGATGGGGGAGGCTTCTGAGGAGGTCTTGTACTGGCGATCGGTCGCGAAACCGATGCTCTCGAGCTGGTTGCCAACATAGTCGCCGATCGGGACACGAGTCTTGTCAGAGTCGTTGCGGATCAGCAGAATGAGGGTGACCTGTTCGCCGTTGAACATGTACTTGCCATCTTCAATCGTCACGCCTTCGATGCCGAGCATGACCTCATCCATGGCAGCCTTGGCGCGTTCCGGGTTGTAAGCATATTCAGCTTCCAGCCGGCGGATGGTCGGGGCAATGCTGGTGTAGTCTGGCATGTTGGTGACAAGCGGGAAGAACTTGGCCAGTGCACCACCGCTGTAGATTTCGCGATTGAGGTAATCGCGGTCGATCAGCCAGTTCATGGCTTCGCGAGCTGCAGCAAAGTGGAATGGATTGACTTTGCCGGTGGACTCGAAGACGGGGCCAACGGGGTTGAAGGTCAATTCATAGTACAGGCCGTTCGCCGAAGAGTAGCCCAGACCAGCTGCCTCAATTTCGGGCAGGGTGTCGGACGAAACGCCATCAGCATAAATGTCGATAGCGCCCGCTTCAATCTGGGTAACAGCAGCGGCATTGTCAACAACCGAGATGACAATCTCGTCGAACCAACCGCCGTGGCGGGTGGTGGGTTCGGGGGTCGGGATGGCCGTGGGGGCCTCAGTTACGACAGGAGCCTCGGTGACAACCGGGGCTTCGGTCACAACCGGCGCTTCGGTCGGTGCGACTGTGGGGGTGCAGGCGGCCAGAGCCATCGAGGCGACGATGATCAGGCTGAGCACCAAAAACATGGTATTGCGCTTCATATTTCTTTCTCCTCCAACAGAAAACAGATTGGATTGTGAAGGGTGACGACGGGGAATTGAGACATTCAGGTTCGACTGCTTTATAGGGCTTGCTTTGCAGGGATGAACACTGAAGGGCTCTCCCCAAAGGCACAAATCCCGGATAGGGATTGGAATAATTATAGATGGAATAGACAAGAATGTCAATGAATGCCGGTTAAGAGCGAGGTGCTTTTTGACGTTAATTTGGGTGTCAGATATCACAAATCGGGATTAAAAGTCGGTTTTAGGGCTCGGAATTAAAACGCAGAATGCGGGGCAAGCCCGCATTCTGTCTAAGCGGCAATGGGTGATTGATTTACGGGGCGCAGAGCGGGCCGGCATCCCAGGCTTCCAGGTTCCACAGCTCGCTGCGGGCGCTGACATCAAAGGTGTAGTTGCACAGGTCGCGGCGGGCGGCGGTCAGCTTGATGCGGTAGTAGAGCGGCACCACCGGCAGGTCTTCGGACAGCAGGCGCTGCACTTCCAGGTTGGCGGCCGCGGCGGCATCGGTGCCGGCAGACAGGCGGGCAGCCTGGCAGGCGGCATCGTAGGCAGGGCTGCTGTAACCGGTCAGATTGGCGCCAACCCAGCCGTTCTGGGCGGTGGGGATCTGGTCGGTCTGATAGAGGTAGCAGGGTGTTTCGGCACCCGAGGCCCAACTGAACTGCGCCAGGTCAAATTTGCGGCCAAAGAGAGGGCCATCGGGTCCGGCGGCGTACATTTGACCAGGCGTGAGCGCGGTAATGGTAACGCCAATGCCACACTGTGCCAGCGAAGCAGCCAGGTATTCGGCGGCAGCGTTGGGCAGCAGGGCGCTGGCGGTCAGATAGGTGACCGTCAGGGGGGTGCCGTCGGGCACGCCGGGCACGCCGTAGGCCTGGCGTGGGGTGGCGGGGTCGTTGTCGTAGTCGCGCCAACCCACCTGATCCAGCAGGGCGCTGCCTGCCGCTACATCATAGGCGGCGGGCGACAGGCTGGCCGCGTAGAGCGGGTGGTTGGGGGGGAACAAACCAGTGGGCACGGCTGAGCGGCTGTACAGGAAGGTACGGATCAGGCCTTCACGATCCAGGCAGGCGGCAAAGGCGCGCCGGACGCGCACATCGCCGAAGATATCGGGGCGTTCATCAGAGAAGGCATTGTAGCCATCATCCAGGGTGGCGGGGCGAATGCCAAAGTCCAGGTGTTCCCATTCGGGGCCCAGGCCCAGCCAGAGCTTGATGGAGGCAGCCTGTTCATATTCCAGGGCCTGCTGGAAGCCATCCAGCAGTGAGGTGGTCTGATCGATAAAATCACATTCGCCGTTACGCAGGGCGGCCAGGTTGCCATCGGCGGTTTCGCCCAGGAAGCGGAAGACCAGCAGATCGTAATGCGGCAGGCCTTCGGCCGCGCGGAAGTAGTTGGGGTTGCGCTCCAGGGTGATATGCCCACCGGTGACCCACTCTTTAATGATGTAGGGACCCCAGCCCAGCGGGTAACGGGCAACCTCCTCGGCGCTCAACAGGGCATCGGCAGAGTACAGGCTGTCGATATGCTGCGGCAGCGGCTGCCAGAAGGCTTCGGTAAAATTGGTGGTGCGGTAGCCGGGAATGCTGACCCATTCGGTGGCAAGTGGATCATCTTGCAGGGCCAGGTAGGAGGCGGTGCGCGAGACCAGGCGCTTGTTGATGGGCGTGAGAGGGTCGGCGGCAACGGTGTAGGAATAGACCGAGTCGGCGGCTGTGAGCGGGGCGCCGTCTGACCAGTTGATGCCCGGCACAATGTGGTAGGTCAGGGTCAGCGCGTCCATCTGGACGGGGCTCTGCCCATCCCAGGTGACGGCACAGGAGTCGGCAGTGCAGCCCGCGGGCAGGTAGCGTGCCCCGGCCACCAGGTTAGACAGGCTGCCATCCGCGGCGACAATTGGGGCACCAAAGGCGACATCAACGGGGGTGTAGCGGGCGTCACCATCGGTTAGGGTGGGAAGTTTTTGCAGGATCACTGGCTGGGCGGTGTAGTTGCGCGTGTCCACGGGGCCGTCG
>MTKX01001655.1_pt1 | contig 11336 bp, 9 predicted proteins | sample 1042771 | NCBI WGS metagenome assembly MTKX01 (sample SAMN06212183, study PRJNA360534) | anaerobic digester metagenome | biome: Wastewater treatment plant; material: sludge; isolation source: anaerobic digester fed with sludge from wastewater treatment plant | place: Denmark: WWTP Randers ... | reverse complement strand
GTGGCAAGGAATGGGAGCTTCCCTCGGGTTGACCCGCGTGATGGGGGGGATTGCCCCGATGGTGGTCCTCACTGCTATGGCCCTCTATAAACCCGCCTCCAGGTTACTCCCTCAGAAAAATGGACTCCTTGCCCTTTTCGGGGGAGTAGCGCTCCTGCAGGCAGTCATCTTCTTCCGTGACCAGAAAATCCTGCTGAAGGCCGATCCCACGGAACAACTGGTTAAAAAGAGTACCGATTTTATCCGCTTTAACGAAGAGGGGAAGAAGGTCTTTTATTTCAATCCCCTGGTCATCCATTATCTGGAATTAGATCCTTACGATACGAAACAGTGCAATTGGTGGGTGTCTGATAAGCAGCAGCCGTCAAATGTTATGGAATGGGGTGACCTGCTGGTCTGGGATGCCCATTTCGGCCCCAATGAGGGGGAAGTGCCGCTCGAAAACCTCGAAAAGGACCCTTACCTGAAAAAGGTACGGTCGTTTTATCCGGTGGAAAGAATCACTGTGCTTGGGGGCTATGACTACAGCATCCATATCTACAAAAAGTCACCCAACAAAGGGGATTCCATAGAGGTGGCCGGTCATTTTGCGAAAAACTTCACTTTTGAAGGCGTGGACGATCCCCGGGTCATCGAAGCCGATAGCGTTAAAGCCTGGCGAATCGACGAAAGCCAGGAATATGGTCCCACCCTGGTGGTGAACGCTGGTGAAATTGAGCTCTTTGAAATCCTGGAAGTCACCGTTGACCTTAATTACAAACCCGAGGAGATGCTGGACAAAGATGAGGTTTATCTGGTCTTTTCCATCGATGGGGATGGGAAGAACCTCCGCTATGAAAGCATCGACCTGGCCGCACCCCAGGGGGGATGGAAACAGCAGCAGCTGGTTTCCCGGATGTCGGCCGCCATTTCTGAAACCGCACAGGTTAAAGTGTATGTCTGGAATTTGAAACGAAAGAAACTGCTGATGGAAAGCCTGAAGGTCAACATCAACAGTTACTGAAATGAATTCCGGCGAGCCCATTTTTCGTCCGCTCTGTGGCGGGAAGTTCCGATGTCCGGAATTATCAACCGACTCTTTGCTCATGGTTTGATGGAGAAAGGGCCACGGAATCTCTGACCAAGTCAAAGAGATGGATCGTCAGGTTTAAACCGTTTTATGATTTCCAGGTCGTCGAACCATACCGGTTCCGTTCCTGTAACCCATACATAGATGATCAGGCGGCTGTTGTCGACATGCTGTGGCACCCAGAAACTGAGCTCCAGTTTTTTCCATCCCTGATCGTCTGTTTCCGAAGGTTTGTTGTTGAGGATATAAAAATCTTTTCCCGTGGTGGCTACCAGGTTGGCCTGGCCAGAGAGGCTGTGGGTGCGCACGGTTACCGTCACATATTCCAGTTCCGGGGCATCAGGAAACTCCACGGCTTTTCCATAGGGATCAGTGCCGTCGAGACGCAGGCTGTGAACTCCGCTGCGGGCCTTTTCTACGGATATCCGCTTACTCTCCTCCGCTATGCCGCCATGGTCAAAAAGCACCATCTGACGTGTGGTGTCGGCCGACTCATAGTCACAGCGCAGGGTGTCTGACCGGGCGCTCCTGCAAATTCCTCCGCTGCCCTGGTGGGGGAGCTCCCTTTTCCTGAGCAGGAAAACAGGGAAGGAGGTGGCCGTCACCTCCCACTCATCGCTGGTGAGGTAGCTGTTACGCCGCTCTTCGTTCTCCTGATAGGAAAGCATAAAATTGTTGTCATAGACCGAAACGAGGATGTAATCAGCACTGTCGACCGTGGGGAATAGACGGATGTAGTCACGGTACGCCAGGTGGGAGAAAAAGTGGTCGGTAGTGCTGACCCGGGCATTGGCGGGAATGGTGCTGAGGAGGTGGTGTACTTCCCTGAGGTTGTAATGCGACGTGAAGAACTCTTTTTTGTATACTCTCTCCTTGGCCGGATTCATGGTCCAGCGGATTTTGACATGGTCGGGGTTTAGTTTATAAAGGGTCATCCCCAGGGCGGCAAGGCAGGCCAGAAGGGCCAGGCTGGCCTGAAGCCATTTCCTTTTCAGGGAGGCCAGAACCAGAAAAAGAGACAGGGGCAGCAGCGTCACCACTTCAATGGAGTAATATGTGGAGATCCCCCAGCGGATATATGAATCATTAAGCACCTTCTGGGCGACGATGGGAATGAACCAGATCAGATACTGCGGCCGCAGGAGCAGCAGGATACCCCCCGAAACCAGGTAGACCAGGTAAAACTCGGCCTTCACACCATTGCCCGTGGGATCGTCGAGATGGTTTACGAAAAAGAGTTTAACCGTTTCCAGGGGATGGTTGACCACAAAGACCAGGGCTTCTCCGGGGTGAGCCCCCAAAGCGCTATAGTTGAACAGGGTGAACTGCTTATCATCATTCTCCATACCGGGAATAAGCACCTTGAAGAGCAGGATAAAATAGAGCAGTGACACGGCCATGCCTGCCAGGCTCATCTGAACAGCCCGTTTGTCCTTCCTGTGGTTGATAATAAGCACGATAAAGATAAAAATAAACCAGACGGGGATATTCTCACGAGACAGAAGGGCTACGATAAAGAGGATTCCGGCGGTCAGATATTTTTTCTTCTCGAAGGCATAAAGGAAGGGGGGAATGAGGCAGGCCGAGATGACTGCCAGATTCACATCACACGAAAAAGTGGTGTACCTCCCCAGCAATAGAAAATAGTACAGCATCACACCGGCACCCAGCCACCAGTGGTCGCTTTTCAAGGTTACCATTTTCCAGGAGTACCAGGCAGCCACCAGAACCATGGCCAACTGGATCACAATCAGCGTATAGGTGCCGGTCAGCCAGGTGAAGAGCCAATATACAGGAATAAAAAACATCAGTAGGAAGGAGTAGTGGTCCTGGAGGAAATTCCCAGGATAGGTGGGCATCGGACTGATCCTGAAATGGGCATAATCGCGGAAGGCAAAATTGTAATTTCCGTAGTCGAAGGTGACGGTACGGAAATACCAATGGTTGGCGATCCCCATCAGGAGCAGGAGCATCCCGAAAACACACAGGATGACCACCGGGAGGTTTTTCTTGGTCAGGTTAACTTTTCTCATACCCTTCAGTTTGTTTTTTTCTTCATCAGCCATCGGTCGGGAGTGAATTTGTGGACCACTTCAAATCGGGGGTTGAGTTTTGCGGCGTCTTCGGCAAAGATATAGTAATATTCAGCGGGGGTGGCGATATCGATGTTGTAATCATAAGGCTGAAGGTTAATCCAGGGGGCCTTCCCGGTGATCTGGTAAAAGGTGAAGGAGGAGTGGAAGAACCAGCTGGTTTTGAGGGAGATGGGGCTTCCTTTGTATTTTTCTTTAAGGAAGTCTATGACTTCCAGCGTGTTGGAGTCGAATTCCCATTCTCTGACGCTTTGCAGGGATATTCTGTGGGATAGGTTAGCAGCCAGGAGGATGGTCAGGATCAGGGCCAGGGATCTATGGCCCAGGGAGTGGCGCCAGCGGTAGGCCAGGGTGAGGACGATCACGAAGAGAAGAGCGACAAGCGGGTAGAAGAAGAGGGCGGTGCGCCCGCTCAGGTTGGGAGTTCCCAGGATGGTGGTTTGCAGGAGATTGATGGCTGCGGGGAGTAACACAAGGGTTGCCGCCAGCACCCCGCAGAGGGGGTGACAAGCAAGGTCGGATTCCGGGGCCCCGGGCCCGACAGCCTTTCTGATGAAGGAGGCGCAGAGGGCAGCTCCCAGGGCGAGAGCCACCGGCAGGAGCATCCAGCAATGAGGGATCATGGAAAGCACCGGAGAGTTGTAATACCAGTTGTGGATCAACGAGATCACCGTTTCCTGGTAGAACCCCCTTGAAGTCCAGTACTGAAATTCGTTGGTGGAGTGCATCTTCTGGAGGGGGACCATGATCAGGGCCAGGTAGGCCAGGGACAGGAGGGCGATGAGCAGGAGCGGCTTGACCAGTTGCTTCGGATTTTTTCTGTATTCCCAAAGAAACCGGAAACCGGCGATGATGGTCACGGCTGCCCAGAAGACCAAGGCCGTAAAATTGGCATAGGAGGCAAGGATGGCGCAGACCAGGGCCATCCAGATGAACTTATGCCGTCCTTCCCCAAATCCCGCCAGCAGGAATCCTGCTGAGAGGGTGACCATGGTCAGAGAGATCCCGTATCCCCGGCATAAGCCGAAGAAATCGAGAAGATAGGGATTCACGAAAAGGAGGGCCCCCGCCAGGAACCAGGGGGAGTCAAGCCGCAGGGTCAGTTTCAGGATCCGGAATACTCCCCAGGCAAACAGAAGAAAACTAAGCAGGTTGGGCAGCCTGATGACCCACTGCTCCTTGCCGAAAAGAAGTATCGTGCCTTTGGTGAGCAGGGTGTTCAGAATATGGTTGTTGGGGATATTGTCGGGGTACATCATGATTTCCCAAACGCTAAACCGGGAATAATGGTAGACCGTGGGAACTTCATCGATGGTCACCGGCACATGAAATACCTTGAACAGGAGCACCAGGAAGAGGGCTCCGTAGAGGGCGATGAAACTGTAAAAGTTGACATTTTTCATTCCCCGCGGGGTGTTGAAGATGAGGATGTGGATGAGGTTTCCGGCGATGCTGATTCCGTTCCGGAAGGGTTCTCCGGGAAGAAGTGTACCCTGTAGAGGGCCTCTCCGTTAACAGGATTCTCGAAGAGAAGCTCTTTTAATACTTTGATGCTGTCTTTGTTTTCCATCACTGCCCCCAAGGTTTTGGCGAATAGTTCCTCCTGGTTTTTTTCCAGGAAGAGGTACACCGGTCTGATATCGCCGGATTCTGCAGTAGTGTCGAAGGCTTTCCCCCAATACACGAGCTGGCTGTTAAGGGGGTTGAAGTGAATGGTTCCGGGGTACAGTGTTCCCAGGCGTTCTGCATAGTGGGGTTTGAGGGAGTTGGGGGCCCAGGCGGTGAAGAAGTGCAGGGCGTACTCCGGAAAGGGAGAGCCGTAGTCGGCAGAAGCGATGATTCTGATGCTTCCGGGTTCAAAGGCCGCGGCAGCTTCACGGGTCATTTTCCTGGCCTCTATCTGGGTGAGGAAGGCTTCGGAGGTATAGCGGATGACGGGAATCTGACGACTGGCAGTCCAGATCAGAAAAACCGACAGCAGCAACGAAAGGGCTCCCTCCACAATCCGGGAGGGCAGGCATTCCCTGACCGTTTCACAAAGAAGGAAGATGATCAGGGGTCCGTACATCATGGCCGGCATAATATAGCGCGGGGCGTACTGTTTTCCTGCCATCAGGGCATGGAGCGTGATGGCCAGGAGTACGGCCATGGCCATTAGGTTGCGGCTGAAGCTGACAGGATGTTTTTTCCTGCGGCTGGTAGCCAGAGAAATAAGGGTGACCACGGCTAGGATGCCAGTCAGGATCGTAAAATGGGGTTCCAGACGAACTATCTGACGGATGTTCCCAGCCATTTGTGCCAGGTCGACCACGTTTTTCTCCCCGCTGCCATATTGTCCGCTGAAGAGAAACAGATCGCGGATCCAGTGCCAGAAGCGCTCGATTTGCAAGGTCGCTGGAAGGGCAATGACCAGGAAAAAAAGAAGTGAGAGAAGCAGGGTAACTGCTTTTTTCTTCCATCCTGGGACGACCATCAATGGGAAAAACATCAGGGGGAGGAGGGTGAGCTTGATGGAGAGGCCAAAACCAGTGATCAGGGCCAGCACCAGCATATCCGCGGTGGTATATTCCTGCTTTGAAGAGCGTGATTTGCCAATCAGGAAGACGGAAAGTGCGATGATGGGCAGGGCCAGGATTTGTTCAGGACTGATTCTGCCGATGATCTCCCAGAGGATAAAGGGAAGCAGGGGGATGGTCTGCACCACCATTGCTGTGGTCACCGACCCGGTTTTGCGAAACACCGCCCTGCCGGCACCCAGCATGCCGGCAGCCAGTAACAGGGAGAGAACCAGGTTGACCATCGCCAGATAGAGGTCGGGATGGCTGAGAACATCATCGGTGAATCCTGCCCCTTCGCCGCGGAACCACCAGACAATGCGGAAAACCGCGGCCGTCAGGTATTGCAGAGGCGTACCCGGGTGGTCGATATGGGCCACCTTGAGATGACCCTCGGCCATGTTCAGTCCCGTGCAGAAATAGACATAGTCGGGATCTACCGACCTCAGGGAGGGATCTTCCAGGATCAGACGAAAATAGAAACCCGTCAGCAGATAAAAGAGGGGAAAGAACAACAGAAGCAGCCTCTTTTGACCGGCCACTAGCCGGACCATTTTTTTTATGTGGTGAAAGTCCATATAAAATCCTTTAACTGACATAGCCTACACTTAACTGGCACGTCATGGGACAAAAATAGCAATTCCGCTATTGATATCACATTCAAGTGACCTCACTCTTCCAATTTTCTAAAAACCGGGATACCTATTTTCCGGCTTTTTTTCTCCGGGAAGTCCGCACCACCAGTCGGGAGACCAGGAGGGGCCGCCATCGGGGCATTTCAGGGTCATCCCAGGGTGACCAGGGCGGTATGAGGTCTCCCGTCACCGAAGAGCGGCAGGAGCGTGGAGCCGTGGGGTTTTCCGTCGACGGTCACCGCAGTGACTCCCCGGCATACCCCATGGGGGTTGCTGACCGTAATCTTCCAGCTATCGCCGCGGAATTTACGGGTGATGATGAACTCCTTCCACTCCCGGGGAATGCAGGGATCTACCCGCAGCCCGTCATAGTCGGGCTGAATGCCCAGGATATATTGGCTGATGGCGTAGAAATTCCAGGCAGCAGTTCCCGTGAGCCAGCTGTTCTTGGCTTCCCCGGGTTTGAAGGCGTCCCTTCCGGCGATCATCTGGGCGTAGACGTAGGGTTCGGTACGGTGGAGGTCGCTGACTTCCTCAAGGTATGAAGGGCATATCTTCCGGAAGTAGTCCCAGGCCCGGTTACCCCGGCCCACCACCGTTTCCCCGATCATGATCCAGGGGTTGTTATGGCAGAAAACCCCTGCATTCTCCTTGTACCCCTGGGGGTAGCTGGAGATCTCACCGTATTCGATGTAGTAGCGGGTGAAGGGAGGATGGTTCACCTATACGCCTTTGATGGGATTTGCAATGATCTCCTTGGTAATCATGGTTTTACGTCGAAACTTCAGTGGCCCGGTCATTCTTCTTTGCATGATGGCGATCATTTACATCAACAGCAGCTGGTGGGCACCCACCTTTAGCGCTTCGGCCGGATACCGGGCACTGATTGAGTTCCTTCCCCTGATGGCACTTCCGTTGGCTTATCTGACCGGTAACATACTTAAACTTCCTCCGGGATGGCTGAAATCAGGAGCGATCGTTGTAACTTGGATTATTGTTCTGTATAACATCCAGTTTGCTTTCAAATACGATTCAACGGTATGGTGGAATTGGGAGTGGAGTTATAAAACCATGTTGCGGCTCTTTACTTTCTGACGTATTTCCCGGAAATTGTGCCGGGTTCTTTTCTTGACGGATGTTGCTTTTTTCTAATTTTGAGGATTAAAATCTAATTCAATGGGTTTGAAGCTTTCGGTGGTCATTCCTGTATACAACGAGGAGAAAACCATAGAAGCCATTCTTGACAGGGTTGTTGCCGTCAGGTTGGCTGGAGATCTAAAAAAGGAGATAATTCTCGTCAATGATTTTTCGGGGGACCGCAGTGTTGAGGTCATTGAAAAATACATGGCCCGTCATGACGGTGCAGATATCAGGTTGTTCAGCCAACCCGTCAATATGGGGAAGGGGGCGGCTCTACCTGTGGATATCCCACCGTCACTGGCTGGTTCGGGGGGTGACGCTGCTGCTGCTTCTCTTTTTTATCGGGCTTAACCATTTCCAGAGCCGGCAGTACCGTTTTTCGCTGCTCCACTGGGACAGCAGTCAAAGGCTGCCTGCCTGGGTATTTGGGGTCGCCAGACCTGGCCTGAAGGATATAAACATATGCTCATTACCGCCGATGCGGAGAAGGCCCGCAGGGGGGAAAGGGAGTATCCCTGACACCACCGGCCTGTTCCGGCTTTGGCAGACAGCAAGGGGGCGCCTGATACCCAGACAACGGAAAAAAACGGGTCAGTGGGATCCTGGACATCGTGTAACCGGCGCGGCTGTGGGGGAGGATATGAAAAAAGCACTGTTACTGATATAAGAAGACGAAATCATGAAGAATAGTTTAATCAATCGACGATGGTTTGCCGGATTTTTGTTCATCCTGCTCTTTTTTGCCCTGTGCGGTCTGTACAGTTATCCCGTAACGTTCAGGGAACCACCCCAGTCGGTCCACACCTGGCGTCAGACCAACGGCCTTTCGATGACGCAGATGTATTACCAGTATGATCTTCCCTTCTTTGAGCCTGCCATCCAAAACCGGATCAGTGAGGAAGGTCTGAGCGGTAAAACTGCCGGGGAGTTCCCTGTTATTTACTATGTAGTTGCCAAAATATGGAAATTGCTGGGTCAGTCGGAATGGAGTTTCCGGCTGGTGCATTTGGCCATCCTCTTTGCCGGTTTGTTCCTGCTTTTCAAAATGCTGACTCCGGTGACGGGGAGCCCCCTGCGGGCTGGATTCATTGCCATGCTGGTCTTTACCTCACCCATGATCATCTTCTATGGCCCCAATTTTCTTCCTGATGTCCCCTCGCTGGCCTTTCTTTTTATCGCCTGGTATTTTCTCCATAGCTTCGTGGTGAGGCGATCCGACGGCAAACTCTGGTTATCGGCTCTTTTCTTCTTTCTGGCCATCGGACTCAAAATCACGGCAGGAACCAGCTTTTTGGCCATAGGAAGCTGGGTCATCGGGGAGTCCCTTTTTCTGCCGGAAGAAAAACGGATTTTCAGTTTCCGCCCCCGGCATTTCCTCCCTTTTGTGGTTTCCCTGCTGCTGGTGGCAGGATGGTATTTTTATGTGGATTATTATACGACACTGCACCGGGGTAGTTTTTCCCACATGGGAATTTGGCCGGTATGGAAGATGACATCCGAACAATTTGACAGGATTCTGGTTGCTTTGGACCAAGTTTGGTTCAAGGAGTTTTTCTGGCCTCCGCTTCAGTATGTCACCCTGGCCGTCTGGCTTTTCCTGCTGGCGTTGATTAGCAGGCTTCATCCTTTTTTCCGGTGGATGGTGGTGGTGATGCCCCTGGGATTTCTGGTTATTCTGGTGTTGTGGTTCCAGGTACTGGAAGGGCACGACTACTACTTGATCTCGCAAGTGCAGGTTCTGGTGGTGGTATGGGCAATTTTCTTCGCTTTTCTGAAGGAACGGAAGTGGTTGGCCCATCCAAGGACAGCCGTGGCTCTGATCCTGCTTTTCGCACTGCTGGCAAACAACGGGAGACACCGTCACAAAGCCCGCTCGGGATGGATGAACGACGGTTATAAAAACCATATGGAAGCCCTTACGGAAATCGCTCCTAAATTCATTGAATGGAACATTGGGGCTGATGACCTGGTGATATCCATACCCGATTATTCCATCAATGCCTCGCTTTATTACATGAACCGGCAGGGATATACCGATTTTGCCAGTGACTTTTCAAAAGAGGAGACCTTTCTGCGACGCATAGAACAGGGGGCAAAGTTCCTGGTGGTCAATGACACTACCATACTGGGCCGTCCCGAGGTGGCCCGCTTTGCTATCCATCCCCTGGGAACTTACCGCAATATCAGGGTTTTCGACCTGAGGCCTTTTAGGTAAAAGGGCGATTCCCCGGCAGAATCGCCGGTAAATACCCGGCTGACGGGTGCTGATAATTGCCTGTACGCTATCCAAGGATAATTTCCGCCAGGTGCTGCTTCCCGTCTTCAAAGAGAGGAAGCAGGTTGGTATCCTGTTTCTTGCCGTCAATGGTCACGCTTGCTATACCACGGCTTACGCCCGAAGGGTTGGTAATACGGATCTGGTAGGTCGCCTCCCGGAATTTACGGGTGACTTCAAACTCCTTCCACTCCCGGGGAATGCAGGGATCTACCCGCAGCCCGTCATAGTCGGGCTGAATGCCCAGGATATATTGGCTGATGGCGTAGAAATTCCAGGCAGCAGTTCCCGTGAGCCAGCTGTTCTTGGCTTCCCCGGGTTTGAAGGCGTCCCTTCCGGCGATCATCTGGGCGTAGACGTAGGGTTCGGTACGGTGGAGGTCGCTGACTTCCTCAAGGTATGAAGGGCATATCTTCCGGAAGTAGTCCCAGGCCCGGTTACCCCGGCCCACCACCGTTTCCCCGATCATGATCCAGGGGTTGTTATGGCAGAAAACCCCTGCATTCTCCTTGTACCCCTGGGGGTAGCTGGAGATCTCGCCGTATTCGATGTAGTAGCGGGTGAAGGGAGGATGGTTCAGGACGATGCCGTGTTCACAGTCGAGATGTTCTTTCACGGCGTCAAGGGCTTGTACTGTCATTCCTGTTTCGAGTCCGATGCCCGCCATGGCGCACCAGCCGTTCGACTCTATAAAGATGCACCCCTCTTCGTTTTCGTGACTCCCGATCTTATTGCCGAAGAAGTCATATGCCCTCAGGAACCATTCTCCGTCCCAGCCGTGTTGTATTACCTTTTCGACCATCGCGTTGACATGCCGCAGGGCGCGGGCCGCTTCTTCATCTTTCCCCAAACGCAAGCACAGCCGGGCATACTCTCGGCCATACACGACAAAGAGTCCGGCAATCATGAGGGATTCGGCCTTTGATCCTTCCGTTTTGTTTTCGGTGGTCTGGAAGGACTCGTCGGGATTTTCGGAGAAGCAGTTGAGGTTAAGGCAGTCGTTCCAGTCGGCGCGGCCGATCAAAGGGAGGCCGTGAGGCCCCAGGTGGTTGATGACGTGGTCGAAAGAAACGGTGAGGTGGTCAAAGAGGGTGCGGGCAACAGACCAGTCGTTGTCGAAGGGCACCATCTCCTCCAGTATAGAGAAATCGCCGCTCTCCTTGACATAACTTACCGTTCCGAGGATAAGCCACATGGGGTCGTCGTTAAACCCCCCTCCGATGTCGTTGTTCCCGCGTTTGGTAAGCGGCTGGTACTGGTGATAACAGCTTCCGTCGGGGAACTGGGTGGAGGCGATGTCGAGGATTCGCTGGCGCGCGCGGGAGGGAATCTGGTGAACGAACCCGATGAGATCCTGGTTCGAATCCCGAAATCCCATTCCCCGGCCGATACCCGATTCGAAATAAGAGGCCGAACGGGAAAAGAGAAAGGTGATCATACACTGGTACTGGTTCCAGATGTTGACCATGCGGTCGAGTTTTTCCTCTTCTGAGCGGAGGGTGAAAACCGACAGAAGCCGGTCCCAGTATTCCCAGAGTTCCGCAAATGCGGCATCCACCTTAGCGGTGG
>MTKX01020712.1_pt2 | contig 11343 bp, 10 predicted proteins | sample 1042771 | NCBI WGS metagenome assembly MTKX01 (sample SAMN06212183, study PRJNA360534) | anaerobic digester metagenome | biome: Wastewater treatment plant; material: sludge; isolation source: anaerobic digester fed with sludge from wastewater treatment plant | place: Denmark: WWTP Randers ... | reverse complement strand
GTGATGGCGGACCGGTCGGGCTATCTGGAGGACCTCTGCCGGCACCATGTCTCCGGCCACCTGAAGATCGCCCCGGAGCATATCTCCAGAACGGTTACGGAGTGCATGCATAAGCCTCCCCGCCAGGTTCTGGACGACTTCAGGGAGAGGTTTCGCGCGGCTTCGCAGGCGGCGGGAAGGGAGCAGTATATTCTCCCCTATCTCATGTCAGGCCATCCTGGCTGCACCATTGCCGATATGGTCGAGCTGGCGGAGTATTTGCGCGATAACAGCATGTACACCGAGCAGGTGCAGGACTTCACCCCCACACCCATGACCATCTCTACTGCCATGTATTACACCGGCCTGGATCCCTTCACCCTCCAGCCGGTTCACATTCCCCGGGGGGAGGAGAAGAGGATCCAAAGAGCTATGCTGCAGTACAGAGATCCAGGGAATTACGATCTTGTCCGGGAGGGGCTGGAGAGGATAGGAAGGAAAGACCTCATAGGAGAGGGAGAGAAATGCCTCATTCCGTCCCGATATAGAGGAGCAAAGCATTAAAACCAGTCTCGAACAGAATCCTGGATCAATCTCATTTCTCCTCTAAGATCTCCAATATCCTTCTCTGAGTCTCCTCGGGGGTGCCGGTGGTGTTCACCTCAATCACCCTTGAGTGGAGAAAGAGCGTCCGGAAAAAGCGGCTGCGCCGATTGGCCTTGAATTCGTTATGCACTAGAAGATGAGGATTATAGTAGCCATTCTCCTCCAGAATAGCCAGAGCCTGATCCCCCTCCAAGGGGAGTACGATCTCCTCCTGTTCAGGGTCTCGCTTGAGTAAGATCACCTTCTCAATGGTTGTCAGGGGCATTATGCGCCCCTTTCCTATGGCCTGGCGGAGGTCCACCACTGCTCGCCCCTTGGAATCAAAGGACGCCTTATCAACCAGACCGGCAAACTCCTTCCAGATCTCAGCCAGATCAGCCCGGATATAGAAGTTCTTCTCTGAGCCATATGCTAAGACATCATCACCGAATATCCTTCCGAAGAACCAGTCGTCAGAGACCACTCGCATCCGCGGGTTGCGCAGCAGGCCGTAGGTATGGGTGGTCTTGCCCGCACCCGATCCACCTAATATGCATATCCCCTGACCCCTCATATCCAGGCAGGCTCCATGAACAGAATAGATGTTGTGATAATCCTCCAGGATATCTCCCGCCACGCTCAGGGCCAGGGACTTGACCCAGCCGTAATAGTCCATGTTGATCAGAAATGCCGTTCTGGATTGGGGGTTGTACAGGACCTGATTCTCTCCCACATCCTGATCCCTGATCACATAAAGCCGGCCGTGGGAGCGAATGCTCTGCGATGCCGAATAGAAGCTCTCCTCCCAGGCGTCCTTGATCGATGGGATGCCGGTCAAAAGCTTGATGCAGCATCCATATATCTCCGATTTTATCTCATAGAGCACCTGGCTGGTGTATCGATCAACCAGCTCCTCCTTCATCTCCATGGATATGTGAATAACATCGTATGCCATCTGCAACCCTCTCGAATTCATGCCATTTCCGATATGCTATAGATCGATGCGCTTCATGAGCTTCAGCCGGCCGTCAAGCTCATAGAGGATGGGGGAAGCGGTATGAACCTCCAGCTCTTCGATATTCTGGTCGGAGATCTCCTCAATATGCTTAACAAGGGCACGGATGGTGTTGCCATGGGAGACCACAAGAACGCCTCTCCCTTTTTTCAGATCGGCTGCGATCTGGCCCTGCCAGAGGGGCAGAAGACGCTCTTGTACATCCTTCAGGGATTCTGATGAAGGGGCAGGGAAACGATGGAGAAATCCTTTGCGCCATCTTCGCACCTGCTCAGCGCCATACAGTTCTTCCGCCTCATCCAGGCTCCGACCCTCAAAATCCCCATAGGCGCGTTCGTTTAGCCTCCAGCTCTTGATGACGGGAATCCGCGTCAGGTCCATCTCACCCAGGACTATCCACATGGTCCTGACGGCCCGCTTCAAAAGGGATGTATAGGCAACATCAATCGTTATGCCCGCTCCCTTCATGATCCGCCCGGCATCGCGGGCCTCCTCGATTCCCTGGAAAGAGAGATCGATGTCTGTCCAGCCGGTGAACCTTCTCTCCCGGTTCCAGAGGCTCTGGCCGTGCCTGAGCAATACCAGCCTTGACAACGCAATAACCTAGCCTTGCTGCTTTATCCAGAGGCTTTTAATGGATATTTCTGGCGGTCTTGGAGAAGGGCCGAGCGGGGAATGGTGCATGAGATTGCAGCAGCAGATCTCTAGACCCCTATCTTTTTATCCCATCTCCCCATCAACTCCGTGCTATGACGAAAGAAGTCCATGCCGCACATATCCTGTGCAAAACGGAGAAGAAGGCATTAGAGGTCAAAGAGTTGCTGGCATCCGGCCAGGAGAGCTTTGCTCAGATGGCCCGCAAATATTCCCAGTGCCCTTCCGGCAAGAGTGGCGGAGACTTGGGCTGGTTTGGCAAGGGCAGGATGGTCCCGGAGTTTGAAAAGGCCGCCTTCGAAGGGGAGAAAGGAAAGATCATCGGGCCGGTCAAATCTCAGTTTGGCTATCACCTCATCCGGGTCCTGGACAAGAAATAATGATGGCTCCTCGCTATTTAGAATGGGTGAACTTGAATCGCAAAAACTCTGTATCTTTTGTGCCTTCTGTGGTGAAACGCTATGCTCTGACCCAAACATAGAGACACAGAGGAACAAAAGGCCATATTCTCTGACTTAACTCACCCACATAATTCAGCGAAGAGCCATAATGATTGATCTCGCCGGAACTGCAGGGCTAAAGCAGCCGGTGCCGGCAAGAATGGATTGGTCCGGGAGAACATATCCATTCAGTGCATCTTTTTTTGGATGGCCACTGCAAGCATATCCTATTTTGAAGATGCCAATTGGCAGAAATATTTATGAACAGAGAGGCCAAAAAAGATTTGGGATGTCAATTGCCTCAGCCATCAGTGCCTGGCCTCTATGAAGCGCTGCTAAGCAAAGAGCAGTATGATATCAGCGCGCCGATAGAGATAGCTCCCAATTATCCCGGAGACAGTCCCTTCTCCAGGCAGTGGATGGCGGGACTTGGGAAGGGATCCAACTATAGCCTCTCTGTTCTCTCTTTGGGCTCCCATACGGGAACTCATATTGACTTCCCCTCTCATATACTGAGGGACGGCTTCCCTCTGGACAGCTATCCACCGGAAAGGTTCATCACTCCTGCCTGGGTGATCGCCGTCCGGGAAATCGATGCCGTCCCCGCCCAGGCGCTGCAGGATGTCAATATCCAGAGAGGTGAGGCCATCCTTTTTAAGACCAGCAATTCCTTCCAGGGGTTGATGCATAACCCCACATTCCAGGATGAATACGTCTCCCTCTCTCCCCCTGCAGCAGAGTTATGCGTCAGTCTGGGAGCCAGCCTGGTGGGAATCGACTATATCTCAGTGGATCGATATGAGGATGAATCCCTCCCCGTTCACAATATCCTGCTGAAAAACGACGTTCTAATCCTGGAGGGGATCGATCTTATTGCCGTTTCCCCTGGCAGATACTGGCTGATCTGCCTTCCCCTGAAGATAAAAGATGCTGAGGCCGCTCCCGTCCGGGCGGTCCTGGTGGGGCGATCTCATGAATCCTGAGAGGATGTTTCAGTCCACCCTGGAGATACTGGAGGATGGGATATGCATCTGCGATCCATCCGGGGAGATACTCTATTCGAACCCTGCTGCAGAGAGGATGGCAAGATCTCTGGAAGAGCTGAATTGTGGCAAGGGCGGGGTCTTGAAGGACCTGTGCTCAGGCATCCTAAAGACCGCGAAGAGCGCTGATGGCCCGATCCATCGAGGAGATGTCGATCTCCAGAGAAGGAGAATTGAGTACTCCATTGCTACTATGCAGGGGAAGGGCTATGAAGGCAGATCCATAATCACATTTAGAGAAGCGCATCCCTCTTCTGGGCAGGTGCATGATAATAATCCTCCCTCTGAAAATGCAATTTTTTGGATAGAGCATCAAGGCCGAAATGACGATCTGCGCGAGAGAGATAGGATCATGGCAGGAGCTGCCCTGGCTACAAACCAGCTCCTGATCTCTCGGGAGATGGATGTTGCCCTTAATCTGTCCCTGGAGATACTGGGCTGCTCGGCCAATGTGGACAGGGCCTGCATATTTGAGCATTATCTGGACGAGGAGGGAAGAGATCAGATCTCGCTTGGGTATGAATGGATATCCGGCAATGATGGAGATGCACGCTCGGCCAAGATTCGCCATCCAGATCTGAGCTACGAGGCATACAGCTCCATTCCCCAATGGTTCCAGATCCTCTCCGGAGGAATGCCCATCCGGGGAAGAACCCGCGACCTGCCCCCGTCGGCGAGGGGACCGCTGGAGACGATGGGGGTGAGATCATTCATGATCGTCCCCATATTCACTACCGACCGATTCTGGGGTTTCATCGGTTTCGAGGACTATAGGCTGGAGAGGGATTGGAGCTGGAGTGTGGCTTTCATACTGATGACCATGGCCAGCGCCATAGGAGGATTCATCGGCCGATTCAAAGCGGAATCCGCCCTCAGGGAGAGCGAGGAGAAGTACAGGGAGCTGGTGGAGACCTCAAGCAGCGTCATCATCCGAGTGGATACCAGCGGAGCTATCAGGTTCATCAACAAGTTCGGCCTGCATTTCTTCGGCTACAATGAGGAGGATATCCTGGGACGGAATGTAACCGAGACCATCTTTCCACCAGGAGGCATAGGTTGCAACCTCAAGGCGATAATCGGGCATATAAGGGAGAATCCAGAAGAATGCTCCACTCATATAGCGGAGAACATAAGATCCAATGGAGAGCTGGTCTGGATTGCCTGGGCCCACCGGCTAGTCCAAAACGAGCGGGGAGAGGTTGTAGAGGTTCTGTGCATCGGCAACGACATAACTGAAAAAAAGCGCTCTTCCGAGGAGCTCAAGCGGGTGGCAGCCGACCTGCGGGAAACCAGGGATTATCTGGATAATCTCCTCAGCCATGCCAACGCCCCCATCATCGTCTGGGACCCCAACTTCTGCATCACCAGGTTCAACCATGCCTTCGAGAGGCTGACAGGCTGGCGGGCGGATGAGGTCTTGGGTCGATCGCTGGGAATCCTCTTTCCCGATGAGAGCCGGACGGAGTCTTTCGCTTATATCGAGAGGACCCTCNNTCCGGGGAAAGCTGGAACGCAGTGGAGATCCCCATATGCCACCAGAATGGAGAGGTGAGAACCGTCCTTTGGAACTCGGCCAATATATATGATGAGGCCGGGAGGCGTGTCATTGCCACCATTGCTCAGGGCCAGGATATCACCGAGAGGAAGATGGCAGAGGAAAGGGTGGCATTTCAGGCCTCATTGCTCGACCAGGTCAGAAATGCTGTTATTGCTACTGATTTCGATGGCAGGATCATATACTGGAACAGGTTTGCTGAATCGCTCTACCAGTGGAAGGCGGAGGGGGTGCTGGGCGCGTCCATTAAAGATACCATCCTTCCTCCGGAGATGAAATATAACGTGGAGATGGTGACGAAAGAGATCCTGGCCAAAGGCTACCTGGAATGCGAGTACCTGGTTAAAAGAAAGGATGGCAGCCGGTTCCCTGCTTCGTATATCTTCAGCACGATATGCGATAATAGGCAAAGGCGGATAGGAATAATCTCTGTGAGCACCGACCTCACTGAGCGAAAGAAGGTGGAGCAGGACCTGCGCGATGCCAAAGAAAGGGCGGAATCGGCGACGAAGGCCAAGTCAGAGTTCCTGGCCAATATGAGCCATGAGATCCGGACCCCTATGAATGCGGTGATAGGCTTCACCAGCCTGCTTCTCAATACCAACATCGACTCTGTGCAGAGGGACTACATTGAGACCATCCACAGCAGTGGTGACTCTCTGCTTAAGGTTATTAGCGATATCCTGGACTTCTCCAAGATCGAGGGAGGGATGATGGAGCTGGAGAAGGAGCGCATTGACCTCATTGAATGCCTGGAGACCTCATTGAACCTGGTGGCAGAGGACGCTTCTCGCAAGGGCCTCTCCGTTAGCTATGAAGTCGAGCCGCAGGTTCCCAGATATCTGATGGGCGACATGACCAGGCTCAGACAGATACTGGTCAATCTCCTGGGAAATGCCGTTAAGTTCACCGATAAGGGTTTCGTCCGGTTGGATGTATCCGCTCTTCCAGTCGAGGACGGCCATGAGATCCAGTTCCGGGTGACGGACTCAGGGATCGGCATATCCCAGGACCGAATGAGCCGGCTGTTCCAGTCCTTCAGCCAGGTAGACGCCTCCACCACCCGCAAGTATGGAGGCACGGGACTGGGACTTGCCATCTGCAAGCATCTGGCTGAGCTGATGGGAGGTGGAATCTGGGCGGAGAGCGTTCCTGGAGAGGGCTCAAGCTTCTATTTCACCATCCAGGCCGAGGCCTCCATCGAGCCTTATCCGAAGCTCCATGGGGATCGGCCTGACCTGACCCTCGATCTGTCCGATCAAGAGATCCAAAAAGGCCTGCGAATACTGCTTGCCGAGGACAATTTGGTCAATCAGAAGGTCGCTATAAGAATGCTGGAGCGGCTGGGATATACGGCTGATATCGCTGCTGATGGCCAGGAGGTTCTGGCAGCACTTGAGAGCAGGCCTTATGATGTGGTGCTGATGGATGTGCAGATGCCGGAGATGGACGGCCTGGAGGCCACGAGGAGCATACGCAGCACCGCATGCCATCAGCCCTACATCATCGCCATGACCGCTCATGCCATGAAAGGGGATCGAGAGGTGTGTCTCGATGCGGGGATGAATGACTACATAGCCAAACCGGTGAGAATTGAGGAGCTGAAAGCGGCTCTTATGCATAGCAGAATGCCGGTTTTCAATGGCTGAGCCCCCTGACTGGTTCAATATGCTACAGAATTATAATTCAGCTGCTCATCTCTGCTCTGAAGCCATCAGGGCGAAGTACGCTAAGAGAGCCTCGAGCTGAATTCTCTCGTTTGCTCCTTCAGTCATGCGAAAATCGATCTCTCCGATACGGTCGATGAGCTTTACCCGATCCCTGTCTGCGATATCATCCAAGTCCAGCATAGCCCGGTGGATTTGGATCACCACATCCTGGCCGGAGAGCCCTTTGGATAGCAGGAGATCATCCAGTATTGCGCGCGCTCCCACAAAATCTCCAGATATTGCGGTCTTGATGAAGCTCTTGATCTCCTCCGGTTTGGCGGTGGATGTGATCTGGTAGATCGTCTCCTCGTCCACCTCGTCGCCCAAGAGAGCTGCCGCCTGCAGGGCGTTGATTGCCTTTCTCATGTCTCCGCCGGCGACATACTCTATAGCGGACAGACCTCCATCTGAAACCCGCAGTCCCTCCTCACTGGCAATGAACTTGATCCTCTTGGTCACCGCTTCAGGAGAGAGGGGCTTGAAGCGGTAAACCGCACAGCGGGACTGAATGGGCTCGATGATCTTGGAGGAGTAGTTGCAGGAGAGTATGAACCTGGTGGTAGCGGAGTATCTCTCCATAGTCCGGCGCAGAGCGCTCTGGGCATCGTTGGTCAGGGCATCGGCCTCATCCAGAAATATAACCTTGAAATCCGCCTCTCCCAGGGGCGCCATCCGGGCGAAGTCCTTGACTTTGTGGCGGATGATATCTATGCCCCGCTCATCGCTGGCATTCAATTCGATGAAGTTGTTCCTCCAGGTCTCGCCGAAGATCTCTTTGACAATGGAGATGGATGCAGCGGTCTTGCCCACCCCTGGCGGCCCGGAGAATAGAAGATGGGGCAGGTTTCGCGTCTTCACATAGGACTTCAGACGGCGGACAATCTCGTCCTGGCCCACAATATCGTCCAGCCTCTCCGGCCGGTACTTCTCTATCCAGATCTCCTCTTTGATATACAACCCCTCAATTATTGGTTTTGGCTATCTGTATATCAATATTCCTCCCTAAATCTCCTCTCTATAATGGGACAACGAAGGCTAAATATAGAGGTGCTACATGCATGCAAATCGTTTTTCGGAGGATTGCAAGTGATCTCTGAGGTGGCTGGACAGTATAATGCGCAAGATCTTGAGAATGAAGTCAGATCGCTGTGGGAGCGAGCGGATAGCTACCGCAAAGTTCGGGAATTGAGATTGGGCGGCAAGAAGTTCTTCTTTGTGGATGGGCCGCCCTATACCACAGGCCGCATTCATCTGGGAACCGCCTGGAACAAGGTGATCAAGGACGCCGTGCTCCGCTACCGGTCTATGAACGGCTTTGAGGTCAAGGACCGGGCGGGCTGGGATATGCACGGCCTGCCCATTGAGGTTAAGGTAGAGGAGTCCTTCGGCTTCCGCAACAAAAAGGATATCGAGGCTTATGGGGTGGACAAGTTCATCCAGAGATGCAAAGAGTTCGCCCTCCGCCAGAAAGATGACATGACAGCCCAGTTCAAGATTCTAGGGGCCTGGATGGACTGGGACGACCCCTACATGACGCTGAAGAACGAGTATCTGGAGGCTGCCTGGTGGACGCTGAAGAAGGCGCACGAGCATAACCTTCTTGAAAGGGGCTCAAGGGTGGTCAACTGGTGCCCCCGCTGCCAGACGGCCATCGCTGACTCCGAGGTGGAATACTGGGATGAGACCGACTACTCGATCTACGTCAAGTTCCCGGTGATCGGGGAGGAGAACACCTACATAGTGATCTGGACCACCACCCCCTGGACCATTCCCGCCAATGTGGCGGTGGCAGTCAATCCCTCCTTCCAGTACTCTCGGGTCAGGGCCTGGAAGGATGGCAAATCCGAGATCCTGATCATGGCCTCAGAATTGGTCGATTCAGTCCTCAGGACGGGCCGCTACCAGGACTACGAGCTTTTGCAGGGCCTTTCAGCCAAGGATATGCAGAAACTGAAGTACGAGCATCCTCTGCTCGATCTGGTGCCCAGACAGAAGGAGATAGAGCATGGCGTTTATGCCGCAGACTTCGTCACCGCTGAGAACACAGGATGCGTTCACATCGCTCCCGGGCACGGCCTTGAGGATTATGAGCTCGGGCTGGACCACCATCTGGAGATATTCTGCCCGGTAGGCGGGGACGGACGGTACACTGCCGAGGCGGGAGAGAAGTACCTGGGCCAGTATGTCAAGGAGGCGGACAGCAACGTCATCGCAGATCTCGAAGAGAGGGATAAGCTCCTGGCCCAGGGAAGGCTTGCTCACCGCTACGGCCATTGCTGGCGCTGCAAGACCCCCATCATATTCATCGCCACCAGCCAGTGGTTCCTCCGGATATCCGATCTTCGGGATAAGATGCTCGACGAGATCTCCCGGGTGACATGGTATCCGGAGTGGGCGGGCTCGGCGAGGTTTGCCGACTGGATAAGCAATGCCAGAGACTGGTGCATCTCCAGGCAGAGGTACTGGGGCATTCCCCTGCCCATCTGGACCTGTCCTGACTGCGGCCATATGGAAGTTATAGGAACCGCCTCGGAGCTGGAGGAGAGGTCAGGCAAAAAGATAGCTGATCTGCACCGGCCGGATGTGGATGCTATTGTCTTGGACTGTCCCTGCGGGGGGAAGATGTTGCGCTCACCGGATGTCTTCGATGTATGGTTTGACAGCGCAGTGGCCTCCTGGGCCACCCTCCGTTTCCCCAGCCACGAGGAGGAGTTTGGCGAATGGTGGCCGGCGGATTTCATCACCGAGGGGCACGACCAGACACGCGGCTGGTTTTACTCCCAGCTGGGGGCTTCAATGGTATCATTTGGCCGGGCGCCCTACAAGAGCGTTCTCATGCATGGCTTCACCTTAGATGACCAGGGTCGGAAGATGTCTAAGAGCATTGGGAACATCGTCCAGCCGGAGGAGGTGGTGGAGCGATTCGGTGCCGATATTCTGCGTTTCTATGTCCTGGGAGCCAATGCCCCCTGGGAGGATCTGCACTTCTCCTGGGAGGCGGTGGAGAACACCAGCCGGATGATCAATATCTTCTGGAATGCCTATCGCTTTGCCCTGCCTTATATGGTTCTGGACGATTTCGACTTGAAACGGGCGGATCTGGACCTTTACAAGAGCAGCCTGCGTCCCGTCNNTGCGTCCCGAGGATCGCTGGATCCTCTCCCGGGTAAACAGCCTGGCGGAAGAGATCACCGCGGAGATGGAGGGCTATCAGCTTCACCGCATCGTCCGCTCCATATCCGACTTCATCTTAGAGGACCTGAGTCGCTGGTACATCCAGCTGGTCCGGCCCCGCACCTGGATTGAGCAGGATGATCCGGATAAGCTTGCTGCATATGCTACCATCTATGAGGTGCTGACGAAGCTGGCTAGGCTTATGGCTCCGTTCACCCCCTTCATCGCCGAGTCCATCTACCAGAACCTTGTGCGGGGTCTGGACGAGAATGCCAGGCCTTCAGTTCATATGTGCGACTGGCTGGAGGGCGATAAGGGACTGATAGACGTACGCCTGGAGGAGAGCATGGATCTGGTGAGGGAGGTGTCTATGGCCGCCTCCAATGCCCGGCAGAAGGGCGGGAGAAAGCTACGCTGGCCGGTTTCTGAGATTGTAATCGCCCCCTCCAAAGAGGCTTTGGACCTGGGGGGCCTGGAGGATGTCCTCCGGGGGCAGACCAACTCCAAAAAGATTACTGTGCTCTCTCCAGGAGAGAAGCCCAGGATGGATCTGGAGATGGCTCCCGTTCATAAGAAGATCGGGCCAGTGTACAAGGGAGAGGCCAAGCTGGTGGTAGAGGCCATAGCAGCCGCTGAGCCCTTTGGGGTTAAAGCCGATCTGGACGGCAGCGGCCAGGCGGCCTTGAGGCATCAGGGTCGGGAGTTTGCGATTACCTCAGAGATGGTGCAATTCCGGGAGCTTCCACCGGAGAACCTGCCGGCCGCGGAGTTCTCCCGGGGATTTGTATATGTGGACATTGCCCTCACCCCGGAGCTTGAGGCAGAGGCCTATGCCAGGGAGATCATCCGGCGCATTCAGGATATGAGAAAGGAGCTGGATCTGAGAGTAGAGGATCAGATCCGAGCGGTGGTGGATATCGAGAGCAAGCCCATACTCGATCTGGTTGTTTCAGGGAAAGAGCACATCGCGGGAGAGGTTAGGGCGGCAGAACTGGAGATGGGTCTGGGACTGCAGATACGGGGCTCTTTGATTAAGGACTGGGATGTCGAGGGCGTATGCATGCACATAGGCATAGACAGGGCGTGATGGATATTGATCGTCGGAGTTTTATAAGATGAACGATCATGAGGATCTCATGGAAACGCCAGTCCCGGTCAGGGTCAAAGGGGTTTACATAGCGGAATCGGA
>MTKX01023553.1_pt2 | contig 11347 bp, 9 predicted proteins | sample 1042771 | NCBI WGS metagenome assembly MTKX01 (sample SAMN06212183, study PRJNA360534) | anaerobic digester metagenome | biome: Wastewater treatment plant; material: sludge; isolation source: anaerobic digester fed with sludge from wastewater treatment plant | place: Denmark: WWTP Randers ... | reverse complement strand
CAGGCATGAGTAAAAACATGAGCAGCAACAGGCAGGCGGCAGCTGCAGGGATGAGGATCAAAACCCTTCTGCGGCGCAGGAATGCTTTGCGCCCCGACATGCGTGCCGCCAGGGCTTCCCAGTCCCCGGTTTCCCCGGGGATGGAGAAATCGTACAGCTTCTCCCGGATTTTCTTTTCAAACAAATTTTCACTCATGAACCAAAGGGATTAATGTTCTGTTTATTGTCACATACGCACTGCCAAAAAACTGCGGTCCGTGTTCCAGGATCTCATCCTGGCTCAGCTTGAAAGTAGGCATGGAAAAAATGACGGATAGCGTTTCGGGGAGATACAGAGGATTGTGTTGTTCCCCATAGGTGTTCAGTATCATCCGGAATTCCTGTGATATGGGAAAGGCAACGGTTTGTGCCAGATACACGCCGTTTGAATCGGTAAGGACCGTGTCTTCCTGGCGTAGGTTCACGGTAAGTCCAGGGATAGGTTCCTGTGTCAGGGAATCGACGATCTCTCCCCGGACTATGAAAAAGGCATGCGGATACCTGCGTGTGGACAGGGAGTCCGGCTCTGACGGATCATAACGGAAAGGAATGCTGTCCCTGCAAGAGGCAGTGATCACCGTGATAATGATGAAACTTATGAACTGTATCCGTTTCATTTTAGTTCGTTCAGTTTATTCTGCAGCCATGACCTGGCCCTGGAATACTGGGAGCGGGAAGTACTTTCACTAATGTCCAACAACTTGGCTATTTCGTTATGTGAGTACCCTTCAATGGCATACATGTTAAAAATGGTACGGAAACCGTAAGGCATCTGTTCCATGCAGTGAAGGATGTCACCGGCCGATATGTTTTCCAGGATCAATCCGGTTGTAACCGTTTTGGCGGCTGTGTTCTCTATGGGCTCCGTGTATTTCAGGGCATCGTTTTTGCGAAGGTGGGAAAGGGACATGTTCACAAAAATTTTCCGTGCCCACCCCTCAAAAGAGCCTGTTCCCGCATAAGTCCCGATCTTGTCAAACAACACGACAAATCCATCCTGTACCACATCCCTGGCGGTCTCCCGGTTGCCTGTGTAGCGTTGACAGACCGCCAGCATTCTGGAATAGAGACGCTCATAAATGACACGTTGTGCCGTCGCATCATTCTTTTTGCAGGCAGCTATGAGGTCACTTTCCGGAATGTCTTTATTTAGATGAAAATCACGGCCGGAATGTTGCATGGATATGAGAAAATTCTACAGGCTAAACAAATGTAAAATAAATAATTGAATTGAACGAATTATGGTAACTTTGCAACTCCTGTAATACTTTGAACCCATGTGCAAGCGTGTTTGTGTCCTCGTACTCCTGGTTGTTTTGACATCTTGCGGTTACCGTGCCGAGATGGCTACCGAAGAATCCAGTGTCTTATTTTACCAGGGATTGAAAATGTTTTACCTGGGAGAATTTCCGCAGGCCAGGGAATATTTCAAGCGTACCGTATCCCGCGACAGGAAAAACGATGCGGCTTTTTACTACCTGGCACAGATAGCCGGTTATGCAGGACAATGGGAAGAATCGGGGGAATACCTGGATAAAGCCCTGAAGCTGGACCCGGGAAATTACTGGTACCGCCTGCAGCAGGCAAAGCTGGCCATAGCTTCCGGCAAAGAGGAAGAAGCCGGATCGCTTTACGAAAACCTGTGGCTGGATTACCCGGCCAAAACAGAACTGCTGTACGATCTCATAGGTTTGTACATGAACGGCCGCAAGACAGACAAAGCGCTGAAGTTGCTCGATACCCTGGAGGCCAGGGAAGGTGTGACCGAGTCGGGACTGCTGCTCCGCTTCAACTTGATGATGGAGACCGATAAGGAAGCCGCCCAGACCCTGTTGCGCGCTTATGCTGACCATACACCCTCTCCCCGTGTTCTCAGCGTCCTGGGAGACCTGGCAGGTGGAGACGGGGAGATTGATAAGGCCGGTGATTATTACCGGAGGGCACTGGAAGCAGACCCTGCCTTCATGCCGGCAATTTTTGGCATTGCAGAAACATACCGCATGAAGCGGCAGTTTGACCTGTTTTTCGAGAACATCAACATTTTCCTGGCCTATCCCGATGTTGACGTGCGCATGAAGACAGATTACCTGAAGCAGATCCTGGATACCAGGGGCTTTGTTGCCACTTTCCAGCCGCAGGTGGACACCCTGTTCCTGAGTGCCCGAAGTGCGCACAAAACAGACAGCACCCTGGCTTACATGTATGGCGGCTATCTTATCCAGACAGAAAAAAAAGCCGAGGCGCTGGAGGTGATCAAAGATAACCTCCGGTATTATCCCAACGATTTCCACGCCTGGTACCAGACCCTGGGAGTGATCTATTACCTGAAGGAATGGCCCCTGTTGTGCGAATACGGCAGTCGTGCACTGGAAATTTTTCCGGACAATCCCGACTTCAGCAGCCTTTACGGGCTGGGATTATGGCAGACCGGACAGCTGGACCAGGCCATAGCCCGGTTTGAGCGGATCCTGTCCCTGCTGAAAAAGAAAGACATGACAAACAAGGTGCAGACCATGGCCCTGCTGGGAGACCTGTACCATGAAAAAGGAGATTGGGAGCGCTCTTTCCGAATGTATGACGAAGTGCTCCGGCTGGACAGGGAAAACCTGGCGGTCCTGAACAACTATGCCTATTATCTTTCCCTGCGGGAAGAGGAACTGGAGAAGGCCCTGGAAATGAGCCAGGTCACCATTGACAAGGAACCGAAAAACCCGACCTACCTGGACACATACGCCTGGATCCTGCATAAGCTGGGCCGTTCTGCCGAGGCAAGGAATATTTTCAGACAGGCCCTGGCATACGGAGGCAAGGAAAGCGCAGAGATACTGGACCACTACGGAGATGTTCTCAATGCCCTGAACGAACCGCTCATGGCCATTGTGTACTGGCAACAGGCTTACGACATTGAACCCCGCCAGGACATCCTGGAAAAAATAGAGACAAACAAAAAAAACGGGCAATAGGCCATGAAGCGGGTGTTGCTTATCCTTTCCATTCTCCTGGCAGCAGGCGCAAGGGCCGGGGCACAGGATGTGGGGGCACTGCAATCCCGCAATAACAGGCTCCGGGAAGAGATAGCCACACTCGAAAGCAGGATCGACTCCACCACAGACAACATCCGGGGTCAGCTAACGCAATACAGGCTGGGGCAAAGCCTTATTGCCAGCAGGCAGGAACTGCTCAGGGGCATGGAGCAGGAACTGGCCGTGCTCAACAGCCGGATTGCGGAAAAAAACCAAATGATCTTACGGCTCAGGCAGGAACACAACCACCTGCTCACGGCCTATGAATCCTTATTGCAACAGGCATACAGGCACCGTGACCGGAAACTCTGGATCATGCACATCCTTTCCAGTGAAAGCGCCTCACAGGCCTANNAAGGCCTATCGCAGGTGGCGTTATTTCCGCAATTACAGCGACTACATGCGTACGCAGGAACAGAAGATAAGGGAAACGCAGGACAGCCTGGTCCGGGCCGAGACACGCCTGGTATCCCTGCAGCAGGAACGTGTACAGGCCCGGGACGACGTGGCCCTGGAAGTATCACGCATGGAAAAGGACCAGCGCCTTCTTGACGGCAACATCAAGAAGATGCAGCAGAATGAAAAGCAACTTAAGGCAGCCTTGCAGAGGCGCATAGAGGAACAGCGCAAACTGGACAGGGAGATCCGGGAAGCGCTGGCTGCGCTGGAAAAGAAGGACATAGCCACAGATCCGGCGGCCGTTGAGGCGGCGCGCGTCCTGTCGGAAGATTTTGCGGCCAACAAGGGGAACTTGCCGTGGCCGCTGAAAAATGCTGTTGTCATTGAGCGTTTTGGACGTATCACGGACCCAAAATGGGGCTTTACCTTCGATAACAAGGGCGTTACCCTGTCGGGCACCAAAGCGGGGGAAGTCAGGGTCGTCTTCAACGGGACCGTGTCCAGTATCTGGATGGACAACCGCGACAGTTACCTGATACGGATACTGGTCACACACGGCCAGTACAGCACCATCTATTGCCACATGGTGGATGTGGTTGTCAAGGAAGGGCAAAAGGTGGTAACGGGACAGAAACTGGGGACGCTCTCTCCCCAGGGGGAAGGGAACAGTTACTTTCAACTGCTTCACAAAGGGATTCCCGTCAATCCTGCTGATTGGTGCCGATAAACTCCCTGATCACAGACACATAAGGAATATAGCGCTCATCCCTGGGGTGAACGGCGGAGAAATAACTCAAAAAGTTCAGCAGCCGCAGGGCTTCGGGGTATGCCTCGGAAACGGGGGGGATCCGGTGCAGCAAAGGCTCGGCGTGGGATTTAAGGACAGCCAGCTCATATGGCAGGGCCGAGTTGAACATGACATCGGCCTCTTCCTGGTATGGGAAGATGTTCTGACGCTCCCCGTAGCTGATACTGTGCCAGCGGAGGATGGTCTCTTCGGCCGAAATGCCCCTGAATTGCGCATCGCGCACCATCCTGCGTATCATCCGGGTGTCGGTGGTGGAGATGCGGTTGTTCTCGTCCATGGCCAGGGAGGTCAGGGCCGAGGCATAAATGCGGAATTTATTCTCTTCTGGGATGTCCTTTGTCAGGTCCGGGTTCAGGGCATGGATCCCTTCCATGATCAGGATTTGGTTATCTTCCAGCTTGATTTTCCTTCCGTTGAAGAAACGCCTGCCGGTCAGAAAATTGAAAAAGGGGATCTCCACTTCCTTGCCTTCCAGCAGTTCAAACAGTTGCCTGTTCAGGAATGCCATATCCATGGCGTGAACGGATTCAAAATCGTACTCTCCGTTTTCATCGCGCGGGGAATCTTCCCGGTCAACGAAATAATTGTCCATTTCCAGGATAACAGGCTGCAGGCCCAGCACCTTCAGTTGTTTGGAAATCCTGTAGGATGTGGTGGTCTTTCCGCTGCTGGAGGGACCCGCAATGAGTACCAGCCTGACTTTGTCCCTTAGTCCGAAGATGGTGTCAGCGATGGTGGCATACCGTCTGCTGTGCAGCGCTTCTCCAATCAGTATCAAGTCTTTTGTCTCCCCGCGCTGTATGGTCTGGTTGAGGCTGCCAACATCTTTCACCCCCATGATATTGCCCCAGTTGACATATTCCTCGAAAACTTCCACCAGCTTGTGCAGCTGCGGGGGGCCGTCAAGCTGCAGGGGATTGTCCGGTTGCGGGTACTGGAGCAGGAAACCCTTGTAAAAACGGCGCAGGCTGAAGAGTTTCAGGTAGCCCGTGGATGGCACCAGCGGACCATAGAAGGTGTCCGGGCTGTCATTCAGGTAATAGACGGAAGTGAAGAAATGGCCCCGCGTTTTCTGAAGCAACGCTTTTTGGGGAAAACCTGCTTTCTCGAATATTTGCTGCGCTTCTTCAGACCGGACCTTTTCCATTCTGAATGGAATGTCCTGTTCAATGATCCGGTTCATAGCCTGGCAGATCAGTTCCATGTCCCGGTTGGTCTCCTCTCTTCCATCGGGCAGGTCCAGGTTGCAATAGAGCGAATTCACCACGGAATAGGATATCCTCAGCCTGGCTTCGGGGAAGACTTCTTTTACGGCTTTCTGCAGGACAAAGGAAAGAGAACGGATATAGGTCCTTCTTCCGTCGGGATGTGAATAATCCACGAATTGCACATTATGTGGATTGTACAGAATATAGTCCAGGCTTTTGAGGCGGTTGTCCACCAGGGCTGCCAGGTATCTCCCGGCATCGGGCCCGTTATTTTCCTTGTTGATCTCTTGCAAGCTTTTCATAGGCGATTCTCTTTATTTTAGCCATTTCCTGATCAGGACGCCTGTATAGGACTGCAAATTCTCTGCCAGTTCTTCCGGCGTTCCGACTCCCACAATGTATCCTCCGCCATCCCCTCCTTCCGGACCCAGGTCAATGATGTGGTCGGCCGCCAGGATGATGTCCGGATGGTGCTCAATGATGACAATGGTGTTGCCTTTGTCGGTAAGCTGTTGCAGGATATGGAGGAGGACCTTCACGTCCTCGAAATGCAAACCGGTGGTAGGCTCATCCAGAACATAGAGCGTATTGCCCGTGGAGATGCGGGACAATTCGGCTGCCAGTTTTACGCGCTGGCATTCACCCCCGCTAAGGGTGGTGGAGGGTTGTCCCAGTTTTATGTATCCCAGGCCCACATCCTGCAGGGTTTTGATTTTCTGGATGATGGAAGGAACATGCCTGAAAAAGTCAACGGCTTCGTTGACAGTCATGTCCAGCACTTCGTAGATGTTCTTGTTCTTGTAGCGAACGGCCAGGGTGTCGCTTTTGTAACGTTTTCCCTGGCAGTCGGGACAAGTGATGTGTACGTCCGGCAGGAAATTCATTTCCAGGAGCTGTATACCCGCCCCCTTGCAGGTTTCGCACCGCCCGCCCCTGATATTGAAGGAAAAGCGGGAAGACTTGAACCCCCGTATCCTGGCATCCTGTGAAGCGGCAAAGAGCTTGCGGATATCGGCAAACACGTTGGTATAGGTTGCGGGATTGCTGCGGGGCGTTTTCCCAATGGGCGACTGGTCCACTTCCACCACCTTGTCTATGTGCTGGATGCCGGTCACCGACCTGTGGGGCAGGAAAGGTCTTTTGGAACGGTAAAACTTCCTGGTCAGCACAGGCACGAGCGTTTCGTTTACCAGGCTGGACTTCCCGCTGCCGCTCACACCCGTGACACAGATGAAGCACCCCAGGGGGAAATCCACGGTGATGTTTTTCAGGTTGTTGCCCGTGGCCTCACTGACACGGAGCACGTGTCCGTTGCCGGTACGCCTTGTCCCGGGAACGGGTATGCTCCGGATACCCTTGAGGTATTGCCAGGTAAGGCTGTCCTGGTGCGGTTCTTCCAGGAATTTGTTCATGGGCCCCGAGTACAGCAGGTTGCCTCCCTCACGGCCGGCCCCCGGTCCCAGGTCTACCAGCCAGTCGGCACTCAGGATGGTTTCCTGGTCGTGTTCCACCACCAGGACCGAATTCCCCGCATCGCGCAGTTTCAGGAGCGCATTGATAAGCCGGCGGTTGTCCCTCTGATGCAATCCAATGCTGGGTTCGTCCAGGATGTATAGCACATTCACCATGGTGGAGCCTATCTGTGTGGCCAATCGTATACGCTGGCTCTCTCCTCCGCTCAGGGTGCGTGTTCCCCTGTCCAGGGACAGGTAGGAGAGTCCCACATCCAGCAGGAATTGCAGGCGGTCGCGGATTTCTTTCAGGATGTCTGCGGCAATGGCCTGTTGCCGTTCCGGGATGCGGTCTTCCACTCCCTCCAGCCAGGTGACCAGGGGCTGGATATCCATGGCAGCCAGCTCTGCAATGTTCTTACCTGCAAAGCGAAAGCACAGGGCATCCTGGTTCAGCCGGCTTCCGTGGCACACAGGACACATCACCTCTTCCAGGTAACGTTCCCGGGTGGCCATTTTCTCTTCTTCCTCACCGTTCACCTGTTCCATGCGGTTGATCAGCCCCGGGAACGTTATGGTATAGGGCCCGCCCATCTCTGAATGAACATAGATCAGGTCCTCGCTTCCGTAGAGGAGTGTATCCATAGCTTCCTCAGGAATTTCCGCAATGGGGGTATCGAGTGAGAATCCGTATTTTTTTGCCACGCCTTCCAGGTGAGCGAACAAGGTGTTGTTCCTCAATTTGCCAAAAGGCTCCATCCCGCCCTGTGCTATGGACAGGGAATTATCCGGAATGATCTTTTTCAGGTCAATACAGGTGGTGAATCCCAGGCCTTTGCATTTTGGGCAGGCTCCCAGGGGAGAGTTGAATGAAAAGCTGAAGGGGGCAGGTTCCGGAAAAGACAACCCGCTTTCGGGGCACATCAGGTGTTTGCTGTAGTGTGTGATGTTCCCGGTATCCGGATCCAGTACAGCAAAGGAGCCGTTCCCTTGGTGCAACGCCATGTTGACAGAATCACGCAGGCGGGCCAGTGAAGCATTATCCTGGCCGGAGGGGATAAGCTTGTCAATCACGATCTCAATGAAGTGGGTCTTGTATCGGTCCAGCATCATGTTATGGCCTATCTGCTCAATGCTTCCGTCTATGCGGACTTCCAGAAATCCCTTTTTCAGGATCTGGTCCAGCAGTTCCCGGTAATGCCCCTTCCTTCCCTTTACCACGGGAGCCAGGAGGATGCATTTCCTGCCCTGGTACTGCGTGGCAATGAGCGACACCATCTGCTCTGCGCTGTACCGGATCATGGGCTTGCCCGTGACGGGTGAATAAGCGATGGACGCCCTGGCAAAAAGAAGCCTCAGGAAGTCATAGATTTCCGTCACAGTGCCTACCGTGGAACGGGGATTGCGGGTAGTGGTCTTCTGTTCAATGGCAATGATTGGGCTCAGGCCCGAGATGTGTTCCACATCGGGGCGCTGAAGGATACCCAGGTAGTGGCGGGCATAGGAAGACAAGGTTTCCAGGTAGCGTCTTTGTCCTTCCGCATGCAGGGTGTCAAAGGCCAGCGAGGATTTGCCGCTTCCGCTCAGTCCCGTAATGATGCACAAGGTATGGCCAGGTATATCCAGGCTGATGTTTTTCAGGTTGTTGACCCTGGCACCTTCTATCCGGATATGACTGGCAGGCATGTGAATCAGCATATATGCTGCAGGTAGGGGTTATCTGCAAATTCGCGTTCCAGGGAAGAGGCAGGACCGTGCCCCGGGAAAACCAGTGTGAAACGAGGTAAAGGTCTGATTTTATTCACGAACGAATCCATGAGTTGATCGAAATCTCCCCCGGGCAGGTCGGTCCTGCCCACGCTGCCGGCAAAGAGCAGGTCTCCCGTGAACAAAATCCCTTCCAGGTTGCCATAAAGGCAGACGCTCCCGGGGCTGTGACCCGGGGTGTGCAGGACTTTCAGGGAAGATGTCCCGAAGGAAAGCACCTGGCCATCGGCAAGGGGGGTGAAATCCGTGCCGTGCGGCGTCATGTTGAATCCGAACAACAACGCCTGTGAGATTGATCTTTTGAGGATTTCTGCTTCCAGGGGATGTGCCAGGAACGGAACATCATATGTTTTCTGCAGGAAACCGAGCCCCATCAGGTGATCGAAGTGGCAATGGGTATTGACAATGTACCGGGGTTGCAGGTTCTGGCTTTTGATAAAAGCTGTCAGCCGCTGTTCTTCCCTTTGTCTATAACAGCCGGGATCAATAATGATGCAATTGCCTGTCTGGTCATATGCCACGTAGCAACAGGTGTGCAAGGCATTGAAATAAAAAGTTTTAATCTCCATGTTTTATTTTTTGTGTGCCGGTCAGCATGGGCACGAATGAATAGGTACCAAAATCTTCTGTGCTATATGTGTCTTCTCCGGTTCTTGTGATGCGTAGCATTTTTTGTTCGTAACGTCCCACGGGTATCACCAGTCTTCCATTGATGGACAGTTGCTCCTTCAGCTTTTCGGGAACGGAAGGGGCTGCGCAGGTGACCAGGATCCCTTTGAACGGGGCAAACTGGGGCAGGCCGGCAAAGCCGTCTCCGTAGTACAGCCCTGAAGGATCAAAGCCCGTTGCCACCAGGTTTTTCTGTGCCTGCAGGTAAAGCTCCCATATCCGTTCAATGGAATACACCCGGTATCCCATGGCCATGAGGATGGCGGCCTGGTATCCGCAGCCGGTACCGATTTCCAGGACCTTGTCCATTTTGCTGCCATTGAGCAGGTGCGTCTGCATGGCAACAGTATAAGGTTGCGATATGGTCTGGCTGCCGGTTATCGGCAGGGGCTTGTCGTTGTAGGCCATGTGCTCGAGCCCTTTTTCTACGAAAAGGTGCCGTGGAACCTGTTCCATGGCTTTCAGCACCAGGGGATTGAAAGCAAATTTACGGGCCAGTTCTTCTACAAGGAGCCTTCTTTGTCCTTTTTGCCTTAGGGTGTCTGACATGTATAAAACTTCAAGGGAAAATGATTAAGCCCCCTCTCTTCCGGGAGGAGGCTTTCATCCGGTTTAGGAAAATGGATCTATTTGTCCAACAATCTTAATGAAGGATCAATCTGGTAAGCTTTTGCCTTGTATTCTGCGGCCTTTGCATTTTCATTAAGGCGTCCGTAGGCAACACCCGTTGAATACAGAACGTAGGGGAACCCCTGATCCAGATCCTTCAACACGTTCAGGGCCTCTTTGACCTTGTTCTTGTTCAACAGGGCAATGGCGTAGTTGATGTCTTTGCTGTCTTCCAACAGGCGTAAGGCTTTATCATTATCTTGTTGATAGATGGCAAGAACACCACGGTAGTAACGTGTCATTCCTTCATCGGAGATGGAGTTCAGGGCAGATTCAGCCTGGCTGTACTCACCTGCTTTCATGGCTACGCAGGCACACTGCAATGCGACAATGTCTTTTTCTGCCGGTTCATCGGCAACCAGTTTTGCATTTTCCAGGGTCTGCCTTGCGCCTTCCAGGTCGTTGTTCCAGAACTGGTAGTATGCCAGGTTCACGTACAGTTCAACCACATCGGGGTAGCGGTCCAGGGACCTCTTGTAAAGGGCAATGGCCTCATCGGGTTCCAGATCCGTGGCGGCCTGGATGATGTCGTTGGGTGTCAGGTACTCGGGCTGGTTATCGGCAATTACGCGGATCTCCTCTGCTGTCAGCTGGATGGGGTCAAAGTTGACTGCAACCGATCCGTAACGCAGCAGGGGCATCATCACGTTCTTTACCTCGGCGTTGGAAGCGATCTCGGCCCTTATCTGGCGCTCGGCTTCAACAGGGTTGGAGGCCAGGCGGAGGAATTTCTCGGCAAGCTGGTCTTTGTTGCTTACGTTGGATTCCTTCATGGCGGTGTAGAATTCGTTCCAGAATCCCATGCCCGAGGTACTGTTCACGGTCCATACGCTGGCAGGCACTGGTTTGGTGTAACCATTGTCTTTCAATGCTTTCTCGAAGAAAGCGCGGGTATGGTCGGCACGTCTCTTGGCCAGCGGGTCGTTAATGCGGGAGGTCCCTTCCGGAGAAGCGTTACCTTCAACGTCAATGCGTGTGATGTTGAAATCGTTGCGACTTGTCAGCTGACGCAGGGAATTCAACGTCCGTGTGATCTCTGGCTGGGTGGCTATGGCATCGGTAACAAGATGACCGTTTACCGGGAAGTAGATCTTTCCGCGCAGGGCGGCTCTTACACTCGATTCAGCGGCTATGTGGGCCATATATACGGGAGGCACGGGGGTCAGCGGCACGGAAATGGCCCAGCTGCAAAGGGGCAGGCATAATTCTTCTTTGCTCAGGCAGTTGAGTATCCATGCTTTGGTTTGCAGTGTGGCCGTGGCCAGACCGTCATGATACGGTATGGTGGTGCTGTAGCACAATACCTGTTGGACA
>MTKX01016538.1_pt1 | contig 11354 bp, 14 predicted proteins | sample 1042771 | NCBI WGS metagenome assembly MTKX01 (sample SAMN06212183, study PRJNA360534) | anaerobic digester metagenome | biome: Wastewater treatment plant; material: sludge; isolation source: anaerobic digester fed with sludge from wastewater treatment plant | place: Denmark: WWTP Randers ... | reverse complement strand
CGTCAAATGTGGCACGAGGATTGGGCTTGACTGTCCAAGCTGTGGTGAATTCGTTGAGATCTCCAACAAGTTTTGCTCCAGTTGTGGTGTCAACAAGGTTGAGTACTTCAAGAAAAACCAGGCGGAACAGATCCAAAGCCTTCAAGAACTAATTAAGGAAACCCAGGCTGAAATTCAGGAGGCTGAAACCAATCCCAAAAAGTATTACAAAGCAAAAACTTATCAGCTAAAGCAAGTATTTGTATCCATAACAGGTTCAAATATTGGAAAAGCAATTTTCGTGGGGGGATGGCTCATGTTGATGCTTGGAGCTATTGCTGATGAGTCTGGAATTGTTTCTACAATTGGTTTTCTGCTGATTCTGGTCGGGCTTGTTCTAATGATTATATTCAAAGGAAAAATGAAGACAGAAAGGGTATCCAATTACATTCAAAACACTCTCCAACCGCAAGTTACAGAGCTGCGAAAAAATATCTCTGAAATTCAAACTCAAAGATACGGGAGTTAGCTTACGAGATAATGATGGGTTGGTTTTGTGATGGTATTGTTGAATAGTTCGTTGCCGAAAAACGAACAAACTAGGAGATTGGCAAGGAGGTCTAATGACACATTGGACAATCTACACCACTCAGAGAATAAAATGATAAGTCTTTGTAATCAAAGGAAATCATGAAAAATATCTATCCGTATATCTTCACCAGCGAACATACCCTGGTCAACCAGGCTTACAGTTTCGACAATCAGAGCGGTGTAACATACCGGGCAATTGAAGGCGTCCATGCCATCTGGGCTGCCCGGGTTCCCTTCTTACCCCTGATGCGTTCTGATGATCTGATTCGCGTTGGTAATAGTCGTATAGCATTGATTCAGCAAAGACAATTTCGTTTCATTTACGATCTTGCACGTATCCGCGAAAACCAATCCACCTTTGTGTTGCGCTTTATTTCAACGCCCAACCCTGTTATCGGGCAGCCGAACCTGATAGATATTATCTTTCTGGCTAAATCCTTTTCCAAAACGCCAGCCAACGCGCTTCAGTATGGTGAGGCACTATGGGAAAGATTTTCAAGCATATTTCCCACCGAAGATCCCTTTGGCTACCCGCTGGACCCGGTAACCAGTGAGGAAGAGTTCTTTCAATACTATGAGCCAATCCCTTTTGATTCCCTGCGGAGTGAAAACCTGCTGGAAATTCGGAAGTATGAGGATATGCCAATCCGCAGTACCGCCCCCACAGCTCGGGTTGAGAGAAAAGGGGATTACATTGCGCATCCGTTTGTGCCCAGTCAGAATTCCAACCCGATGAGCCGCTTTTTCATGGCATTGGCATCACAGCCCGAAAAGTGCTTTGTGGATATCAGTTTGCGCCCAACGAAGATGTTCGATCAGGAAATCTACAACGTTAGTTTCATGGTTGGTCAGTTTAAGAAGACCGCCTCAGAAGATGATGATGTCACCGAGGAATATATCCGAAAACGATCTCAGATCGGCGTTTATGTGTACGACAATCTGATGATCGAACGCGAGCAATTGCTCATGGTAAGAGTTCACATCGTTGGAGAGTCCAGTGTTCCCAGGGGTCTTGTGGAATCACTTGGCTCAGAAATGATGGGAAACGCAGCCAATAAGTACCCAACCTCCTGGGTGGCTGCCCAACCAGTAGACAATGTTCAGTTAACGACTGAAATTAACAACATCAAGAATCTGGAACATGATGTCTGGGGCTTTACGATTGCTGCGGATCCATTGAAGAGGCTGCGATATCTGGCAACAGCCCAGGAAGCTTATGGGGCTTTTCGCCTGCCCATTCCGCCTGAATCGGGATACCTGCCGGGCATCCTGGTAAGAAATGAGCCTTTCATTTCTCCAATTGATGGGTTGGAAATGAGGGAACAAGCCCGTGCCAACCAGGACAACATTGCTGAAAACTCCAAAAGAATTCTCGAGCAAAAGCGCATTTCCATTGGCCAGATCTATCACCGCGGAACTGCGACGCAAGAAGAGTTCACCATTCCTGTCCGGGATCTCACACGCCACGCTCTCATCGCTGGTTCAACAGGTTCTGGTAAAAGTACCACCATTAAACATATTCTTTCACAGCTCTGGACCAAACATAAGATCCCGTTCATGGTGCTTTATCCAATCGACAAACCCGACTATCGCGAATTACGGGGCTTTCAGGAATTGACCAACGATTTGTTGATCTACACCGTCGGAGATGAAACAACCTCCCCGTTCCGTTTTAATCCTTTTGTGGTGCCAAAGGGTATCTTGTTAAAAACCCATATTTCCAGATTGATGCGAGTTTTCGAGTCTGCATTCTCATTGGTAGAACCGCTTCCCATGATCTATCGGGAAGCGCTTCGGATGATCTATCGAAATAAAGGATGGAACGTTGCCCTGGACAGGGGTGGAACTGAGTTGGAATTCCCCATTATGTCTGAATTCTTGGAGGCAATCCAGGAAATCACCGAAAAACTGAATTACAGTGGAGAAACGCGCGACAATGTCCGTCAGGCTTCTATCATCCGCATTGGCGATTTACTCGAAAACGTAGGCTATGCAATCAACGTGCGTGAATCCATGTCCTTTGAAAAGATCATGAACAAGCCAACCATCATGGAGTTGGGGAGAATTGGCTCTACTGATGATATTTCTTTAATCATGGGCTTTCTGCTCGTTTGTTTTTCAGAAGCAGTGGAAATTAACCCCCGACCACTCGACTGCCCCCACATCACCATCGTGGAAGAAGCTCACCGCCTGATGTCAGAAGGTCACCCCAGCGCAGAAGGACGAGGAAACGCCCGAGGCAGTGCGGGTGAGGATTTCGGAAATATGCTTGCCGAAGTGCGCGCCTACGGCGAGGGGATTGTCATTGCTGAGCAGATACCAACAATTTTGGTAAAGGGAGCAATTGGAAATACCTATCTAAAAATCATGCACTGGTTGGAAGATGCTCCAAGTTTTGAACTTTTTTCCACGATAACCAACTTGAACAAAAATCAACAGGAGTACGCGCGAACCCTAAAACCTGGTTTTGCGGTTGTTCGCAGTATGTTTGGTCAGCCTGTTCATATGAAAGTACCTGAATTCGGAGATCAGAAAGGTTTTAACAAAGCGCTTTCAAAGGCTATTGATGACAAATCCATACGCGAGTTTATGGTCGGTCAGAACCAAAAACTGGATTTGGGAAACGTCGAAGTTGTCGACTGGACGAATTCCATCATCGCTGAGGTAAAACAAGACCGGCAAAAACTGCCATCAAACGTCATACGCTGGGCTCTCAATGCTCCCATGCAAACCTGTTTTCTGTGCCCCGGTCGGGAACAGGCTGAATGTAAATACAAACTTACGGTCGATCGTCAGATTCTACAGAAACCTCAAATCTACGAGCGATTCTCCGCGCTTATTAGCCAGGCTTTGATGAAAGAAAATGTCAGTGACGTAAAAAACATTGTTAAAGAACTGCAGGATGGGATCCGAAGTCGTTGGGCCTCCCTCACAGAGGATCAGGTGAAGGGTTGGACTTACTGTTTCCTGGCGCATGAAGCCACAAGAATCACAAGCTTGGATTCTGTTCCGAATGAACAAAAAGCAAGAGCAAAAAATCTGCTCCGAATAATTAGTGAATAATAAGGGAGACGAACATGGATGATAATTTTTCCGTCGCGGATGATGATGTCGAAATCGAGGATACTGGTGGGGATGTTAATTGGGAAAACGCTTCAGATGATTTAATCGCAGTTGAAGAACCCGATACAAGTCTGGATGAAAGCCTCCCACCAACAGATGTTGCCACCACCGAAGATTTATCAGCAGCAGACACTCCGACCGATGAAACTCCCAATGACGAAGAACAACCATCAGGTAGTTACTTAACGGGTGGGGTAGAAAGTATTGCGACAACTGAATTAGGGTTTGACCGAAGGGTGGAAACCGGACCAGAAATGCCAGAAAGAGAAATATGGGGAGATACAATTGAGGAAGAAGAAGGTGGAAGTGGTAATCCGGAAATGATGGGCTAATTAGTCAAGGAGGATAAATGGACTCAGATTTAAATGAGCAAACGGACAATACTCCGGATTCTGCAAGCGAGATACCAGTTGTAACTGATCAACAAGACGATTTTGCGCTTGAAACCGAAGGCCAAATCGTTGATGCAATCGAATCCCTGAATAACATACCTGAAATTCAACCTGACAGCTGGGAAAATCTCGACGTTTCTGAGAGATTGGCCTCTCTTCAAGCGGTTGAAGGAAGTATGGCTGAGATTCAAGGACGTCCAAGCGTTCCTGTGATTCCGGTTGATCTTCCGCCAGATCAATATGGAGGATGGGATGGAGAAGCAATTACGATCAACGCCAATCACCTGGCAGGAGATAAGCCTGTTTCTGAAAATGTGGACACGATTGTGCACGAAGGCAGGCATGCTTACCAGTCTTATGCAATCAGTCATCCCGAAATTGTTTCAGATCCGGCGGTTGTTGACGCGTGGAGAGAAAATATGGAACCCGGAAATTACATTGATCCTTCATTAGACCCTGAAGGATACGTGAACCAGCCCGTGGAAGCAGATGCCTGGGGTTATGCAGCTGCGATTCAGGATGGCGTATATGGAAAGTGAGTGTTTCATGGAAAAAGAAGAGATCATCAGGCACCTTGTCGAAAAGCAGGAATATCCGGAAAAAACTGCAGAAGGTGCAGCTCAAAAAATTATCAACGCTCGGGAAGATATAAAATTCGCCATCGAAAAATTTTTGGTCTCGAATGAGCTTACCAATATTCAGGTAGAAGACTTCAACGTTGAGAACTTGGTTCAAAACTTCAAGTTACATCCCGTTGGCGCTTATCTTTGGTTGGATTGGTTCACAAGAGATCCGGTATTAGCGAAGAGGTTCTTACAAAAAGGTCATAGTCGACCAAAGCTAAAGAACACGTAGAGGTAGTTTCTTGCGGGATGTAACCGCAGTTAATGACATCCTTCTGTACTAAAACTGTTGAGAAGTAGTGATACTGCTTGCTGAAACAGAATGGTCTGTCTGATAGCTTGATATTACCTAAGCTAAAAGTACCTGGGCTCACCTTCAATACTTGGCAAAAAACAAACGACCCCTTTCAGGGTCGTTTGTGGATTATTTACGAGATTATGACAAAGGAGCGCCTTGCCCGCCAGGCGTTTGGGATTGGGCATAAGCCTGCCCGGTTAGATGTGCAATGATCAGTTGAGAGTATAAACCGGTGATGATTGCGCCAATAGCCAAGACAATTCCACCTATCGGGGCGATGATCACGCTGCAAAGAATGCTTCCGCCGATCACAATCAGCCAGGCTCCGAAGTTGTTCCTGAGCATGCTGAAAATATTCTTGAATTCGAAAGCCGCGCTAATCCGTTCCTTGACAGCGAGGTTTGCATTCACAGCCGGCATCAGAATTGTCAGCAAAATCGCATATACCAGGATCAGCAAGCCAGCAAAGATGGCTAATGCGATGGCAAACCACGTCGTGTTACTGCTGTTTTCAGTCAGTGCCAACGGGAGGAACAATAAGGTGCTGACGAACATGATCGGCAATGCATAAACCAGGTTAGCCACGAAAACCTTAAATCCTCTGCCCAGATCCGCGCCAAACTGAAGCTCAGGCAGGGGTTCCGCCTGTTGTTCCGCCACGTTGCGAGTGACGTGAAGCAGATAACCCGCAACCACCATCCAACCAATCACTGGGATCAGAGTAACCAAAAGAGGGATGACCAGTTTCTCGAGCCAACGTTGATCGTCAAAAATGTACGTAAAAGCCTTTGTAAAATTCATAGTTTATCCTTTTGGAATAGGTAGAGCAATTGTTTCGAGATTATTATAGTCCAAGCCGCGTCCGAACTGCAAAGACACGGACCAGAGAATTGCAATGGTGTTATGGATGACGACTAAAGCTGGGCGAACTCGTCTACGTTGAGCACAAAAACAGTGGCTTTCTTTTCCTGCGGATTCCGGGTATCGGAACAGTTTTCGCGCAGGACCTCAAGCGCCCGCGGTACGCGTTCGTCTTCTACGCCAATCAGGAGGGTGCTCCTTCCACTACGCAAAAAGCCGCCGGTGGAGGCAATCTGGGTTACCCGAAAATCTTCAGCGGTCAACTTGGCAGACACACGCTCGTTGTCGTCATCTCTGATAATTGCAATAATCAGTTTTTTCATCCGATTTCCTCGTAGTGTTCAATATCCAGATCAAAAATGGTCACGCCGCCAATCTGCACCTCTGTTGGGATCAGCGATCCCATCGGCAGATTGTCGAGCACCGGTGAAACGTAGCCAATCCGGCGCCCCGCGACATCCTGTAGAAGCTGACGAAGCTGACCCGTCTCATTCTCCGGGCAGCCAATCAAAAAAGTAACATTTCGTTCTCGCAACAACCCTCCCACGCTGGGTAACCTTGCAAAGGCATATCCCATCTGCTCCAACGCGTTTTCCACGTTATCGCTATCCGGTCCGGTAACGATTGCCAGAAGCATTCTTTGATTGGTTTGACCGTTTTCAGACATGAGCACGCTCCCGTTTCACATTATCTATTTTAGCTTAAAAATTGGATCATTCAAACCAATTAACCACCATATCCTCAAGATCGTCCATGTCCACTTCTATTTCACTCACAACCTTGCCAAAGACGGAACCGCCAGCCTTGCGGGTGGAGTCCCGATTGCCGGTCTTCAGCGGATGCCACCAGGGCAGGTCCTTTCCTTCGGACACAAGGTAGTAGGCACAGGTTTTAGGCAGCCAGTCGATATGATAAACCAGTTCAGGGGTAAGCAGGATGCACTCAGGCACGTTCTCGTGGCGGTGCTCATAGTCAGTGCAAAAGCAAGTTTCCATGTCCATGTAGCGGCAGACAACGTTGGTAAAGCGCACGCCGGGAAGGCCAGGCTCACGCAGCTTGAACAGGCAGCACTTGGAACAGCCATCACAAAGCGCTTCCCATTCCTCGTGGGTCATATCCTCCAGTTTTTTGTGCAGCCAGTAATTCTTTTCCATCTCACTCCTTGTGTTCCGGAAATAACTCTGGATTCACGAATGGGATCAGGGCTAGCTTGACTGCTTCGGCGTAAAACTGGCTGCGGGTTACTCTATCATCAGTCAGCAAGCCCACACCCCCCCTCTCGCGCTTTGAACCGGACACCCCGAAGATGAAATCATCGGCATCGCCGAGCTCCATCCCCTGCCTGATCAAGTCGCAAATCGCGCTGGGCAGCTCGTAGCTGGCTGAGCGTGCTCTGCCGGCTTGCTTCCTGCCCAACACCACCACCCAACAATAAGAAAGGTAAGCATCGGGCTCGCCTGGCACGGGCTGCAGTCCGCCCTCGATGCCAAGCCAAAAATCTGCCTCTGGCTCAAGCTCTCGGGTAGCCTTTGCACGGTTGGCAGCACCAGTCAGAGTTTCATGGTCGCTTAAAGGCTGAGCGCTCACACCAGAGGGCACGCTTACGGGTTGCACCTCGAAGCTAACTTCAGGAAAAAAGCTCGCAAACGCAACACTCACCGCTTCCAACTTGGCTGGGTTCTGGGAGCCAACAACAATCCGCATAGCGCTCACAGTCCTGCACGCTCTTGCAGGACACCTTCGAGCTTACCCATCAGGCTCTCCACCTCTTCGCGCAGCGCGTCTGCCTCAGCCAGGAATGCCTGCGCGTCTGGATCCTGCTCATAACCTTGCAGGTTGATCTTCACGTTCAATCGGGCAGCTTCGAAACCAGCTTTGGCGAGGTGCGCGCCAGCAGCAGCATCTGAAATGCAGTTTAGGTTGCCAATCTCTGCCATCCGCGCGGTCATCCTGAGCACCTCCACGCAGTCGCGCGCGGTTTCCAGCGGCACCTGTGCGGCATAAAGGCTGGCTACGCGAATAGCTTCGTTGCGAGCGGCAATCTGGGCTTCGTCCGCCTTTGGCAGGCGCCGCGCCACCAAGATGCCGTCGAAGGCTTCCGCGTCGTGCTGAATCGCTGCGGTCAGTCGGGTTCGCAGCGCCTCACCCTCTTCAATGACCTGCCAGCTTTCCGCTTCCGCAGATGCATATTTGGGCTTGCCGACCGTCAGCCGCGCCACCATCAGCGCCAATGCAGTCCCAAGCGCCGCGGTATGGGCTGCCGCCGATCCGCCCCCGGGTGCCGGGGTGCCTTCCGCCACCTGGTCGATAAAGTCAACCTTGTTGCCGGCAGCTGACTCCCCTTCTTCATTAAAACCAAAAAGCCGATTTTCGAGCAGTTGCTCGTTCTCAAAACCATCCATCTGCATGTAGTAGCGAGCCGCGTTCACCATCGCCTGCGACGGCACCAGCCCAACAATCTCTGAGTGGTGAATGCCCACACCATAACGCTGGGCTTCACGCCGGATAAACTCGGTCACCTGCGCCATCGGCGATCGGTGGAAATTGGTCAGGTTCATNNATTGGTCAGGTTCATCGAAACCTGCGCCAGCCCCTCCACCAAAACGCCCATGCCCTTCACGTAATGAAAACCGCCGGACGAGTTGCGCACGCGTCGGGCAATCTTCTGGGCGATGCTGACATCCGGAGTGTTGAGGAAGATGTTGTACGCTATCAAAGGCTGCCGAGCCCCAATCACGGTCGCCCCAGCAGGTCCCAACCGCCTGGGTCCCAGGTCGGGTTCGCGGTAGGGGTCGGTGGCGATGGTTTCTTTGATGCCCTCAAATTCGCCGTGGCGAATGTCTTCCAGGTTCACGCGATCCTGCCGGATAGCAGCATCTTCGTAAAAATAGACCGGAATGTCCAGCGTCTCAGCCACACGCTTGCCCAGCCGTCGCGCCATCTCGACGCATTCCTGCATGGTCACGCCCGCAATCGGCACAAAAGGCACTACGTCCGTCGCCCCCATGCGCGGGTGTTCGCCCTGGTGATGGTTAAGGTCGATCAACTCTGCAGCTCTGGCAATACCAAGGTAAGCGGCTTCCTCCACCGCTTCCGGCGTGCCAACGAAGGTCAGGACGGTGCGATTGTGGTCCACATCGGAGTGCCTGTCCAGCACGCGGACGCCGTTGACGCTCGCAACTGACGCAATGATCTTGTCCACCACTTCCGGGCGGCGGGCTTCTGAAAAGTTGGGAATGCATTCAACAATTTTAGGGGGCATGGCATCTCCTTCGGTAGCAATGCTTTATTATAACAACCCCGGCAAGGTTTATCAAAAATAGGCACGATTCTGTGTTTCTCGAAAAATAAAAAGCCTTGGAGGGGCAATATTCGGAAGTTGAATTCAGAAATTCTTTAGAGCTGCTTGACATTTGTTTACAAAAGTTGTAATATGGATATATAAATTTTGTTTTCCCGGAGGTACCCATGTCCAATTTGCCCATTCGTTGCCCTGTCTGTCAAGGTCCTATGAACGTGCTGGTCTATTACTGTCCCGAGTGCGATATTACCGTTGAAGGAGAGTTTGTCCCCGAGGCGGATCCACTGCACAGGCTCAGCGATGAACAGCGCAACTTCCTCCTCACCTTCGTGACCTGCGAAGGAAAACTCAATCGCATGGAAGAAGTCTACGGTCTCTCCTATCCAACCCTCAGGAATCGTTTGCTGGAGTTGATCCAGGCTCTGGATTACACCCCCAAACACATGTAAAGAATTTTTCGCCTGTATCATTTAGCGGCTGCCTCAGCCGCTATTTTTGTTTTTCGGCGAGGAACGTAAAAGGCTGGTCAAAAATCGGCCAGCCTTTTTCTTTATCTCAAACCGTATCGGTTTAGTACATCCCACCGCCCTGGGGCATGGCCGGAGCCGCGCCTTCGGGAGCGGGGATATCAGTGATCAGAGCCTCGGTTGTGAGGATCATGGCAGCAATCGAAGCTGCATTCTCGAGCGCGCCGCGGGTCACCTTGGCGGGGTCGATCACGCCGAGCTGCACCATGTCGCCATACTCTTCGGTCAACACATTGAAGCCGATGTGGCGGTTGTTCTCGTTAGCCTGGCGCTGGCGGACGTTTTCCACGACCACAGAGCCATCCTTGCCGGCATTCTCGACGATTCGCTTCATCGGAACGGTCAGGGCGTTGCGAACAATGTTAATACCGATCTGGGCATCTTCCTGTTCGAGTTTCAGGTCCTTGAGCGCGTCCACTGCGTTCACGAGCGCCACACCGCCGCCAGGCACGATGCCTTCTTCAACTGCTGCGCGGGTCGCGGAGAGCGCGTCTTCCACGCGGTGTTTCTTTTCTTTCAGCTCGGTCTCGGTGGCTGCGCCAACACGGATGATGGCAACACCGCCGGAGAGCTTCGCCAGGCGTTCCTGGAGTTTTTCGCGGTCGTAATCGCTGTNNGGCGGTCGTAATCGCTGGTGGTGTTGTCGATCTCAACGCGGATCTGCTCAATGCGACCCTTGATGGCGTTGCTGTCGCCCTTGCCGCCGACGATGGTGGTGTTGTCTTTATCGATGGTAATTTTCTCAGCGCGGCCGAGGTCTTCGATGGTCGCGTTTTCCAGCTTGCGCCCGGTCTCTTCGGAGATAACGGAAGCGTCGGTCAGGATCGCGATGTCCTGCAGCATAGCCTTGCGGCGATCGCCAAAGCCGGGGGCTTTGACAGCCACGACGTTCAAAACGCCACGGATCTTGTTCAAAACGAGGGCTGCGATTGCTTCGCCGTCAACATCTTCAGCAATGATGACGATGTCGCGCTTGCCAACCTGGACCATTTTCTCGAGCAGGGGCACGATGTCGTTGGCTGCGGAGATCTTCTTATCGTAGATCAGGATGTAAGGGTCTTTGATCTCAGCCTGCATGTGCTCGGCGTCGGTCACGAAATAGGGGCTGATGTAGCCGCGGTCGAACTGCATACCTTCCACGTACTCGGTCTCGAATTCGAGCGCCTTGGATTCCTCAACGGTGATGACGCCGTCTTTGCCGACTTTGTCCATCACGTCCGCGATCAACGAGCCGATCTGCTCGTCCTGGGCAGAGATGGTGGCAACATTGCCGATCTCGGCTTTGGTGGTGATGCCGATCGCCTGGCTTCAGGATCGATTCAGAAACAGCCTTGGCAGCCGCTTCGATGCCGCGCTTCAGCAGCATGGGGTTGGCGCCGGCAGCCAGGTTCTTGAGGCCTTCGGTCACGATCGCGTGCGCCAGAACGGTGGAAGTGGTGGTGCCATCGCCAGCGATATCGTTGGTCTTGGTGGCGGCTTCCTTCAACAGCTGGGCGCCCATGTTCTCATAAGGGTCTTCGAGTTCGATTTCTTTCGCCACGGTCACGCCATCGTGAGTGATGGTGGGGGAGCCGTATTTGCGGTCGAGGGCGACATTGCGTCCCTTGGGACCTAAAGTGGTGGCGACCGCATTCGCGACCGCGTCAACGCCATTCTTCA
>MTKX01000225.1_pt2 | contig 11354 bp, 9 predicted proteins | sample 1042771 | NCBI WGS metagenome assembly MTKX01 (sample SAMN06212183, study PRJNA360534) | anaerobic digester metagenome | biome: Wastewater treatment plant; material: sludge; isolation source: anaerobic digester fed with sludge from wastewater treatment plant | place: Denmark: WWTP Randers ... | reverse complement strand
GAAAAGGCTGTCTGAGCTGGGTATCAAGACAATTATCTCCCCGGTTATGATCTGGATGCCTTTAAAGCAGATGCCATTCTTGCGGTTTATGGCTAAATACTATATCCTGTTGCCCTGGAGGATTTTCAAGATCGCCCATCTGATGAGAAGAGAGAAGGTGGATCTTGTCTTCTCCAATGAGCTACTGCTCCTGGAAGGAGGAATAGCAGCCAGGCTGATGGGCGTGCCGCATATTTATCACGTACACAATGCATTTTTCAGCACCTATTTTCGGACCTATCTGCCACTGGGATTCATCAAATGGCTGACGCTCAAATTGGCGGACAGGATGATCTTTGTATCCCAGAGGCAGATGCTGGAGCTGTTTGAGGATCATACACAGGAAATAAAATTCGAGGTGGCCACTCAGGGATTTGATGCTCAATACTTCGCCCGTGATGAAGAGAGGGACATGGCCTGGAGGCGGAGAACGGGAATATCTGAAAGCTCTCCCCTGGTGGTGCTTATTGCTGCCTCGGCAAGCAACAAAGGCCAGGAGGACTTTCTCCGGGCAGCCAGCATCATAAGAGAGTCAATGTCCATGGCGCAGTTCGCCATAATAGGTGGCGGCGATGAGAGGTATCTCAAAGAACTAAAGGATCTGGCTTTGCAGCTTGGGCTGGAGAGTGACCTCTTTTTTGTTGATTTTATGGAGGATATTGCTCCGGTTTATGGCTCATTGGATGTCCTAGTCTGCGCCTCTTTAAAGGAGACCTTCGGGCGGACCATTGTGGAGGCCATGCTGGCTGAAAAGCCGGTGGTATCCACAAGGTGCGGCGGTCCTGAAGAAATAGTGATCGATGGCGTTACAGGTTTTCTGGTTCCGGTAAAGGCTCCCCAGGAGCTAGCAAGGGCCGTCTTGAGGATTCTGGGAGACAGAGATCTGGCGCAGCAAATGGGGCAGGCAGGCAAAAATCGTGCCCTGAGCGGTTATTCCATGCAGTCATATGCCCGCCAAATCCAGGATATCATCGAGGAATGCGTCTCCGAGCATATGAGGAAAAAGCCGCTTTGGTAGCAGGTCCATAGGGCCCGGATGAAAGGCCAACGCAGGGGGAGAAATTTAAAAATTTAAAAATTTTTTTAAAAAAGAGTTATTTAATTTTTGCCTCAACCATCTCCTCCCGCAGCCTGCAGAGGCTTTCGGCTCCCCGAACATAGAACCAGTAATGCACAATTACCAGCAGACCCCATCCAACTGGAGAGTAATACATGGCCCAGGCGGGAGATATGCTGATCGTGCCCATCATATTCAGGGCCAGCCAGATGATATTCACTACCAGATAGATGGCTATGTGAAGCTGGAAGAGCTTCATCTGGTCCGAGACGGTAGCCTCTCGAAAGAGCCTCTTATATTCTTCAATTGTGCCTGCCATATTCATCAACTCTCTATGCTAAATTGAAAATAATGTATGTGCAAAGATTTATAGTTATTGCTTTCACCCGGAAAGAGCTTCAATCTTCTTTATATAAGAAGGAACATTAAACTTTGATCTCAATCCATTATAGCTCATATATCTCACTTTTCCAAAGATCTCTCTCTCCTTCCAGGCTCGATCGTGCACTCCTCCTATGCTCCAGGCCATCCCGGCAAAGCCGTTGGGATCTCTTCCATCCAGCTCGTATCTATCATTCAGGCATATGGCGGCTTGGAGGGCATCCTCCGGCGACTGGCTCCATTCCAGGATCTTCTTGGCCCAGTACATTCTCAAATATCCGTGCATCTTTCCCAGAAGAAGCATCTCTTTTTGAGCTGCATTCCAGAGATGGTCATGGGTCTCGGCTTTCTCCAGCTCCTTCAGGGAATAGAGATGCTCGCGCCTATCCTTCTGATGCACCCGAAGCGTCTCCTTAGCCCAGGCAGGAAAAGAACTCACCGAGTCATATTGGGGATTATAGCAGCAGAAATTGTCCGCCAGTTCTCTTCTGACCACCAGCTCCTCCAGAAAAGAGCTTGCGTCTGTCGGCCCGGAAAGGGCCTGCAAAGCCGCCCTCTGGGCGGATATCTGGCCGAAGTGAAGATAAGCAGAGAGATTGGACTGTCCGTCCCTGGTGGGGTCATTTCTGTCCTTATCGTAGCGGGAGAGCTTGCGGCTTAGAAAGTCGTCCAGAACAGCTCTTGCCGCTGATGCTCCTGGCTTCAGCCACTTTATATCGGCAACAAACTCTGCCTCGATGCTCTGCTCCGCCCTCCGCCAGTCATTGTCCACCTCCCCCGGCAATCTCATCTCCTGTCTCTTCATAGCCGGGAAGTCGACCAGAAATTCTCCCAGAAGCCTATGGACCTTGGGCCGGAAGGTATATGCCGCCCACTCCTGCTTAGCAGAAGCATGCCAGCTGGGGATGATATTATGGGCGTCCACCTCATAGAATGGCAGGGCAATCCCAGCGGCTAGGGCATTCTTCCAGCCTCTGCTGACCCTCAGAGGTGAATAGTCCGATACCAGGGCACCGGCACCCCATTCCTCCAGAAACCGGGGGATTTCCCTGGTCGGATCTCCATAAAGCAGGCAGAAGGCGATGCCCAGTTGAGTGAGATCCCTCTCCACCTCTTTCAGTCCGGCGAGCATAAACTTGTACTGCCTGCTTCCCGCACCCATAAATTGCGGAGAGAGGCAGAAGACAACCGCAAGAGGAACAGACTTGCGTATGGCCAGATCCTGGGCATAGAGCAGAGCCCAGTTGTCATTGATTCGCTGGTCACGGCTCATCCAGTAGACCACCAGCCCTTTCTTCATAGGAAGATCAGACAGGACTCTTACTCTCCTAGTATCAACCACCGATGTCATGTCTCATTCCCCTCATTGCTCATGATACTGTAAGTTAAGCCCCTCCGATAAATAAATGTACAAGGCTGAGATATGAATACCCTCTAAGAGGAGATGGTCTAGAGTGAGCGACAACTTGGATGCATGGGAGGTCAGAGAAGAGGACTTTCCCACTAAGGGCGACTTAAGGGATCAGATGAAGGCACTTCTTGGTTATGCCGTTCTCTCCCCATCCGGGCCCAACACCCAGCCCTGGAAATTCTCCCTCAAGGATGATGAGATCTCCATAATCGCCGATTTCAGCCGTTCTCTGCCTGCCGTGGACCCCACCGACAGGACTCTATACATCAGCCACGGCTGCGTTCTGGCCAACATTCTTCTGGCCGCGGAGCACTTTGGATTGGGATATGATGTGACTTATCTTCCCGACGGCCCCTCCGGAGAGAGGACCTCTGCCGTGCGCTTTTCAAAAAAGGCATCAGAGGCACGTTTTCCTGATCTCTTTTCTCAGATAACCCGCCGCCATACCAATCGAAAGCCCTTTGAGAGCAGAGCCATTGAGGAGGAAAAGCTCGATGTGCTCAAGGGCTGCATAAACAAGGATGGCTTCCGGCTGGATATAATGACCGACAGCGAGGGAAAGAACCTGATGGCGGACATTTTAGCCAGGGCTCATAAGATACAGCTGGGAAATAAGGCCTTTAGAAAGGAGCTGGCATCCTGGGTCCGGCCCAATATAACCTCAGCCAGGGATGGCCTGCCGGGCTATTCCTTCGGCTATACTGATTTTGAGTCCTTCTTTGGATCATTTATCTTCGGGACATTCGATATGTCCTCCTCCCGGGCCAGGATTGAGACCGCTTATATGAAGGCCTCTCCCGCCGTAGCAGTGCTCTCCACAGATAAAGAGGATAAATTAACCTGGATCAAGGCGGGAGTGCTCTTTGAGCTGCTCTTCCTCAAGGCCACGGAGATGGATGTGCGCTTCGACCTCTTCAGCCAGCCCACAGCCATATCTGAGCTACGTCAGGAGATGGCGGAGATTTTGGGTGTCAAATATCCTCAACTGCTCATCCGCATGGGATATGCCGAGCCGGCCAGGCATACGCCCAGGAGGCCGGTGGAAGAGGTGCTGATCTAAATCTTTTTTATAAATATTTCAAATTAAAATTGATTGATCTCTTCCAACCTTCTTGGCTGGCTCATCAGCTCCGTTCCCACCAGCAGAGCATCCGCTCCCGCGGCCATCATCCTCCGGGTATCAGCGACGCTGTGCACGCCGCTCTCTGCCACAAGAAAAACGCCCGCCTCTCGTGCCCGTGGGGCCAGCCGCTCGAATACTGCCAGATCCACTTCCAATGTATTCAGATTGCGGTTGTTGATTCCAATGACTCTGGCATCGGTTTTTATAGCTGCCTCTAGCTCCTTTTCTGCATGAACCTCCACCAGCGGCTCCATTCCCAGGCTCCTGGCCGCCTCTATGAACCGGTCCAGGTCGATTCCCAATGCGGCTATGAGCAAGACCAGATCGGACTGAACCTCGTACAGCTGCCTCTCATCGAATATGAAGTCCTTTCTAAGCACAGGCAGGCCCGCCGCTCTGGCGATCCTGGCGTTCTCCAGAGAGCCCAAGAAGTTGGTCGGCTCGGTGAGAACAGATATGGCGCAGGCTCCTCCTTCGGCATAGGCTTGGGCATAAGCGGAGACCACCGCCGCCGTAAGAGGCCGACCCAGGGCCTTGGGCTTGATCTCGGCGATTATAGGTATGAGGCCCTTGTCTCTAACGGCCCGGGCCGAGGAGATCAGATCCCGTCGCTCCTCTACCGGCCAGGATGCGGCAGGGCCGATTCCACGCTTGCGGCTCTTCTCCACTATGTCCCCAATCAATGAGTGCATGCCACCACATCCTCGATCCAATTTGATATCAGCTTCTTTCCCGAGGGCGTCAGCACCGACTCGGGATGAAACTGCAGGCCGCAGTGCGGCCGGCTCTTATGACGCACTCCCATGATCACCCCGTCCTCAGTCCGGGCCGATACCTCCAGCTCCGGGGAAAGTTCCCCGATGGCCAGGGAGTGGTACCTTCCACCCACCAGGGGATTTTCCACTCCCCGGAAGATGCCTTTGCTGTCATGCATAATGGGAGAGGTCTTGCCGTGCAGAGGCCTGGTATGGGAGATTGTGCCGCCATAGGCTATATTCATGGCCTGATGGCCGAGGCAGACTCCCAGGATAGGGGTATGGGCCATCTGCCTAATTATCTCCAGACAGGTGCCGATGTCTCTCTGATTGGCCGGATGGCCGGGACCGGGAGAGATAACGATCCCCAGCGGTAGCAATGCCTCAACCTCAGCCAGAGTCACCCGGTTGGACCGGACCACTGTCTCCGGGTAAAAGGCGGAAACATAGTCCACAAGATTCCAGACAAAGGAGTCCTGATTGTCCACAAAGAGAATAGGCCGGGCGGCTTGGTTCATGCCCCCACTCCCAATGCCCTTTTCATAGCTGCCATCTTTCTCTCCGTCTCTTGATACTCTTTCTCCGGATCGGAGTCGGCCACAATACCTGCCCCGGCCTGTACCCTGGCCACCCCGTCTCTGATAAGGACGCTGCGAATGGCTATGGCGAAGTCGGAGCTGCCGTCTATGGAAAAGTAGCCAATGCCTCCTCCATAGATGCCGCGAGAGCTTTGCTCCAGGTCGTCAATGATCTCCATAGCCCGGAGCTTGGGAGCACCGGAAAGCGTTCCCGCCGGAAAGACCGACCGGGCGGCGTCGAACTGGTCGCACTCTTCCCGCAGCTCGCCTCTGACTGTGGTTTCAATATGCTGCACATGGGAGTATTTTAAAACGGACATGAAATCCTCCACCTTGACTGTCCCGGAGCTGCAGACGGAACGGACATCATTTCTGCCCAGGTCCACCAGCATGACATGCTCCGCCCTCTCCTTCTCGTCTGCCAGCATCATCCGGGCATATCTCTCGTCCTCAGATTTGGTCCTGCCTCGGGGACAGGTGCCGGCTATGGGATTTACCCGCAGCTTGCGGTCGTAGGTGTTGAAGAGTGTCTCCGGGGAGGCTCCCACTATGGCCTGGTCGCCGAACTCAAAGATATAGGTATAGGGGCTGGGATTGATGCTTCTCAGCTTGCGGTAGAGCTTGACCGGATCAGAGCATTCCACGCTGGTGGACCGGGCCAAGACCACCTGGAATATGTCACCATCAGTGATGTGCTCCTTGGCCCTTCTCACTGCCTCCTTGTAATCCTCTGCTCCTCCTGCGGAGAGGACATTGCCGCTTATATCCGGATCCTCATCCTGGTTGTATTCCGGATCTATGCCCCCGATGGTCTCAATCAGATTGACCTTGGGTCCGGGAAGAATGGGAGCTATGGCGAAGTAGACCTTGCGGTCCAGGTGATCGAAAATGAATGTGCTCTCCGCCAGGCCGAACTGGGCATCGGGGGTCTCGCCGCTCGATCTTCTTTCCAGCCGCTCCAGCACCAGATCATAAGCCAGATAGCCTATGCCGCCCCCGGTGAAGACCTGCCTGCCGAAGCTGTTGGCCAAGCCCCGGCTGCAGGGAATAGCGGCGCGCAGGACATGAAAGAGATCGTATCCCTCCTTTATGGCTCCCTCCAATGACGAACCTTTTCGCTGCACATCCACAAACAGAGAGAGACGGCTGTGCATCAGCTCCATGCCCCCGTTGTAGAACTCCATCTTCACATAGCGGTTCTTCACAGTGATCATGGCCGAAGGATCGGCACCGACAAAGGAGAACCTGGCTTTCTGGCCAGACTTCTCCACCGACTCCAGCAGATAGGGGCTGCGGCGGCCTCGCAAGGCCAGGAACAGGGATAGTGGAGCATCCACGCTCACCTTATTGCTCACATCCACAAAAACCGGCTCTACAGCGGGGAAGGACATGCTCTCACCGCCTGCAGGAAGGAGAGTATCTTTGCCGGATCCTTTCTGCCCTCGCTCTCAATGCCGCTGGATACATCCACTGCATAGGGCTTTACCCGCTTAATGGCCTGGGCTATGTTGCCGGGATAGAGGCCTCCGGCCAGAATTAAAGGGATCCTTAGGGATGCAACTATCTCCGCGCTGACCGTCCAGTCGTGGACCATCCCTGTTCCACCCAGAGTGCCACCCACCATGCTGTCCAGAAGTACGGCATCCGCCACAGCTGCATATCGCCTGGCCTCTTTTCCCCCCGGCTGCGCCGCTACGGCGGCAATGATCTTCTGGCTGATCCTTCCCTTTAATTCGGCCAGCTCTCCCGGCGAGAGAGAGCCGTGCACCTGCAATACCTCTGCCCCGGTCTCACGGGCCAGACGTATGGCCTCGCCGACATCCTTGGGATTGATCACCGCCACGCTCTTACTGTAGATGGGAACCTGGCGGATGAGATCCGCAGCAGCAGCGGCGGAAAGACAGTGCCTGGATGAATCGATCTCCACCACAAAGCCCACAGCATCCGCCCCTGCTGCCAGAGCATATTCCAGGTCCTGGCGGCTCATGAGCCCGCAGATCTTGACCCTGGTCATAAAAAGCGCACCAGCTTGCCATAGTCCCCGTTCATCTGCACCATCTTGTGCAGCAGATCAAGGGCTTTGCCCGAGCCTATGGCCTCCTCAGCAACAATAGCTCCCTCTTTCAGGCTCTCGGCCTGGCCGGAGATATAGACCGCCGCCCCGGCATTCATAGCCACAATATCACGGGCGGGAGATCTCTCATCCTTCAGCACAGAGACAAGCCTCCTGGCATTGTCCTCGGGAGTTCCCCCGGCTATGTCCGCCAGCTTTGCCCATGGATATCCCAGATCCTGGGGCTTAATGCTGTAGCTCTTTATTTCTCCGTCCTCCAGCTCTGCCACCGTGGTCTCGCCTGTATTGGCTATCTCGTCCATGCCGCTGCCGTGAACCACCATAGCTCTCTTCATGCCCAGCATCTGGAAGACCGATGCCAGCTTTAGGCAAAGACGGGGATCGTAGACACCTACCACCTGAGCCCGGGCTCCGGCGGGATTGGTCAGTGGGCCCAGGATATTGAAGACCGTGCGCATCCCCAGCTCCCGCCGAACAGGAGCCACCCGCTTCATGGCCGGGTGGAAGATGGGAGCAAGCATGAATCCTATGCCCAGGCGCTCGATCATGGCGGTCACCGCCTCAGGAGCAGGGCAGATGTTCACACCCAGTTCGGAGAGGACATTGGCGCTGCCGCACCTCGAGCTCACAGCATAGTTGCCGTGCTTGGCCACAGGCACGCCGCAGGCTGCGGCAACTATTGCCGCAGCTGTGCTCACATTGATGGTGTTGGCGGCGTCCCCACCCGTGCCAACGATGTCTACCAGGACCCCTTCGACCTGAGGAGAGATGCACACCGCAGAATCCTTCATCTTGCGGGCAAAGCCGGCTATCTCTGATATTGACTCACCTTTCATGCGCAGGGCTATGAGAAGGGCAGCGATCTGGGCGTCGGTGGCGCTGCTGAAGATGTATCCCATCAGTGCCTCAGCCTCGGAGAAGGACAGATCATTTCCTTCCGCGATCTTTTGAAGATAATCCAATGCAATCACCAGGTATAATGTATAATCTTGTACTCTATTGAGTTAAAAAGTACATTGTATTTATAGATTATGCATTGAAGATCGACATAGGACAGGGTAAACAGATTAAATCGCCTGCGGTAAGAAAAGCTTGATAGCAAGAGGCGCAAAGAAAAATATCAAAGGAAAGCGGAGAGAAGCAGCCGGTTAAGGTGGGCTCTGTTATTCCTGTCCCCTTTCCGCTTCTTTCCTATTCCCTGCCGGCGCAGGCTTTTTGGAGCAGGCTTGCTTATCCTCATCCTGCTCTTTCTCTTGCAGCTCGGACAAATCCGCTCCGCACATATTTGTGGGATTCTTCTTCCTCTATTAATAGGAAGGGGGATGGGCCAGTTTTAAGGAAGCGGCGCAGTATAGTCCTGAAATTTCCGGACGGCAAAGCAGTGGTTTTCACGGGAAAGATTTAAATACAATACTTTACTAACTCTAGGTTAGTATCATTAAGTTTGTTAGAGACTGGTCCAGGAGAAATTCGATGTCGGCAGCCTGAAGTTGTAGATAGACTATGTAAGAGTGCTGCCGATGCAGCTTGCGGAGATGTATAGAAGAGCAGACTGATCTCGATTCGCATAATAATTGGAGGAGTTTAATGTCAGATATCACGCTTAAAGTCATTGAAGCCCGCCCCACAGATGTGGGCCGGGGCATAGCTCGTATAGATCCCGCCGTTTTCGGCCAGATGGGCTGGCAGGCGGGAGATGCAGTCAGCATCCAAGGCAAGAAGAAGACGGCAGCATTGCTCTGGCCCGGCTATCCTGAGGACACCGGAACCGGTGTGATCCGCCTGGACGGCAACACCAGACGCAACGCCGGAGTGAGCATTGACGATAAAGTACCGGTAAAGCTGATCCAGGCTGCCCCGGCAGAGTCGGTGGTCTTTGCCCCCACTGTGCCCCTGCGCATAACCGGGGCGGAGGCCTATCTGCAGAGATACATGGAAGGCCGGGTCATCACCAAGGGAGACATCATTGAGATCTCGGTCATGGGCAGAAAGATAGAGCTGATGGCCACCCGGGTCTCGCCTTCTCGTGAGGCGGCAGTGATCGGTGACAAGACCAGAATAGATGTCTCGGACAAGCCGGCTAAAGAGGAGAAGGCTGGCCCAAGGGTAACCTACGAGGACATCGGAGGCCTTTCGGCAGAGATCAAGAAGGTTCGGGAGATGATTGAGCTACCCATGAAGCACCCCGAGCTCTTCGAGAGGCTGGGGGTAGAGGCGCCCAAGGGAGTTCTACTCTACGGCCCGCCGGGCACGGGCAAGACCCTCCTGGCCAAGGCTCTGGCCTCAGAGACCAATGCCCACTTCGAGACCCTCTCCGGCCCGGAGATCATGTCCAAGTACTATGGCGAGTCTGAGGAGAAGCTGCGGAGCCTATTCAAGACCGCCGAGGAGCAGGCACCCTCCATCATACTGATAGACGAGATCGACTCCATTGCCCCCAAGAGAGAAGAGGTGACCGGCGAGGTGGAGCGGCGGGTGGTAGCCCAGATGCTGGCCCTCATGGACGGCATGGAATCGCGGGGAAAGGTAGTGGTTATAGGCGCCACCAACCGGCCCGACTCCCTGGATCCGGCGCTGCGCCGCCCTGGAAGGTTCGACAGGGAGATTGAGATTGGAGTGCCCAACCGCCAGTCCCGCCTGGAGGTTCTGCAGATCCACACCCGGGGCATGCCGCTCTCTAAAGACGTAGACCAGGAAAAGCTGGCCGATGTCACCCACGGCTTCGTGGGGGCGGACCTGGCTGCTCTGGCCCGCGAGGCGGGCATGAGGGCTCTGCGCCGCATCCTCCCGGAGCTGGACCTGGAGGTGGAGGCCATTCCCGCCGAGATCCTGAACAAGATCGAGGTCAACAATGACGACTTCCTGGATGCCCTGCGGGAGATGGAGCCCTCGGCCATGAGAGAGGTGATGGTGGAGTCGCCCAATGTGAAGTGGGATGAGATCGGAGGTCTAGCCGATGTCAAGCAGCAGCTGGTCGAGAGTGTGGAGTGGCCCCTGACCTACGCCAAGCTCTTCACCCATATGGATGCCAAAGCGCCCAAGGGTATACTGCTCTACGGGCCGCCGGGCACGGGCAAGACCATGCTGGCCAAGGCCGTGGCCACGGAGAGCCAGGCCAACTTCATCTCCATCAAAGGCCCGGAGTTCCTGAGCAAGTGGGTGGGCGAGTCGGAGAAGGCGGTGCGGGAGACATTCAGAAAAGCCCGCCAGGCGGCGCCGTCGGTGATATTCCTGGATGAGATCGACTCCATAGTTCCGGCCCGGGGCGGCTCAACCTCGGACTCCCATGTAACCGAGCGGGTCATATCCCAGATCCTGACCGAGCTGGATGGCCTGGAGTCCCTGAATAGCGTCATAGTCATAGCCGCCACCAATCGTCCGGACATCATCGATCCCGCTCTGCTCCGACCGGGGCGGTTCGACAGGCTGATTGAGATCGGCCTGCCTGATGAGCTGGCGCGCCAGGACATACTCAAGATCCATACCGCTAAAAAGCCCCTGGCGGAGGATGTCAAGATCGAGGAGTTGGCCCAGCGGACGGACAAGTTCTCTGGCGCGGATCTGGCGGCGCTGGTGGGCGAAGCGGTGATGCTGGCCATCCGGGAGTGCGTACTGGGTGGGAAAGCCAAGGAAGAGGCCCAGGTCTGCGAGTACAGGCTGGAGGCCAAGCACTTCGAGGAGGCTCTGAAAAAGGTCAGGCCCACGGCCTCGGAGGAAGAGATCTACAAGAGATTTGCCGGTGCCAAAGCGGCTTGAGGCGAGCCTGTGTTTAAGGCCGGAGAGCATCCGGCCTTTGCTTTTTTGAAATCAAATGAGCCAAATGCCGAGATAACCATCCGCTGAAGCAGATGTATCCTTAATCTTAGAGCCGGGGAATTGGGATAAAGCAATCCCCATCAAAATGATGTCAGGATAAATTCCGTCTAATCTGCATTC
>MTKX01002057.1_pt1 | contig 11357 bp, 16 predicted proteins | sample 1042771 | NCBI WGS metagenome assembly MTKX01 (sample SAMN06212183, study PRJNA360534) | anaerobic digester metagenome | biome: Wastewater treatment plant; material: sludge; isolation source: anaerobic digester fed with sludge from wastewater treatment plant | place: Denmark: WWTP Randers ... | reverse complement strand
GTCCGGAGGACGGGCGGCCAGGCTTATCCCCACCAGGCCGATGATATTGGCGGTGCTGTCGAAGAAGGAATGCAGGCCGTCTGCACTCATGGATAGGGTGTCGGTGTAAAGGCCGTAGATCCCCTTGGCCAGAGCGGTGAGGATGTTGAGGAGGAAGATGATAATCAAGATGCGACGGACGGCATCATAGTAGGCCATGCCGTTTTATATGGGTGGGAAGCGATAAATAATTATGGAGACGGCTTGAATCCATCTTATGATTGCCACAGTTATCCTGAATTTTCATACAAAAAAGGGCGAGGTCAGAAATATCACTGAAGAGGTGCAGGACGCCCTGCACAGGACTGCCTTTCAATCGGGTTTGGTCACGGTCTTTGTTCCCGGAGCTACGGGCGCAGTTACCACAATTGAATTCGAACCGGGGTTGATTGAGGACCTAGAAGGGGCTCTGCAGAGGCTGGCGCCGGATGATATCGACTACGCCCACAACCTCCGCTGGCAGGATGGCAACGGCCACTCCCATCTCAGAGCAGCGCTGATAGGGCCCAGTCTCGGCATTCCCTTCACCCAAGGAAGGCTTATGCTGGGAGAATGGCAGCAGATAGTCTTCCTGGAGCTGGATGCAAGGCAGAGGCAGAGAAGGCTGATCCTGCAGATCATGGGAGAATAGATCGGGGAGCGGCATCAACAGTTATGGCAGTGGGCAGGCCCAGGCTCTCAAGCTCTGTTCCGGAGAGGACCCTTCTGTTTCCTTCCCGGTCTACGAGGGTCAGATTCTGCAAACTCCACTGGCCGCTTATATTTCCGGGCAGGCTGATCTGGCTGGAATAAAAGCCGTCACTTTCCGTTCCAGAGGTCCTATTCTGGGATGAGAAGAGCGCAGTGACTCTCTCACCTCCCGGCCCGGAGAATGCCGCCTCTGCCGCCCATATGGCCTGATCATCGATGAGGTGGGCGGTGAGGTTGACCGGCTGGGGAGAGGCCAGGGAGATCTTCCGGGGCTCTAAAAATAGGCCGGCGATGCCAGGTGCCTGATCGTCTGATAAGGGGCCAGCCGGACCATTCCCCGGCGGCGCAAGTGGATCGGAAGCCTCCTCAGAGGAGAAGCATTGGCTGCTGCTTCCTATCTTGATCTCCTTGCTTATGGAGAAGACCCCCACCAGGTCCTCCACGCTCTTGCCATAGCCACAGGCAGGATGTAGCCCTTCCAGCAGCAGAAGAAGAGCCAGGATAAGGATTTTGAGAGTCAATCCGAGCTTCACCCTCAAGCCAAGGCTATTGGCGAACAAATATCTTTCCCCATCCTTATGCCGTCCCCTAAGTGATATTTTTCGGGCAATACTGGACACAATTAAAAGAGACGCTATGATGGCTTTCCGGGGAGAAAGTTGATATTCTAGGAGGAAAGGGGAATGCGGATATGAGTGAAGCTAGAGACCGAAAGATGAAACGCAAACGCAAACTCGATGAATTGAAGGCCGAAAAAGTCCTGAGGGCATGCCGCAGCAGGAGGGCCATAGCCAACCAGCTTTAAGGCTTAAGCCCATATCAGGGCGGTCTCGCCTCGGGTCGGTGAGATTTCGCCCATTCGCTTTTTTTTTTCAGCAGACAGCATTCACGTCATCTTCTTCTACCTGGAAGGCATCTCTCCATTAGAGGTCTTCAATTGTTCCCCATAGTCAGTCGAAGGGAGATGGCAGGTGGAGCGATCATCCTCAATGAGATCGCCGCTCCCAGGATTGCTCGCGTCGCCCAGCCCGGCCAGTTCGTAATCCTGATGGCAGGCGAGAAGGGTGAGCGCATTCCCATGACCATCTCGGACATGGATCCGTTCAAGGGGACCATAACCATCATCTACCACGTGGTGGGCCGCTCCACAGCTGCTTTCAAGAGGCTAGAGGTGGGCGACGGCTACAGCAGCGTTGCCGGTCCATTGGGCCGGCCCACTGAGGTCGAGGACGTGGGCCTGGCCGTCTGCGTAGGCGGAGGCACGGGCCTTGCAGTAATCTATCCCATAGCCAAGAAGCTGAAAAGCCAGGGTAGCAGGGTGATCAGCATCATAGGAGCACGGAAGGCTGATCTGGTCATATTGAAAGATGAGATGGCCGCCGTATCCGACAAGCTACTGATATGCACCGATGACGGCTCTCTGGGAAGGAAAGACCTGGTGACCGAGCTGCTTAAAGAGGTCCTGGAGAAGGAGAAGCCGGATCTGGTGGTGGCCATAGGGCCGGTGATGATGATGAAGCTGGCCAGCGAGATCACCCGTCCCCAGAGGATCAAGACCATTGTCAGCTTGAATCCCATCATGATCGATGGCACGGGCATGTGCGGCAGCTGCCGGGTGGAGGTGGGAGGAAAGACAAAGCTGGCCTGCGTGGACGGACCGGAGTTCGACGGCCACCTGGTAAACTACGAACTCTTAGCAGCCCGCCTCCAAGCCTTCCGGGAGGAGGAGCGTGAATCAATGATGCTGCATGAGAGCGAGGAGATGGAGCGCTGTGCTATGAAAGCGGAGATGGAGACGGAGGGAGAGTAAAGAAGCGATTAATGGTGGAAACGGAGAGATTGTACCGAAAAAATGAGGCCTCTGCGCCCCCTATGGCTGGCCTCAGCCCAGGGTGGAGCGCAAAGCACCTCTGCTGGTGGTTTTGAACCGATAATTGCCTAGACCCAGCCCCGGGTCTTCATAGCATCCACAACCCTGGCTACAGCCACGGTGTAAGCAGCCTGGCGCATATTGATGTTATATTGCTTGGAGGCGGCTAGGACACCCTGGTAAGCCATGGTCATCCGCTCGTCCAATTTCTGGTAAACTTCATCAAAGGACCAGCAGTAGCGCATGATGTTCTGCACCATCTCAAAGTAGGAGACGGTGACGCCACCGGCATTGGCCAGGAAGTCGGGAATGACATGGACCTTGTTCTTGAAGAGGATCTCATCCGCCTCGGGTGTGGTGGGGCCGTTAGCCAGCTCCACAATGATCTTGGCCTTTACCCGCCCGGCATTGTCCTTGGTGATGACGTTCTCTAAAGCGGCAGCTATGAGAATGTCCACATCCAGCTCTAAGAGCTCCTCATTGCTGATCTTCTTGCCTCCGGGAATGTTGGCCACGCTGGAGGTTTGAGCCTTCACCTGAGCCGCCTCGTCGGCATCAATTCCTGCAGCGTTGAAGACACCGCCCTTGGAGTCGCTGACGGCCACAACCTTGCCCCCAAAGAGCTCCTTGGCCAGGCTGTGAGCAAAGCTGCCGGCATTGCCATAACCCTGAATGGCAAAGGTGGCTTTGGAGAGATCTATGTTGAACTCACGGGCCGCCTCTCGCAGAGCATACATTCCGCCTCTGGCTGTGGCATCGCCTCTGCCGCAGGAGCCGCCTACGCACAGCGGCTTGCCGGTGATGCAGCCGAAGTTGTTGGAGCCGGTCAATTTTGAATACTCATCCATCATCCAGGCCATCATCTGCGGTGTGGTATAAACGTCGGGCGCCGGTACATCCTTTTCTGGGCCGATGTTCTGCCAGATCATATCCATATAGCCGCGGCACAGCCTCTCCAGCTCTCCGCTGGACATCTCCTTGGGATTGCATATGACTCCGCCCTTGCCGCCGCCCAGAGGCAGGCCCAGAAGCGATGTCTTCCAGGTCATCCAGGCGGAGAGCGCCCGCACTGTGTCAATGGTCTCATCGGGATGGTATCTTATGCCCCCTTTGCAGGGGCCCAGGGCATCATTGTATTGAACTCTATATCCCTGGAAGATCTTCATGCGGCCATCATCCATTCGTACCGGTATGGAGAAATGGTACTCTCTTCTGGGGTGGCGCAGGAACTCATGCACTCCGGCATCAAGGTTCAGAATCTTGGCNNCAATCGTCAAGCTGCTTTTGGGCTATCTCAAATGGATTAGGTTTGGACATTTAATGCATCTCCATTCTACCGAAATCTTTATGTTTGACTGGTGGATGCAAAGCACCACACTTGGCTATATAACAATTCTGAGTTAGATTTATAAGTAAAAAAGGAGGCCGGAATTGTCTGGTTGGCATATATAAGCATTATCTATAAATTGATTTCAAAACTGACATAAAATTATTTGCGTTTCTTGAAATTTAGTTTCAGGCTTTAATTAGCGATTTCATAAATAATCATAAGACAACTTAACAAATAAATTTTTTAAAGCCCGGAGAATACTCCCCAGCCTCAAAAGCCTCATTCGCGGATCTCTGAAATGGGCCAGAATCCCATAGGAAATGAGCTGAATTCGGCATCCTCCGGCAGATGTGCCATGAAGCTCATCTCACTCATATTGAATCATAATTCATCATAACATATATGAACATATAGAACGGAAAAGCTTTTCCGGTAGGCCGTTAGGAGTTGCTGCGATAATTTACATCGATTCCAGACCCCAATTTCCGCGTGATGGGAGATCAGGCAATCAGAAATGATATGTTGCAGGCTGATTGAGAATAGATCAACTCATAAAGGACAGAGAATGGCAATAGTCATAGTGGACTACGGTATGGGAAATCTGTTTTCCATATACAATGCCCTGGATCATGTGGGCGGCAATCCCAGATTCGCCCGNNTTCTCAGATAGCCTATTGCAGCATCTTCAGGAAGGCGTGCCTATGCTCGGCATCTGCGTGGGCATGCAGGTCCTCTTCCAGGAGAGCGAGGAGAGCCCTGGCGCCCCCGGCCTGGGCTGGATTGCAGGCAAGGTGGTGCGCCTGCCGGAAGGTGTGATGATACCCCAGATGGGCTGGAACAGCCTTTCCATCCTGCGCCGGTCGGAGATGCTGGAGGGGATTTCAGATGGCGATATGTTCTACTTTGTGCACTCCTACTACGCCCGGCCTGAGGACGGCTCGGTCATAGCCGCCACGACAGAGCATGGCGCAGAAGTTACTGCTGCCATCCAAAAAGACAGCCTCTTTGCCACCCAGTTCCATCCGGAAAAGTCCGGCCCCAAAGGGCTGCAGATACTGAAGAACTTTTTGAGGGCATCGAGATGTTAGCCAGAAGGATAATTCCCTGCCTGGACTGCGACCTGGCGGTTCCCGGGGGCCGGGTGGTCAAAGGCATAGAGTTCAAGCAGATAAGATATGCCGGAATCCCCTGGGAGCTGGCCGGTCAGTACTATGAGGATGGTGCGGATGAGATCGTCTTCCTGGATATAACCGCCTCTGCCGATCGGCGGGAGACCATGACCGAGGTGATCAAGAAGACTTCCCGCTCTGTTTTTGTCCCTCTGGCCGTAGGCGGGGGCATAAGCAGCCTGGACCAGGCCAGAGAGGTCTTCAATGCCGGGGCAGACAAGATCACCCTGAACACCTCTGCTCTGAAGCGGCCTCAGCTGATAGAAGAGATTGCGGGACAGTACGGAAACCAGGCCGTGGTGCTGGCAATCGACGCCAAGCGCCGATACGGCTTGGAAGATGGCCGGGAGACGGTCGGGACCGAAGAAGGGCCCTGCTGGTTCGAGTGCTCCTACTATGGAGGCAGGCAGTTTACAGGCATAGATGCCCTGGCCTGGGCCAAGAGAGCCGTCTCTTTGGGTGCGGGGGAGATTCTGCTCACCAGCATGGACCGGGACGGAACCTATGACGGCTTCGATATTCCCCTCACCGAGGCGGTAGCAAAAAGGGTGAATGTACCGGTAATAGCATCGGGGGGCTGCGCCAGCCCGGATCATATGCTGGAGGTCTTCAGCAAGACCGATGCATCGGCGGCACTGGCCGCCAGCATCTTTCATTTCGGGGAATGGAGCATAAGCAAGGTGAAGTCCTATCTCAGAGATAGAGGGATTAATGTGAGGATCTAAAAGAATACCTCATTTTGCGCAAGGTTTATCCGGAAAGAGGATCTGCTCTGGCAAAACTGCTGGCTCTAATGAGCTGCTAGAGAAGATCATTTTCTTTCATAGTTCGCCGGCCAATGGAAGATGCAGCAGCAAAGGCCAGAGCACTGATAATCCAATAAGAATGGAGCAGACCGAATAGAAATGAGGTTTATTGAGCTGAGCAAGGCACCCTGCAATGAGACGCTGGAAGTCAAAGCCATTTATAGCGACATTGATTGGGGAAAAAGACTGGAATCCATGGGCATTCGAAAGGGCAGGCATATGCGCAAGATTGCCAACCAGCCCTTTGGAGGGCCGGTAGTAATCGAGGTCGATAGTATGAAGATCTCCCTGAGCCGAAATATTGCCGAAAAAATCGAGGTGGAGGTACTTGGCGATCGCCTCCACAAATCATTCTGAGACACTCTTTTCCTATCTCATCTGATCTTCAGGTTGATATGAGCTGCTTTAGCCTCTCTATGCTTTCCATGGCCTGAGCAGACTCGTGCAGCTTCTCCTCTTCGAAGTGCTTAATGATATCGTCGATTCCGGCCTTTAAAGAGTAGACCTTCATCGGTCTGCCTTTCCCCTCGCGTTTGATCTCCTTCTCCTCTATCCAGTTGTTGTCGCGAAGGGTTCGCATGGCAATGCTGACCTCTGGCTGGCGGAGATCTGAGCCCATCTCTATCTCCCGAGAGGATGCCTCATCCACATTGGCCAGAAAGGTGATGAGCGTTGCAACATTGCGCGGAACGCTCAAAGACCTAAGCGTCTCCACAAATTCCATATCCTTATCATCTAGGATCTTCACCGTGGACTCCCTCATAATTGTCACCATATTTTTCATCCCAGAATTACCTAATGATATAAATAATTTGTTTTGAAAGGCAATGTCTTTTAATTTTACTTAATTAGACTATTACTTTAGATAATAACTTTTAAAGCAGTTGTCGTTTACATTTAGGTGACTATGACAGATTGGATCTGACGTATCAGGAATTTATAATTCATATAATTTTTTAAAGCCCTGTATGCCCTGCAGAATTGACCTACTTGCTCCAGTCAAATATCCCCGCCAATTCACCTATTAGTTTATATAATTAATTTAAGTAGAATTGCAGTCCAATGTAATATAAAATTTTTCCGAAATAACAGACAGGGGAAATTGTAATGGGACAGCGTGCCCGGCTTGGTTCTGGACATCGGATATCCGAGCCAGCTAAACCAAAAACCGGCGGAGAAAGATCCACCTTTAGCGGTCTTGATCTAAGCCCCGGGCAAGATATATTTCCCTGTGAGCCGATATCTCTGCCATGATATGCATCGAGATCAGGGAGAAAGATCTGCGTGATCTGGCCCGAACCGAGGTGGCAAACCTGCCCGGAAGCCTCTTCTCCGGAACCAGTCCCCTCTTGCGACCATTTATCAAGAACCTGGAGGCGCTCCTTCCGCTCGAGAAAAAAGGACGCGTTGACAGCTATATTTTGAGCGCTCTGCAAGCCCATATCGACTGGGTCCATGCCGATGAGAGACTGATTGCTGTGGGAAGCGGGGAGAAAAAGGTGGAGATCTGTCGCGAAGAGCTGGGAGAACTGATGAAGGAGAGATATCCCACCACCAGTCACCAGCAGCTCAACCTGCCGGGCCTGCTCTTCCTGCAGAGCGGCCCGGCACTGCAATCGACCTGCGCCGCCATTCTCCGAAAAGACCACAATCTGAATATTCCTGATGGGCGCAGAACCAGGCGGTATATCTTCCATCTGGGAGTGGCGGCAATAGATGCAGATAAGGAGAAGGTCGCGATATTATTCGATATGGATAAGCTGCCCAAGAGAGAAGACGGAACCTGCGTGCTTTTTTAATTTAAAAAAATGATGAGACACTGGAATTCTGGAAATCATGAGGCAGAAGCCCTCTTCTGCCCTTCCTTAAATTATCAGGCTCTTCAAGCTCCAGAGCAGCTTGGGATTAAGCCGGAACAAAACCCGCAGCATTCCTCCCAGATCCATCTTGGCTATGTCTTCTTTGGCCAGGGAGCCTATGAGCTGGTTCATGTCCTTGTCTGTGAGCTTGACGAAGAACTCTTTAAGCTGGAAGCTGCGGGCTAAAGTTTTGCCTATGTCCTCCTTCCAGCGCGCTTCATAATCCTGGAGCCCTTTTCGGGTGAAATCGCCTGCTGATATGGCCTTGGCCGCTACCTCTCCGGCTATGACTCCCGCCTTCATGGCATTGAGTATGCCCCCGCCGGTGAGAGGATCGGTCTGGCGGGCCGCATCTCCTACCAGCATCACTCCGTCGGCGATGGCAGAGTCTATGGGCCCGCAGCAGGGATCTCCTCCTACCACCATCTCCACCACCCTACCATTGGGAAAGCGACTCTTCATCAGCTGGCGCAGAAGCCGCACCGCCTCGCCCGGCTTGGACCGGGAACCCTGAATGCCGAGGCCGATATTAGCCAGCTTCTCCCCTTTGGGAAAGGACCAGGCATAACCGGATGGCGCGATGCTGTTTCCCAAAAAGAACTCGGTGTATTCATCATCGATAGACGCATCCTGCACCAGGAACTGGGCGCAGGACTCTATGTCCTCCAGCTTTAGCGTGGTATCTATGCCCGCCCAGCGACCCACCTTGGACTCCACGCCATCTGCTCCTATGACCAGTGGGGCCTCGATCTGTATGGGCTCGCCTATGCGCATGGCTGTGACACCGCATATAGCTCCATCCTTCCTCAGCAGCCCCAATGCTCTGGTCTTGACCATGACCCTGGCACCGGCCTGGGCTGCCAGCATGGCCAAGCCCCTATCGAAGACCTTCCTCTCCAGGACGTAGCCCACCTCCCCGCCGCTCTTGTCCTCGGACATGACGATGCTCTTTCCATCCGGGGCATAGAGCCGGGCACCTTTGACCTCGGAGGATACCCATTCCGGCTCAAGCTGGACCATTTTGCATAGCGATCTCTTGCTCACCCCTTCAGCGCAGCGGACCGGATCGCCTATCTCCTGGCGCTTCTCCAGCATAACCACCTTCAGACCCGCGGATGCAGCCGCTTTTGCCGCCATAGAGCCGCCCGGGCCGCCGCCCACCACCACCAAATCGCACTTCATGCCCTGACCTCCAGGGCTCCTACAGGACAGATCTTGGCGCACAGGCCACACTCCTTGCACTCTGCTGAGACCTCCAACCAGGTCTCAACCAGCTCCAGGGCGCAGGTCGGGCAGACTCCGACGCAGGCACCACAGTAGCAGCACTTGTATCTGTTGACAGTAAGCATGAAAAACACCATCCATCTAATATTCGATCTCGAAATCCTCGTAACCCTTGGCTTGTAGCTCGGAAAGCTCCATACCCAGGACCAGGGAGCCGGTGGGTCCGGACTTCATGGATTTGAGCAGCTCTCCTACCTGCTTTCTCTCTCCCTCCAGCACTGCCTCCACCCCTCCGCCGGGTACATTTCTGATCCAGCCCTTCACACCCAGAGCTATGGCCTTCTCCCGGGTAAAAGCCCGGTAATATACACCCTGCACCCTTCCCGAGACCCGAACATGAACCGCAATCATCAGCGCGCTCCGGCCACCAAATCCTGCAAAGCTTTTCTCTGATCCTTGGCCTTGATGATTCCAGAAGCTAATAGCACACCTTTGGAGCCCAGGTCCAGGGCCGCTTTCAGATCTTCGCCATGGGTTATTCCCGCCCCGCATAACACACCCACGTCCGGAGCTATCCTCTTAACCGCTTGCACTGAGTTTGCCACTATCTCCGGATCGGCTTTGGAGACGGGGATGCCGCTGCCTATGAGCTCAGGCGGCTCTATGGCCACATAATCAGGCCCCATTTCCGCTGCGGCGCGGGTGGTGGCCACATTATTGGTGCAGACAATGCTCTTCAGGCCCGCCTGGCGGCAGGCAGCAATGGAAGCCTCGATCTCCGCCAGCCTGAGCCGTCGCTCGGAATGGTTGATCAATGACCCCTTCGCTCCTGCGGCTTTTAATGAGGCTGCTGTTATGTGTCCGGTAAAGCCGCCATATCCCACTCCATCCACATGCTGGGAGAATACTGGCATAGATACAGCAGCAGAGATGGTAGAGATATCCGCCACCTGGGGCACTACCACCATCTCCAGAGAATTCTCGGATGCCATCTCCTGGCAGATCCGGGATAAAGCGAGAGCCTCCGGGCCGGTCGATTCGCGATAAGTCTTGAAATTGAGCACGATCAATGTCATAATTTTCCTCGCCGCAGCTTTGTGCTCTCAGTTAGCATAAATATTTTGGCTGCATTCGGAGAGGATATGGCTATAGCATCTTTCATAATCGGAGAGGGCAGAGCACTCCCCGGTAAAAGAAAGCCGCAGCTGCCCCTGGAGGATAAAGGCGATCAGGGGAAGCATTCCTGATTCCTGATTGACTATGATATGGTAGAGCAGCCCCGGGGGCTGAGAATAATCCGCAGCCACCAGCTCCAGCTCAGGGTGATCGAGCAAAAAATCCTCAATAATGGGCTTGCACCTGGAGCACACGGCACAATCCTTCTTGCCGATGAAGAGCAGCAATGGGCCGCTTTTTGCCGCCAGCTCCTCCATCAATGCCATTGCCGGCCCATAGGCATCCTTTAAAAATGAGAAAACCACATCAGCTACCTCCTCCGGTGGGACGCCGTACTTCTCGCCCAGCTCCTCGCTGAGCTGTTCCTCTTTTCGGACCATAAAATCCCTCATCAGATCCAGGAGGCTTGAAGAGGGAAGAGTCTTGCTCATGGCTAAAAAACTAGAGATCGTGAATGACCTTGAGCCTCAGCTTGGAGAAGTCCTCTTTGATCTCAACTAAAAAGCCCATTCCGGCAAAGATCTCCTCCAGCTCGATCCTGACGAACTTCTTCGGCGCGTCGGAGCCGAAGATGAGGGTAAACTCATTCTTGCCGGTCTTGCTCATGTTGAATAGATTGCAGATCTCCAGCCTCTTGAGGATGCTCTCGGCATTGAAGAGCTTGTGCTTGAACTGCTCGGCGTGAGCCCGGCAGACCTCTTTATGCAGGTTCCAGAATTTCTCCTTTTCTGGATGGGTCTCAATAAAATTTAAAAACAGTATCCAGTGATCTATATCCAGGATCACGTGCTCGCCGGCAGAGAGCATCTCGGTGTGGGTGTAGACCTTCTTGTCCTCGGAGACCTCAAAGAGCATCTTGTGCTTGGCGAAGAACTTCAGTGACTCCCTCATCAGCTCGCTCTGAGACAGATCCATGTCCTGCTTCATCTTCTTGAAGAGGCCCGCAGTCTCCTCGTCCAAAGCGATGGTGATTCTCTCCGGTGACTTCATTTCATCCCCTGCATCATTCTCTTTGCTCATCTTCCCGCTTATGATATATTATCTTTATCAAGCAGCATCTATTTATATTGACGACGGAACGGCCATTCCTGCAAGGCATATCCCCGAGCCTGTCGGGTGGAGCTGAAATCAGAAGACCGGAATTGTTAAATTCCAGCGGCAAATCATCCTCCTTCATGGACTCATGGATGAAGG